>Ga0209187_1000498_pt1 | contig 66358 bp, 56 predicted proteins | sample BantaG_FD_187430 | JGI IMG/M metagenome (GOLD analysis project Ga0209187, IMG submission 187430) | Marine algal microbial communities from Bantry Bay, Ireland - BantryBay_4 metaG (SPAdes) (version 2) | ecosystem: Host-associated > Algae > Red algae > Unclassified | place: Bantry Bay, Ireland...
CTCATCAACCCGGGCCTCAACATCTGCGCTCATACCCCCAAGGCTAACCACCCCACCCCACCACCCGTCGACCCCCAAAAACCCAAAGAACCCCCAAAACCCAAAGAGCGAGGCAACCCAAAGGCCAACGGAGACGCACACCCGGATTTCTCATCCATCCGGGTCAGAAGACCTGGTGCTGGTCAAGGTAGCCGAGCTCCACCAGTCGAACGTTGGGATCAACCAGCGCAATTGCGCGTCGGATCGGATCGATGTCGGTGTCGATCGAGAAGCCCGGAAGCCAGTCGTCATGGTGACTCAGAATCACTTTGCCCGGATTGAGCAGCTGCACCTGCTGGGCCACGAAGTCGGCCAACGACCCCTGAATCGGCTCGCCGTTGATGTTGCCGCGGCCGGCCGCGGCGATGATGGCCACGTCGGGTGCCAAACCGTTCAACACCCCGGACCAGTGGCCGCTGGTGTCCTGATAAAACAGCGAGCCGTCGGGAGTCTCAAACACATAGACCAGTGCGCCACCGTCTCCCCGGTCGCTGTGTCCCACCTGACTGTCGCCAAAGTGGCTGATGCCGGCTTCTGACAAGCCGGTGGCGAAAAAGCCCATCAGCTCCTGCATCTTCTGATGCTGTTCCTGCCACGTGACGCCAAGCTCGCCCAGGCAAACTTCGCCCGGTTGGCCCATCTGCTGGTGCGACCACACGCATGAATGCTGGCTGGGGTAGGCGGTCACCCGGACACCGTTTCCGAGGTCAACGGTTTCGCCGCCGGAGACGCAAATCATCTGCTCCAGCGGCACGCCGGCCTCTTCCATGACGCGCACGGTTTCGTAGCTGCCGATGATTCGAGCGCCGGTCGCCGGCGCAATACGTTCGGCCCCGTACAGGTGGTCGAAGTGCGAGTGACCAATCACAATCCAGTCGCACTCAGAGATGTCGTCGGTACGGGCGCCCGGCCCGGCAGCGTCCGCGCTCCGGTCCACGTAGGCGTCCAACATGATGTGCATGCCGGCGGTGTGCAACATGAAAGTGGCACACCCATACCAGTCAAGGGTGGTGGTCATGGGCGCCATTGTTTCAGAGTCAGTCAGCCCCGCCCTCGCTGCGGGGCTTCAAGTGGCGGTCGAAGAACTCGGTGATGAGGTCGGCTCGTTGAATGCGATGGACCGGGGTGCCGGACCGGGACAACTCATGAGTCTCGCCGGGGAAGATCCAGAACTCCACATCCTTGCCCAGTTGTTTGGCCGACACGAAGAGTTGCGACGCCTGATCGACCGGGCACCGCAGATCCTGGTCGGAGTGGATAATCATCAGCGGAGTGTTGAGATCCTTCACCCAGGTGGTCGGTGACATGCGGGCGTACTCGTCAGGATCGTCGTAGAAGCGAGGCCCGATCTCGGCGTGAAACTCGCCGGCAATGTCGGAGCCGTACTCCAAGCTCAGCAGGTTGTTGGCCGCCCGTTCGCTGCACGCCGCAGCAAATCGGTCGGTGTGGGTCACGATCCAACTGGTCAAATAGCCCCCGTAGGAACCGCCCAGCACGCCGAGCCGGTCAGTGTCAATGCAGGGGTACTCGGCAAGTGTGGCGTCGAGCACCGCCATCACGTCGTCGTAGTCCACCGAGCCCCACCCGGTCCCGGACAGTTTGTGTTTGGGGCCCAGGATGCTGTGGGCCCACGCAGTGTCTCGACCGGAGCCGCCCCGGGGGTTGGAACAGACCACGACATAACCGGCCCGGGCCTGCATTTGGAATTCATCCATGAAGTAGTTGCCGTACTGAGTGAACGGTCCTCCATGGATGTTGAGCAGCAACGGCCACGACGATGCCGGGTCGAAGTCGGGAGGAAGGTAGATCCATGCGTCCACTTCGACTGCGCCCTCGCCTTCGCCGGAGGTCACCAGGAGGTGGCGTGGAGCAACCGGTGCAGCCGCCGCAACGAACGGCTCCGAGACGTGGGTGACCTGACGGGTCTGGCCATCGACGCAAACAAACAACTCCGGAGGTTGGGTCGGGTGGGTGGCGGTGAACGCCAGCACCGGACTTTCCGGTGGTCCACCAACCGACCATCCGGCCACCGACTGATCGCCGCCAACCACCTCGGTGAGTTCGCCGGCGGTGGTGACCGACCAGAGGGCGATGTTCCCGCGGTCCTCAACGCCCGCAAGAATTGTTTCGTCGGGCGACCATTGCGGCCCGTTCCCGCACATGAACGGGGCCCAGGTCCGGTCCCAGCCAGTGGTCAGCCAGCGAGGCTCGGCGGGCGCCGGCGCAGGGTTGGCGGTGGGGGCATCGAGCACACCCACATGCATGTTCTGTGGGATCACCCCGGTGTCGAGGAGCCCGACCACCGCAATGAAGGACCCATCGGGTGAGACGGTGGGAGAAAAGAACATTCCGGTCCCGTTGGTGAGGAGGGCATACGGCCGCTCTCCCGCGCCGTCGCCACGCAGCCTCGTCATCCCGATGTCCACTGAATAGTCGTCACGAAACTCGTTGGCTTCGAAGACCACTCCGGTGCTGTCGGCCAGCCATGAGGGGTTGGCGCAGTCGGCGTCGCCCGGGGTGAGATTGCGCAGTTTGCCAGAGCCGTCGGCCGCGGTGACATACACATGCTGAGGACGATCGATGGTGTAGCCCTCGCCGTTGAGGGTGTAATTGAGATGATCGATCCTGCGGGGCGGTCGCCGACCTTCCTCATCACTGTCGTAGTGCGGCCCCCGGGTACGGGTGACCACCGCCAGCCACGATCCGTCGGGCGAAAACGTGGGGGAAGAGAATGCTTCGTCCGCCTCGGCCAGGGTCACGGTCTCCCCGGGAACGGCAAATGGGAGCAGATGCAGGGAGCTCTTTGACGACCCATCCTTCTGGCGCGCCCGCTTCGACGTGAACGCCAATGTGTGGCCGCTCGGATGCCAACGCGGATTGCTGTCCCGTTCGGTCCCCGCGGTCAGTGGCCGAGGTTCGAGCGAGCCATCGGTTGGCGCCACCCAGATTCGACTCCGGTACACGTTGGCATCAACGTCCACCTGTTGCACCACCCACGCCACATGAGCACCGTCTGGTGAGACCTGGGGGTCCGAGGTTTGGGCGAAAAGATCGAGATCCGTGGGCGTCATGGCCGAACCTTATGACACGGGACCCGCGCGGCCGGAAACTCTCGGCGTCCCTTGGCGGGATTATTGGGCCTGGACCACGCAACCGAGCCACTTTGTTACGGTGCCGCATGTCCGGCGACACCGAAGCCATCTGGCCGTGACCCCCGAGTGGTCGCGAGCCGCATCCATCTACTTCCAGAGTGGGCTGGTCCGACGGGCGTCCATTCGGGGCTTCTGGCCGTTGTTCTTTGTCCGACTTGTCACCGACATCAACCTGTCGCCGCTGCAACTGGTGGCCCTGGGCACGGTGATGGAGATCACCATTCTCCTGATGGAAGTTCCAACCGGCGTCGTGGCCGACGTCTACAGCCGCAAATGGTCGGTGGTGATGTCGTATCTGATCATGGGCACCGCCATCGTGCTCAGCGCCCTGATCTCCCCCTACTGGTTGCTGGTCGTGGCGCAGATCCTGATGGGCTTCGGGAACACTTTCGAGACCGGCGCGGAGACGGCGTGGATCACCAGCGAAATCGGCTCGCCCGGAGCTACCGAGCCCCTCATCCTTCGCCGGGCCCGATGGCAGCTCATTGCCGGGGTGGTGGGCATTGTCTTCTGGGCGGGACTTGCGGCGCTGACAACGCTCTCCACCGCCCTTGTTCTGATCGGCGTGGTCTATGCCGGCTGGGGCTTGTGGCTGGCGGTGCGCATGCCCGAGACCAACTTCACCCGGCGCGCGGGCGAAGGGTACGGCGGGTCCATTGCCATGTTCCGAAGTGGTTTTGGTCAGGCCCGAACCATCCCGGCGCTTCGCATTCTGGTGATGGTCATGTTCATCGGCGGCCTGGCAAAGGAGGCCATCGATCGGCTGGACGTCCAGCGCCTGGTCGACGTTGGCCTTCCGACCGATATTGACGAGGTAGTGGTCATTGGCGCCATCACTGCCGCCAAGATGCTCCTGGCCGCCGGACTCTTGGCGGTAACCCGGAACCGGATCTCCGGCAGTGGCGTGGTGATGAGTCTGGCGTTGATGATGGCGGGTACCGCGCTTGGGGTCGTGCTGCTGGCGCACATGGAACTTCTGGCATTGACGGCGCTCGGACTCATGCTGCAGGGCGGCTTCCTGACCGCAACCGAGCCATTGGTCACCACCTGGGCCAACAACTTCGCCAGCGACAATGCCCGGGCCACCGTGCACTCGTTCATGGGCCAGAGCGAAGCCTTCGGCGAAATTCTTGGCGGCGTTGCCCTGGGCGTCGTTGCGCAGATCTTCACCGTGCCAACTGCCATGACCTTTTCGGCCATCCTGTTCTTCGCCGCCGCCGTCATCGCCGCCACTGCCCGCCAGAGCTGGAGCACACCAACCCGCCCGGGCGGCTGTGTCTCATGACCACCGATTCGGTGGGGTTGAGGTCGGCGAATCCGGTTTACTGAAGGCGTGGAAGAAGCGCCTGTCCCCAACGAGCCTGCCGATCTGATTCATGGATCGTTCAGCGACGCGCCTCCGTGGTTGATTGAGCCGGAGTCGATCACCTGGCTGCCGGGCCTGGATACTCTTCGGACCGAAGTCAGAGCCCAGGTTCCCAAGCTCACCGCCAACCGGGTGCTCCCTCCCGGTCGCCGGGTTGGACGCATTGCCGCTGACGTTGGCGCATCGATGGCCATGTGGAAGGCCACCGCGCGCAAGAAGGGCAAAGAAGATCGGTACCGAATTCTCTCGGTCCGGCTTCGAAAGTCGGCCGAACGCCTGGGGCCGTCATTCATCAAGCTGGGCCAGATCATTTCATCCGGCGAAGGTATCTTTCCGCCCGCGCTCGTCGACGAGTTTCGCAAGTGCCGCGACCAGGTCCCGGCCGAACCGTTTGCGGTGGTCCGCGACGTGGTGCAGAGCGAACTGGGTAAGCCGCTGCATGAGGTCTTTCTGACTTTCGATCCCAACCCGTTGGCCGCCGCGTCGATTGCGCAGGTCCACCGGGCCACCCTTCGGCCCGCCTCCGCTGGCGGCCAGCCGATCGATGTCGTGGTCAAGGTGCAGCGTCCCACCGTTGGCGAATTGGTCCACAAGGACCTGGCGGCGCTGGCCTGGTTGGCACCGTTTCTGGTTGGCCGCATTCCGGTTACCGCGTTGGCCAACCCACCGGCGCTGGTGGAGGTCTTTGCGCAGTCGATCATTGAGGAACTGGACTTTCGGCTCGAAGCCGGGAACATGCTGGACGTCGCCCGATCGTTGGCCAGCCTCGGGCAACGAAACTACGTGGTACCCCGGCCGCATCCCACGCTGGTCACCGAGCGGGTCCTGGTTATGGAACGGCTCTCCGGATTCAACTTCGAGGACGTGGAGAACCTGGTCGACGCCGGGATTGATCTGCATGAGATTGTGCGCACCGGCATGATTGGATTCCTCGAAGGCGCCATGATCAGCGGCATCTTCCACGGTGACCTTCATGGTGGCAATCTCTTTGTCCAACCGGACGGTCGGACCGCGCTGCTGGACTACGGCATTGTTGGTCGGCTCACCGAACCCAGGCGCATCGCCTTTCTCAAGCTCCTGATGTCGTCAACCGCCAACGACGTGCATGGTCAGGTGGCTGCGATCCGGGATCTGGGGGCGCTGCCACCGGACACCGATATTGATGCGGTCATCAATGATCTGGGCCTCAGCAGGGCTCCGGTTGACCCCACCACGTTGAGTCGGGAGGAGCTGACCATCGAACTCAACAACGTGGTCAAAGCGTTGCTGGGCTACGGGGCCCGCATGCCCCGGGAACTCCTGCTCTTCGCCAAGAACATGGTGTTTGTTGATGGCGCCATCAACACCCTCACGCCGGACCTGGACCTCTTTGCCGAGATCCGCCACATCGCCATGTACTTCATGAAAGAACACGGCAATCAGATCTTCTCCGAGGTGGGCATCAAAACCGACGGATTTGAAGTCAACCTTGATGCAATGAAGGGCCAGTTTGGCGTTGACCCGTCGACCGAGTCCATGACCTACCGCGAGTTGCAAGCCCGGCGGGATCTGATCAACAAGCGACTTGCGGGCCGCGAGTAGCGCGGGCGCCAGCCGTTAGAAGTGCGCCTGCTCCTCGGTTGAGTAGCTCCTGAACGCAATCAGGGTCTGGGTGTCGGTCACGCCCTCAAGGCCGGCAATGTCCTGGGTGACAGCGGTCGCCACTTCTTCGTGATCGCTCACCCGCAACGTGGCGATGAGGGAAACGCCGCTGCCGGCTACCGAATGCACTTCACGTACCGCGGCGAGGTCCGCGAGTTTTGTGCCCAGCGCATCGATTGAGGCCGGAGTTGCGCTGATCAGTACGAATGCGTTGATTGCCATATCAGTTTCTCCCTGGAGAGCCCTCGATGAGCCTGGTTTGAGCTTGCCATGAAACGTATCGGAACTGCCAGTGTCAACCATCCGGGCGCCACTCGCCTTCTGGGTTCTGTGAAGTCGGCCGGATGCAACACGAGCGCGCCGTGGACGCCGGGGGTTGAAACGGGAGCGCCCGCATGACGCTGGTCAACGACTGCTGGTGGGCCATGGCGAGAGTACGCCACCGATGACTATTCGGTCAGGGAAATGCCCAGCACCTGCTCCAACTGAGCGAGCGCGTCCCACGGATCCACCACTTTGATGGTGTGCATGCCCATGGCTCGGGCCGGCTTGAGGTTGATCCCCAGATCGTCCAGAAACACGATCTGTTCTGGGGCCAGGCTCATGGTCTCACACGCAATGCGGTAGATCTCCGGATCCGGTTTTCGGACCCCCAACACTGCGGACTCCAGAATGTAATCGAAGTTGACGGCCACCGACGAAAAGGACATTCCCGACGACTGCTGCGTTTCCTCCGGATCATGAGCCGCAAAATTGTTGGTGAGCATCGCCGTGCTCAGGTTTGGCTGGCCATGAATGAGTTCCAGGGCTCGCACCATGAAGGGTCGAAGTTCGGTGCTGAGACACTCCATGACCGCGGCCCCCGACAGTTTGTGGCCGAGCGCGAGCGCTTCGGCTTCAAAGAGGCCGCAGAACCGATCTGCTGTGACGGCATTGCGTTCGAGTTGAGCCCAGGCATTGGAGTCCGGATTGGTGGAGTTGATCTGGCGAATCACCCCCGCCGGCAGACCTTCGGCCCTCTCATAGGCCGCGAAATTGTCAAAAGGGCTGGTGGTGATCACTCCCCCAAAATCGAACAGCACGCCCGCTATCTCCAACGGGGTTTGCGAGCAGGGATGGGAATGAGCGGAATGACTGGTCATGCCCGCATGATCCCACGCCGACTCACCTGCAACGCGCGTGGATCGCCCCATGCGGGCGGGCCGTGATGCTGAGTGTTCGAGGTCCGACAGTCCCCATCATCCGGATGGGGGATCACCGGGAAGGAAGTTTTGCCCATTCCCGCGAGGGAGCCCTGCGCGTAGCTTGATCTCTGACCCCGGGGGCGATCCGTGGGTCACCCATAAGGGCGACGTCTTCGGACGACATAGAGCGACACACTTCTGTGGCTGGGATTTCTTGGGCGAATACCTCAGTCTCGGGCGAAAGTCAGTGTGTTGAGAGCAGAGGACGCTTCGGTGTCCTCTGTTCGCCTTTTTGGCGGCGCTTCGGTCAAGCGTCAGCGCCGACCGAACAAGCCGACCGAACAATGTGGCTGGGCTCTACGCTGGCCAGTCTCATGAGCAAAGAATACATTTTCACCATGCACAAAGTCGGCCGCTTCATTCCGCCGGACCGCGATGTGCTGAAAGACATCTCCCTCAGCTTCTATCCCGGCGCCAAGATCGGGGTTCTTGGGGGCAACGGATCCGGCAAGTCCACGCTGCTCAAGATCATGGCTGGCGTGGATCAGGACTTCACCGGTGACGCCCGACTGACCTCCGGGTTCAGCGTGGGCCTGTTGGAACAGGAACCCCAGCTCAATGAGGAGAAGGACGTTCAGGGCAACGTCATGGAAGGCGTGGGCGAGTTGGCGTCACTGCTTGAGGACTACGAGAAGGTGCTGGCCGGTTGGTCTGACCCCGATGCCGACTACGACAAGTTGGGGGCCAAACAAGCAGAACTGGAGAAGGAACTCGACTCCAAAGGCGGCTGGGATATTCAGCGGACCATCGAAATTGCCATGGACGCGCTGCGGCTGCCGCCCGCCGATGCGGACGTTTCCACGCTGTCGGGCGGCGAGCGACGCCGGGTCGCTCTGGCTCGTTTGTTGTTGCGTAAACCGGACCTCCTTCTGCTCGACGAGCCCACCAACCACCTGGATGCCGAATCGGTCGCCTGGCTCGAACGCACACTCAAGGACTACCCGGGCACCGTGGTGGCGGTAACTCACGACCGCTACTTCCTGGACAACGTCGCCGGCTGGATTCTGGAGTTGGATCGCGGCCGCGGCATTCCGTTTGAAGGCAACTACAGCAGCTGGCTGGAACAGAAGGAGGCGCGGTTGTCTTCGGAGGAGAAGCAGGCCTCGAACCGTCAGAAGATCCTGAAGCAGGAACTGGAGTGGACCCGTCTGGCTCCCAAAGCCCGACAGGCGAAAGGTAAAGCTCGCCTGGCCAACTACGAGAAGCTGCTGGTGGAGAGCCAGGAAGCCGACAAGATGGCCGACAAGCTGGAGATCGTCATTCCCATGAATCAGCGCTTGGGCGACATCGTGATCAACGCCAAAGGTGTCAGCAAAGGGTTCGAAGACCGGCTGTTGATCGACGACCTGTCGTTCACCCTTCCGCCGGCGGGGATCGTGGGCATCATCGGTGCCAACGGCGCGGGCAAGACCACGTTGTTCCGCATGATCACCGGGACCGAGTCACCCGACGAAGGTTCCGTCGAGGTCGGCTCCACCGCCGAACTCGGGTACGTGGATCAGAGCCGTGATGCCCTGGACCCCGAAAGGACCGTCTATGAGGAGATCACCGACGGCCACGACACGCTCAAGATCGGTGGCCGCGATGTCAACGGCCGCGCCTATGTGGCCTCGTTCAACTTCAAAGGCGCCGACCAACAAAAGCTGGTGGGCGTGCTTTCTGGTGGCGAACGCAACCGGGTTCAGCTGGCCAAGGTGCTGCGCGGCGGCGCCAATGTTCTGCTGTTGGATGAGCCGACCAACGACTTGGACGTTGACACCCTGCGAGCGTTGGAAGCCGGACTTGAAGCCTTTCCGGGATGTGCGGTGGTCATCAGCCACGATCGCTGGTTCCTGGACCGGGTGGCCACCCACACCATGGCCTTCGAAGGTGACTCCCAGGTTCGATGGTTTGAGGGGCCATTCAGTGAGTACGAGGCATGGCGTCGCAAAGAACTGGGCGGGGCCGCCGACCAGCCAACCCGAATCAAATACAAGCCCATCTCGCGCTGAGCAGGCCGACTCATTTTGGGACTCGTGTTGGCGTTCCCGGGCTGATGACCACCATCTGAGCGACCCCGTGCGTACGGCTTGGGCCGTTTCTATCACTGTCTGTCCACCTCCTCACAGAGTTCGGTCCATCTCCGATTGTTGTGGGCATGACGGCCCCACACACCACCTCACCACGCCCTGTTGTATCGACCGCATCGCGGTCGTGGAAGTCCCGAGCTGTTCTCCGGCTTGTGCAACCGGGCTCCTGGGTGAACTGCGAAAGCTGTGGCGAACAGATCAAATATCAGGTGCGTGCGCAGAACATGCAGATGATCTGCAATGTCTATGAGGACGGCACCTGGAGTCGGGTCGAGCACTACCACTCGGGGTGCTATTCCGAGTCCGGTGAGCCGTATGGCCCCGCCGATGAGGACGCCCGGACCAAACGAGCCCGCGCGTCGCGTTGACCGCAACAAGCCGGACTGCCACGAAAGTGTGAGTCACCGCCCGTAACCTCAGAAACGTGCGTGCGGCTGCTGAGTTCATTGCCCGATCGGCGGGAATCGCGTCTCGACTTCTGGGCCGCGGTGGAGGAACCAGCCTGCCCGGCACCGTCCTGCTCAAACTTCGGCCAAATGCGGTGGCTGATCTCGCCGCCTCTCTGGGCGGCGGATCCCTCACGGTTTCGGCCACCAACGGCAAGACCACCACCTCCCGGCTGATAGTCGCCGGCCTTGACGCGGCCGGGGTGGCCAATGTGGCAAATACCGCAGGCGCCAATCTGATGGGAGGTGTCGCCTCAACCCTGTTGGCCGCCCGACTACCGGCGAACAACACGGCGGTCGGCGTCCTGGAAGTGGACGAAGCCGCGCTTCCCGCAGTGGTCACCCAAGCTCAACCCCGCGTCATCACCCTGATCAATCTGTTCCGGGATCAGCTCGACCGGTTTGGCGAACTCGAAACCTTGTTGGCGACCTGGGCCTCCATGATCTCCACATTGGACGAGTCGGTCACTCTTGTGCTCAACGCTGACGATCCCGCCGTTGCGTCGCTGGCCGCCCACCATGAAAACGTGGTCTGGTTTGGGATCGAAGATCGCTCCATGGAGCTGGAGGAGATGGCCCATGCCGCCGACTCCACCCGCTGTCGAATCTGCACAACTGAACTTGTCTACGACGCGGTGATGCTGGGCCACCTGGGCCATTGGGCCTGCCCCACAAACGACACCGCTCGCCCTCCGGTCTCGGTGGCGGTCACCGGGGTTACTCCCCGGGGAACCGAAGCCCTCGATCTGCACTTGACGCTGCCCACCGGTGAGATTCACACCAGGTTGCAGCTCCCGGGTTTGCACAATGCCTACAACGCCGCAGCTGCCGCGGCCACACTGACGGCGCTCGGCGTCGACGCCAAAGCCATCGAGAATGGACTTGGCGCCGCTCAGGCCGCCTTCGGCCGAGCCGAGCGGTTGACCATTGACGGAAAGGAACTGGTGTTGTTCCTGGCCAAGAACCCCACCGGGGCCAACACCAATGTTCGGACCGTCCTCCAACATGACGGCCCGCTCCACGTCCTTGCGATGTTGAACGATCGCACCGCCGACGGCCAGGACGTGTCCTGGATTTGGGACGTGGACTACGAACCACTGCTCGAACGAGTGGCGCACATCACCGTGGCCGGCGACCGGGCCCATGACCTGGCGCTTCGCTTTCACTACGCCGGCCTGGACGCCAACCGCCTCACCATTGCGCAGGACCCGGCCCGGGCGCTCGATTCGGCGTTGCAGCAGGTGCCCGCCGGCAACTCGTTGTTCGCCCTGCCCACCTACACCGCAATGTTGGATCTGCGGGCGGTCCTCACCCAACGCGGGCACACCGACCCGTACTGGGAGACCGCATCATGAGCAATCCCGGAGGGGACCAACCAACGGTGCGGCTCTGCCATCTCTATCCCCGCGAGATGAACATCTATGCCGACCGCGGCAACATTGCGGTCTTCGCTCGTCGGCTGTCCCTACGCGGCTTTGGCCTCCAGATCACCGAAGCTGGCTTGGGCGACGCCGTCGACCCGCATGCGCACGACCTCTGGTACATGGGCGGAGGTCAGGACCGGGATCAGGCGATCGTCGCCGCGGACATGGTGCTGACCAAGGCGGACGCCCTGCGGGCTGCGCAGACCAACGGGGCCGCTCAGCTCTATGTGTGCGGCGGCATCCAATTGGCCGGCCACCGGTACGCGGCCGTGGACGGTCAGATGCTTCCGGGTGTGGGCGTTCTGGACCTCGAAACGACCGCTGGGGCCACGCGTCTCATCGGGGATCTGGTTATTCGCGCCGAACTGGACGGCGAAACCCAGACCGTGGTGGGCTACGAAAACCACGCGGGACGCACCTACCTGGGGACCGGAACTCGTCCCCTGGGCACGGTGGTTTCAGGCCACGGAAACAACAACACTGATGGCGGCGAAGGCGCCGTCACCGACCGGGTGATTGGGACCTACCTGCACGGTCCCCTCCTTCCCAAGAATCCGTGGCTGGCGGACACGCTGCTGCGGTGGGCCTTGGAGCACCGCTACCCGGAACCGCCGCCACTGGCGCCGCTGGACAACACCTTGGAAGAGACCGCCCACGCCCGAGCCATTGCCCGCGCTGGCGTTTCTCGATAATTCCTCTCTGCGCTCCGGCGGCGGCGCGCCGCTACCGTTGCGCGCCATGACAAGTTCTCCCGCTGCCCCTGCCGCTGCAATTGCCGCTGACCATGCCCTGGCCCACCTCCTGGCGAGCCAGGCCGGCCAACTTCTCGTTGATCTCCGAGCGAAGCTGCACGCAGAAGGGGTGGAAGGTAAAGAGCTCAAGGACGCGGGTGACATGGCCGCCCACAATCATTTGATGGAGGCCTTGCGCACCGAACGACCCAACGACGCGGTCCTGTCCGAGGAGGGTAAGGACGACAAGGCTCGTCTTGACGCCGAGCGCACCTGGATCATTGACCCATTGGACGGCACCCGAGAGTTCAGCGAACCGCCCCGGGACGATTGGGCCGTCCACGTCGCATTGGTCATCGACGGCCAACCGGTCGCCGGGGCAGTCGCACTCCCAGCCCAGGGCATCACGCTTTCCACCCATACCAAACGCCTGGCGCCGGGAGCACCCGGCGACCCATTGCGATTCGTTGCCAGCCGCACTCGACCTGGCCCGTCCGCGGACCTGCTGGTCGACCACCTGGGCGCAACCATGATTCCCATGGGCTCGGCTGGCGCAAAGACCATGGCCGTGGTGCAAGGCCGGGCCGATATCTACGCCCATACCGGCGGCCAATACGAATGGGATTCGTGCGCTCCGGTGGCGGTGGCCAACGCCGCTGGTCTGCACACCTCACGCATCGACGGATCACCGCTCGTCTACAACAACGATGACGTCTACCTACCGGACCTTCTGGTGTGTCGAACCGAGCTTGCCGACCAGGTGCTCACCATCCTGGCCAACCTCGCTGACGCCTGATCCAACGCTGGTTGGGCGTGGCCATATAGCGTCACCCCAATGCGTCTTGTTATCGCTCGCTGCACCGTGGACTACGCCGGCCGACTGACCGCGCACCTGCCCGAAGCCGTTCGGTTGTTGATGGTGAAAGCCGACGGTTGCGTGGCCATCCACGCGGACGGCGGTGCCTACAAGCCCCTCAACTGGATGAATGCGCCCAATCGCCTGCGGGAGGAAGACGGACAGTGGACCGTCACCAGTCCCAAAGGTGAAACGCTCACCATCACTTTGCATGAGATCTTCTCCGACGTCAGCCATGAAATGGGCATCGACCCGGGCCTGATCAAGGACGGCGTGGAAGCGCACCTCCAGGAACTGCTGGCCGCAACGCCGGAAGCCATCCAGGACGGACTGCTTCTGGTTCGGCGCGAATACCCCACCGACATTGGCCCGGTGGATCTGCTTTGCCGGACCGACGATGGCGAAGCCATTGCGGTTGAGATCAAACGGCAGGGCGGCATTGACGGCGTGGAACAGCTGGCGCGCTACCTGGAGTTCCTCAACAAGGACCCCAAGCTTCGGCCGGTGCGAGGAATCTTTGTGGCTCAGTCGATCAAGCCGCAGGCCAAAATACTGGCCGGCGAACGATCCATTCAGTGGTGCGAAGTGGACTACGACGAGTTGCGCGGCATCGAATCCAACGAGCTGCGCCTGTTCTGAACGCGAGGCTGAGCCACCTGGGCCGCGGCCTCGTCTATTCTTTGCGTGAATCGGGCGCCGGCAAGAATCGGTACAAGGAGGTCGCACGATGGCAAAGAGGTCATCAGCGCGGCGCCCAGCACCGAAGCTCAAGCTGCCCAAGCGCCCCGCACCGCGCCAACGCGCGCCCCGGCAATCGGCCCAACAATCGGCCCGAAAGTCAGCCCAACAATCGGCCCGAAAGTCAGCACGGCATGGTGAGCCGTTTCTCAGCGGCCCCGCCGTTGCGGCCATTGCGGCCATTGGTATCCCGCTGCTGCTGCTTGGTGGACTGTTTGCCTGGTGGAGAACCGATGTGAGTGGCATCGAGAACCAGGTCGCCCGCGGTGTCACCTTCGACGGCACCAACCTCAGCGGCGCATCGATGACCGAAGCTCAGGCGGCGGTTGACGATCTGGCCGCTCGCTTCGACTCGCTCCCTGTCACGATTGAGGGCCCCGATGACATCCGGGTGTCAACCAATGCCCAGGAGCTGGGGCTCACGCTGGACCGCCAGGCCACCTTCGACCAGATCATGTCCGCGCGCCGCGATACCGATCCCATCTCGTGGGTCGGGAGCTTTCTCAGCAGCGAGGAGGTGGACGCACAGGTGCGCTTGAACCTGGAGGCCAGCGCGCCGTCGGTAAACCGCCTGGCCGAAATTGTGCAGACCGACGTTGGCCCGCCGGACATGGAGCTGCAGGACGGCCAACTGGTTGGCATCCCGGGCGAACCGGGCCGAGCCCTGGACCGCGACGGCCTGCTGGCTCTCCTCGAAGGTGATCTACCGGACCCGGACACCGAAGCCCTGACGCTGCGGGCCCCCACCATCACCGTTGCGGGCGGCAGGGAAGAAGGAGAGCTCCTCCAGTTTGTCGACCGCCTGAACGCCGCAACGTTGAGCCCGATCCGGGTAACTGCGGCCGGGGTCACGCGTTCGTTTGAATCGGCCGAGCTGCGCTCCTGGCTTCGGATCGATTCCCTCGAGCCGCTTACCGCTGGCATTGACAACGAGGCGGTGCAGGCCGCAGTGTTTGACCGGTTTGGCGAAGAGAACACCCAGCCGGACCTCAGTTCGTTGACGATTGTGGACGGTCGGCCCACCTTGGCTGACGGCGCACCGCAACGATGCTGCGCAGCGGCGGGACCGGTGATTCTTGAAGCGATCCAGAATCGGGAAACGACCGTGGAACTGCCGCTCATTGACGGCGGCGACGAAGCGCTGACCCAGCTGGGCGTAGTGGAATTGATTGGCACATTCACCACCGAACATCCCCCAAATCAGTCCCGAGTAACCAATATTCAGCGGATGGCCGACCTCGTCCGGGGGCAACTGATCGAACCGGGCGAGACCTTCTCCATCAACGACTTCGTCGGCCGGCGCACCACCAGCAACGGTTTCGTTGAAGCTGGGGTGATCATCTACGGCATTATCGGCACCGATGTGGGCGGCGGCGTCTCGCAATTTGCGACGACCATGTTCAATGCGGCCTACAAGAGCGGGCTGGACATCGACGATTACACCATGCACTCGATCCACTTCGATCGGTATCCGCGTGGGCGCGAAGCAACGCTGGACTTTCCCAGCATTGATCTGCGGGTCTCCAATCCCAGCCCCTACAACGTGCTGCTGTGGACCTCCTACACACCGGGCAGCATCACGGTCGAGTTCTACAGCACCACCTTTGCTGATGTGGTTGATATGGGAACATCAGAGAGCGCCAGTGGCGCATGCGCGGCCACGCGCAACACCCGTCAACGGACCTTCCTCACCGGGAGTCAGGAAGGCGAGACCGTCAGTGACACCTTCACCGCGGTCTACCAGCCCCGAGAAGGCGTCGACTGCAACGGCAATTCCACCCTGCCGCAAATCGACTGCCCGGCGGGTCAACAGGCCTTTGACTCCAATGACGATCTGATCGATGACTCCTGCAGAACCGTGGCGTCCACCTGTGGGGCTGGTGAAACGCCTCTGGACACCAACGGCGATGGCGTGGCCGACTTCTGCGACGTGCCGACGTTGACGTGCCCGGAAGGGTTTCAGCTGGTGGACACCAACGGTGACGGAGTCGGCGACTCCTGCGATGGCGTCGGGGTCAGCTGCCCGGCCGGCAGTACTGCGGTGGACACCAACGCCGACGGTGTGCCCGACAGTTGCCAAAAAGCGGTCCCCACCTGCCCCGCAGGAACTCAACTGGTGGACACCAACGGTGACGGCGCGGGCGACAGCTGCCAGACGCTGGCGGTCAGCTGCGCCGCCGGGTCCTCCGGCGTTGACACCAATGCTGATGGCGTGCCCGACACCTGCGTTGTGGATCAACCGCAGCCGGTGACCTGCGCGGCCGGCGACACGCCTGCCGACACCACCGGCAACGGCATTGCTGATACCTGCATCTCCCCCACTGCGCCCACCGCGGTCCAGACCAGTGTCTGCGGCGCCGGCTTCCAGGATGTGGACACCGATGGTGATGGCGTGATTGACCAGTGCCAGGCGCTGTGATCCCAACCTCACCGTGAGCGAGGCCGGGGTGACCAGGCTTGCGTTGATCATGGCCATGCAGGTGGAGGCGGTCCCGGTTATTGCCGCCCTTGGCGCCACCACTGTGCCACCGCCAACGCATCTGGGTCCATTGCCGGGGCGTCTGTACCAGTCCAACCGTGATGGCGTGGATGTGACCGTCGCAGTGAACGGTATTGACTCGCGCCATGGCGTGGCCAACATCGGAACCCAGCCCGCAGCCCTGGCAACCTGGGCCACCGCCCTGCACATCCAACCTGATCTGATCGTCTCGATTGGTGCCGCGGGCGGCTGGGCTGGGCGCGGAGCCGCAGTTGGCGACCTCGTTGTCTCCGACGGTCCGGTGGTCTACCACGACCGTCGTATCGCCATGCCCCGCTTCGACGACTACGGCGTTGGGTTCTATCCGTCGCTCCCGGCCAACCGGCTGGCCGCTGCTCTTGACGCAAAGCTTGGGACGGTGACAACCAGCAATTCGCTGGACGAAACTGATGATGACCGCCGCATGATTGCCGCCAACGGCGGAGACGCCAAAGAGATGGAAGCGGCCGCGGTGGCGTGGGTTGCGGAGATGTTTGGCATCCCGTTTGTGGCCATCAAAGCGATCACTGACCTGGTTGACTCCCCCACCGCAACCGCGGACCAGTTCGACGCCAACCTCGACATCGCCGCCGCCCGACTGGCCCGGGCGGCTCAGGATCTCATCAGCTTCGCCTCCGCCACACCTCTGACCGATTTTGGTTCCTGAACAACATCACGGGGTTGGGCCTCTCGCCCGCCCTGACCGGTCGATAGCCTCAGGCTGTGACTTCGGGCCATCAGGATGTACTGATCGTGGGTGGTGGACCGGCCGGGGCCGCGGCCGCCATCGTGTGCGCACGGGCTGGCGTGAATGTCACTGTGATCGACAAAGCCACGTTCCCCCGGGACAAAATCTGTGGCGACGGTCTTACCTCGGGAGCCCTCCGGCTGAGCGAGGAGCTGGGCCTTCGCCCCAGTCACGTGCCGTCCTGGAAAGTGATCGACGACGTCTATATCCGGTCGCCTTCGGGCCACCGTGCGCACTTTCCACTCCCCAGGGACCGGGGCCAATTTGCCGCCATCGCCACTCGCCAGGACTTTGACGCCGCCATGCTCCAGCTGGCTCGGGACGCAGGCGCAACCATCGCCGAGGCCACCACCTCCCACGATGTGAGCGTCACCAGTGACCGGGTGACGGTCTGGACCGATACCTACGGTCCCATCACCGCGGACTATCTCATTGCCGCCGATGGCATGTGGTCCCCAACCCGCAAGATGCTGGGGCTCAAGCAGCCCGATTACCGGGGCGAATGGCATGCGTTTCGCCAGTACTGGCGCAACGTGTCACCCCAGGCTGCAGAGGAGCTGCATATCTGGTTCGAACCGGACGTGCTGCCGGGCTACGTGTGGAGCTTTCCTCTGGCCGACGGCCGGGCCAACATTGGCTTCGGCGTGCATCGAACCACCCACAAGGTTGGGCAGATGGGTCAGATCTGGCCGGCCATTCTTGACCGTCCCCACATCCGCGACATCATCGGTCACGACGCCGAGCCGGAAGGGGCCCACCGCGCCTGGCCCATCCCGGCCCGCCTCGGCGATCTCCCCCTGACCGCGGTACGCACGTTGTTTGTGGGCGACGCGGCCGGCGCCTGCGACCCCATGACCGGCGAAGGAATTGCCCAGGCGTTGGAGACCGGCATGATCGCCGCCAACTCGATACTGGATGCGGGACCCAACCATCCCGGCATGGCGACCAATACCTACGTGCAATCCGTGGACCGGTCCCTGGTCAAAGATCTCAGGTTTGCAGCCTGGCTCAGCGGCGCGTTGCGCACGCCCATGGGCGCCAAGGCCGTGGTCCGGACCGCATCGTTCAACAACTGGGCCGCCCGCAACTTCGCTCGGTGGCTCTTTGAGGACTACCCCCGCGCCATTCTGGGTACCCCCAGCCGCTGGACCCGTGACATGTTCACCCAGCCCGGCAGCTGGCGCTGAGAACGGTCAGATCTGGTTGAAATCGCCGCTGCGTCCCGCGCCATCGGCAAACCGTTGGGCGCCGGCTATTCCCTCGGCGGCCACCATTGCTTTGCCATGGGCAAACTCGTGTTCGAGTGCGGCCGCCATTGGTTGACCGAACTGCGCCTTGGCCGATGCCATGTCAGCTCGCATGCACTGTTGGGGGAATCGCGCAATCTCGTGGGCCAGCGATTCGGCCTTGGTGCGGGCTTCGCCTTCGGGCACCACGTACTCGCAGAGACCGATGCGCAGGCATTCTTCGGCCATCACCTGCCGACCGGTCATGATGAGGTCCAGGGCCCGGCCTTCACCCACCAGTCGGGGTAGCCGAACGGTGCCGCCATCAATCAACGGCACGCCCCAGCGCCGGCAGTACACGCCCATGTAGGCGGTCTCTTCCATGACTCGCATATCGGCCCACATGGCCAGCTCCATGCCGCCCGCCACCGCGGGTCCGGCCACGGCCGCAATCACCGGCTTCGACAGGTTCAACCGACTGGGCCCCATGGGACCGCGGGAGTGTCCGCCTTCGACCGTGGTCCCAAAATCCAATCGGTCCACGCTCTGGGGGCCGCCGGCATTGGCGGACACCGCTTTGAGATCTGCGCCCGCACAGAATGCTCCTCCTTCGCCCCAAAAGACCGCCACCAGCGCATCAGGGTCATTCTCAAACTCGATGAACGCGTTGAACAACTCGCCCGCGCTCGTGGGATCGACCGCGTTGCGCGCCTCGTAGCGCGAGTGGATCACCGTCCACACCGCTCCGTCCTTTTCCACCCGAACCGTCACTGGACCTCCCTGGGTCTCTGGTCGTGGCACCGATCCTACGGTTCGGGGCGGTGGCGGGTTCGCAGGCCAACAGCCACCAACGTTGCGCATGGTAGACAGGCGAGATATGAGCCTTCTTGGAAACCGAGTCATTCGTACCGAAGATCCCAAATTTCTGACCGGGCGAAGCGAGTACGTCGCTGACCTCGACGTTCCCGGGGCCGCCCATGTGGTCTTCGTGCGGTCCGTGGCCGCGCACGCCAATCTGACCAGCATCGATACCAGCGAGGCCGCCGCCATGCCCGGGGTGATCGGCGTGTTCACCATGGCCGACATCGAGGCCAGCGACAAGGTCAGCGTCAAACCCATGCCCGCTCGAGTCAAGGTCGCCGAAGAAGCGTTCCAGCCGCTGCTGGCCAAGGGCCGAGTCCGCTATGTGGGCGAGCCGGTGGTGGCCATCGTCGCCGAAACCGTCCCGCAGGGCGTCGATGCCGCCGAGCTGGTCATGATTGACTACGACTGGCTCCCGGCGGTTGTCACCATGGAGGCGGCGCTCGAGGCCGTACACCTGGTTCACGATGCGGTGGAAGGCAATATCGCCATGACCCTGCCCTCACGGGGGCCGCTCGACTTCAGCGAGTGCGAAACGGTGGTCGAGGCCACCCTTGAGAACCAGCGCATGGCCGTGGCGCCCATCGAAGCGCGCGTCGGCGCCGCCGACTGGACCGGTGATCGAGCCCTGGCGTGGTCATCGTGCCAGGGGGCGGGACCGGTGCTCAACGGCATCGCCGCGTCCTGGGGCTTGGACGAAGCCGACATTCGGGTCATCGCGCCCGATGTTGGCGGCGGATTTGGGGCCAAAGGTTCACCCAACGGCGAGGAGATCCTGCTGCCGGGACTGTCACGCATGGTGGGCCGACCGGTGCGGTGGGCCGAGACCCGCAGCGAGAACATGGTCAACATGGTCCACGGTCGCGGTCAGCGCCAGATGGTGAAGGTCGGCGGAACCGCCGCCGGCAGAATCACCCACTACGAGATGCACGTCATTCAGGACTGCGGCGCCTACGCCGAGATCGGGGTTGTGCTGCCCACTCTGACCATGATGATGGCCAGCGGTACCTATGACATTGAGAACGTGGCCTACAGCTCCCAATCGGTGCTGACCAACACCACGCCCATCGGCGCCTTCCGGGGCGCCGGCCGACCCGAAGCCACCGCGGCCATCGAACGAGCCGTTGACATCTTTGCCGCCGAAGTGAACATCGATTCCGCCGAGGTTCGCCGCCTGAACCTGCTCCCCCGCTTTGATGAACCCCATACCAACGCCACCGGCACCACCTACGACAACGGCGATTACCCGGCGGCCCTTGAGAAGCTGCTGGCCGAATCGGACTACGCCGGACTCCGCGCCGAGCAGCAGCGGCGCATTGACTCCGGCGATCGCAAAGTGCTGGGAGTCGGGATCGCCAGCTATGTGGAGATCACCGCCATTGGCGGCCCGGACGGCATCAGCGAGTTCGGCTCCCTGGAGCTGAAGCCCGACGGTGGCCTGATCGCTCGGACCGGCTCCACGCCGCATGGCCAGGGTCACGTCACCACCTGGGCCATGATCATCTCGGATCGCACCGGCGTGCCGATGGACCAGATCACGGTCCAGTTTGGTGACACCGATGACAACCCCGGACGAAACGTGACCGGCGGTTCCCGATCGGCGCAGATTGCTGGATCAGCAATGCACGACTCGGCGGTGAAACTCATCGACCAGGCCAAAGAGCAGGCCGCCACCCTGTTGGAAGCCAGCGTTGCCGATGTGGTTCTCGATCCGGACAGCGGCCAATTCCATGTGGCGGGCACGCCGGCTCGCGGCATCAGCTGGGAACAGATTGGCGCGGCTGGCAACGACAGCGGTGCCGGACTGTTGGCGGTCTCTGACTTTGTGCAACCGCGTTCGAGTTTCCCCTTTGGCGCCCACTGCTCGGTGGTCGAAGTGGATCTGGACATCGGCCAGGTGAAAGTGCTTCGCCACATTGCGGTCGATGACTGCGGCACGCTCCTGAACCCGCTGCTCGCTGACGGCCAGGTCCATGGCGGGATCGCCAGCGGCGTGGCGCAGGCGCTGATCGAAGAGATTCGCTTCGATGATGAGGGAACCCCGCTCACGTCCAACTTTGCGGACTACGGGATCATCTCCAGCGCCGAACTCCCAAGCTTTGAACGCATTGAGATGGTGACGCCCAGCCCGCTGAACCCGCTGGGCGCCAAAGGCATTGGCGAAGCAGGAACCATTGGTGCAACCCCGGCCGTGCACAATGCGGTGGTTGATGCGGTGCGGCACCTTGGGGTGCGCCACATCGACATGCCATGTACCGCCGAGAAGGTCTGGCGGGCCATCCAAGCCACACAGTGACCGCGCCCGGCGAGACGGACCTGGCCGCCATCCTCCAGAGCCTCACGGTTTCCCGGCGAGAGGACCCGGTCACGCTGGTTTCGTTGCAGTATCCGCCGCCCCCCGATGCTGAGATCCTGGCAACCGTCACCGAAGGCGAAGGCACCACCGTGGTGGTGACCGTCGCCGAGGCGGAGCGTCACGGCTGGCCGGTTGGCTTCGTTGCCGCATGGTTGACCGTCAACGTCCACACAGCGCTGGACGGAGTTGGACTCACCGCCGCGCTGTCCACCGCACTGGCCCGGGACAACATTGCGTGCAACATGCTGGCCGGCTACTTCCATGACCACCTTCTGGTCCCCGCCAACCGGGCCGAAGACGCCCTGGCCGCCATCACGGCGCTGACCTCAACATGAGGCCGGGCATGCGGACTTCCAACCGGGGTGCCCGGGACGTTTCGCAGCCGCCATCGTTGCCCTAATCTGAGAGCATCTTCGTAGAGAGGGAATCAGATTTCATGAGCTGCTCGGGCGGAAACACAATTCCATTTCGGGCGCTGGTGCGGGTCATCGCATTACTGTGGCTCACCACCATGTTGGCCACGCTGCTGGTTGCCACCCCGGCGTGGGCCCAGAGCGGCGATCAGTCATTCGACTTCACGGTTCGGGCGTTCGGACCTTTCGCCAATCTGCCTGACGCGTGGGAGTTCACCATCACTTCCGATGACCCCGAATGTCTGGCCGCGCCACTGGTTGAAACCAGCGCCACCTCGGTCGGCATCAACAACCCGACGTTCTTCTCAGTGGTGCTTCCCACCGTCAGCGCCAGCGGCGCCGACTGCAGCTACACCATCACCCCAACCACCACGTCTGAATGGCAAACGATCGTTCCACCACTGGACTTCGATGCCGAGACAAACCCGCTGAGCATCAACTTCTATGACACGACGCCCTACGTGTCGGCGCTTCTGGCCAAGAACGCCGAAGGTACTGCTGCAGACTGGCCCAGGGGGTGGGAGTTCACGATTTCATCAGACAACTCCAATTGCCTTCGCGCCCCGTTCACCACCATTCTGGCCTCGGAAACCGGTGACTTCAACAGCGACTTTGTCTCCTTCGCACAGCGGGTTCGCGCCGTTTCTCCTGCGGGCGATCCCTGCACCTACACCGTGGTCGAAACCCCCGTAGCGGGATGGGTCACTCAGAACCCACAGACCTTGGCCCTGCCGCAGTCACTGGACTTTCCGCTGGTTGTCTTCTCCAACGAGTTGGCAACCTATGCGCCGGCCCCCGAGCCGGTCTGCTTCGACGAAACGGGTCAGGAAGTCCCGTGTGTTGCTGAAGAGATGATGCCCACCGGTTTGGGCTCGTTCACTCCGGGCCCGGTTGAGCCAGTCACCTCGGCCTCGCTTCCAAGTTCCTCAGCCGCCGTTGCGATGCTGGTCGCTGCGATGACGGCCGGCGTGGTGGTTCTGCGGAAGCGCACCCGCGCCTAACGCTGACAATCCTCGCACGTCACGTCAGGCGGCCGCTCGCCAGCCACCAGCGACGCCACCCAGTCGGCAAAGACCACATCGGCTCCATCGGGGCCGGCAACTGCTTCGGTGTAGAAGCGAGAGCTCCCAAGGATCGTGTGCTCATCGCCGGGTGCCATGTAGCTGGGGATCTCCCCGGCTTCAGCCTCGATCTGCGCTTCGACTGCGGCGATACCTTCGGGCAGCGCCGCTCCGCCCGGCAAGCCATTCAGGAGAAGAAACAACGACTGCACGCTGTCGAAGGCGTTGTCATAGCGGGCAAGGGAGAGGTCCGGGTTGTGTTGACGGGCCGCAACAAACAAGCCCGGCAGACTGAACTCTTCCGGCGCCATGCCCGCAAACTCCGGCCAGTCCGGCAGGCCCGCAATCGCACCCCAGGTGCCGCCGAGTTCGGCGTTGAGTTCAGGAACACTCGGGTACGCGCCTGAGGCATCAGACAGGTGGCCGACCACTGCGTTTGGCAGGCGTTCCGCCATCTCGCCCGCATAGAGCGGCGCCGGAATGGAGCCTGCGCTCGAACCCGCCACAAAGAGGTGATCGGTCTCGGCGTGCTCCTGCACCACCCAGTCCATGACGGCGCCGGCGTTGACCGCGCCCTTGTGCTCCACCGTGATCTCGCCGTAGTCCGCCGTCCGGGTGCCAAGGTGCACGTCGCCGGTGCAGTACGGGGCAAACACCAGAGTCCAGTCGGCAAAGGGGTTGGCATTCTGGGAGCGGTCCCAGATACCGCCGCCGGGCAGATCCGATGCCTCGTAGGTGGTGCGATTTTCGATTACCGCGGTCTTGTATGCGCCGAGCCCGGGACTGCAGGTAACCGCATCCCAGCACGCGCCCCCGCCTTCAAACATGAGCACAACCTTCTCCGGGTCGGCGGCCGGCGGGGCGTTGACGAAGAAGCTGTAGTCGCTCCCATCCGAGCACATGCACGCCACTTCGCCCGGACCGGCAACATGCTGAATCTGGCTCCAGCCGTCAGCCAGGGCGTTGGTGGTGAACAGCGAGCCGGCGACCATGTCCGGCGCGGGTTTGGGCACAGCGGTGGAAGAGACCACGGTGGAAGGGACCACGGTGGAAGGGACCACGGTGGAAGGGACCGCGGTGGAAGGGACCGCCGTCGGCGCAACGGTCGCCGTTACGGGCAGTTCCGTTGGCGCCGTGGTTGGTGGAGCTGCGGCGGGTTCGACCGCAAGGTCGTCGGACGCGGAGGCACACGAAACCGCCACCAGGGTGACAAAAACCAGCAGCGTCAATGGTCGTGGCATGGTGGCAGGATAGGCAATGTGAAAGAGATGGTCGTCGGTCATTGCTTTGCGCCGGTCGTGAGCATCGACCGCAAACACAACCTCCCCGTGGGGCACCACTAGATTTGCCTTCATGAGCAGCACTTCTGGATTCAACAATCGGGTTACGCAGATGTTGGGGGTGGAACTCCCCATCGTGCAGGCACCCATGGGCTGGATCGCCCGCTCTCCCCTGGCGTCGGCGGTGTCCAACGCTGGCGGTATGGGCATCATCGAAACATCGTCCGGCGAACTCGACGCCATCAAGGAAGAGATTGCCAGGATGGCGGATCTCACCGACAAACCGTTTGGGGTCAATATCGCCCAGGCGTTTGTGCGGGATCCGGGCATCGTCGACTTTGTGGTCGATCAGGGTGTGAAGTTCGTGACCACCTCGGCGGGCAACCCCATGCAGTACACCGAGCAGCTCAAAGCGGCGGGATTGACGGTGTTCCACGTGGTGCCGACGCTGCGTGGGGCCCTCAAAGCCGTGGAAGCCGGAGTCGATGGACTGGTGGTCGAAGGCGGGGAAGGGGGAGGCTTCAAGAACCCTCGGGACGTGGCCCTCATGGTGCTGCTGCCACTGATCCGTTCCAAGGTGGACGTCCCAATCGTCGCCGCGGGCGGCATGGTTGACGGACCAACCATGGCCGCCGCCCTGGCTCTTGGGGCCGAAGGAATTCAGATGGGAACGCGCATGGTGTCGGCGGCCGAATCACCAATCCACGACAACTGGAAACAGTCGATCATCGACGCCGCCGAGACCGACACCGTGATGCTCAACCGCCACACGTCCCCCGCGCTGCGTGCCCTTCGGACCGAACGAACCAATGCGTTGGAGTTCGACACCGAAACCAACGCCATGACCGCCCTGGTTGGCAAGACTATGGATCTGTATTTTGGCGGCGACATGGAAGCGGCGGTGGCGTTGAGCGGCCAGGTCGCCGGACGTATCGAATCAATCGAACCCGTGGCCAGCATTCTTGAGACCTGCGCCGCCGACTGCCTGGCACTGCTGGGCAAGCTCGCCGCCGACTACCCGTCCTGAGGCCACGACGGCGCCCCTGCCCGTCACGGCGCTAGGACCGCATCATGATCTGGCTGCCGTGGTGGCTGATCATCTTCCAAGATCCGTCGAGTTGACGGGCGAACATGTTCAACGCAGAGACCGTGCCACTCTGGCCAGCGCCAAGAATGTTTTCGTCGACGGTGACCCAGCCAATGTCGCCGGAGACTTCCACCCGTTCGTTGGTGAGGACAAACTGCAGCTCCTGCGGTCCGTCAATCAGCGCCTTCCATGCCCCACCCACTTCAGCCCAGGACCGGAGCACACTCCAACCGGGATGGGTGCACTGCACCCGATCCGAGTGTTCCCACAAGTCAGAAACCCGGTCAAAGTCTTTGGACTCAAACGCGTCATAGAACGCCTGATTGGCCGCCAATACGGCGGCCTTGGACTGCGGTTGAGTCACACCGCCATCGCCTGCCATGGGCTCAGGGTAGGCCGATGGCTAGGCTGGCCAACGTGGCAGATTCCCCCATGGACGACGACGTGCTCTCGTTGACCGACGATCATCCGCCGGTGCCGGACCAATCAGCGTTCTGGTCCCGCGTCGACGAGTTCGATGATGTTGTGGACGGCTGGTTCAGCTCGTTGCGCGGTCACCCGGCGTTGGACCAGATCTTCTACCACGCCTCCGAGCTGGGCGACTGGAGTCTGGTGTGGCACCTGCTGGCCGCGTTTGGCGCCGTCCGATCACCCCGGCTGGAAGCCAATGCGGTACGGGTGATTGCCAGCCTGGGAGTCGAATCACTGCTGGTCAACGGCGCGTTCAAGTCACTGATAGGGCGCAAGCGACCGGTGGCCGAGTTCGAGCGACCGCTCCATCTGCGCATTCCGCGAACCACAAGCTTCCCCAGCGGTCACGCCAGCTCGGCCACCATGGCCGCAATTCTGCTGAGCGAAAAGGACCCGAAGCTGAAGACGTTCTATGCCTCGATGGCGGCGCTCATCGGGGTGAGCCGGGTCTACGTGCGCATTCATCACGCCAGCGATGTGCTGGGTGGGGCGGCCACCGGGTGGGCGTTGGCCAAAGTCGTTCAGCGCTTCACGCCCTGACTCTGCTCCGCTAAATCTGTGATTGGCCAGTTGCGCATCGTGTCGGTAGTGGAGGCCGTGTCCTACCTGGCGCTACTGGTGGCGACTCTGGTCAAGGAAACGGGCGGCACCGAAACCGGCGTCACCATCCTGGGGCCCATTCACGGCGTGCTGTATCTCGTCTTCGTGGCTGGGTTGGTGTGGCGCAGGAATGCGCTGGAATGGACGTGGTTCAAGGCCGTCAGCGCCATGGCGATTGGCGCTCTGCCCTTTGGGGGGTTCTGGGTGGACCAGCAGTGGCTGCGTCCGCTTGAACCGTGAGCGAGTCAGCCGATGGGTGCGGGCTCGGGGTCAGCGGCGTCGACGTCGGCGGCAACAAGCAGCAGGCGAAGATCAAGCAGAAGGTCAGACACTTCGGTGGCGCTCACGACGTCTCGAGTTGCGAATCGCCCGAGCTGGCCATCGATCATGTCAAGGGCGTTGCGGACATTTGGCACAGCTTCGATGGTGTCTGTCATTGACCTGCATCTCTCCTGAACTCATACGAGCACTGTATGACCATGTGGTGCTGGCCTCGACCGGAATTCGGTCGTTCTGAAAACCGTAGCCCAACCACGCCAGACACATGCAAACCATTGAGATGAGCGCCTGATTTCACCCGGTCGGTGGTGTTCGGAAACGTTGACCGTCGCACCTGACCTCCCCGAAAGGGGACGCTCCACTGATTCACCCGCCTTTGGCGAGCGTCTTCCTTATGTCTTTCATAAGCAGGTCCAGGTGTTTCCTTCACCGACGCTGTTGTCTGATTTCTGTCTGCGTCTCACGCCGCTGATTCGGCGGTCTCGATTACGGGTACACCTCCGCCATGGCAACACCAATACCGCCGGTCCAGGTGGTCTGGTTCAAACGAGACCTCCGCACAACTGATCACCAGCCGCTCCTGGACGCAGCGGCACGGGGTCCGGTCATACCGCTCTACGTGTACGAACCGGACATGATCACCCAAACAACAACCGACGCGCGCCACATCGACTTCCTCAATGAATGCCTCGACGAACTTGACGAAGCGCTCAGCCGGCTTGGTGCGCCTCTCGTCCGGCGAACCGGACACATCATTGATGTGCTCGAAGATCTTCACGCCGAGCACACCATCGAGGGCCTCTGGGCCCACCAGGAGACCACCGACCTCGCCGGCTACGCACGAGACAACATCGTGCGAGCGTGGGCGAAGAACAACCGGATCAGCTTCACCGAACACCTCGATCGCGGAATATTCCGGCGTCAGCCGACTCGCGACGGATGGTCGAAGCGCTGGAAAGCCATCATGGCTGCACCAACCGTTCCAGAGCCGGACGCCGTCGCCACAACATCTGCCGACCCCGGCCAGCCTCATGGCCCCGACCACTTCGGACTGGCTTCCTCCCTGGCCGCCGAACGCCAACACGGCGGTCGATCCCTCGGCCTGAACATCCTCGAGGACTTCCTCACCAGCCGGGCCGAACCGTACGCAACCGCAATGTCGAGCCCCGTCACCGCCTTCGAGCACTCATCACGGCTCTCGCCGCACTTCGCATTCGGGACCGTGTCGGGCCGAGAGGTCTACCAAGCCACGAACGCCCGCATCGCCGAGGTCCGAGACGACCCAGACCGCGGCATGTGGCTCAAGTCGCTACGCGCCTTCGAGAAACGGCTGCATTGGCGTGACCACTTCACCCAAAAGCTCGAAGACCAACCTTCGCTCGAAATCCACGCCATGCACCCCATGCTCGAGGACATCCGAAACGTTGACGACCCCGCCCGCTTCGACGCGTTCTGCGCCGGCCAAACCGGCTACCCGATGGTCGATGCCTGCATTCGGGCCACGATCACAACCGGCTGGCTCAACTTCCGGATGCGGGCAATGATCGTGTCGTTTGCGTCGTATCACCTGTGGCTGGACTGGCGACCCGTGGCCCACTTCCTCGCCCGGCAATGGACCGACTACGAACCCGGCATTCACTACCCCCAACACCAGATGCAAGCAGGTGTGACCGGCATCAACGCGCTTCGGATCTACTCGCCAACAAAACAAGTCATCGATCAAGACCCAACTGGGCAGTTCATCCGGCGCTGGGTCCCCGAGCTCGCCGACGTACCCGACACGCACCTCGCCGAACCGTCACTGATGCCAACACCAACGCAGAAATCAGCAGGTTGCCGGATCGGCGTCGACTATCCGCCGCCCATCGTCGAGCACAGCGAAGCGACCCGAGCCGCCCGTAAGGCCATCACAGAGATCCGAAAGACCCCCGAAGCCAAAGCCATCAGCGACGAGATTCTCGAGCGGCACGGATCCCGCAAGCCCCGGACACCACGCAGGAAGCGAGCCAAATCGTGACCAGACCAGTGGAGCACACTGAGGACGGTCCTAGTTCAGCTGCAGGCGTGCGACCTCGAAGAGTTCCGACTGGCCGTCATCGTCGGGAGTGGACTGGTCGACCGTCAACACGACCCCATCCGCGGAGAAATGCAATCCGGTCATGTTGTTTGCAAAGAAGGGTCCAGTCCGGAGCTCCAGACCAGGACGCGTGTCGGGTCCCCGCACTGAACGTCGGAGTAGCGCCCCAATTACTCGGCCAGCCTTCGTCAGCGTGAACCGCATCACACTCCTCTCCGGCGGAATGAGCGCGTTACGGATTGGGGAGCTCACAACCTGCCAAACGCTTGGCCCGTCAGTGGTCGACGCCAGAACTTTCGCAGCGAACGCAAAGTGGATGTCGCCGGAGGCGACCGTGATTGATTTGGGGGGTTCCGGGTCAGATCGAAGCGCCTCAACCAGAGCTACGAACTCCGTGTAGCTGGTCATGAACGCCGGCCAGTCCTCCAAGTCGAGGTAGCGGCGAACGTGTTCTCCGAGGCGAGCAGCTCGTTGACCCAGCGCCCCGCCACAGAGCCGCTCGTTCCACACGTGGAGGTCGTGGAGGCCGTCCGGGATGAACACCGGCACCGACGTAGCCAGCACAATATGGCCTGAGCCACCCGCAGCCTGTTCGGTGACCCAACGCCACTCCTCGCCTCCAACCATTCGTCGGGAGTCGTCAGTGAGAACCCGACCATTGCGACAGTCGATGACGACAACGGTGACGTCGCCTACCTTTCGGACAAAGCTGAACCGGTATCCGCCAGGCAACGGTGTCGAGGCCTCCGATCGGGTGGCCCAATCCCGAAGCATCACGGTGGCATCTTCGGATTCTTCCGCTCTCGAAAGAATACCCTCGGCTTCGATCTCTGCCGGCGAGAGGTTGCCGAGGTGCTGGTACACCCAGTAGGACACGAGACCGCCAATGGCGTGTTCGCTCCACCAGGACTCTTGGCGGATGTCTGCGACCCAGGAGGCCGAGATGTTCCAATCGTCGATCATGTCGTGGTCATCAAAGATCATGACCGACGGGACAACGGAGAGCAGCCAGCGTTCCGCCGAGAGCGACCACGCCTCACGGTAGAGCCAGCAGTACTCCTCGAAGTCGGCCACAGTCTCGGCCGGCAACGCAGAGGAACCCGATCGACGTGCCTCAATACGTTTCTTGGCCTGGGGCGAGGAGTCGTCGGCATAGATCTGGTCGCCGAGCAATACCAGCAGGTCAGGCCACTCCGACGGGTCCTCGGTCGCCATCCGCTTTGCGTGCGCCCACAACGTGTCGACACCCCGCCCGTCGGCATTGAAAGTCAGCTCCAGTGTGTACGGCGGTTCGTGTGGAGCTGCAGCGCGGCAAGAACCCAGGAGAAGAGATACGTCCTGGTCCGGGTGCTGCGTGCGGATCACACTCGGTGGCATGCCCGACCCGGGCTTCGGCCACACGGTTGCACCATCGATTTCGACCTCGTACTCAACGGTGGTGCCAGGCTCCAAGTCGCTGAGGATCACCAACGCGTAATGGTGACCCGCCACACTGAAGGTCCTGGAAGACGATTCGAGAACTTTCACTTCGCACGGGCCGGAGGTTTCGACCCAGATTGTGGCTGACCGGTCGTCGACAAACCGAAGCATTGGGCCCAGAATGAGGTCCGTTGTCACACACGCCATTGGGTGCCTCGCCAAGCCATGAATAGAAATACCGCTGGGTGGGTACGTTAATGCAGTGGTAGCCAACGAGACGCTCAACAACGGCAATAAGCACAGGGTCGACGATTCAACAAGCAGCCCCTCACGGGCGGCTGACCTGGCGACCAACGTTGAGCAGCGAATCCAAGATCGGCCATTGCTCGCCGCGGCGCTGCGGGCGGGCTGGCTGGCCAAGGCGCTCGTCTACGGCGCCATGGCCTGGATTGCCCTGCTCATTGGATTGGGACGACCCACTTCCTCCGATGCGTCATACACCGGGGCCATCGAGGAACTCGCCGTTCGACCCCTTTCGCGTCTATCGCTCGTCGTCTTCGCCGCAGGCCTGCTGCTCTACTCGGCCTACCGGGTCGTATCCGTTCTCCTCATCGACGGGCACGATCTCAACGACTGGGCCCACCGCATCGGCTACTCCTTCAGCGGCGCAACCTACCTCGTAGTGGCATGGATTGCGGTCGAGGTCGCTTTCAGTGAAGCTGACTCGGAGTCGGAATCACTCGTGGAATCGATTTCCCGTCAACTCCTTGCGGACCGTGTCGGCCGAATCCTCCTCGGTCTCGGCGGTCTTGTGGCCGTCGGCATCGCCTCGTACTTTGGAGTCAAAGGGATCAAACGACGATTCCTGCGTCATCTCGACCTCGACGACGCACCCAGGCAGAGCCGCTACCTCGTCGAGCTCACCGGCGCTATCGGCTGGTTTGGACGCTGCATCATCGTCGCCATCGTCGGACTCTTCGTTACGTGGGCCGCCATCGACGCCGACCCCGTCGACGCCCGCGGTCTCGATCGAGCTTTGCAACGCCTCGCAGGACACGATCTCGGAGTCATTGTCGTGGTGTGCATCTCGGCGCTGCTTTTCGTCTATGCCCTCTTCTGCGTTCTCAGCATCCCGTACCGAAGACTCGAGGTCTCATGAAAGAAGTTGCGCCCGTCGCCATCTGGAATCCAGCAAGCGGTTCCGCGCCGTCAGAACAAGAGTTGCGCGAAGCACTCCCCGATGGCATCGATCTCGTCGAGACGACCGCGGCAGATCCCGGCGTTGGACAAGCCACTGACGCGGTGGCTGCTGGATCCCCCGCTGTCATCGCCTGTGGAGGCGACGGAACGATCCGGGCCTGCCTTGAAGGTGTCATCGACTCCGACACCGGCCTCGGAATTGTCCCACTCGGAACCGGCAACCTTCTTGCCCTCAACTCGGGGATTCCCGCCGGGCTTGGCGCTGCCCCCGACGTCCTCGCCCGGACTGCTCAGCGCTTCGACGCCGCCACAGCAAACGGCGAGGCCTTCGTCGTCATGGCGGGGACCGGTTTCGACGCGCACATGATCTCCGAGGCGGAAAATTTCGGAAAGGATCGGATCGGGCGCTTGGCGTACGTTTTGGCCGCGGTCAAGAACGTCCCCGCTCGGCTGATCCGAACCACCGTCGTCGTCGACGGCGTTGAGTTCTTCAGGGGTCGAACCTCGATGGTTCTTGTAGGAAACATGCCCACCATCACGGGGGGCCTGGACGTGTTCCCGAACGCTGACCCCTCTGACGGAGCGCTCGATGTTGGTGTCCTACGGGCTGAGACAGTCAGAGAGTGGGCACGCGTCGGCTGGACGCTGCTGCGATCCAAGCCTCAACCCCCCGATCTCGTCGTCCGCACGCAGGGTCGGTGCATCACCATCACCAGCGACAAGCCCCGCCCCTACCAGCTCGACGGCGAAGACCGTGAGCCGACCAAACAGTTGACCATCGAGATCAAACCGGCGGCCGTAACACTGCTCAGTGGGCCGCTGACGAACGAAAGACCAACCTGATGCCAATCATTGACCTTTCTGAACTGCGCGACACATTCCGAGTCCGTGACCTCGACGGCGTTGTCAATCTTGCCGGGTACGACCCCGCTGACACGCCGTTTGTGGACTCCGAGGACGACGCCGAAGACGAATTGGAGAACGACCTCCACAAGGAACTCTTTGATCAGCACGAACTGCTCTTCGCCGAGGCCGACAAGTCTGTGCTTCTCGTCCTGCAGGGGCTCGACTGCAGCGGCAAGAACGGGACGATCAAGCACGTCGTGATCGCCATGAATCCGGCGGGCGTCCGAACTGCGTCGTTCGGCAAACCCACCGACGAGGAGAAGCAACACCACTTCCTCTGGCGCCACAAGAACGAGCTGCCCAAGCCCGGTCAACTCGGCGTGTTCGACCGGTCGCACTACGAAGATGTCATCGTCGCGCCAGTCACCGGCGACATGGACGGCAAAGACCTCGATGAACGATTCGACGACATCAACGCCTTCGAACGAGAACTCGTCGACAACGGAACGACTCTCATCAAGTGCCTATTGCACATTTCCTACGACGAACAGCGAGAACGGTTTTTGCGGCGACTCCGCCGAGACGACAAGCGATGGAAGTTCTCGATCTCTGATATCGAAACCCGGGCCCACTGGGACGACTACCAGGCCGCATACGCACACGCCGTCGGACGTACCAACCCCGACCACGCCCCCTGGTTCGTCATCCCTGCCGACCACAAGTGGTATCGCAACTGGGCCGTAGCCCAAATCCTCATCGGCACACTCGACGCAATGGGACTCGCCTACCCCCAACCGGACTTCGACCTGGAGGATCTGCGAGGCCGCCTCGCCCCGCCCAACTGATTGCCCGCACCAACCGACTGACAGAGCTCACCCGAACCGAAAGGAAATTGTGCCATGACCCCAACCTCTTCCAGCAAACGAGTGCGGACGCAATGGCGCACGGCGCCACCCGACCGGGCGAACCCTCTCAAAGTGTGGCCGCTGCGATGGCGACACGCCGCCTGGTTCGTCGCCGCATTCATCACCATGACCGCAATATGGGTCGCCGTTGGATTCACGGTCACCGAAATCGTCGAACCTGCGCTCGGCTCCACCGAAGCAGACCTCTCCAAATGGCTTGAAGAGAACCGCACCGGGACGTGGAATGATGTCGCCGAAATTGCCTCAATTCCTTCCGACACCCCCGTGAAGATCGGAATCGTCGCCTTGTTGCTTGTCGTGTTCCCGGCAGCATTTCGGAGATGGCACGACTGGGCGTTCCTTGCGTCAGCTCTCGTTCTTGAAGTCAGCGTCTACGGTCTCTCAAGCTGGATCGTCGGCCGCCCCCGTCCCCCGGTTGAGAGGCTCGCCGATGCCCCAACCCAGAGCTGGCCTTCAGGCCATGTCGCTGCGGCAGTCACGTTCTACGTTGGCTTGGCGGTCGTGACGCAGTGGCGCACCGACGACCGCCGAATCACCATCAGCACCAAACTTGCAGCCGGCGTCGTAGTTGTCGCCATGATGCTCTCACGCCTCTACCTCGGCATGCACTACGTGACCGATCTGTTCGGTGGTGTCGCCCTCGGCGTGGCGTCACTGTTTGTCGCCGACTGGATCATGCACCGGGCCGTCACCGAACTTGACGCCGCCGACGACAACAACCACCTGCCCAGCGACGTGACGTCGATGGAGGTGTCTGATTCATGAACCCCACGCTTCTCAATCTCTCCACCGATGCAGCGGCCTGGCTCCGACGAGCAGCATTCATCCTCGCAATCGCAACCGTCCTCGCCGCAGCCGCAGCCCGCCACTATGGATGGCTCGACTACCGGCCGGGCGGCGCGGCCTTCACCGGACCAGTGCGACTTGTCTTCCTGGGAGTCTTCATTGTCGGCAGCGTCATCGCCATCCGATGGGAAATCGTTGGTGGCATCATCGCCTTCTTCTCCGCCGCAGCGCTCATAGCGTTCGCCTACAAGCAACTCGAACCGACCCACGCCACGATCGTCGTCGCAGCACTCGCAGTCCCCGGTCTCTTGTGGGTCATCGTCGACCTGAATGATCAGCCAACCCCCAAGGCGCTTCTCGGCATCGCAGCCGCTGTCGTAGCCGTCGGGCTCGGTCTCTACACCGGCTCTACTGTTTACAACTCGATCTGGGGCCCAACCCATCCCGAATCGAGCGTCACCGAGCTGCCCGAAAGTCCCACAATGTGGATGTGGTCGGGCTCAGTCACTACCTCGGGTGGCGAAGTGCGGGTGAAAGCCGACCGGCCGTCCTCCAGCATCGAGCTCGTCGTTGCACCGACCGCCAACCTCGACAACGCAGAAACCCTCAGGCCAATCTCGGTCTCGAACGACGTCGCCATCTTCCAAATTACGAATCGGGACGCCGAGCAGCAGGTGTTCTACGCCCCTCGGATCGACGGTAAAACTGACGAAGAACGGATTGGGTCCTTCCGAACGTTCCCCAATGCCGATGCAACGTTCACCGTTACCGTCGGGGCGTGCGCCCGCGTGGGCTCAAACGGCGCAGTCTTCGACGCAATCGCTCGCCACAACCCCCTCCTTCACCTCGTCATCGGCGACCTTCACTACGGCGACATCCCCGACAACGACTTTGCCCGATACGCCGACGTCCTCGACTACACACTGACCCGACCCGCGCAAGCTGCGTTGTACCAGCACACACCAATCGCCTACGTCTGGGACGACCATGACTATGGCGCCAACGACAGCAACGCTGGCTCCCCAAGCCGCATCGCAGCCATGGAGGCATACAGAACCTACGTCCCGAGCTACGAACTTGCCGGACCCGACGAGCCCGTCTACCAGGCATTCTCCATCGGCCGTGTCCGTTTCATCCTCACCGACGCCCGCGCTGGGCGGTTGCTCGGATCCGACATGTGGGGCCCCGCGCAAAGCCAATGGTTCGCCAACGAGCTGACCCAATCAGCAGACACCCACGCCGCCGTCGTGTGGGTCAATCCCGTGCCCTGGATCGCAGAAGCGTCCGACGGCGCAGACCACTGGGGCGGCTACGCCCAACAGCGCACCGAAATCGCCGATCTCATCGCCTCCCACAGCATCGACAACCTCGTCATGGTCGCCGGTGACGCCCACATGGTCGCAATCGACGACGGAGCCAACACCGATTACTCCACGACGGGCGGAGCTGCCTTCCCCCTCATCCACGTGGCTGCCCTCGACCGCCCCGGCGGCACCAAAGGGGGCCCGTACAGTGAGGGGACGTTCCCTGGGGGCGGCCAATACGCAACGGTCTCGATCACCGACCGAGGAGACAACATCCTCATTGACCTCGCCGGACACACGTGGGACGGCGAAATCCTCACCACACTGGCCGTGCAGTTCGATGTCGACCATCGGTAACTTCCCCCTGTCGCAAGGTGGCGGTGGACCACCGCAGCGCAGGGCCCCAGTCTGGCTCGATCGATGCGCATTGTCCCAGGGGCTAGGGGCCGCCGGAGACGCCGTCGAGTAGCTCGGCTGCGAGATCTCCTTCGCCATGGAGAACACTGATGTCGCCCGTTGTCTCGAGCACAACGGCCAGAACCTGGTCGAGGCGGGTGACGTTTGCCTCGCGCAGCTTGGCTAGTACGTCAGATCGCGTGACCCGAGTCGCTTCGAGATTCCTCTCGATCATGTCAGGACCGACCATGAGCAGCATTGGCGTGTTGTCCACGACGGTGTCGAATGCGGTGTGACTCCTGAGCTGTGCGACCAGCCATTGAGCCGCCAGCAGCGTGACAAGCGCAACTGCGCCCGCCGCCAGCGACGCCGATGTAGCCGCCGCGGTAGCGACCGACGACCCGAGCGCAACCGTCACCACAAAGTCGAAACTCGACATTTTCGACAACGCTCGCAGACCGGCAATCCGGATCGCAGCAATAGCAGCCACAAGAATCAACAGTGTCGACACCACCACGAGCCACAGCTCGGTGACCGACGTTCCCAACCAATCTGAGATCATCTTGCCCTCCCAGGCCCAAGGACGACCGACCCGCGATCGACCGCTCAACTCGTGCCGTCGTTGCTTCCCCCGTCGCTGCATTCAGCAGTAGGTGATCGGCGTCGCACAACCTTACCCACCACCTCACCCAGGCTGCTTGAGGGGCACGCCGGCCCGAGCGTCACCTCAGCCACCGCCGGCCCGCCCTCCGCACACCGTGCTGCGAACCCGGGGTAGCGGTGGCGCTGCGGGGATGCGGTGGCGGGACACCGCCGCCTTTTTGGCCCACAATGTGATATCGAGGACACGACGAGGGGATGAGCCGATGACCCGGGCCACGGCGATAGGCAAGGTAGTGCTGGTGCTCTCGGTTGCGGCGTTGGTCGCTCTCGGACCCGCGGCTTGCGCCTCCGACGACCAGGACCCCGCTGGTTGGGCGATCGTCAAGGTCGAGAGTCTTGACCGACGTTCGCTGGCTTCGATATGTATCGACGAGAGGTGCAAGCGATTCGACGCGGCAAGCCAAGTACGCAGCGGCGAGTTTTCGGCCTTCGTTGAGCGCGGAACAAGGTTCGAAGTGCTCCGAGTGGGTGATTCTGCTGGCGAAGGGGCGAGCGGAGGTTCACCCGTTGGGGGTTGTGTGTTGCTAGAACTGGCGAGCGACTCGTCCGCCTTGATCGGAGGCTGCGATGCGGTCGACGGATAGGAGCAACCAATGACTCGCTTCAAGTTCCCATTGATGTTGACCGGCGTGGTGTTCGGGCTCGTCGCCGTGTGGCTGTTTGGCAGCTGGTTGTACTGGGTTGGCGAAGACCGACCCGGAACGCCAGATGAGTTCCGCCAACGTGTGGAAGCCGTTGGATTGCCGATTGCGTGGACCAACTACGGACCGAGCGGCGGCGACGGCTTTGTCACAACAGACTGTGGCGAAACCGCAGTCATGGTCAACGACATCGGCGACGAACTCCTGATTACCTGGAACGCAGAGACCTCTGAGCTGACACCCGACGTGGTGGTTAGGGTTCTGGCTTGTTCACCCTCTGAGGGGTATGCCTACTTCGGATCCGTGCAACTGGCCCGAGGAGCCAGCCAGGAGATCACCGTTGACGGCGTGGATTCGGCCGCAGATCTCACGGTGCTCGAGTCGCCAAACGGTGTCGTGGTCACAATCAGCAGCACGAACGACGGTCCCACTCTCATGGTTCTTGAGGTTGCTGATGATGCTCCACTGGGCGCACAGGTGGTGACCTTCGACGTAGCGGGGGAACCCGAACCACTCGATTGGACCTTTCGGATAGTCCAGCCCTGATATCACGCAGTCCGTGAAGGGTCCGACTCCAGGGACGTTCAGCGATGAGCGCTCAGACATCCCACGGGTTGACCACTGCGAGCGCTGAGAACCGAGTGAAGTCGGTCGCTGCTGGTGTCCTGGAGACCGCTTCGACATAGCCGGTGAGTACACGACGCCACCAAACGATCAGGTAACCCCAAGCAACCGGACAGCTTGCGCCAAGGCCACCCGAGTTGGGTGTGCGTGGGACCACAGTGCAGCAACCGTGCAGTTCTGTCTCGTGCTGATCAGCCTGGTCACCGGCCTCGCCGACCTGGCCGCGCTCATCGCCATCGCTGGCGCCAATGTGTCGATGATCCTGTTTGGCTGGATCATGGAAATGGTGAACCAGCCCGCGCGGAAGGCCTGGTGGGCCCCGTTCTGGTTCGGGTGCGCAGAGCGCTTCGATATCGGCTCGGTCTCCCGTTCTGCGGTGATGTCGAGGTCCCAGATGTCGGGAAGGCTGGGCTCAATGGACGTCTGGTTTGTTGCGGGTAGCAAAGGCCACGAGGAGATCGGTCGAGGTGGGTTTGGGGACTCGCCGTTCGAAGAGCAGCTGGAGCTTGGCCCAGGACAGGGGCGTGCCGGGGTTGCCGGAGATGACATTGGACTGATGGCCGGAATCGAGCCGGCGGCGTCGCTCTGCTTCGTCGGTGTCGGGGAGTGGGGTGAACTCGGCCGCGTCGACCAGAGCGACGAAACGGTCGTACTTGGCTCGGTCTGTCGGGTTGAGGGTGTCAGGGTGCGGGTTCGGCATGCTGTGGCTGCGGGCAGGGTTCGGGTTGAGTGGGTTCATGGTGTGCCTTTCTCGTACTTTCAACTCAGGCCAACTCGATCAACGCATTTGAGCAGACCCAGATCCTGTCCTGTTTATCAGCCGGCCGATGGAGACAGGGCCTCGAGCGCCACGTCGACGTCCAGGTCCGGCGTGGGCATCAGCGCCAGGGCCGAGGTGGTCAACCCGTTGTCGAAGTAGCGCTGAATCTGGGCCCGGCAGGTCTCGTAGCTGCCGTTGATCACCAGGTCATCCACCACCGACTCCGGAATCTCGGCCAGTGCGCCTTTGCGGTCGCCGTCCTCCCACCGTTCCCAGAAGCCACCGAGGATCTCCTCGCGGCCAATCCACTGATGAAACGCTTTGTAGACCGGCACGCTGAGATAGGCGGCCGCGGCAAACCGGCCAACCTGCAACGCGGTTTCCCGATCTTCGGTGGGGGCCACAAACAGCCGCGCCACTATCTCGCGCGGTTCGCCTTTGGCTGCCCCCGTGACAATGGGAACCACGGTGTTGAGGTCCTCGGCTGACAGCCAGTTGACGATGACCCCGTCTCCCACTCGGCCAGCCAGTTTGAGCATGCCTTCGCGCAGGGCGGCGACGAAGATGGGAACCTCCTCGGCGGGCTTGACCTGGCAGCGGTACCCCTTCACGTCGAAGGAGTCATAGGTGTTGGTGACCTTCTCGCCGCTGAGGGCCTCGCGCAGGAACGCCACCATGTCTTTGACCCGCTTGTAGGGGTCAACGAACGGGATGCTGTTCCAGTTCTCAACAATCACATTCGATGACGTTCCGATGCCCAGCACGAATCGGCCGGGCGCGGCCTGGGCCATGGTGCCAACCGTGTCGGCCAGAAGGGCAGGCCCCCGGGTGTACGCCGGGATGATTGCGGTCCCCAGCCGAAGCTTGGGCGCCCACTCCGAAGCAAGAGCCAGGGGTATGAATCCGTTGAGCCCAACCCCTTCGGCGCTCCATACATCGGTGTAGCCGAGTCCCGGAAGTCGGCTGATGCGGTCCTTTTGGGTGTGGAGCGGTCCGCCAAGCGGAATGGTCATGCCATAACGAGTCATAGCCCCATGTTGGCACGCGTGGGAGTCTGCGGGGAACGGCGTCAGGATCATTGATGCATCAACGTTTCTCCGCCAGTTTCCAAGAAAATCGAAGATCAGCCGTGCCGGCCAAACGAAACTGTCAGTGCCCCTGGTCAGTATGTTCACCATGACAACGCACCAACTCCAACTGATCCCCAGCGAGCCTCGCTGGAAGCTCGATGACCACACTCGGGAAGTCGGCAAAGCCGGTCTGCGCAACGCCCGTGAGATCCTGCGTTCCTCTCGCGCTGAAGCAGCAACCGACGAAGCAACGACGGAACGCCGCGCGGCCTGATTCGCCGGAAGCATGGCCGCTGACTCACCAGTTCGGGCGGGCGGCTCCGGTGCTGGTGATCACCGCCCTGCTCATCGGGGTGATGGCGGCGTGCACGTCCGCGGTGCCGGCAACACTGACGCCCACCACCGGCGCGGCAACAACCGCCGGCTCCGGGTTGCCGCCGCACGCGTTGGCGGCCTCGGTCGAATCGATTGTCGATGGTGACACCATCGTGGTTTCGATCGGCAACAACTCCGAGACGTTGCGCCTATTGGGCATCGATACCCCGGAGAAACCGGGGGGACCCCGACCAGCCGAGTGTTATGGACACGAATCAACTGCACTGTTGTCACAGCTGATTCCTGAAGGCACACCGGTCCTTCTCACCCGCGACCTTGAACCGCGTGACGTCTATGGCCGGCTCCTCACCTATGTGTTCCGGGCCGAGGACGACCTGTTCGTCAATCTGGCCATTCTGGAGGCTGGCGCCGCCGACACGCTCAACATCGCACCCAACACCACCTTTGCCGTGGACTTTCAAGAAGCAGTCAACCGCGCTCGGGGCCACAAGCTTGGGCTGTGGGCCACCTGCGGCGGAATCGACGCCCTACTGGAGTGATGTCGCTGGAGTGATGCCGCTGGAGTGGTGACGCGGCAGCCACTCCACCGACGTGACTGCCCGTCCGCCCTCGATCACCGGAGGTGCCACGGCTAGGGTCAACCAGATGATCTCACTCGCCGCCCGGCTTGGCTATGACGATGACGCACGGCTACTGATCTTGTCGTGTGACAACCTGGGCGTCTGCCACTCCGCCAACGAGGCGGTCTACGCGGCCCTGCGCGGCGGCTTGGCCACCTCGGCCTCCCTGATGGTTCCCGCACCCTGGGCTCGCGAAGCGGCCTCGGGCTACCGGGGCGCAGACGTTGGTGTCCACCTCACGCTCAACGCCGAACATCCCACCTATCGCTGGGGGTCCATCACCCTTGCCCCGTCACTGCGCGACGGCATGGGTGGCTTCCCGTCCACCGCCCACGACCTGTGGGAGCACGCCGACCTGGACGAAGCGCGCCGAGAGTGCCGAGCCCAGATTGAACGGGCCGTGCTCTGGGGCTTCGACATCACCCATTTGGACAGCCATCTTGATGCGCTGGTGCTTCGGCCCGAGTTCTTCGACATCTACATGGATATGGCCGTCGACTTTGCCCTGCCGGTGCGCCTGGGCAACGCCAGCGATGAGCACAACGCGGGTTTTGCCTTCCGGCGGCTGGCCGCCGAAGAAGGGATCCTCAACCCGGACCACGTCGTTCACCTACGACCGGAGAATCGTCGGGCCACGGTGGAAAAAGCCTTGTTCAATCTGGGGCCCGGCGTCACCGAGTTGGTGTTCCAACCAGCCATTGACACCCCGGAAATCCGAGCGCTCACCGCCAACTGGTCCTGCCGCGTGGAAGATCACCACATGCTGACCAACGAAGCAGCCATTCGGGACCTGGTGGAACGCTCAGGCGCCACCCTCATCAGCTACGAACAGCTCAAAGTCGCCCAGCGGGCAGGGTGACAATCAGCAACGTCAGGACCCGAAGTCGGTGTCCGCGGCCACCGCTTCAACAAACTGCTTCCACTCGGCGGTCGAGGCCAGGGGTCGGAGATCAAAGAGCACCAGTTCGTAGGCCTTGTCGAGCTTGAGGTCGCCCCGCATGTACGCGACCGATGGGTCTATGTCGCCCTGAATTACTCCGGCGGCCACATCGGCGGCGATGATGATGCCACAGGCGGCCCCTTTGTTGGCCCCCGCAGCCAGCGTCGTCAGCTGTCCGGCCTCAAACTGTGCCGTTACGCGCAACTTCCCCGACGGGGACCCGGCAACCTCAAGCTGCAGGTCCGCGTCCAGGTCAGTTTGCTGAGGAAGAGAAGCGGCGTGACCCAACACCATCTCCATCCATTCGTCGGTGAGGAATGGCAGGCTCATTCGGCATCTTCAATCGGTGGGATCCCGGTCCAACCGTCAAGTCCAGCGAAGAGGTCGCCCTCGGTGCCTTCGGGAACCGGAACCTTGCTCCACACCCGTTCGAAGTCTTCGTACGGATAGGCGGCAACCTCGGCTTCGGCGGGCAACCCGAACCAGAACTTCTCGTCCGGATCCACCTGGGTGGCGTGCGCCAGCAACGCTTCCCGCCGGCGATTCCACCATGGCCCCACCAGGATCTTGGTGGTGACCAGATGGTCATGACCGGGGCGGCTCAACCACTTCTCGTCAAACGGGGACGTGAGCTCCAGCTCTTCGTACTTGGCGTTGATGGCCAGCAGGCGGGTCTTGGACCAAGTGCTGTAGTAGAGCTTGGCCACCTGCCACGGCTCTCCTGAAAGATTGGCTTCGGGGTCCGCAGCCATCAGAATGGCCGGATCGGTGATCACGTGCACTCGCTCATGGTCAGGATGGTCATAGCCGCCGCGAGCCGGGGCGTAACTGATCATCACATGGGGTCGCTCGTCCCGAATGAGCTGAGCAAACCGGGCGGTTGACTCTTCAATCGGCGCAGCCCAGAAGCACTCGCCATGGTCGTTGGCTTCACTTTCGCGCATACCGGAGTCTCGGTAGCCGAGCATGTGGGTGGTTGCGTAACCAATGATTCTGGTGGCGTGGGCAAGCTCCTGACGCCGAACCTCTTTGAGATTCTCTTCGATCTCCGGTCGATCTTTGAGCGCCTTGTTGATGATGTCGCCCTCTTCTCCACCGGTCGCACACACCAGGACCGCGTGTACTCCCGCGTCGACATAGCGCGCCGTGGTGGGCGCGCCTTTCGATGACTCGTCATCGGGGTGGGCATGAATGGACATCAGTCGCCACGGGGCGGAATTGGTGGTGCTCATCGACAAATGAAGCTAGCGCCCGGGAAGCGGAACAAGCTCATCACCGTCGGACTCTTCATTGCGCAGCAAAGTCCACCCAAAGCGGGCGGCCAGATTCTCCCGGCCCTCATCGGGTCCCGAAGCAATGATCTCATCACCCGCACTCAGTGATGTGGCCCCCGAAGGCCGGTACACGTAGCGTTCGCCGCGACGAATGGCCAGGACGGTGAAGCCCGGTTCGATGTTGAGCGCCAGCGACCCGAGGCTTGCGCCGTCGGCCGGGGAACCCGCCGCGACGGGCAGCTCAACCACGACTTCATCGGAGTCACCCAGGGCGATCTCGAGAATGGGGTGTACGGCTTCGCCCTGCTCAATGATCCAGGTCATCTGCCGGGCCTGATCGCCAATGTCTTCGGCTGCGTTGGCCAGATGCAACAGGCCGCGAAGAGGTGAAGGGTCCAGGTTCTCCGATGCCGCCCGAAGCACCCATAGTTCGAGCCGGTCGTTCATCTCGTCCAAGCGGCCTTCAAGCCGTCCCACCTGACTGGCGAGCCCGCGGTCACCAAGCACCAGCGCCGAGTACGCCAGACCGACCGCAACTTCGCTGAGGTTCTTCATCTCGACCAGAACGTCAACGGCCCGATCCAGGTCGGTGACCCACGGATCGTCGGGGGCGGTGGGCACTTCCCATTCGGGCGCCGCGGCCAGCTCTCGAAGACGTTTGATACCCGCGGGTGAACCGCGGAGGAACAGGACATCGCCGGGAACCAGAATACGATCACCGTCAACATCGGTGATCCAGCCCGTTCCCCGTCTGATGGCCACGATCCGCATGCCGGTGGCGACCGGGAGTTCCAAGGCGGCAACCGGCATGTTGGACATGTGAGAGCCATCACTGATGGAGACTCGGTGAGACACCTCTTCCGCATCTGAGAGGTCAGCGATGAGTTCACGGGGTATCCCGAGCTTGTGGGTCACAATGCGGGCGATGTCCACCGCATCGTTGGCAATCCTCTCGATGGCACTGACCACCTGCAACACCGAGGACATGCCTTCGGCTTCCTTTGGGCGACGCACCGCCAGCACACAGACCTCGCGCATGTCCTGCACCAGCTCGTTCATGTGGCGTTCGAGTTCGCCCACCTCACCGGCCATGTCCGGATCGCCAAAGTAGAGCGCGGCGTACGCAAGGTCGACCATGAGTTCGCTGAGATCTTTGGCTTCCGCCAACATCGACCGCAGGTTCCGGGTTCTGTCATCCATCAGGTCTCTCCGACACTACTCGTGGTGACGTTTTCGTCAATGGGCCTTGCAAAACGTCTCATACGAGCCCCAGTGCTTCCACCATGAGAATGAAGGTGAAGGCGCCGCCCAGGTCCAGAGTCGATGTGACCAGCGGAATACCCCAGGTGTCGGGATCCAAGCCAAAGCGCACCGCGGCAATGGTGCCGTAGTAGGCCACGACCATGGCCAGCAGGGTTGCGGTCAATCCACCCAGGAGCGCGAGCGAGATGAGGCTCGCCAGCGACGGCCCCCCGAGTCCAAACGCGCCGCCCAGAATATGAGTCAACAGGGCCGAAACGACAAAGACCGGCACCGCCAGCGCCAAGGTGCTCAGCAAGTCAGGACGAGCGCCACGACCCGGCAGAGCCGATGCCGCAATCGTGCCCAGATGCAGCTTGCTGGACAGCCGACTGGACAAGATGCCGCCCAACGCACCAGCCGCCGCAAGAAACGCGGGGAGCAACACCAGCAGCTTCGGTGACTCAAGAAATGCATCCAGCCGCCTTTCCACCGTCACCCCGGCCAGCAGATCCAGGAGCACCGCCACCACGAGCACCGGCATGGACTCGCGCACAATCGTCTGCAACTCCCGCCGGCCGCGAGTCCAGCCGTAGACCAGACCAACCGCACCCACGATGGCCAGTGTCCCGCCCAGCGCGGGGGCAAGTACGGTCCGACCAACCAGACCCGACGCCAACAGGAGGGCGGGAACCGTCGCCAGGTCGCCCATGGCGGTGACCAGAGGCGCGGTGACGTTGTCAGGATCCCAGCCGTAACGGACCGATCCCGCGGACAGAAGCAGGGCAACGACCAGGACCGCAGCCGACGCCAGCACGCCACCCACCAGGCTGATGAGCACGAAATCGGTCAAGCTGATGGAGTTCGCCACGCCAAAGGCCACCGCGGTGCCTTTGGCCAGTACAGCCAGCAGGGTTGAGGTCGCCAAGGTCAAGATGAGCGACGCCAATACGTTGTCGCCGATGACGGTCCCGGGTCGTATCGACAGCCGAAACGTACCCGCATGAATCGATGTCCCCAGGCGTGACCCCATGGCGCCGAAGACGTTTCCCCGCAGCGCGATGGCGGCCGGCACCATCAACAACAATCCGGGCAGTTGCTCAAGGCGTTCGGCGCTTTCGCCCAACGTTGCGCCCGCGACCACCGCGGTGACGGCAAGCAACCCCAGCGCCACCAGGCTCTGGAATGCGGCCCGGAGATCCGGACCGAGCAATGTGAGGCGCTTGAGCCGCCGCCAGCTTTGCGTCACCGCCATATCCGACTGCACCGTAGTGCTCCGCAACGACCAGGCACGTGAGGCGTTGTTCGTCCGCCGTCAGCCACGCGGTCCTGCTCGACTCAACGGAAGTCTCGGCTCTTGAATCCCCCCGACGGGAGCGCCAGAAGCTCAAGCCGTTCGGCAATCACATTCACCACCCCTTCATTGCGCTCCAGCCGACCGTGTACCAGGAGCGCCGGAGAGGACGTGGCCACGTTTCGGTGACGTTGCCAGCATCCTTTGGAAACAATCACGTTGATCAGCCCGGTCTCGTCCTCCAGGTTGATGAAGGTCGTGCCGTTGGCCGTGGCCGGACGCTGGCGATGGGTCACCACCCCAGCCACCAGCACCCGCCCCCGAGGAACGGTCAACAACTGGCTGGCCGCGGCAACCCCCATCTCATCCAGCTGGGTTCGGATGAATCGGGTGGGGTGCCCATCCGCAGCCACCCCGGTGGCCCACAGGTCAGCCTGAGCCAGTTCCTGGTCGGTGAGCCCTGGCAACTGCGGGGCCTTGATCCCGGTGACGATGCCGGGAAGTCTGCTGTCGTCGGTGTGGGCCACCGCCCCCGCCACCCACAGCGACTGCCGACGGTCCTGACCAAAGCAGTCGAAGGCGCCGGAGGTGGCCAACGCCTCCATGATGGGTTGGGTCGCCCGGGTCCGACGGCGAAGATCGCCAATGCTTCCAAAGGGACCGTTTTGCACCCGTTCGGCCTCGATCACCCGAGCCTGATCATCACCAAGCTGACGGACCGACCGCAAACCCAGTCGCAGGTCCGGTGCATCCTGATCGCCTTCCAGGGCGGCGTCGGCTCCGGAGCGATTGATACACGGCGTGTGCACGGTGACGCCGTGCCGTTGTGCGTCCTGCACCAGCGAATGCGGACTGTAGAACCCCATGGGTTGTGCGTTGATCAGGGATCCGCAGAACGCAGCCGGGTAGTAGTGCTTGATCCAGGCACTGGAGTACACGAGATAGGCGAAGCTCACCGAGTGACTTTCGGGGAACCCGAAGTTGGCAAACGCCGCCAGCTTCTGCCAGATCTGATCGGCGGTGGCGCCAGTGATCCCCCGCTCCGCCATCCCCCGGTAGAACTTGTCTCGCAGTTGTTCCATCCGTTCGGCACTGCGCTTGGACCCCATGGCCTGCCGCAACTCATCCGCGTCAGACGCGGTGAAACCCCCAACGTCGATGGCCATCTGCATCAACTGTTCCTGAAACAAGGGGATGCCCAGGGTCTTGGCCAGCGCCTTCTCCAGCAACGGGTGCAGATAGGTGACCGGCTCCTGGCCATTGCGTCGACGAATGTACGGATGCACCGAACCGCCCTGGATGGGACCGGGTCGAATCAGCGCCACCTCCACCACCAGGTCATAGAACTTGCGGGGACGCAGCCGAGGCAGGGTCGCCATTTGCGCGCGGCTCTCCACCTGAAACACCCCAATGGAGTCTGCTTTGCACAACATGTCATAGACCGCCGGGTCCTGGTCCAGCGTGGCAATGTCCAAGTCCACGTGGTGGTGAGCGGCCACCATGTCCACGGCCAGATGCAACGCAGTCAACATGCCCAGGCCCAGCAGATCAAACTTGACCAATCCCACTGCGGCGCAGTCATCCTTGTCCCACTGCAGAACGCTGCGGTCCTTCATCCGGGCCCACTCCACTGGACACACTTCGATCACCGGCCGATCACAAATCACCATCCCGCCGGAGTGAATACCTATGTGGCGCGGTGCATGTTCCAATTCCGCTGCCAGCTCCAACACATCCTCGGGTATGCCGGAGCCAGTTTCTCCGACCCCACCCAACCCGCTCCAGCGATCCAGCTTCTTGGCGAATGCGTCCTGTTGTCCCGCTGCGTACCCCAGAGCCCGGGCCACATCCCGAACGGCGGACCGAGCCCGATAGCTGATCACGTTGCACACCTGCGCGGCGTGGTGCCGACCGTATCGCTCATAGACGTACTGGATGACTTCTTCGCGCCGCCCGCTCTCAATGTCGATGTCGATGTCCGGCGGACCATCACGCTCCGGCGACAGGAACCGCTCAAACAACAAGCCCAGAGCCACGGCGTCCGCTTTGGTAACCCCCAACGCGTAACAGACCGCGGAGTTGGCTGCTGATCCCCGACCTTGGCAGTAGATGCTGGCGCGGCGGCAGAACTCCACGATGTCCCAGACCACCAGGAAGTACCCGGCAAACCCCAGCTGATCAATCATGTTGAGCTCATGATCAATCTGGGCCCACGCCCCGGGAATCCGTTCGGCCGGCCGAGACCCGTATCGGGCACGAGCCCCGGTCTCCACCAACCGCCGCAGCCACGACATCTCGTCATGGCCGGCCGGACACCGAAACGGCGGCAGTTGCGGTGCCACCAACGCCAGGTCGAACGCGCAGGAGCGCCCAAACTCCGCAGCCTGGGCCACCGCCCCGGGAAAGCGGGAGAACCACTGCTCCTGTTCAGCCCCGGACCGGATGTGGGCGGTAGCCCCCGCGGCCAGCCAACCATCGGCATCGTCCAAGCTGCTGCGACGGGCAACGGCGGACAACGCCGATGCCAGCTTGCGCCGTGACGGATGGTGATAGCGCACGGCGTTGGCGGCCACAATCGGCAGACCGACCGAAACCGCCAACGCGGCCAGCGCATCATTGCGAGCGGAATCCAGTGGTTCGCCATGGTCCCAGAGCTCCACCGCCACGTTGTCCCGACCAAAGGCCGCCACCAGCTGCTCCAACCGTCGGCGAGCCGCTGCGGGACCTTCGACTTCAAGGACCGTGGGGATGGTGGCGCCTCGTCCTCCGGTCAGGACCAGCCACTGGTCCCGAGCCTCCCCCGCCGCCATATCGGCCATGGCATCCAGCGAGTACCGGGGCTTACCTTTGGATCCATCCAACTGCGCCAAGCTCAACGCTCGGGCCAGTTGGCCATACCCCTTCGGCCCTCGGGCCAGAACAATCTCCCCACCCACCTGAGCATTGGTTCCAACCAGGTGCGGCGTACCCAGAAACATCTCCGCCCCAAAGACCGTGGGGAGCCCATGAGCTCGAGCCGCTTCGGCAAACCGAACGATGCCGTACAGCCCATGCCGGTCAGTCATCGCCAGCGCTTCCAGTCCGTTACGGACCGCCTCCTCCACCAGCTCCTCGGGCTCCGAACCGCCCACCCCAAAACTGAACGTGGAGTGGCAATGCAGCTCCGCATAGGGAACCACCACACCAGTGGACGATGACTGACCGTCAACACCTTCTTCCGCCGCCACATAGGGAGTTCGCTTTCGAGACCAGGCGGGAGCGTCACCGCCATCACCCGGGGCCCATGGATCCTGGGGCCCCCGGGCAGTACGATCCGCGCGGCCGGAGAGCTTTCGTTCAAGCTCGTGCCATGGCACCGGAGGATTCTGCCAACCCATTGAAACGAACATACGTTCGATAGATGGGGAATCCAAATTCTGCGCCGAATTTCACCCACAACGGCACCTGCAACCGCCGGTCAGCTCCCCTGAAGTTCCGGCTGCTCTGACCCGTCGAAAGCCCAAAAAGGATCGCTGGGGGTTGACTCGGTCTGAAGGTTTCCGAAGCCGGATCGGCTGTAGAAGCAGTCGGTGGCCGGGAGCGCCTCGGCCTTGAGCGCCACGCCCTGGCCAAGGGCCACCAGTTGCGCCTGCGGGCAGACCAGTTGCCCGTCGCGGCGCATCTGCAGGTGAAGGTGGGGGCCGAAGGTGTTGCCGGCTCCAGGTGCGCCCGGCTCACCACCACTGAGACCAAGCAGATCCCCCGGCCGCACCCGGTCCCCTGACTGGACCTCCACGTCGGAGAGATGACAGTGGGCGATCTGGAGCGCTCCGTCGGTGGTCACCATGGACACGGTGCCACCACATCGCTTCCCGTCGTCCGCGGTGGCAAACACGACGTCTCCGGCGGTCATGGCGTAGATCGGCGTGCCAACCGGGATGCCGTAGTCCCATGCCGGATAGTCGTGGTGCGGGCGCGCCGCCCGGTCCGCATCCACCTCGTCCAACGGCAGCGTCCAGCCGTCGATGGTTCCGGCCACCTCGATGACCGCCGTCGAATCACCCGCTTCGGGCGCAACGTCAAAGCCCACGTTCTCGGAGACATCGTCCAGCAGATCCTCGGTGCTCTGGTCAACCCGCTCCTGGGCCTGCTGGCGCAGGTCGGCCAACTCGTCACCAACGCGATCGCCAATCAGACCGAGCCGGGGGGCCAGAGCCCAGGCGCCAATGAGGGCCACAATGAACACGGCCCCGCCAAATCGACGGCGCCAACGAGCTGCGGTGCGCGACCGGTCGCGCCGCGGGTCATGACGTGAATCATCTCCCTGCTCGCGACGAATGCGTTCGACCGCATCATCTTTGAGCTTCTCGATCTTGGCGTCGCTCGCCTCGCGTGCTCGCTTTCGGGCGTCGCGTCGGGCGCGGTCGTTGTCAGTCAGCGGGCTGCGGGTCCGGCGAGAGATGACGTTTTCTTCGGGCAACCAGGAACAACATTGCACCCGCCAGGAGCAGGCTCACCGCCACCACCGTTGGCTCGGTGGTGTTGGAACCGGTGACGGCCAACGGCACGGGTACTGGCGTTGACGTTGGCACCAGGGTTGCAGTTGGCACCGGGGTCGACGTGGGCACCGCGGTGGGAGTGGCCGTCGGCACCGGCGTTGAGGTCGGTGTCGGCGTTGGTGTGATCTCCTGCCGCAGGATTTGGGTGCCTTCATAGCCCGAGTCGTCATCCGCAGTCACCGCGGCCACTGCGGTGAGGTCCAACTGGGCGGCCGGTTCACCGTCGCGGTCAACAGGTTGCCCCTCCGCAGTGGCGCTGGTGAGCTGGATCCCAACAACCGCGTCTGCGTTTGCGGTACAGCTCTCTGATTCGCCGATCGGCAGCAGATCAATGACACACACCTCGCCCAACTCCGAATCGACCACGGTGACGTCGGCCAGGTCCCATTCGCCGGTGTTGGTCACCGTGTAGGTCCACTCAAGCTCATCGCCCACCGTCACCACGGGCAGATCGCCAGGGTCAGTCACGTTGACGCCGTCGATCGCAATCACAAGTTCAAGATCTGGGAGCCGGGGCAGGATGCCAACGTCGATGTCGAGGTTGCTGACTTCGGGCGACAGCAGAATCTCACCCGTCACACCGGAGTTGATGTTGGGGTCCGAATCCACGGTGGCGTCGTCGCCAACCGATGCCTCAGTCAACATCCACAACTCCGGCACGTTCACCTGAACCACAACCCTGAGGTCCGAATCAACTTCGGCAAAAGCGTAGTTGCCGTTCTCATCGGTCACCTGGGTGTCAAGTGCGGTGGCCAGACCACCGTCCTCATCAACTTCCCAAAGCGTCAGGGTGATGTTGGGAATACCAAGCTCGTCGGCGTTCTGCACGCCGTCCTGATTGCTGTCCTGGAAAACCGTGTCACCAACCGAGGCTGGACCCGGAATCAGGCCCGCGTCCACCGTGGCCACCTGTTGGCCATCACTCAGGTTGACCACCCGGCTGAAACCGCTGGCCGGATCGAAGTCGCTGTCGATGCTGTCGTCGTCGCCCGCAGCTGCGTCAACCAGCAGCTGGTCCGAGGCCGGCACAATCTGCACCACCCAGTCAACTCGGGGGTCCAGACCTTCAAAGCGATACAGCCCGCCATCGGCGGTGGTCGTCCGATCTTCAATCTCATCGGGAGCGCCCTCCGCGTCGACGGTCCAGAGCACCAGCTCGACGTCATCAATGCCCGCCTCGCTTTCGCCTTGCCGGCCGTCACGATCCTGGTCGTCCCAGACGAAGTCACCAATCGAACCCAGCGTCACATAGCCGAAGTCGTGGTCCAGGCTTTCGGCGCCCTCCTCCAGGTCCTCGGAGGATCGACCGTCGAGTTCTCCGTTGAGATCAGCGACCAGCACCAACCCGGCCGGCAGCGTCGACGCATCCACTGCGACTTCGTAGCTCCCGGCAGCAAGATCGGGGAAAATGTAGAGGCCGTCGGCATCAGTGTCGATTTCTGACAGGAGTTCGCCTTCGGCGTTGCGTAGTTGAAGCACAACACCAACCAGTCCGGTGTCGCCGTCGTCGAAGGTTCCGCTCTCGTTGACATCCACGTAGACCTGATCGCCGATAGCGCCAACCGGAGGCAGCAGGACGCCAGCGTCCACCTGATCGTTGGTGGCACCAAAAATCAATTCGATGGGACCGGTCAGACCACTGGAGACGTCGGCATCGGAGTCCGCCCCGTCGTTGTCCCCCTGGTTGGGAGTGGTGAAGGCGCGGCTGTCGGCGATGAAACGAACCGTCCAGGTGACCTGAGGATCCAGCCCGTCAAAGAAATAACGGCCGTCCGAGTCGGTGGTGGTGGACGCCGCCGGGTCTCCGGAGACGATCCCGTCGGTGATCGCTGCCGCTTCGAAGAGCTCGACAACGACATCGGCAACACCGGTTTCGCCGTCTTCGGGGTCCTGGATGCCGTTGGCGTTGAGGTCAAGCCAGACCTGGTCGCCAATGCCGCTCGGAGCCAGACCCGCGTCCACGCCGAGATTGGAGCCGCCTTCGGGAACGGTCACAATTCCGGTGATCCCGGAGGCCGGGTCGACATCACTGTCAAGATCGGCGCTTGCGCCCGCATCCACCTGCTGGGTGGTGAAGGTTGCACCGGGAACGACGAACTGCACGCGGTAGTCCTGGACCGCAGGAGCAAGATCGGCGAACACGTACTGGCCGTTCTCGCCGGTGACCGTTGATGCCACCTCGATGTTCCCAGACAGCAGCTTCACCTCGACGCCCGCGACCCCTGGTTCACCTTCGTCCTGCAGTCCATTGAGATCAAGGTCAACCCAGACAAAGTCACCCAGAGCACCGACCACCCCGGTGTGGTTGGTTGGGTCTTCATCGCTGACCTGAACGGTGCCGGCGTTGCCGGTTGCTGATCCAACGTTGCTGTACAACCCCGCGATGACGGCTTCGCCGTCGGCCGTGCACGTGTCCTCGGCACCGGCGCTCAGGGTCTCAAGCTGGCAGACTTCTCCAAGAATCGAGTCGATAACCACCACGTTCGCCAGATCGACGTTGCCGGTGTTGGTCACTTCGTAGGTAAACGTAACCGGAGATCCGGTCGCCAGGAACTCGCCGGGCGGCAGGTCGCTGTCCTCACCATTGGTCAACGTTTCCACTGAGATGCCGGGACCGCTGCCGAAGTAGTTGGCGGTGTCGCGGGCCAGGAGCACAACGGCCAGCGAGTTCTGGCCGGTGACCACGGCGGTATTGACATGGGGGCCGGCTTCGGCCACTGCTTCGATCGTGCATGTGGTGCTCTGACCGTTGGCCAGCTCCGCAATCTCGCACACCTCGCCAAAGACATCATCGCTGACAAGGAGACCTTGGAGAACGTCGTTGCCGGTGTTGGTGACCTCAAAGGTGAATGTGGTCGGATCACCAACCGGGACGGTTGGGCCGGGGGCCTGGTCCGCGTCCTCGTCGTTGACCAGTTTCTCCAACTGCAGTCCCGAATTGACGCCGAAATATCCACTGGTGTCGCGGCTTTCGACCCGGCCGTTGGTCGCGTCCGTTGCGGAGGCAACAACTTCGTTGATGTACTGACCTTCGATGGCAACTCCTGAAGCCGTGCAGACGAATTCGTCGCCAACCGCCAACTCCTCGACCACGCAGATCTCGCCTTCCTGGTCGTCAACCACGGTGGCATCGAACAGCGCGACGTTGCCCGTGTTGGTCAGGGTGTAATCCCATCCAATGGGACCGCCCACCGCCACCAGTGGACCGGGGGCCACGCTGACGCTTTGACCGTTGGTGGTCTTCTCGATCTCCATGCCGGGCCCGGAGCCAAAGTATGCCGAGCGATCGCTGGCCGACACCGAGGTTCCATCAGGGCTCTCACCGTTGACCGTGCCAAAGTTCTCGTACTGTCCCGCAACCGCGGCTGCGGTCGCGGTGCAGGAGTCAGATGCGCCGACCGGCAGCGTGCCAATGGCACAGATTTCGCCTTCCTCGTTGTCAGCAACCACCACATTGCTGATGTCGACGTTGCCGTCGTTGGTAACCGTGTACTCCCACGTCACCGGCACGCCAACGCGAAGCTGCGGACCGGATTCTGCACTCGCGCTTGCACTCTCCCCGTTGGTCGTCTTTTCCAGACTGATCGCGGGCACCGCGCCGAAGTAGAACGAAGCGTCAGTGGCGGAAAGGTCGCCTCCACTGGCGTCCACCGCGGTGACGGTGGCCAGATTTTCGTAGGCGCCGGAAGTCGCAGTCCCATTCTGTCGACACACTCGGCTCTGGCCCGCGCCCAGACTCACAAACGAACAGATGTCGCCTTCCTGGTCATCAACGAGGCCAACGCTGGCGATGGCGGCATTGCTGGTGTTGGTGATGGAGTACACCCATGTCACCGGGTCACCCACCGACAGGATCACGCCGGGACCGGCGTCGGAATCCACACCATTGGTGGTTTTTTCCACCGTGATGCCGCCGGTCACACCAAAGTAGTTTGAGGCGTCGGTGGCGAAGAGTTCTCCGCCCGCCGCGTCAATGGCGGTAACCGTTCCCACGTTGGTGTACTGGTCTGCGGAGGCAATCCCCACCAGCGAGCATGTCACCGATTCTCCGGCTGGCAGGTTCTCGGTGCACACCGGCCCCAGCAGGTCATCAGTGATCGCAACGGCCGACAGGTCTGAGGTTCCGAGGTTGGTCGCCGTGTACTCCCACGTGACCGTCTCACCAACTCGAATTGCGGGACCGGGAGCGGCGTCCGCGTCCACCCCGTTGGTCGTTTTGTTCAGAGACAAGTTGGCCGACTGTCCCTGGTAGTGCGACCGATCGCTGGCCGAGACCACCGTTCCGTTGCTGGCCTGGCCGATAGCGGTGGCCAGGTTGCCGTACTGGCGGGCTTGTGCCACCCCGGTCTGGGTGCAGGATTCGGTTTCGCCGGGAGCGATGGTCGAAATCTGGCAGATCTCGCCTTCCATGTCGTCGGTGACGATCACGTTCTGCACGTCGATGTTGCCAAGGTTGGTGACGTTGTAGGTCCACGTCACTGTTTCGCCCGCCAGAATCTGGGGCCCCGGCGGCTCGTCGGCATCAATTCCGTTTGTCAGCTTTTCGAGTCCCAGGCCCGTTGTCTGTCCTGCGTAGTGGCCCAGGTCGGTTGCTTCGAGGAGCTGGCCAACCGGATCCAACGCCTGCACGGTGCCAACGTTCACGTACTGACCGTCAATGGCCACCGCCTGAAGCTCACAGGAGAGCGTTTCGCCAGCACCAATGGAAGCAGTGGAACAGACGTCACCTTCCACATCGTCGGTGACTTCCACGTTGGTGAGGGTCACGTTGCCGGCATTGGTGATTTGATAGCTGAACTGCACCTGCTCGCCCGGCAGGATCGTGGGGCCGGGTGCCGCGTCAGCGTCAAGGCCATTCACAAATTTCTGAATGGTCAAGCCAGAGTCCACGGTGCCGGTCACATTGGCTGGATCGGTGTCGGTGACGGTCTCGCCTTCAACCCCGGTGGCAACAACGCGGCCGACGGTCGTGTTGAGGCCAAACTCGACGGCAACGTTGGCGAAGCAGATCCCGGTGTCGCCGACGATCAGTTCGGTTTCGCCGGACTCTTCGGCCGGCAGGGAGCAAATGATCCGTCCGTCATCGTCGGTCACCTCGATGTTGGTCAGGGGACCGTTGCCGGTGTTGGTCACCTCGTAGCGGTAGCGAGCCAGGTTGCCGGTCTCCACCGATGGTCCGGGCGGGTCGTTTGCATCATCACCGTTGACAAACAGCACCAGTTGGACCGCCTGGGCCGACGCAACGGTGTAGTTGGACGGGTCGCTCGCCGTCAGGTCGGTTCCGGTCTCCGGAGTGGCAACAACGGTTCCCACGTTGGAGTACGAACCAAGAGCCGCAACGCCGGTGGCAGTACAGGTCATCTGCGCGCCGACCGCCAACTCGGTTTGCGGGCAGGTGATGTCACCTTCGCGATCATCGGTGACCGCGACCTGACTCAGATCCTGTTGACCGTTGTTGGTCACGATGTAGGTCCAGGTGACAACTTCGTCCGCCAGCACCGGAACGCCCGGCAGTGTGTCGGCATCCTGACCGTTGGTGAGCTTTTGGATATCGACCGACGGGGTGAGCACCAGCACGTCAGAACGTGCGGCAACCGCGTCGATCTCGACGGAAGTGTCGATGAGGAACGGAACGTCGCAGTTGGCTTCGGCCGCCTGCGACACACCGTCGTCAACAAAGCGAAGGCTGATCACGTAGGGGTCAGTCCAACCAGCCAGCGAGTCAAGGTCCACGGCCAGCAATGTGTCGTCGGCGCCGCCAGTGGTACTCGGGTTCACCTGGTAGTCATCGATGTTGAACACCAGCGTCTGGGTGGGACCCGTCAGCGCAACCTGCATGCCACTGAGCTCGGCGTCTTCGAACAGGAAGATTTCAAAGCCACCCAGGTTCTCGGTTGCGTTCGGTCCCGTCTGCAGGGATCCAGATGCAACGACACCGTCGGCAACGATCACCAGACCGGTGGCCAATTGAAGTTCAAGAGAACCGCCCCGACCGATGTCGGCGTTGGCGGCGTCGTCGCCGGCGTTGCCAATGTCGCCAAAGTCGTCCACTTCGGTGAGACCCTCAACGACATCGGCGCGGGTGGAATCCACCACGCCATCGGCCATTTCGTCGTTGGTACCGGGCTGGAAGTTGATGATCTCCGGGTCGACATCGCCAATGAAGGACAACGCATCAGCGAGTACGGCCTGGTTGATGATCTCATCGGTTGGTTGGGATGCCGCGGTTCCGGTGCATTCGCCCGCAATGGGGCCGGAATCGCCGGCTGAGAAGAGGTAGACGCCTGCGGTTTGGGGGTCGACGGTTCCCGGCACTGTGACCTGGGCCGCCGCCCGAGTATCCAACAGCACCACCAGACCGGCAGCAATGAGGGCAATGGTCACCAGCGCGGTGAGGATTGCCGAAGTCGACGACCGTCGACGCCGCCGCAAGCTTGCGGCCTGAAGAGTCGGAATGTGAGGCATGAATGTCTTGTCGCTCCCGCCAGAAGTAGTACGCCGTTCTGATCCACCCAACATGATCTGGCTGGACCCCGGACAACCGCACTACCGACGAGCTTCGCCCCGCTTCGCCGATGTTGTTGCGCCCCCGAACACCATTCACGTTGAAATCAGAATGTACTGCGCCACCGCTGGCCAGTGCAAAAAGTGGCGGCGGCGGGATCGACCGGCCTCAGTCATACAACGCCTCACACATCCACGTGCCTCGTTCACTGATCAGAAGAAGCGCTCGACCGGTCGTGGTCACCACCTGCAAACGGGCTGCTCGATGACGGGAATCAGCGTCCCACCACCGCTCATCGGTGAGCCATGGCCCGGCCCACCCCACGATCTCTTCATGGTCTCCGTCAAATTCCACTGCTTCGGGGGTGGTGGAGATGAGTCCACGACCCGACACGGTCACCGTTGCTGGAAACAACTCCACCAGGCGGGGCGGATCAAAGACCACTACCGGGCGAGGGGTCGGCAACCGCCCCGTCCATGGTTCTCCAGCAGACGCAGGTGAAGAACCAGCAGACGCAGCTGAAGAACCAGCCGACGCAGCTGAAGAACCAGCAGACGCAGTCCGCGGGGAGCAGGTTTCGCCGGGGGCGAGAGCCGATGCGGTGATGGCCCGCTCCACCAGATCCACGGTCTCGGCCGGGACCCGCACAACTTCTTCACCGATGCTCCGGCCGGACCCGGGACCCGGAACCGTTACCGAACCCACTCCCAACAATCCTTGTATTCGGTCAGCCGCCCGCGCCGCTCGTTCGGCGTGGTGAGACTCTCCGCCCCAGAAGCCAAGCTGACGACCGGTGGCCGCCATCACCTGTTCGGGATGAAGCCAAAGGGCAACAACACCGGCGGTGGGCGCGGAGCGGGGCCTGCGGGTGGACAACCAGCCGTCGAGTTGCCATCGGGTTCGCTCCGCCAACGCGGTTGCCGTCAGGGATCCTTCGCCGCGCCACAACCGAACCCATTCCTGTCCGTGTTCGGTCCGGGCCCCAATGGCCACATGGGCGCACGTCAACCCGCGAGCCGCCAGCCGCTGGCAGAACTTTTCGGCCAGAGACTTGGCAACAAATGTCGCCTGGTCCACCCGCTCCACCGGCGGATCCAGCTCGATGGAGACCCCCAGATCCTCTGGAGGGTCCTGAAGGATTGCAAAGCGTTGCTCCTCCCCCGCGGCCTGCCGGTGAGCCGATTGTCCGGTCCGGCCGAACCGAGCCACAACATCGGCTTCGGACGATTCGGCGAAGTCGCCCAAGGTGCTCAACCCCAGGCGGCGAAGAATCTGGACCAGGTCCGCCACAGGATCACTTCGTCGGCTGGTCAGCGCCGCCCCTGCTCCGTCCGGCCTACCGGCCATCAACGACTCGATACCGATCGGAGCCAGAAACGCAGCTGTCCCTCCGGGAGGAATCACTCGGGCGTGGCCGGGAAGAGCAACCGCAGCCGCCAGGTGAGCAGCAAACCGGGTGTCAGCGGTTCCCACCCGCACCTCGGTGCACTCTCGCACAATCACGTCGTTCAAGGCCTCCTGCACCACGTCCACTACTCGAAGGCTCATCGCATCATCGCCGCCGAAATACCGAGACGGCCCGCGGGTGGGAAACGAGCACCACCCGGGCGTCTCGACCTCCACCCGAGCCACCACATCGTCCAACGCGGTGAGGACCGGTTCAAAAGCGCGAACCTCCGCCGCCAGGTCCCGCTCAAAAATCTGGAGGCTGGGGCAGCGGCTTTGCGCCTCTCGGCGCCGCAAACCAACCCGCACCCCCCGGGCCCGAGCGGTAGCCGAACAGGCCACCACCCGATTGCCCTTCAAAATCGCCGTCGTTGCTCCTTCTCGCTGACGCTCGCCATCCATGGCCAGGCCGCGAGGCGTGACGGCGACCACGGGCCAGTCGCTACAAATGACCGCGGTTACCCGGTCATTCACCCCGTTCGCTCCTCGGCTGCATCAAGAACGCCTTCAAACTCTTTGGCGGGCCCGATATCGGCGTCAATCAACAGGTCGATGTCGCTACCGGCGAAGACCGACGACGGCAGGACTTCGGACTCGACCATGGGCTCCGCTGGCCGGACCTTCCCATCGTGATCCGGCAACCACAGTTGAACCGTGCGCCGCCCCCCGCGACGACCCGTCACATCAACCGAGACTCGGCGACGACGCACAAAGCCATGCCCGTCACCGATTCCTTCCCAACGTGACGATGTGACCGACAAGGTGAGGTCCGCGGTTTCTGGCCACGTGGTTTGACAGTGGTCAACCGCATCCGTTCCCAGCTGCATGAGCACGGTGCCTTTCTCTCGCGCCCGGGCGCTCAGCCGACGCGCCTCGCGCACTCCCACCCGACGACCAGCAAACAGCACCAGGTCGCACCCGTCGATCAGCGAGGCCATGACCGGACCCCACTGATCAGGGCCCACGTACTGAGCACTTCCGGGTGGGGACATTCGGTTGGTGGCCAATGGAATCGACCGGTCAGGGTGGTCGATCACCAGCACCTGTTCTCGGGGAACTCCCCATTCCGCCAAGGCCGCCATTCCCAACCAGGGCGCCCCCACCACCGCAACCCAGGATCCCTGCCGCAACGGTTCGGCCATCAGGGCCAGAGCCAGCGACACTCGACCGGCACCTCCAGCCAACGACACTCGGCCGCCACGAGGAAGCCCGCCGTGCAACGTGAGCGATGCCACTTCCGGAGCAACAGGAACCGTCAGATCGGCCGCCAGCTGAGACCCATCGACCAACGAGGGGGCAACCTCAACGTGAGACCGGAGCTGCGCAATCTTTTCCTGGCGGGCCACCGTTGCCGCATCGGACCTCCAATCAGGAACAGCCAGATCAGGAACCAGGGCCACCGGCGGCGAAGAGTTTCTCATGCCTCCGAGTATCGAACATGCGTTCGATCCGCGTCAATACCTATTGTTCGGATTCACCCGAAACGTTCAGCACGCCGCCCACCCGTTGTTCGGATTCGCCAACGCTCACCCGAAACAGATTCAGGCGAAGTCGGCTTCGGTGGGGACTCGGACGCCGGGGCGGTAGTAGAGGAACAGATCCTCGATCACTTGGTGCAGACCCGCAGTTGCGTATCCCGACACGTCCAAAGTGATGACGTTGGAGTTGACGTGCACGCGTTCAACTTTGCAGTCTTCAAACGCAAAGAGCCGACGAGCCAGTTCATCCACCGGCCGATCGTCCACGATGTCGGCTTCGGAGCGGTACCGCTCGTGGCCCATGCCGGTGATCGAGCGGTTGATTTCAAAGCGCAGAATTCCTGGACTCGAAGAAGCCTTCTGCACGACGGTTACCGGTTGTCCCATGTCCGAAAGGCTACCGCAGCAGGCCTTTGGTCAGTTGACCCCGACCGGACTCCTGACTTCGAAATACCAGCAGCCAGACGGCGGCACCAATGGACGCCCCGGCAAGAACGGCATGCACCACGATGAAGCCCACCGAGTGGCTGCGGTCCACCAGAATCCCGATCATCCGAACGATCCACCAGCCAACGGTGAACACCGCAGCTGCCTTGGCGAACGTCATCATTGGCAAATTCATCCGGAGCTTCGGGGTCAGCCCAACAGCCAGCAAGCCCAGTCCGATCACCAGGAACGCGATCGTGACCACGCCACCAAAAGATCCAAGGCCCTCGTCCTCAATCACATTGCGCAACCGAACACCCCAAATGAACAAGGTGACAACAGCCAGCGGGAGTACCCGCCTCATCCGAGCCACTAAAACAGCGTTGGGGGTCGACGGAGTTCGATTCCTGACGAGGGAAGGCCGTTCATGAACGCCCAGGTGTGACGGTGAATCGGGGTGGCCCCCTGATTCCGCAACGTCGCCTTGTGGGTGGGGCACGGGTATCCCTTGTTCCGATCGAGCACATAGTCGGGGTAGTCGCCGGCCTGCGCCCGCATCATCCGATCCCGGGTCACTTTGGCCAATATCGACGCGGCGGCGATCGAAAGACACGTGGCATCCCCTTTGACGATCCGGGTGGTTCGGCCGCCACCAACAAAGTCCCACTTGCCGTCGATCAGCACATGGTCGACTTCGACGCCCAGTCCATCCAGCGCTCGTTTGGCCGCCAGGCGCTGCGCGGCCGACATGCCAAGCTCGTCGCACTCAACGACGGTGGCGTGGCCCACCGCCCAGGCTTCGCACCAGTCGGCGACCCGATCAAACATCGCTTCGCGTTCGGACTCTCGCATCATCTTGGAGTCTCGAACCTTGTAGATCCGGCGATCTTTGGGGACCACCGCGGCCCCCAGCGTCAGGGGCCCGGCCCAGGCACCTTTGCCGACCTCGTCAATGCCCACCACGATGTCGTGGCCGGTTTCCCACAGGGCGCGCTCGTTGCGGAGTCCGGGGGACTTGCCCCGATTTGCCGACCGGAGTTTGGGCACCGTTGCCATACAGCGACATTATCGCTGCATGATGGGCTCAGGACGAACCGTCAGGCGCCGGCCACCCCGGATCGGGCAACAATGCTTCGCCGGCTCGTTCGGTTCCGACCCAGTCCGACGAGACTCCCGGGACCGTCAGGCGAAAGGTTGAGCTCTCCGCACCTTGCGCTGGTTCGAATTCCCACAGCAACGCCGGTCGGGGCCCGTGCCAGCGCAAACCAAACGACAGGATCCCATCGGCGCACATCACATTGTGCGCTTCCACGTTGGTTCCTCGCCATGCCACCGGCATCTCGGACAACAGCCGGATCTCGCCGGGGCCATCGCTGACCACCAATTGCCGGAGCGCGGCTGCCACGCGCGCCGTCTCGCCCAGGTCATGGGCGTGTTCCTGTCCGCACCATGTCCAGGTTGGCGACGCCAGCGCCAGCGGTCGTGTTGCCGATGCGTCGCCATGGCTCGCAACAACAGTGCTGGCCAGTTTTCGTAGTCGATCGGCAACATCAGGTTGCTGGATGGCGTCGGCCACTGTCGCCGCCGAAGTGACCACTGCGCTCCCCCATCCGGCCATTGGTTGGGTGGTCGCACCGCGGACCATTGCGTGAGCGGCTTTGGCCAGCGGCGTCAGCGCGTCCTGTTGCCATTCGCCCTGAAATCCCAGTTGGCCGAGCCGACCAGTCGCATGAATGACCTGGGCGGGGTCCTCATCATCGCCGAGCCACCGCACTCCCGGGACCGCCTCTCGGCCGTAGCCCAGGTCAGCAAGGGCAATCATCCATGCGGCCACATCACCGTCCGCCGGGGTTCGGCACAGGAGATCCCGGGCCATGGCGGGGATGGCTTCGGCGACGGGTGTTTCCTCAACCACGATGTTCGGGAGCGAGCTCAGGTGGCGGTCCCAGCCGCGGATCACATCATCGATGCCGGGCACCGCGGCTCCGGGCGGAACGGTCCCACTCAGCGGCATCCAGACCCGCAGAGTTGCCGTGTGCGGCACGGCCCAGATGAGGGCTGCGTTGGCGCAACCAGCCGAGCTTGAGGCGGGTTGCGGGTGGGTGGTTCCGGTGTCAGATTCGGCGGGAAGCTGGTGCAGAACGTCGTGGTCGCTTGCGGCCATGACCGCAAGTGGTGGACGGAGTGGACGCAGCGCGGATTGCCCGTCGGCCTCAATTCCGTCAACGCTGGCGGTGATGGCGGACACCCCGGAGTGCCGGTGAGAAAAGGGGCGGACGGCCAGCGCCACCGCGACCGCAACGTTGGCCGCATTCTCGATGTCGACCAGCACCACCGGCTGCCCACCGGCAACCGCTACGGCTACTCGGTGATGGATGGGCCCCACTGCCGTTGGCATCGTGGTCTCGATGACGCACCCGCCAGCCAGCCGTTGCGTGGTTTTGCGAACGTCGCCTGCGCTTTCCCAGCCGTCACCGGTGCGCACCCGCCAATCCAGGGACCAGGCCTTGTCGCTGGGCGATACCCACCCATGGCGATCGACCATCACGCTGGTGGCGCCACCATGGGGACCAAGCATCGTGCTGGTGGGCGCAGGGTCTTCGGCCGATGACAACTCCGCAGCAATCCCCAGGGGGAGCTGCCATGAAGCGGGCGAACCGGTGAACGAGGCGGGGGCGGTGGTCCGTCGGAAGATCATTGCCCGCAAGTCTGCCCGTCTCGGCTCTCACCCGGACAATCACACCCCAGATTCACCGAGCCAAAGCGACCCAGAGCCACCGAGCCAAAGCGACCCAGAGCCACCGAGCCAAAGCGACCCAGATTCACCGCGCCGAAGCGAAGACGGACAATGGTCACAGGCGGCTAGCCAGGAGCTCCGCGTGTTCGTCGGGGCTGGCGAATGCGTGATCCAGCACCCAGGATCGTTTGAGAAAGAGGTGAGCATCGATCTCCCACGTGTAACCCATACCGCCGTGGACCTGCACGCAGTTCTTCCCACAGAAGTCTCCGGCCTTGCCAGCCACGATGCTGGCGGCGGCAACCGCCTCGTCAGCGGTACCGACTTCGGGGTCGTCCAGAACCACGCCGGCAAAGTAGACGGCGGCTCGGGCCAGCTCAACGGTGGTCAGCATGTCTGCGCACATGTGTTTGACCGCTTGGAACGTTCCGATCGGCTTTCCGAACTGCTCGCGCTCTTTGGCGTAGTTCACCGCCAGCGCCGTGGCCCCCGATGCCAGCCCCAGCTGGAGCGCCGAGGACAGCGCTGCGCCCGCCAGGCGCAAACGAGCGGCATCCTCCGCGGTGCCAATGATCTCGCCACCAGGGAGGGCGCCGTTGGTTTGCGCCACCGGGGTGAGCGGATCCAGGGGGTATGGCGCCTCGACCACCGAGATGTCATCCATGGCGACAAGCTGCACTGCGTCATCGGTCAGGACCAGCAGGGTGTCGAGCGCCGACGAGTATTCGATCATCCCGCCAAAGCGGGCGCCGTCCACCACACCGACCACGTGGGAACCGTCGGCCAGTTCGGGGCGCAGCGTCGACGCCAGCAGGGTTCCGACCAGTGGTCCGGGGATCAGATGGCGGCCGAGCTGCTCAAAGACCAGGACCGCATCAGCCCATCCCAGGCCAACCCCGCCATCAGCTTCGGCCACGACGAGTCCGAAGACCCCGGTGGCGGCCAGTTCTGACCACAAGCTTGGATCCACGCCGCCAACGTCGGCCAACGAGCGAACCGTTTCAATCGGGAATCGGCCCGCGCACACGGTAGCGATCGCATCGACGAGGGCTTCCTGATGATCATTGAGTTCAAAGTCCACGTCAGCGATCCTTCGGCAGGCCGAGGATGCGTTCGCCCACGATGTTGCGTTGAATTTGACTGGTACCGGCGGCGATGCCGAGCGACAGGCTGTAGAGCCGCAGTTGCACGAACTCGTTGCCAGCCGGGTTCTCCCCGTCCTCCAGAGCCAGCGTTGTCCGCCCCAGAAGCCGATGGGCAAGGTCCGCCATGTGTTTCTTGGCATCCGCAAACGCCAACTTGAAGACCGAGCCGCCGGGGCCCGGCACACCGGTTCGCTCGGCTTGGGAGACGTTGCGTTTGGTCAACGCCCACAAGGCTCGAAAATGGGCGTCCAGACGGCCGATCTCCCGCCGAATCTCATCGTCGTCCCAAGCGGTCCGCCCATCACCGGTCACCGTGGCCTTGGCCAGCGCGGTCAGCTCAGCCAGCTGATTCATGGCGCTCAGTTGCTCGCTGGTGAACGCGGTGCCGCGCTCAAAGCTGAAGGTGACCATCGCCACCCGCCAGCCGTCGTTCTCGTCTCCAACCCGGTTGGCCACCGGAATCCGAACATCGTCCAGGAACATCTCACAAAATTCACTGGACCCGGCGATGGTGTTGATGGGCCGAAGGTCGATACCCGGAGCGTCCATGGGCATGATCAGCCAGGTGATACCGCCATGTTTGGTCTTGGGGTCCGTGCGCACCAGCAGTTCGCAATAGTCGGCCACGTGGGCAAAAGAGGTCCATATCTTCTGGCCGTTGATGACGTACTCGTCGCCGTCCCGGTAGGCCCTGGTGCTGAGCGACGCAAGGTCAGAACCGGCTCCCGGTTCGGAGAATCCCTGGCACCAGATGTGGTCACCACGAAGGATGGGTTCCAGATGCCGGGACTTCTGCTCGGTGGACGCTTCGGTGATCAGCGTGGGCCCGGCGTGGAGCAGACCAACGAAGTTCATTCCCACATAAGGTGCGCCACGGCGGGTCGTTTCCTCCAGGAAGATGAGGTGTTCGGTGGGGGTTGCGCCTCGCCCCCCGTACTCCTGGGGCCAGTTGATTCCGGCATAGCCAGCGTCAAACAACGCCGCCTGCCAGGCCGTGTCCCAGTTGCGACGGCCCACCCAGTCGGTGCGGGCCGGGTGCGGTCCCACCTGAGGCATCGCAGTTTCCAGCCATTCGACCAACTCGTCCCGAAAGGCGGCTTCTGATGCGGTGTAGCGGAGATCCACGGACTGATCGTAATCGGTGGGCCAACGGTGGCCCGCGCCCGTGCTGGTCCAACTGTCAGCGGTAGAGGGGAAAGACGCCCACAACAATGGCGAACCAGTGGCAGACCGCCGCGCCCACCACCAGGACATGCCAGACCTCGTGGTACCCGAAGACGTTGGGAATGGGATTGGGAACTCTGGCCCCGAGAGCCAGGCCCCCAACGAAGTAGAGCAACAAGCCGCCGACGACCAGGCTCATCCCACCGGTACCGACCGCATTCCAGATGTCTTGAACCCAGACCAGGAAAACGCCGCCGATGACGATGTAGAGACCGGTGGTCAACCCGAACGGCAGGTTGAAGGGCAACCAGATGAGCGCGATTCCCGCCAGGATTGCCAACCACACGACAGCCAGAATGGTGGTCCGTTGGTCAGGTAGCGCAGCACCAGCGATGGCGGTGTACGAGCCGCCGAGAAGCAGGTAGATGGCCGTCTGGTCGACCTGACGCATTCGCCACCAACCGGCGTCGCTCCATTGCCGACGGTGGAAGGTTGCCGAGGAAATGAACATGATCGACACGGTGATCGAGTAGGCGGCCGACAGGATTCGGGCCTCGGTCGTCGGAGCCAAAACGGCCAGAAGCAGACCTGCCAGGACCGAGATCGGGGCCGCTACCGCGTGCAGCCAACCGCGAAGGCGGGGCGGATTCAGCGCAAGCTGTCGGCGAGGGTCGGCGCGGAGATCAGGATGCACTGCGCACATGGTAGGGCCGGTCGCTGCGGCCCCCAAAAGATGGCCAGCTACTCCTGGTGGTTTGCCTCATCCCGCCCACCGGGTGCGTGCTGACGTAGCCACTCATACATGGCGATGCCACTGGCGACGCCCGCGTTGACCGATCGGGTCGACCCGTACTGGGTGATGGCACAGATTTGGGCGCAGACCTCGATTGCGTGGGGCGACAATCCCGGACCTTCCTGGCCAAACAGGAGCACGACATCGGCGGGTAGCGGGGTCGTTTCGATGGGCACCGATCCTTCGATATTGTCGATCCCGACGATGGTCAGCCGCTGGGCCTCGGCCCATGCCACGAACGCGTCAAAATCGGGGTGGTGGTGCACGTGTTGGTAACGGTCGGTGACCATGGCACCGCGGCGATTCCACCGACGCTTGCCAATGATGTGCACCGCTGCGGCCAGGAAGGCATTGGCGTTCCGAACCATGGTGCCGATGTTGAAGTCGTGCTCCCAGTTCTCTATGGCCACATGGAACGTGTGTCGCCGCTGGTCAAGGTCGGCCACGATGGCTTCTCGACTCCAGTAGCGGTACTCGTCAAGCACGTTTCGCCGATCGCCCTCGGCCAGCAACTCCGGGTCAAAGCGCGCATCGTCGGGCATCGGCCCGTCCCACGGTCCCACCCCCACAATCCGCTCAACCACCTCATTGCGCGGTTGCTCTGATTCCATTGTTCCCTCTCGCTGACGCTCGACCGAAGCGTTCAGCACGCAGCCGTCCACTGTTCCCTCTCGCTGACGCTCGACCGAAGCGTTCAGCACGCAGCCGTCCACTGTTCCCTCTCGCTGACGCTCGACCGAAGCGTTCAGCACGCAGCCGTCCATTGTTCCCTCTCGCTGACGCTCGACCGAAGCGTTCAGCACGCAGCCGTCCATTGTTCCCTCTCGCTGACGCTCGACCGAAGCGTTCGTAAAACGGCGGAAGCCGCCAGCCCTTGGTAGGGCTGACGGCTTCCGTTGTAGAGCCGACCTACACCCGAAGGTGTCTGCCGGTTATGGCTGCGTCGGTCAGCCGGTGAACTTCGGAGCAATCGAGCTACCGCCCGAGTGACCAGTGGTCAACAAGCACTTGGTCTTGTCAGAGTTGAGGCTGCCCTTGGCACAGAACGGCACGGCGGCTACGCCGGTCGTTGCGTTACCAATGATGCAGACATAGTCGCCAGCAC
>Ga0209187_1000499_pt1 | contig 65864 bp, 45 predicted proteins | sample BantaG_FD_187430 | JGI IMG/M metagenome (GOLD analysis project Ga0209187, IMG submission 187430) | Marine algal microbial communities from Bantry Bay, Ireland - BantryBay_4 metaG (SPAdes) (version 2) | ecosystem: Host-associated > Algae > Red algae > Unclassified | place: Bantry Bay, Ireland...
GATCAAATACTATTTGCGCATCTGTAAATTGCTCTCCTACGCCACTTATAAAAGTGGGTGATAGGTCTATACATACTTTCTCTATTTCTTCCCTTTCTGTCCCTTTAGTAATCAGATAATCAGCTAGCATTTTCCACACTAATCAACTTAGAGCCTTTTTATTTTAGTTTATTCAGACTGCAAATCGACTATAAATACCTACGATTTATGTAGTTTATAATATGAATTGAAGATTAGACCAGAGAAGAATTTTCTTGTAGATTAAAACTTTTTAAGTGGGCCGCAAAAAGTAAAATTATATGAGATATTATCTTCATCTAAAATATCAAAATTTATATTTGTCAAAGTAGAATCGCCGCTAATTAAAATAGTACCTTCTATTATATCGTATTGAACATCCAACCCGTATATCCCTATATCAAAATCATCATTAAAGAAATACTCCTCCCCATTTTCATCTTCGAAACCATATGTTCTGTAAATATCTGGGAATACATTAGGACCCTCAATAGTGAAAAAAACATAAGGTCCAGTTCCTTCTATGTCGTCATCATCAGGACCGACTATTTCAAGCTGATTTGACAAAATAAAAAATGAAACATAATCTTCATTGGGCTCATAATAATAAACATCATTAAGTTCTCGAATAGTATCATTAAATATGAATTGATTTTTTTCTGGAAATAAAATTCCTTCAGAATCATCATCTGTTCCACATCCAATTAAAAATATAAAAGGAGTTAACATGACCGAAATTGCAATTATTTTGTTCATTAAATTGTTTTTAAAAAAAACTCTTAATAGATTATAAGCATACTATCCTTTACGTCTTCTCATAATATAATGTTCTTTAGAGCTTTTATCATTGTTCTATACATAAGTTTGTACAAAATCATATCCATTATCATTTAAAAAATTAAGAGCATCTACCATAGAATTAAAATCGAGTTGTTTATCATCTCTGTCTCGTATTTGGGTATCCTTAGTTTTAAATACCTTATTAAGTTGTCCAAAATCAATTTGCACCCTCATTTTATTACTTAAAAGCTTTTGTGTTCCTACTATTTTGATGTACTCAGCTTCTATTTCATTAAAAGGTACATTATTAACCGTTTGGCTATAGCCTGTGCTTACTATAATAGAAATAAACGACATTAAAATTAAAGTATGTTTTGTTATAAAATTATTATTAAAAAAGTGAAAAAATAGTTTTAGCTTGTTGATTTTAAATTAGCAACTCTATGAGTTTTTACCAAAGAATAGTAGGCTATACAATATGAATTACTATAACGGAATTATTATCTGTAGAATGATTATCACAATCTGCTTCTACTTTTTTAAAACGATTCTCATAGCAATTCAATGAAGGAAAAGCAGACTTCAAATCTAAGCTTAGTGTCTTTAATAGCAAAAATCAGACATCATAGTATATTCATTTTTTGAACCTATTTCTAAGAATATCTTCTAATGTGTTTACTTCAATAAAATAAGTGTTCTAATTGAGGCAAACTTATGTGTATATATAATCTCACAAGTATATCTCATTTGAAAGTGTAATTTAATCGCAAAACATTTAATTCCTTAATAAACTTTAGAGATACCAAAGAACGGTTATCATATAGCAATTTACTTTAATGTATAATCTTAACAGAGTATAACTTCCTTTCCAATCATTATATCTATTCCGATCATACAAACTGCTTATCTAATTTACATTCTTCAGTAAGCTATCATAAATTATTTCTTTTTCATGAATAGATAATAAAGTATACCGTAACTAGCTATTTCTAAAAAAATACTTATCCGCGTTATATTACCACTTTGGACTAAGAATATTATCTTAGAGATTGTCACTATACCAATTATATTCATTCCTACTTTTGTTGGTTTAATTGCCAATACTATTAATAGTATAATATGAACACCAGCTACAAGTAATGTTAATAAAAATCCTGATCTTAATTCTGGAAGAATTGCGGAAATAAAAATAGAACCTAATCCAATTCGTAAAAAGAGAATCAAAATTAGAAATCCTATAAATATATTGAATAAAATTTTAAATTTCTTTTTCCTCTTGCTCACTGATTGACTTCTTATATCAAAGTAGGATGTCATATGCTCGGCAATTTTAGATGAGAAACCTGCCTTTTTCAATATGGATTGCTTATTATCAAGAACATCATTTATATCCCAATGCTCATCTAATAGTTTTAATGCATTATCATATTCTTTTTCGTAGCTACTGAGTAAAACTATATTACCTTCAATTCTATTCCAGTTATCATAGGCTATTGAAACTATTGAGCCTTCAAAAAACTTTTTATTATTTAATATGAATAAGACATCTCTTATCGTGAAATTTTCGTTTGTCATTCTATAAAAATTTTAATCAATTTTTTATCGGAAAAATTCCAAACCCTTAACACTTTGATTAGATTCTGAATTCAATTTCGATGTATTAGAATATAGCAACACCGTAAGATCTAATTAATTGAAATTCCTGTTTTATTAAATTCTCTGAGAATTTCTGAATATTTATTTGGAGATTTTAATGCTGCTAACTTAACTATCTTATTGTTATTATCCTGACAGCTAATTTTATAATAAGTGGGAAAAATAAAATGCTCATATTGACTTGCATTAATATATTGTAACGAGTCAAATGAAATAGTCATATCATTCTTTTTTATCAATTTTTCGTCAAAATCGATCTTAATTAAGTTGTTCCACTCTTGTGGATTATGCTTCCAAAATAAATATGCCGTCACCAAACTCATAATTAAATATTTGGCACTAGGGAAATATATAAATATTGGTAAAAAATAGGTTAGTACAATAAATAACAAAATCCAAACTAAGATTAACTTAGAAAATAATATAGCCCACAAGCCTATGTGCTCCGATCTAAATTCATAGATATTATTCATCATTATATTTTTATGGTGAAATATTTATAGTCGTCAAGATTATAATATGAAACAAATCCTAATTCAATAAAGTAATAAACCCCCTTCTTATAGCTGGCTGACTATCCTTATTCTGAACTTGTGCTATGATAAAATAGTAGGTCCCTTCTGGTAACATATTACCTCCTTCCGACCGTCCATCCCAAGTGTAGCCTACATTAGGATTTTTAATATCTATAATCTTATTACCCCATCTGCCATAGATACTTATCGCTTCTGTATTCTCATCTATCCCATCAAAAGTAGCTACATCATTAGGAGTAATAATATACTCCGTGGTTGTCTCTACAAATGTGACTCCCTCTACACAATCAACCGATACTGCTGCATCAAACTCTACAGTCACGGTATGGATACTATCGCAACCATTAATATCAAAATAAGTAAAGTCTGCAATAGGATTAGAGAAATCTAAGGTTGTCCCTTCTCTCTCGTATGTTTCTCCAGGACAAATAATAACTGTTTCTTCTGTATTCTCTGCTGTGTAGAATGCTAAGTCTATATTAATAATGGAATCACAGCCAAGTGCATTCAAGGTCATTTCTTGTCCTGAGGGGTTATCTACTCCGTAAATAACTCCTTCAACCTCTATAATACTTTCTGTACAGATAGTCTCAAAAATTTCATTAGTTGTAAAGTTTACTAATCTCAACACAACAGTTATGACAGAATCACAACCTACCGCATTAACTAATGTTTCTTCGCCACTAAGATTCCCTTCACTATAAGTGGTAGATCCCACAGTGACAGATTGGCCAGGACAAATATCTTGTATTAAACTGGTTTCTGAAGGCTGTAATATATTAAGGTCAATTACTACGATAGAATCACAACCTACACTGTTAGTTCCAGTAATGGTTTCTGTTCCTGTTGGGTTATTAGAATCATATAAGACCCCGTTAACCATAATAGATTCTCCATCACATAGATCCTGAACTAAATTATTCTCTGAATCAGCTAAATAATTAAGTTCTACATTAATAATAGAATCACAACCTACTGAATTGGTTATAATTTCCATACCTGTATTATTAATCTCATTATAGATGGTTCCATTGATCATTATTTCTTCTCCCATGCATAATTCTCGAATAATATTATTTTCCGAATGCAGCAAAAATTCCAACTCGATATTTATTATAGAATCACAGCCATTAATACTTTGGAGTAATTCTCGTCCTTCCGGATTATTATTATCATAAGTCACTCCATTTACAATAATAGACCCATCTTCGCATAATACTTGGTCCATATTTACGGTTACTTCGGAAATGAAAGTTAAATCCACACTCACTAATGAATCACATCCAAAAAAATTCTCACCTTCAAGGATAACTTCACCAGATGGATTACTTTCATCAAAGGTTTCGCCTCTATATGTATACGTAGCTCCTGAACAAATCTCTTGTTTAACCGAGCCAAAAGTTTCTCCAAGTATTGTGACATCTGTACTTTCTGAACCAAATGAACAACCTTCATTTTCTACTCTTAGTTCAATTTCATAATTACCTGCTGTAGGGAAAGAAAAAGTTATATTACTACCTTGGACAGAGCCTAAGTCTTCAATAGCCCAATTATAATTTAATCCAACATTATTCTCCTCTGCTATTGCAGTAATTGTATCCCCAATACAGAATGTTGAATTAGAAATGGTAAAGACACTCATTGGAGAAGCGATATATCTAAACTCAATAAAAAGAGGTTCTGAAAGACCACATGATTTCTCTGCTTGTACACTAATTGTATTTTCTTGCACGCCACTATAAGCACTATAATCTACAACTACCTGGTTGCAAGAGGGTGTTAAGCAATCACCTGTTGCTCCATCTGGGTAATTCCAAATGTATGTTTCTCCTTGTACCTCATCGACCTCATACACCCATATAGGATCATCACTACAAATATCGATTTCTTCGAAGTCAGTACTTGGCGTAATACTCAGATCACATGCTGTAACACAGTTACAATTATCATCTATTTCTTCCATAGTAGAAGTATCATTATCTGCATTACAGGGAGTACCTATTTGATCTAAAGTATTAGAAGAACAAAAAAATGTTCCGTCTCCAAAATTCGGTAGTAAATCATTACCACTGAGATCAAATCCAGGTTGAAACTGATTAGAGTTATTAAAACCAATATTACAAATAGAATTAGAACTCTCAGGAAAACATCCTGAAAGATTATTATTATTTAGATAAAAGAAACTTAAATTATTTAAATTGTTTAGATTTGACGGTATCGGACCAGTAAGGTTGTTATTAGATAAATTAATTATCGACAAATTCCAATTAGAGTTGGAGCCATCATTCTCATCAAGATTACTAAAGTCTGGAATGCTGTCAGATAAATTGCAGTTAAAAAGAAATAACTCTCCTAATCTACTGAGTTGCGTCAGTGATTCAGGTATTTTTCCTCCTAAAGGATTATCCTGTAAATATATAAATTGCAAAAGTAAAAGATTGCCTAATTCTTCAGGTATACCCCCAGTTAAGTTATTATTGTGGAGTTGTATAGAAGAAAGATTTTGTAAATTATCTATAGACAATGGAATTGGACCAGTCAAGTTATTATCAGGCAGAAATAATGCTCTTAATTCTGATAGACCTGAAATATCAGGTATTGATCCACTCAAATTATTATTATCTAATCCAATATCTGTAACTCTATCTGAGGAGTTACACCTTATCCCATACCAACTCCCATCACATGGATCACAACTCTGATCCCATGGTAGGTTGTTATTAACTGTATTTGTCCAATTATCTCCATTGGTAGAATTATATAAAGCCATCAGAGGAGCATAATCCGGGTGTAAAGAAGAACAAGAGATCAAAGGGACGCAATTACTAAATTCACTTGTATTAAAATTGTCATGAGAAACACAACTGAAAGAATACCCTTCTTGAGCAAAAGAAGGGGTAGCAATCTGCCAATTTCCATTGATATCAGGTTGAGCACCTTGAAATCTAAAACCACCAGAACAATCAGCACAATTTGGATTAGGGTTGTAGTAGATATCGACTATGGCATTAGAATTACCAAAAATTGAATCTTGTGTAACATTTGTTATCGTGGGTAACGAAAGTGATAAATTTCTTTGAATATTTTTTCCGTTACAATTAAATTGATTACCAAGTAAGTAAGCATTAGCATCTTCACCAATTTCAATTGCATTTCCCTCTAAATTACTGAATTCACAGAATTGTATTACTAATGCAGGATTGCTATTAGAAGATTGATCTATAAAAATTCCACCGCCCGATGAACTTTCAAATTGACAATCTTGTACAGCCATGTTGCTAAACTGAAAGGTAGAACCTGGCTGTGTTATCATCTTGATATAAAAATCTGCATTACCATTTATAAATTTAATTCCGAAAATTTGTGTAATCTGCTTTTGTATCTCAACGACATGAGAATTTATCATAGCTGCATCTAAAATAATAATTTCATCTCCTTGTCTATTATTTCTTATTGTGCCCCTCTCATTCATTACGTAAGGAGATAAAGGTAAAATTGTATGAGGTCCACCGCCAGGAATATCAAATACTATTAGATTATTAGAGTCCAAATTCTCTACTGCAGATCTTAATGACCCAGAACCAGAATCATTTGTATTGATAACAATATTTTGCGATATCAAACTATTACAATTCCAAATAAACAAAAGAAAGATAAATAAAATCTTATTAGTCAAAATAAATAATTTAATAATAGATAGTAGTTAGACAACATTCAAAATTATATATCACTATCCGTTAAAAAATAGTATTGGATAAAATATTCAACTATTGATTGCAAGAGATGAAATTACCAAGATATTCAATTCATCAACTTTACATGTAATGAAATATCTCTGAAATAACTATCAAAAAGAAATAGCGGTCCTTAGTATCATAAAAAATCCTAATTCCACAAAATAAAATCGTTGAAATAAGTATGAAATAAAAAAGCAAAGAGATTATTTATTAAAAATGAAATAAAATTTAAGATCTAATGACAAGTTTAAAATTTTGAAACTTATTGTAATAAATTACATACATAGAGTAAGCGTTCAATCAACTTTTGTTCTTTAATTCTTCAGACTAATTGTTATTTTTACTCTAATCATTTAATCACGCTTTAGACAAACTTTTCAGATCAATTATCTGAAAGTAGATTCAATTAATATTTCTGAAATGATAAGGAAATCTATTAAGTATATAATAATCACTGGTTTAACATTAATGAGCCTCCCCCAATTATTAAGTCAATGTAATCATCCTGACTACGATGCACTGATGGCACTTTATACTTCTACCAATGGTATTGAATGGACAAACACAATCAATAACGACCTTCCTTGGGATCAATCATGTGATCCTTGTGATGGTAGTTGGTTTGGGGTCGCATGTGAAAACGGGAGAGTTACAGATATTTTTCTTAGTCTCAATCAGCTAAGAGGTCCTTTGCCTGATCAATTATCTACGCTAAAAAACTTAGAATCTTTAGGATTAGCAAATAATCAGATTTCAGGAACAATACCTAATTTTTTATTTACACTTTCGAAATTGGAGCGATTAATATTATCTGATAATTTAATTACTGGTGAGATTCCGACAAGTATTAATCTACTCAGCAATTTACAATGGCTTTTACTTGACCGTAACTTATTAAGTGGTGAAATTCCTGAACAAATTGGAAATTTAGACTCCCTAATTTCTCTTTTCTTATATGATAATAATTTTAATGGATGCGTCCCGTTATCATTACAAAATTTATGCACAATCCAAGTTGATATAAAGGATAACCCACTCCTACCATGGCAAGGCGACTTCTCAAGATTCTGCAATGGAGACAATCAAATAGGTGCACCATGTGATGATGGAGACCCACTCACAGATAATGATGTAATACAAGCTGATTGTAGTTGCAAAGGCCTTATAATAAACGAATGCAGACAACGAGACTCTCTTGCCCTTATCGCCTTATACAATTCCACAGATGGGCCTAACTGGACCAATAAGTGGGATTTGTCGGCATCTATGGATTCGTGGTATGGTATAGAATTGAATGGAGATGGATGTGTAACTTGTATTGATATGGATGGAGATATTGATTGCTTAAATCGTTCTACCATAACGGGAAATAATTTAGTTGGAGAACTGCCTAACGAGTTAGGTAACTTAGTGAACATAAGAAATCTAACTTTATCTGGGAATGAATTGATTGGAATCATACCACCTCAGTTAGGTAAGCTTTCTAACTTGGGTATTCTTAGATTAAATAGTAACAAATTGGAAGGAAATATTCCAAATGAATTAGGCAATCTATTGGATTTAACAAATTTGAGTTTATTTGATAATAATTTGACAGGAAATATTCCCCCTCAATTAGGCAACCTTCCAAATTTGCAATTTTTGCTTTTATTACAAAATCAATTGACAGGAAGTATTCCTCCTGAATTAGGTAACCTAAGAAGTTTAACGAATTTGAATTTATTCGATAATGATATAACGGGAAATATCCCGCCCCAGTTAGGCAACTTAATAAATTTAAAAAGATTGGTTTTATCTGATAATGATTTTAATGGGCCGCTTCCTGCATCGTTAGGTGCACTTAGCAGTATAGAGCTTATAGAAATTGATGAAAATAACTTCTCAGGGTGTATTCCGGAATCGTGGATAAATCATTGTGATATAACTGTTGAATTATCTTCTAATCCATTGCTTCCATGGGAAGGTGATTTCTCAAAATTCTGCGCAACTGATGGCTCAATGCAAGCTCAAGTTGGCATATTATGTAATGACGGGAACGACTCTAATGGAACTAATGATGTGATACAAGATGATTGTAGTTGTGGGGTTGTTGCAATGGATTGTTCTCAAGTAAATCATCCAGACTACGATGCTTTAATGGCACTCTATACTTCTACAGATGGAGAAGGTTCATGGCTTATAAAAGATGGATGGGAAGATGGTGCAGAAGGTACTTCTTGTGATCCATGTAATTATAATGGAGGGACTTGGTATGGAATTTCTTGTTCTCAAGGTAGAGTAATTGAGATAGCTTTAACAAGCAATAATCTAGAAGGACTAATTCCAAACGAAATTGGTAAGTTGGATAGTTTGAAACAGATTATCTTAGAGTCAAACTTTCTAATCGGAAGGATACCAATGGAAATAGGAAGTCTAAATAATTTATACAATTTAAATTTTGGGAATAATAATTTGTCTGGGAGAATTCCAGATGTATTTAATGATTTCAACAAACTCAATCAATTTTTAATTTATAATAATGATTTTGATGGACCATTACCTTCATCCTTTTGTTTTGAGAACATAAGAGCAATTTCTGTACATAACAATCAATTATCTGGAAACTTACCAGATTGTATCGCTGCATCAGAAAAATTAGAAGTTCTAATCCTACATTCAAATAATTTTACTGGAGCAATACCAGAAGGAGTATTTGGTAATGAAACTTTAAATAGAATTTACTTATACAATAATAAACTTAACTCTTGTTTTCCAAATAACTATAATTTGAAATGTGGTATTGGATTCAATCCTATAAATAATGCGGATGGATATAACTTTTTGGGGAATGGAATGTTACCTTTTGAAGGCGATTTAACTAAAGTCTGTAATGGAGAAGAACAAATAGGTGCACCTTGTGATGATGGAAACCCACTCACAGAAAATGATATTATACAAGCAGATTGCTCTTGCGCAGGAGTAGATTGCGATCCATCTACCTGCATCGACGATGGAGACTGCAATAACGGATTTGAAGAATGGAATCCTGCAACATGTCAATGTGATACGATACCATCTAATCAGGGCTGTATGGATATGATCGCATGTAACTTTAATTCTTCTGCTGATTGTGATGATGGAAGCTGTAGTTATGATATAGTAATAGAAGTTATTACATCAATATGTGAGGGAGAGACTTATGACCTTGGCGCTGCTGGTAGTTTTTCTAATGAAGTTATGAAAGAATTATTCGTTATAGGCGACGCCCCTAACGGATGTGATAGTATTGTGGAATTAACATTAACTATTAAGCCTTTGATATTGGGTAGCAAATTAGTCAATGTCTGTGAAGGAGAAAGTACAATTGTAGATGGTATTCCATATACTTCGGGAAGCTACGAGATTATCATTCCTAATGAAGACAATAACAACTGTGATAGTTTGGTAAATCTTGATGTCATAGAATTAGAATCTAACTTTATTAGTTTTGACACCTTATTATGCCCAGGAGAAACTTATGAATTTGATGGTCAGGTCTTTGATGAGAATTTTACTTCTTTAGAATTTATCTATCAAGATCAAAATGGTTGCGATAGCATACACTTGGTAGAAATAGAATACGAAGAGATCACAAACCCTGATTGTAATCCTAACGTTGGCTTTGTAGAAACTTCTGTAGAGCTTGTAATAACACCGCAGGATGGTGCTGAATTTCCCAATATAACTGACGAGACAGAATCTATAACTATCTATGGAAGATGGGGTAATAAAGTATTTGAAATACAGAATCCTGAATCAAATTTCATCTGGTATGGTAATAAAGAAAACGGTTCTATGCTCCCAGAGGGTACATATTATTACTTTATAGTTCAAGGAAGAGGTTCTGATGTAAGCGGAGGAATAAACAAAGGCTTTATAACTTTAATTAATTAAGTTTCTTTAGTAGTATCTTGAACAAGAACCTTATTACGAAAAACAAACCATGACAAGAAAAGAGGCCATACACGCTATCACAGGCAACGATGATGAAAGTACGCCAAAGAATGTAATAGAGAAGAAATATAAAAATGCTCTCAATCTCCTCAAAGCACAGATCAGAGATGCTCCATCAGACGAGGATAAGAAAAACTATGAGCAGAAAATAGAAGAGCTAAAAGATGCTTTTCCTATAGCGCTGGGACTGCCAGGAATTACACCCATAAAAAAATCTGACAATACTACAACTATCAATCAACCATGGGCGGAACAAGGAGATACAGTATCCGATGAGGTAAGCCTAAGTAAAACAAAAAAGCCAAGTTTTTTAGAATCTTTAATGAATCCTAAGGTTTTCTTTCTTGTGCTTAGCAGTCTTGTGTCTGCTATCCTCTTTATGATACTATGGTTAGGTGCAAAGGGTGATGGTAAGCTTATGGAAGGAATGGAGAAAGTCTTGACTAACAGGCCTTTCGTAATAGAGAATACAGGAGATAAAGACTATAGATTGATTGGTTTTAAGGTATTTTTCTTTGATAAATCTACTGGAAAGATGAATGAATATTCAAATTACAATCTTGATGCAGATGACAAATATTTGTTAAAACCAGGCAGGAAGTCAAAGAAAATCGAAGTAGATTCGTTGAGAGGTAAGATTCCTGTATACACAGGAGAAGTGCTATTCTTCCAAATATTATATCAATCTTTAGATGGTAGCGAAACCAAAGTCTTAGCTGACTATGCAGGTAGCTATCAGGTAGATGACAATATATTACATATAGATCTCGATAATATAGAAAAAAAATGAAGTTAAAATTACTTGTAGTGTTTATCCTTATAAGCCATTGCTCATACTCTCAGATCGTTCTTCCTAATTCAGGAACAAAAAATAATAACGTAATTAAGATGACGGCTGATGACACTCCAAAAGAGGTGACGAAGTCTGGTTCATTCCTAATTGATCTCAGTGGAAAAATTAGAATACCATCCAGAGAACAAGAATTAGATGTCTCTGCAGGTTATGCAATTACACTAAAATATCTCAAAGAAAACGAGAAAGTACTTTTCTTAACAGAAGATGAAAAAATAGAGAAAGAAATCAATGCCTCCGGATGGGATTTACGATTAAAAAAATTTGAAGAAAGATTCTATTTCGCTGAAGAGTATAATAAAATACTTAATCAAGAAAATGAGAATAAAGCCAAAGCAGATAATATAAATAAGCAAAGAGAAGTTGAAGCCAATATGCGTAAGGCGTTCGAAGATCAGTTTAGAAATATTACGGATCATTTTGTACTCATCCCATCTGCATCTTTCGATTATAGTAAGCAGCAGATTGATATGCCATCATTCGAGATGTCTGCATATGAAATCACAAAATCGCAATATCAGTTTTTCAGAAACCATCTAGATGAAAAGAAAAAAGTTAAAGTCTCTATTAAATCCATCATCATAGATCCGGATCCCAGAATTGCTAATCCTAAAGTAGAAAGGATAGATGTAGACTGGACCAGTAATGAAACTAATACCATAACTAATCCTGACGACCACCCTGATCATCCTGTTAGCTTTGTAACATGGGATGAAGCAAATGCCTTCTGTGAGTGGCTAAGTCAGATAGATACGGATTACAATTATAGATTACCATATGATTATGAATGGGATTATGCCGCTAGCGCAGGGTTCACAACTACGTATCCTTGGCCTTCGACTATTAACCATAACGAAATCTCCCAATATGGAAATTTTGCAGATATTGAACTTAAGCAAAACATCAACTATAGTAAGACAGGTGTATATGAATTATGGCACGACAGTGCTCCTTTCAAATCTAATATAGGCGACTACAAACCTAATGACATGGGCCTATATGATATGGGAGGCAATGTCGCAGAATGGACCGCTATCAAAGACACTGACAAGGGCACATCTCATGAGATCAAAGGGGGATCTTTCTTCTCAAAACATACCGCTGCCAAAGTAGAAAAACATGGAAAATCCAATTTCTTTAGTTCTGATAAGAGGCATTACGGTATTGGGTTTCGGATGGTTAGGGTGGGTAGAAACTAAACTTCAATTTCTAAATAAGCGAGAAAAAAATGAGCTTTTCATTAATACATCATTAGCTAAAGGATTTAAGATATCTACCTTATCCTTTTTTATACCCTTAATAATATTTCCTAATTTATGATTGTGTCCTAAAGTTGCACCTTTCCAGCCAGATTTAATAATAGAACTAAATTTGCTTGATCCATCGTAATATATACTATTTTCACTAAGTCCATTTTCTAATCCTAAATTTGCGATATCTTTTGTTAGCTTGTACACTCCTAATCCCTGTGGAGTTACTCTTGTCAAATTTTCGGCTATAAATTTTTTGGTTAGTAAATTATCGGCATGTAAAGGATCAAAGGTAATCGCGTATGACCTTGTTTCCTGTGCTATTACCTCAGCTAAATACCCCCCCAATGAATGTCCAGTATGAGTAAATTGAAAGTTGTTGCCGTAATCATTTCCTAATTGATTGAACAATTCTATCGCATAGTCTAATTGAGAATGATATCTATCTGCCAACACTACCGAAAGGTTACCACCCCAATCCATCCAATCGTCAGAGCCTCTATGAGAAATTATAATCTCGTTAGTATTATAATTTACATATCCCTCCATCTGATAGCCTACGGTATCAAATTCTTTGAAAAGCTCAGGGAATCTATCTCTTAAATCCATAGACGAGAAACCATCTGGAATTACTTGATTACTCTCATCTCCATAAGAAGCGTCTGAAAGATGGGCAAAATCTAAAATATTAAGATTTTCATGGGCCCCAGTCTCAGGTAATTTATCAGGTAATACAAATCCCTGGTTTGAGCTTCCTGACTTTTGTATCAGGTCATTAATCAATGTTTCATCTTCTGGATTCAATAAATTAGGATCACTATCATCTGACAAATTTGGTCTATTCCTTGGCTCCTCTTTTGGAACATCTGCTCTATCTTTAGGAGTTCTATTTCTGTTAGCTCTATTTGCATAGTAATCCTCTAAAGGAGAAGAGGAATTGTTGTTATTATTGTTTGAAGTGGAGTTGCTATTACCAGAACTTGACGAATTATTAGTTTGTGTCGACTCTTGAGATGAGTTTCTATTGTCTCTTCCTGAATTTGATGTTGAGCTATTGTTATTGCTAGGTGATTGGTTTGTTGGTTGTTTTGTTGTTGGCTTGGGATTAGAAGTTGAAGTGCTTTTTTTAGAATCAGCCTGTCTTTTTAGTTCAGCGGCTAAATCTCTAAGATTTTTACCACTGTTGTCTGGATTTAGAAAATCGAGTGGTCCTGGCATAAATTAGTTTTTTCGAAATAAATGAATGATAAAAATGTTAATTAAAAATAATTGGTAATTCTAAAAACTGTTCTTATAGATAACAGTAATGAAATAAAAGTGAAACTTCCAAAACAATAATCAGAGTCTTACTATTCAATCATATCCAAAAGTTCAATAGTTACATAAACTACCCCGTTGGGTACGTATCAGGATCGCCTAAAGAACTCGCTGAGCTCTTCAAAATATTTAAATAAGTTTCTGTTTTGGCTACGCTAACATCTGCTTTTTCTAAAGGATTAGCTATTTCTTTTTTAAGGTCTTTTATATGGCTATCCCAGGACTGATTTGCTTTTTTAGAAGAAAGGGATTGTTGATTATCTAAGATTGCTTTTTGCTGATTAGAGTATTGAATTTGTCTTTGTTTCTCTGCAGCTTCTTCTTGCTTTCTTAAAGTGATACGGTTTTCTATACTTCTCCATAAGTTATCCTGCGCTACACCCATTTGATTGGCCTTTTTATTTGCCCAATCACTCAATCCAGATTTAGCATTCATAAAAGCAGCATTGGCTTTATCTCTCGCAAAATCTTGTAACAATGGAATAGCTTCTTCTGTAGGCAATTGCATTAATTGGGAAAAATGTACAAAATCCTCGCTACTTTCTATGGTCCCAACTATGTCATTAAATTCTCCTGTGATATCAGAGTTTTGTATGAATAAGTCAATACTTGTTGTCATATAATCTGGTAACCCATATGAACCTCCCAGCTCATTAATATTTTGCATTTGTTGCTCTATTAGACCTCCCATCTCATTAATAGCATCCTCTCGACTCATGTTACCCATATTGTTCACTAGGTTATGAGCTTGAGCACTTGTCCTCCATATATCGACGGTAGAACCTATCATATCTGCACCTTCCATAAAATCTCCCGCTTTAGAAGCAAAATCTAGAGCTTGATTTAGAGTTTCTTCATCTACAAAGCCGGTAATTGATATGCTTCCAACATTAGGCGTAGAATTTCTTAGATCATTAATAAATTTAAGTTTTTGTTCAGCGTCTTCTGTGATTGCAGTAAGTACTGCAGCAGCAGCAACTTCTGCAGCATCCATAGTTGAATTTGGATGGCTTTCTAAAATTTCATCAGCTATTATACTTATCATATCACCACCTCCTAAACCTGGGGTGCTTACTCCACCAGTCTCGGGTAGTTTATCAGGTAAGATAAATTGTTCTATCTGATCAGCGGTAACCCCCTGTGAAGGCAAGTCATTTTTTCTGTCAAGTATTTCATTTGCAATATCTTGGTCTTCTTCAGAAAGATTTAGTTCATCAGTGCTGCTATTATAAGTAGATTGTTGGGCATTAGTATTATTAGGTTCTATAGAAGTTGATTCATTAGAAGTAGAATTATTACTGGATTGCTCTTGTCGCAGTATTTCTTGTTCTGCTAATGCAGATTGTCTATCCTGCTCTGCTAAGTGTTCATCTAATCTCCTCCGGTCACCACCTTCAAATATGCCACCTCTACCCCACCCACCAAGGGTACCTTGATTTGGGTTGGCTTCCCAATAAGCTTTCACATCAGGATCTGCATAGATTTCTGTTAACAATTCATGTCTCATGCCATCCTCATTTCTATAATTAGCCATGAGATGATCATAAGCAGCTTGTGTATTACCGTTAAGTACATGATCCCTTATAATATCTAAGTCGTTTGGCATTATCTAATTTTTAATTGAATTATAAAAATAAAAAACCAAAACAAAAATATATACACACCAGTAATGAAATAAAAGTGAAATAGAAAAACCACTACACCATTTTAGGTTTGATTCTATTGATTACTAATTTATCAATAATTAATTTTTGTCTCACGAGCATTTGATTATAATCATCTAAATAAGATAGAGTTTTATTAATCTCATCTCCTGTCTGAAGGTCTATCACTTCTACTTCCACTCTACCGTCTTTAGCCACTGTTACATTCAGTTCTATCTCGTAGTTATAATCACTTTGCCTTAATGGTCCTATTTTTAATTCTCCTATATCTAACAGATCCGCTTCATGCTCTACATAAGAAACCACATGCAGATCTATATATTCCTGATTGCGATGACTCTTATATAACACCCTTTTATTGATAGATGGCAGTGGACTATTCTTTACAATGATAGTTTCTATCTCTGCACACTTCTTATCTGTATTATATATTTTAAGTCCTAAGTTATAACCTATAACGCCTCTCAATTCCGAAAATGATTGATCATTATTCATCTTACTTCTATCGCCGTATATAGCTGCTCCATGAGATATTGCAATGTCTGGCTCGAATAGAGATGTACTACCTGACGGTGTATCAAAGAAAGATTCGTAGCATCTTCTGAGTAAAGAATTCTTACAGCTTCCACCTACAAATATGTGGTGGTCGATATCTTCTATATTTAAGCTAGCTTCCTTTATACATGCTTTTGTAGATTCAAAACACTTGTCAAAAAAATCATAAACTTTTCTATCATAACTTTCTTTGTTTATTACAACCTCACCCGACCAGTTAGATAGAATAATGTTGGCTCTATAGTCGCCATGCCACCCATTCATGGCTATCTTTATTTTCTCGGCTGCTTTTCTAAGTAACTGATTATTATATGCATCCCACATAACAAATGCTCCTATATCCTTAATATATTCAGATACCATTCTCATGATGATTCTATCTATATCTTGTCCTCCTACATTAGTATCGCCGTGAGAAGCCAATGTATAGAAACCTTTTTTATTGAGTAGTAAAATTGTAACATCAAATGTTCCTCCACCTAAATCAAAAACCAGTATCTTCTTATCACTGTCAGCTGTAAGTTGACTATAACCATAGTGTATAGCTGCCGCAACGGGTTCATCTAATATCTCTACCATATCCAGTCCTGCCATTTTTGCGGCATTTATAACTCCTGATCTCTGCTTCATATTAAAGTGTACAGGCACTGTAATCGTAGCGCCTGTCACTTTTTTTTCAAGTTGCTTTTCTGAATCATTAATCATTTTTTTTATGACCAGAGCTGTTAGCCCCTCTGCTGTCCAGTCGTTATTATTATGATCTGAAATAATGACCTCATTATTACCTATTTCTCTTTTAAACAACCAACAGAGTATACTCTCAGGATCAATAGATATCCTATCCAAAGCAGACTGACCTACAAGACATCGAGAATTTCCTAACCACACAACAGATGGTGTCGTTATAGCTCCAAACTCAGTATCCTTAACCAATACAGTCTTATATTCCCTATTCACGTAGCTTACAGCAGAATAGGTCGTACCGATATCTATTCCTATTTTCATTTTATCCTATCTAATACTTTATTAAGTTCTTTTTTTACATCATTGGTATCTCGTAATTGATTCTCAAGATCATTGAGTTTTGAACTTGATTTATTAAAAGATGACTTTTGATTATTATCTACTGATTTTAACGATATCGTTTTTTCATAAAAACTTATAAGGTCTTCATCATTTGATTTGATCTGTGATTCAAAATATTTTTTGGCGTAGCCTATAAAGTCTTTACATCTTTTAGATATTTCTGATATTGTTTTTTCCTTGATACTTGCCAGCGCCTTATCCTTTTCATCTTTTTCTTCTTTCTGTCTAGAATTATATATCATAAAAAAGCCTAAACCCATAAGAAATATCATTATTGGAGCCATAAACTTTGCCCCACTACCTCGAGTAATGGATAAGCCCAGCATAGAAGAGCCCATAAGAATATACATCGGAAACATTCTTGCACGCATAAGATAGTCACCAACCCTTTTTTTAGCTATTTCAGATGTGATTTTATTCAATTTTGTATTAACTGACTGCTCATTAAAGTTTTGGTATAGATTGGTTTCTTTATTCTCTTTTGTTCTTAATGTTTGATTAAATGCGTTTTGCTTGAGGTTATCTTGAATATAAATACTATTCCGATCGAAATATCTATTTAGATTCTCTAACATATCTTCCCAAAAAAGTTTTGAATTATTATGGAATCGACTGTTTATGACCTCAATAATTTCTTCTGGAATTGAGAGTTCATTTTTCTTGGTTTTAATATTCTCTGCTAATTCTTCAATTTCATTGACCTTACATTCTAATTCTTTTGCAAATGTTGAATTTTCTCCGAAATACTGTTCTAAATTTCTCTCCAGATTTTTCTTAAAAATATTCTCTTGCAATTTTAATTTAGATTTTATGTCACGAGCTCTTCCCGATGTCTTTGCTGTTTTTTCACCTACATCTAATTCTGATTGCTTTATTTCATATATTTTAGCCCTTAATTCAGTATTGTACATATCTATCCGATTATGAATTAAGCCAATTTTAGATTTTATAAAGTCGACATTAGAATTACTCTTTTCTGACAAGACATGATCTATATTCATTTTTCTAAACAAAGACTTTATAGACCGATTTTTTGTATTGAAGAAATTGACTTTGCCTCCCTCTTTATATTTTTCTTCATAATCTCCCAAAATCATGACCATCTCATAACAAGGATTACTTTGAGCGTTTAATTTAATCTCAGAAATAGTAGATTCAGAAGGGCTACATAAGATCAAGGTCCTTACACCTGGGCTTACCTCAGCTAAATCTATACCCTCTGCAGTTGCAATAGAATTACTATAGTTTTTACTAATATCAGTCAAAGAGGTCAGATGAAAATCTGATTTTTCTTCAGACTTATACATATACATAATAGAGTATTCTTTAGCCTTTGGTTGTTGAGCTAATTCATTTATTAGCCATACTTTAAGGTCGTCTTTTAACTTTGATTTATTAATCCTTTCTGCGATATGAGTTAGTTGCGAGTACATATAATTAATCGTTTGAGGTTTACTCAAAACGACAATATAGGTATAAGATTTAATGAATAATAGTTGAAGTTTCTATAAATTTTCTAATATGCATTTGATTAACCCTGATTTAAATAGTCGACTGGAAACAATTTATTGATTTAATTATTTCACGGATATTTCATTCATATTATTAAATAATTCTTAGCCATCAATATATTTTTGTGTAAAATTATAAACGATGGCAAAAAATAATATTAGTTCAGAAGGGGATGTACATTCTCTATTAGATACCGCGAAACAACACGTTCTTGATATTGAAAATGAAAAAGAAAGTGCTTTTGTGAAATTTGATGAAGTGGAAACCATTTCTAGTGAATCAAAAGTCTTGTTTTCTTCAATTCAAGAATTTAATAATCAATCCTCTACAATCTTAGAAGAGCTCAGAGTATATCGACAAGAAGCTGAAAGCACAAAAAGTGAATTACTTCAAGCATTAGAACAAAGTCAAAATTACATCAGCCAGTTAGAAGAGCAATTAACTCAATCAAATGAGTTTATCAGTGGTATTCAGGATAATCTTTCTCAGGTACAACCATTATCTGAAAACATTATCCAGATCGCAGAGACTGCTGAAGTCTCGAATGGCAAGATAGATACCTATATATCACAATCCCAAACAATTTTTGATCAACTACAAGGAATAGAGGGACAGTGTGAAAATTCATTATCACAGATCCAAACTTATGAGAATGAAATAAATACTGTAATGTCTGATTTTAGAAATGTAGGTGATGAAGGAAGAATCATAATAGGTAAATTAAACACTTACGAAGGTGAAGCTGAAAGCACTAAAACTAATATGGATGGGCTAAATTCTGAAGCTGAAAACACTAAAGCTAACATCGACAGTCTACAAGGTGAAGCTGAAAATGTAAAAGCCAATATGGATGGTCTACAAGGTGAAGCTGAAAACATTAAAGCCAATATGGACGGTCTACAAGGTGAAGCTGAAAATGTAAAAGCCAATATGGATGGACTACAGGGCGAAGCTGAAAATGTAAAAGCCAATATGGACGGTCTACAAGGTGAAGCTGAAAATGTAAAAGCCAATATGGATGGACTACAGGGCGAAGCTGAAAATGTAAAAGCCAATATGGATGGACTACAAGGTGAAGCTGAAAATGTAAAAGCCAATTTGGATGGTCTACAGGGCGAAGCTGAAAATGTAAAAGCCAATATGGATGGACTACAAGGTGAAGCTGAAAACGTAAAAGCCAATATGGATGGACTACAAGGTGAAGCTGAAAATGTAAAAGCCAATATGGATGGTCTACAAGGTGAAGCTGAAAATGTAAAAGCCAATATGGATGGACTACAAGGTGAAGCTGAAAATGTAAAAGCCAATATGGACGGCCTACAAGGTGAAGCTGAAAATGTAAAAGCTAATATGGATGGACTACAAGGTGAAGCTGAAAATGTAAAAGCCAATATGGACAGCCTACAAGGTGAAGCTGAAAATGTAAAAGCCAATATGGATGGACTACAAGGCGAAGCTGAAAACGTAAAAGCCAATATGGACGGCCTACAAGGTGAAGCTGAAAACACTAAAGCTAATATGGAAGGCTTACAAACTGAAGCTGAAAACACTAAAGCCAATATGGATGGACTACAGGGTGAAGCTGAAAACACTAAAGCTAATATGGACGGCTTACAAGGTGAAGCTGAAAACACTAAAGCTAATATGGAAGGCTTACAAACTGAAGCTGAAAACACTAAAGCCAATATGGATGGACTACAGGGTGAAGCTGAAAACACTAAAGCTAATATGGACGGCTTACAAACTGAAGCTGAAAACACTAAAGCCAATATGGACGGCCTACAAACTGAGGCTGAAAACACTAAAGCTAATATTGATAGTCTACAGGGTGAAGCTGAAAACACCAAAGCAAGTATGGATAATCTCCATGCTGAAGTAGAAAATACTAATGAATCAATTAAAGCATTAGAAACAGAAGCTAATGCATCTAATGATAATATAAAATCTTTTGAATCAGCTTCAGAGACAAGTAATAGCAATATTCAAAATATTGAAAATGAATCTCAATCATCACTGACAAATATCCAGTCATTTGAAAACGAGTCTCAGCAAAGAACAAGCAATATTACTACTCTTGAAGCTGATGCTGAACCACGTGCTCAGAATATAAGAGTTTTAGAGGCTGATGCAGAACCCAGAACTCAGAATATAAGAGTGCTTGAAAGTGACGCCGAAGCTCGTAATACAAACATTCAATCTTTAGAGTCAGATACTGAAAATCGTAACCAAAATGTTATTCAATTAGAATCTGATACTGAAACACGTAATCAAAATGTCATTGCCTTAGAGTCAGATACTGAAGTCCGTAACCAGAATGTCTTACAATTAGAGACGGATACTGAGACTCGTAATCAAAACGTGGTAGGATTAGAATCTGATACAGAAACACGTAATCAAAATGTCCTACAATTAGAGACGGATACTGAGACTCGTAATCAGAATGTCCTACAATTAGAATCTGATACGGAATCACGTAATCAGAATGTAGTACAGATAGAATCTGAAAGTTCTTCTTTATACGGTAAAATACAAGGCTATGATAGCGAATCAGAACAAATGACAGAGCAAATCGATGAATGCAGAACTAAAATAGAAGGTATTCTTGACAATATTAATGGAGCCTTAGATAATGCAGAGTCTTATGTGACTGACAAAAAAGATGAAATAGAGAGTATGAAGAATGATGGAAGCGATATCTTAGATGAGGTCAGAGATATTCTCAATCAATCACAGGATCTTAAATCTGACATAGAGGATTCTTCACGTGATGCTCAATCCTCTGCAAGGGAAGCGCAAGAATATGAAAGCAAAGCTCAGAGTTATGCTAATGATGCAGATAATTATGTAGATGAAGCCAGATCTGCAGCATCACGAGCTCAGCAGATCGCAGATGATCTTGGTGGTTAATAATAACTTAAAGAAGTTGCGATATTGTTAATTCTATCGCAACTTCTTTTATTATGAATAATCAATTACTAAATTAGGGAAATGAAAAATATGCTTAGAACTTTTCAAGTTTTTTTATTGATAACGATTTTTGCTTCTAACATTCAAGCTCAAAGTAAAAAGGTAAAAAAATGGCAAGATGCAATTGATAACCTAAATAAAACTGAATTCATCGGCACCTATAAAGAATATAAGGAGCGAATTGAAACTGGCATATCAGACTTTAAATTAAGTCAAGATAATTTAGACGAAAAAGATATTGATATTATAAAGTCAGGCTATATTGAATCAAAGCTAAGGTTTGATAATATGTTCGATGCAATTAAAGCTGATTTCACTAATAAGAAAATGCGAAAATATATCTCAAACAAACCAGAACATTATTTTAAGGGTTTTAGATATGATATGGATCAGGGCTTGAATTTCTATCGTAATAACTGCGAGCGATACATACATAAATTTACTTCTCCAGAAGTCGCAGCTTTTGGATTAACAGAAATAACTCTTTTGTTAGGCCTTATAGAAAAATTTGGTGGTATTATATCTAATCATATAGATAAGATGAATAAAATATCTGGCGAGTATCTTGAGAATCACTTTATTTCTAAATTAAGATTAAAAAATTGGGACACATATTAATCAAATTAGCCACAGTTAATTTGAAAAAAGATGTATACAAAATATACGTCTTTTTTTCGTTTATAATTATGTTTAGCGCTAAAGCTAAGTCCCAAGAATATGTATTACTGTCTGATAACATATCAGAGATAGAAGATTATTATCGTGTCAGTCCAAATTTAGGTTATAAGAATATAAGTGGTATTGGAAAAATTGACCTTAAACCATTTTGTCCTAATGTAGGTAATCAAGGCCAAACTGGAAGTTGTGCAGCTTTTGCAACTACATATGGTGCCATGACCATATCACATGCTATAAAGAATCAGATTAATGATAGCCAATTCATCCAAGAAATGAGATTTTCTCCTTCATTTGTCTACAACCAACTGATAGACACAGCTTGTCAAAAACCATTAAACATAATAGATGTCGTAGAGTTCTTAAAGTCAAATGGTTCTTGCCCTCTTAATTCTATGAAATTTACAGAAGACTGCAGTCTTACACCTAATACCAAACTAAAAGAATTAGCTAAAGAATTTCAGATAGAAATGGCAGCAAGATTATTCAGTTCTAAGACTGATAATATCTCTAAAGTAGAACTTATAAAACAATATCTTTCTGATAGTATTCCGGTGATTGCTCTAATTCAAGTATACGATTCATTCATAGATTCAGAGGATAAAAGCGTTTGGTCTTTCGATCCATCATATGATAATTATATGGGAGGTGGCCATGCTATAGTCGTTACAGGTTTTGACGAATCGAAAGGTGTATTTGAGATAATGAATAGTTGGGGGAAAGGCTGGGGGAATAATGGCTTTATTTACATTCCATACACAAGCTTTGGTGAGATCTGTATGAGTGCCATGATAATAGATGTACAAGATGCTAAATTTGAAAAGCAAAGTAGTAAGCTCTATCTTGGAGAGCCTATTCAGAAAGATAAAACCAAACAAAAAATATTCACTCCACGACTCTCAAGCAAAAAAGCACAGACATTCCTAAAGAATAATTTTGTTATAAATAAAATCGTTCGAAACGGTTCATTATTATTAAAACAACCTGTAGACGTATACTATGATAAAGACAGGAAGAATTATGTTATCAATAGTATTAGAAAAAATGATAACATACAATTTGTTAGTTCTAACCTTACAAAGGGTAACTATATCTATATAATATCTCAAGATCCAGATAATACTATTAATATTCACTGGCCTTTAGAGGAAGAGATTGATAATGAAAAAGTAATACAAAAACAACTAATTAGTGGTAGTTTGTTAACAATTCCTTCTGAAGAAAGTGTAATGCAGAAAACTAAAATAGGTTCTGAATTGATTTTAGTCCTTTCATCAAGAAAAAAATTAGATATAAAAAATATGATAATGAATTTTGAAAGAAGCTACCCATCTTCTAAAATCAATGACCTAAATAAATTTTTATCAGATGGGAAAGTTGATGATAATTTTATAAACCACAGTGAAAATAAAATTGAATCATATGTGAAGCTAAGTGATGATGAAAAATTCATTATGCCTATACTCATAAATATCAAATAAGAACATGCGATTAATAGTCACAATTATTCTATCCATATTTCTATATTCTATCTCCGCTCAGGAAAGAACAATCGTAGTAAATTACGGTAAGGGTTTAGATAATAGGATAGTTAAATCAATTCAGAATAATTCTAACACAATAACTTCTGTAGGAACAACAGAAAACTATTTCAATAATTATGATCAAATCTTACTTACCAAAACAACTATAAGCTCTGGAGAAGTACTTTTTGAAGAAGCATTAGGCGAAAATAATTTTGATAATAAACCAATAGATCTTGGTCTTGATGCCTTTGGACGACTCTTGATACTGTGTGAAGCCACTAATGAAGGGGAGAAAGTTAAGAATTGGATTGCAGTTAGAGACTCTGATGGAGATTTTATTAAATCAGTTAATCTTTCTAAACAAATTTCATTACAAGCTATAATATTTTCTGACAGCAGTATTAAAGTCTTTTATATTAAAAACGGAGAGATAGGACAACTGATACTTGACTTAGAATTTAATGTTTTATCAGATCAGCTTTTTGAGTCAGATGTAGAACTGAATGCAAAAAGAATTAAAATAAGAGATTACAAAGATCATATCATCATATTAGGAGTTGATCAAGGTTCTGGATCTTCAAATCAAATATTCCTTCTTAAAATAATAGACGATCGTATAGTTAAAAAACAATTCATATTTGATAAAGAGTTTATTGATATTGGAGATATCACTTATTCAGAAGAAGATAAATCTTACTATTTTTCTACTTTAATTAATGGAGGGCATTCCAATGAAGATATTATACTTTACACTATTAATGAGAAATTAGATAAACTCGGTAGTCTGCAAGAATATGAGTTAAGTTATAGAGGAGAAGATATACCGGTAACATTAAGAGTTGACAGCTCACAAGTAACACTCTATAATCAATCAAATTCTCACTTGAGAGGTGCAACAACATATAAGCCTCAAATTATTGAATTGACTAAAGAAGGTAAGCCATTAAACAAAAGACCGAACTATCCTAAATATAATAACCTCTCAGAATATTTGATAGGCATTACTGATCATAGCGGCAGCGAAATTCTATATAGTAGTATCAACAATGGTGACCAGTTTCATTCTGATTATGATTTTTTATATAGAATTTTAAAAACTAACAAACTTGCAAGCACTGGCAATCCGGAGGTCAAGTTTGATTATAAAAATTTAGATATAGACATAAAATTCAACTCTTTAGGATTTGCAGATCAGGTCCATCAAAATGTACTCACAAAAGCAAACATCACATTAAAGAATAACAGCGATAAAGTAATCCCTTATTTAAAATTCAAGAGCGATTATGGAATCATAGAATGGTTCTCTATAGAACTACAACAAGAAGTGAAAGGAGAACAACCAATAGGAAATCCTGAACAAGATTTCTCATTCGAATATAATATGTACAATCAGTTTGGAAAAATAGGAGGCTCCAGTAAAAACGTAACAGTTATTATCCCTAAGCCTACACAAGTTTCTATATCTAACGTAGCCACAGATTTAAAAGAAGAAATAGTGAAAGCTAATTCTGATTTCAAATTAAAACTAAGTATAAAAGCAGAAAATATAAAAGATAATGAGAATGTCAGTATTTTAATTAATTCAGAAAATTTAATTAATCTATCTAATCAGGATATTACACTTAATAGAAAATCTAAAGAACTTCATGAATTTAGTGTTAATCTGAAGACAGTAGAAAATCCAGATTCCGATAGCTTAGTAATAACAATATACACCTACCTAAATGATAAACTAATATCAAATGATTTTTTAGAATTCACATTTGAGGATGATTCTTTGCCCATTGAAGAAAACCCACAAGCCAAATTTGAAATAATTCAAATAAATGAAGTTCATGATACTGTATATAAGAAAAGAGTAAATCTTGAATACCTCGTTCTGACAGACAAGGAGATATCAATGGAAAAGGTTTATGTTATAATCAATGGTAAAAACCAAGTGGTTAAGAATACTAAAATGGATAACATAAAAATTAAAGATATTACTAAGAGTGGTTCAGGTCATAGATATAAAATAAAGTACTCACTAACTCTTAAGCCCGGTGACAATACTTTTCAATTAGCTTATAACACCAAAGAGACAAATGATGATATTGTATCAGAAGAAATTGATACTTACTTTCTCAATACAGAATATGGCAACCTTTACTGTATAAGCATTGGGGTACAAGATACATGGAGAGGAGAAGAATTAAGATTAAAGTATACAAAGGAAGACGCCATAACTTTCGAAAAATTAATGAAGAAACAAGAAGGTATGTTTTTTGAGAAAGTTATATCAACAGTAATGGTGGAACCTGAGGACACTAATATAGGTGACATTACAAGTACCTTTATTGATCTTAGGAAAAAAAGTGAAGCCGGCATTATTAAGAAAAATGATGTAATTGTACTTTTTATATCCACACATGGCGTACCATATAAAAAATCACATCGCTTGACTTGCTCAAATTATCAAGTAGGCAATGAAAGGAATACTACCATTGATTTTATGGAAGATATATACAACGAGTTAGAAGCTATTGCATGTAATAAAATCTATTTTATTGATGCATGCCATAGTGGTCTCATTAATCAAAACATGCTAAATAAAAAAGGAATCTCTGATGATGATATTAAGTATAAAGGCGCTTTACAATCATTAATAGAGTCTAACAATGTCTCTAATGTATTACTTAGCTGTGGTCCTACTGAATATAGCTATGAGCATAAAGATTGGGGCAATTCGGCATTCATTGAATCATTAGAGTCCATTCTTAATGATAAATCTCTTTGCCGTAGACTTGATGTCAATTCTGATAAGGTACTTAGTCTTTCAGAAATAAGGGCTCAATTTGTCGAAAACACTTATAAGATTGTGCAAAAAACTTTAGGCAAGAATGAAAAACAGACACCTATTTTAGTAGGTAGTGAGGATACGGTAGATATACCTTTTTATGCATATTAAAAGATTAAAAAGGAATTCATTATGAGTCAATTAAATCTAAATTGAATTGGAACATTCTTTAATATTTTTATATTTTTTCCACTTTGCCTACCTGGTTTCCATCTCAATTCAGGATCACTTTTCATTTTTTGGATAACACGTAATACCTCTTCATCACAACCACTGCCTAATCCTTTTACTAATTTTATATCCGACATTGTACCATCTTCATTGATGACAAAAGATACGATACACATTCCTTGAACTTTATTTTCTCTCGCAAGTTTAGGATATTCCAGATTTGAATAAATATAATTATCAAAATTTTTAGTAGTACAGTTTTCCCATTCTTTTTCAGTTCCCATGGCTAAACTATCACAACTCATGAATTTTGGCATTTCTTCAACAACCTTATATACAGAAGGTGGTGTTGGAGGTGGAGGTAGAGGAGTTGGCATCACCTCAATTAAGTCCATAGTTACATATTCATCTTTATCTAAACTATATCTTTCCACAAGGCCAAAATATTTCGGAACTTCTCTGTCCAAGCTATCTAAATTACCTATAACACTTTTTCCATTACGCAATCTGAAAGAATAAAATCCCTTTTCATTTGTTTTAACTTTAAATAATTCTACATATGAAGGCGGTTCAGTAATAGAGTCAATAACTAAAGATAATTTGAGGCTAATACTATCATTGATTAATAAATCACCCTTTGAATCCTTTGCTAATCGTTTAAAATACTGACCGGATAAGCCCGTTGAAAACAGAACTGAAATAAGTATAAAATAATGGATTTTCATACTGTGTTGATTGTTTAGTTGAAAATAATACGATTGGAAATTATGTTTAACAATTTTATATTAAAGTGTATACTCCAAAACATTGATCAATTGAGCATAGTAATAAAACCACTTTCCAATTGCTCTAACCCGGATTGAGGAAGCTTTTGTATAATAAAATAGTAGTAAGTCCCCTCTGGCAAGAGTCGTCCTTTATTAGTTCTTCCATTCCAAGAAAAATTAGTACCAGGATTTTGTTGCTCAAATACAAGATTACCCCACCGTCCATATATTCTTATAAAGCTTGTATTATCTGTTGTTGCATCAAACTCAATACCCTCATCTGGTGTGACAATAAATTCTGGAGAGTCCTCAACAATTATTACATCATCAGGTATCTCAATTTTCTGACAACAAGTAAATGAAGCCGTCCTGACTTGACTGAAAGCACTTGTTATTTGAAAGAGTGATAGTAGTAAAAAAAGTATTTTCATGGTTAAGGACTTATGATACTTATGTTAGCAGAAACTTCAGATCCGTCAGCACACTTAACTACCAAATCAAATGTCAATGTTTCTTTACTTGAACATGCACTATCCGTAAAGAAAATAAGTGCTGTTCCGTCACCATCCATTATCACACTTCCATTTATTTCATTCTCAGCATAAACCATAGAAGTGCCTAAATTACACAGATCTATATTGGTAGATAAGTCAACTATACTTGGACAACAGCAATCTGGTATTTCATAAGTCCCAGATTGGACATCAGCTGAATAATTAGCCGATGTTAATATACTTTGAATAAAATCTTCTTCAGTTCCTACGTTATTCTGATCAAGCCATATATCATATGCAGACTTTCCTACAGGCCCACTTTCTCCTTGTTGACCTGTAATTCCTTGTATCCCTTGCTCACCTTGTGGGCCCTGCGATCCATCATTTCCATTTGCTCCAGCAATTCCAGGTTCCCCTTGTGTACCTTGTGGTCCTTGATCTCCTTGCTCACCTTGTGGTCCTTGTATTCCTCTCTCACCTTGAGTCCCTTTTTCGCCTTGCGGACCTTGCTCTCCCCTAAGTCCTTGTATTCCTTGCATACCAGTTAGTCCTTGAATTCCTTGCGGACCTCGCTCTCCTGTAAGTCCTTGTATTCCTTGTTCTCCTTGATATGGTCCAATTTCTACAAATCTGTTTGTCCCACTACTATTCCAAACCCACGCTGTATTGCTGTCCGAAGTAATATAGACATCACCTGTATTTCCGAATGATGGTAACTGATTGCTTGACGGTACAACACCAGTAATTTGACCTATTCCACCTGTAGGACCTTGAGGACCTCTATCACCTTGAATCCCCTGTGCTCCTTGAGGACCTCTACCACCTTGAATCCCCTGAGCACCCTGAAGACCGTTGAATCCACGAGGGCCTTGACAATCATTAGCATCCCAGATACCATCACCATTCATATCTTCATCTGGATCATTAATTCTGTTTCCATTAAGATCCCAACAATTAATTCCTGGTTGAGCGAGAGAAATTAAGGGCATAATCGCTAATAAACTAAATATTATAATTCTAACCATTTGATTTGTTTTTATCCACCGAATGAAACAGCAAAATTAATTTCATGCAATACCCCAAAATATCTGAAAAGATCTCCTCCTACATTAAAGTTACCAACGTAGTTTAAGTCAAAAAGCATATTGTCATTATACTCGCCTAAGAATGACCTAAAGCCAAATCCAAAGAGTATGAATTTTTCAGTATTCACACCAGCTAGTACATTGAATTGGTTCTTGTGGTTATATCTTACTCTTAAATCTGAAACAAATAAGCTACCTGTAGACTCATACTTAGAGAATGTACTTATTTCTATATATGAATAATCATCTTCTAAGTCTTTAATGAAGCCTGTATTGTAAAACACATGTACAGTATTTTTAAATGCAGAACTCTCACTATTACGATTTAAAGAAAACAACAAAGGCACAGAAACACCAGAATAAATATAATCATCAGATCTTCTTCCTAATTCTTGATAATAAAAAGCCCCTATTCCAATGCCTGGTCTCAAAAAGTTAGTATCTCCAACTTGTCCTATGAGCTTGTTATAGTTTTCAGTTGTAATATTGTTTACGTCAATTCTGTACTGATTAAGCTGTGCAGAGATGCCGACAGATAAGCCTTTCTTATCTAAATCATCAGAAAAAACTGCGGCATACTTTAGTGCAAAATTGTTTGTATTAAATCGTCCTATCCTATCAGAGAATACCTGAAGCCCATATAATACACTTACGTTATCACGAGGCACAAGGGACTCGCCTCTTAATACAGCAGTCGAGGGACTACCCTCTATAGCAGACCAACTTCCTCTGTAGGTAGAACTTACTTTGTATTTAAAACCAGATAATATAAAATCAAAATCAATGGCCGCAGGATTTAAAATAGAAAGATTAGCTCTATCCAAACTAATTCCAAATTGTTGTTGAGAATAAGTTTTACTTATAAAAAGAACTGTTAATAGTATTCCTATTGAGACTTTCTTCATTTTTCATATTATACTTAGAGTTAGTAAAGTAGCTCTTAATTAAATAATAAATTCATCACGCATATAATAAAGTTGCTTTTTTATATTACAAATGAAACAAATGTAATTATTAATCAACTCTATATTACATTTTTGCAAACACGACATTTATAGTACAACTATTACCATCCTGTATAAGAAGAGTTAATTGGTTCTCCTGAACTATACCTATATCACAATCATTAGATGAATTGCAGTAAGTTATTTGATTATTATTGTCGTCCGTAGTATATGTGAAATCATCGATATCTAATTCACCGTCAATTAGGGCTTCAGAACGACCTTCTCCATTTTCAAAAAACTTTAATATAAAGTTACAAAACTCATCACTTTGCCACTCAAGGCAATTATTCTCAACGCTAACTATGGCAACATTATTATCAGGATCATCGCATGTAGTTTGAGATATTGATTTTAATTCCCACGACGAACCAACTATAGAAGTAGACAATAGATCATCACCCCCGCAAGAGATAATACAGATTGAGAAACTTAAAAGAAGAATTCTTAGGCAAATTTTCATTATTATATTTTTAAAGTTTGAATAATTTATTATTATTATTTTGAGACTTTATGCTACCAAACATTAAGTAGTTAAAAGATAGATTCTAACTAAACAAATTTTGATTAACTTGAACCGTTCACGTCTATAAGCCATTTATTTTTCTTTTTATCGTGAAATACAGTGTATTTATGTCGTTGTAACTTTTTCTCTCTTTTTATATACTTCTTCGAGCTTTTATCGAACCAGCAAAAAATCCAATATTCTTCTGTTGATGCAATATAATAGTCCTCTTTAAGGCTTGATTTTTCGACCTCCATACTTAGAATTTCGTAGCTTGAAGGATTGTAGGGATTAGAAATTACAAGATCTCTTGAAGAATATTCTTCAATCAGTGATGTAATTTCAGCGAAAGCTGATGATGATTTAGTGTAGTAATTTTCTAATCCATTAGGATTGATCTCTGGTAAGCAATTATAACTATGGAATTCTGCTTCTTTTGCTTTTAGTATAAGATGTTTTACTTTTTCCGAATATACTTTTTTTCCTTTCTTCTTATCTAAGGCTTTATCACATGATTCTACAAAAGTATTCCAATCTTTATAATTGCAGAATATAGATAACTTGTTCAACGTGTTGAGTGACCTTTGATCAATTGGTATATTTATTTTACGCTTAGCTTCGAATATATTGTATAGGGTTCTATCAGATATGGTGGTCCCCATTGTTTGTTTTACAGTTAAGTCAAGTTGATCATTAAGTTTGTCGAATATTAAATTGGACAAACGTTTATAAGAACTCATATTCCATAGCCCTTTTTTAAGGGTGGATTCCCGTTTTATTTCTGAGAGAGTGAGATACTCTCTCTTTAGATAGTTGATGTATTCAGCTATCATGAAAAATTGTTTAATTTAGAAATAGATTCTTGGTTTATGCATAAATATAAATTATAAAATTTGAGATGTGCATTTATATGGCCGCATACTAATGAATGGTTATTATATATAAATCAGTTATAATATATTGTGGATAGAAACTTTACTTTAGATATAGCAATAGCTTCATTCATTCGTATTTTTTGCATCATTCAAACACAAATTATGAAACTCCAATTTCTTCCTTCGAGAAAGCGGAACCATGATATTTTGTTCTAATACAATAGCTTCTTTAGGATATTGGCCATAAGGCTTGACCTTATTCATATTGATTAATGCTTTCTTATGGCATCTATAAAAACCATGACCATTTAACATAGTTTCCACCTCACCAATCATTTTATTAATATAAATTTTCTTTATCTCACCATAAGTCTCATAGTGCATAACCGATATATGACCATCAGATTCTATACATATGATATCTTCCGTAGAAAAATCTACCAACATATTCTTGATTACTGGAAGTTGAACTATACACATAATTCTGAAGGTTTAATAAAATATGTGTTTCTTGGGGGCTTAAATTTTAGAAATTATTAAGCCAATGACTATTATTTACAGGGATTTCTATCCCAACTGCACCCAGGAGCGGGTGAACTGCATCTGAAGATTTAAAAATTGTAAGAAATGATTATATCCGACTGCGTCCGATCTACACCAAAGAAAAGTTTTATACTTCTGTTCCTCTTTTATAAAAAAAAGATAGAATAAGTCCTCCATAAATAAGATGTAAATAAAACGTTAGACTGAATAGTTCTAATCGACCTAAATAAAAGTGCACTCTCCTGAATTAGGTATAGTTGAGAAGTTATCCAATGGCCCTATATCACCTAATGATGTATCCACCACTCATCTAATTTTTCAAAAAACTATTTTATTTACCTTTTGTAGCATTACGACGATCAGCTGCAGCAGCGTCTTTTTCAGCTTGTTGTATAGCGGATCTTTCCACATTAGCCCTGATGCTTAAATATGAGATAATAGGGTGAGTGTTAGCCTTAATAGTTAATCTCATAGTTTGAGACCAGCCGCCTACTTTACCTTTATTCTTCGTATTAAGTTCAACAATCATCTCACCAGAATTACCTGGACTGATTGGCTCTTTCGGCCACTGAGATACTAAACATCCGCAAGATGGTATTACATCAAAAATGAATAATGGCTCAACACCTGTATTCTTGAAGTTGTATATATGCTTTACTTTTTCTCCTTCAGTTACAGTTCCGAAATCATAACTTGTCACTTCAAATTCAATAGAAGTGATCGGTCCTGCTTGAATATTTGGAGCACCATCTTTAGTTACATTATTAGCATTAGTCTCGACAATTGGCAAAATATTATCAGTAGATCCTACTATACTACCTTTGACTTTCTTTCCATTCTCGTATTCATATTCCATAACCAACTTGCCTTTCTCATCGTACCACATCATTGCACCATGTTGGATACCATCTTTAAAATTAACGATTCGTTGAATATTTCCATTTTGGAAATAGGTAGAGGCCCCATCTAATTTATCATTGGCGAAATACATCTTTTCTACTGGTCTTCCAAACTTATACTTGACATAAAGTCCGTTCTTCTTCCCATTAGCAAAATTGGTTTCCTGCTCAATCTGTCCTCTTCTACTATATTCAAATTGAGGACCATTAAGCACTCCGTTACTATAGGAGCTCGCAGTCTTTATCATACCAGCATTATCTCCATCATAGTATTTTATCCATACTCCATTCTTGAAACCTCCACTTATATAACCAAGCTCAGAGTAGTTTTCACCATTTTTCTTATAAATCTTGGTCACACCACCACCAAGGTCTTCCGTAATAGAACTGTCTATATCGATGATTGGGACTTGTGCTCTAACTGAATTAGTAAAAGCTATAAGAGCCATTACAGTCATTAAAAATATTAAAAATTTCATTTCAAACTTTTATTTCCTAAACTAAAGCAATTTCATATCTATCAGGTAATAATAACAATGTTTGTATCTAAATTCAGAAACAATAGCCACCTTTCCATAATCTCATTTTTTAATTCAGCTTTAGTCCCACTTAGTATTTGAAGATTATAGCTATTAATTTCAGGAATCTAAATTTTAAAATTGATTAAGCCAATGACTATTATTTATAGGGTTTTCTAACCCAACTGCACTCAGGAGTAGGTGAACTGCATGTATAGTATTAAAAATTGTAGAAAAAAGACTATTTCAGTAGTCGCTGAATATCGGATTTGTATGTACGTCCTATCTTTAATTCGTCACCATTTTGCATCATCAGAGTGGAGTGATTGATCCATTTGAGTTTATTAATGTTGACGACTGTGCTTCTAAAAACTCGAAGAAATCTCTCATTAGGTAGAGTAAGCATGATTTCCTTAAGCTTGGATGGAGACCAAAAAACACCATTGGCTGAAATGACTCTTGCGCCATTATCCTCTGCAGTTACATATAGGATGTCATCAAAATCAATAATATGGACCTTATCCACTCCTTGTATTTCGATTTTTCTGACATTGTTTGATACTATAGGTAATGCCGTTACATTTTTTGACAACTTATCGTTTAGCTCTTTTAGTTCTTCAAGCTCAAATACTAGCCCTCTATTAGTTTCAGAAAGCAACATATTCCGTTCCACAAGAAGTGCATTATGCGATTTTTTCAAAACCCCAGTTTTCCATAAATTTCTGATAAGCATTGCAAGTGAAAATAGAAATGCCATAAGTAACATAATAAGTCGCTTGTAATTGCTTGACTCAATAGATGCCGCTTCTAAATCTTTTGAAAGTAGTTTGTTTTCAGTTTCTTTCTTATTTAACCTATACTTCTTGTCGTAATCTGCTATAATTTTAGTTTTCTCGATATTATATATAGAATCTTTTAGACTATTCATACTAATAAGATGATCGAATCCATTCTTGAAATTAGATGCATCCTTATAAATTTTTGCAAGAGCTTTATGACATGCAATCTGGACAGAAATATCATTGGATTCTACACCAATTTCGAGCGCATTCTCAAAAGACTTTACAGCACCTTGCATATCATTTCTATCACGCTTTATTAACCCCAATCTCTGTAAAAAGGCAGACTTAACATGAGGGCTTTTTTCATTCAGTAAAGCTTCTTCAAGCAATCGTTCTGCTTTGTATAGTTGACCTGAAAAATAATAAGATGATCCTAAAGCACCTTTTACTTTATTTTTGAACTGAGGATAATCAATATTCTCCGTTATTTGAAGAGCTCTTTCAAAATAATAGCTTGAAGAATCTGGAATTTTCTCCTGTTCAAAGACGGTTCCTATACTGGCATAACAATTCGCCATCGATTTTATCCTCCCTACTTTCTTACAAATTTTTATAGACTCTCGCAGATAGTTCTTGGCTTCGACGAAATTTTTCATCCGCATATGCACATTCCCTATATTTGTCAATGCCTTAATCATCATAGTAGAGTCACGCAATTCAATGGCATAATTCAAAACCTTACTATGATTAATTATCGATGAATCTAATTGACCAAGATAACTCTGACAAACAGCCTTATTTTTCAGAACGATATTTAAGTTGTTAGTATCTTTTTGTTCCTCAGCTCTCTTTATTAAACTGGAAAGAAGATGATTAGCTTCTTTAAATTTTGATCGTCGTAATAATACTCCTGATAGATTGATATCTATTTCAGTTTCGTACTTTACCAATTTAGCTCTATGACTAAGATGACTTCCAAATTTATATAAGTTTTCAGCCAATTTATATTCCCTATTACGAGCAGATTGCTTTGCTTTATTGAAAATTATTGAATTAAATAACTCAGGATTATCAAAAGCATGAAATTCGCTGAGTAAGTTTTCATAGTAACGATTACTATATTCATCAATATCTATATTGGTCAACTTTGATCTTAAAATAAATAATTCAACGAACAAACTATCTTGTAAATACTCCTTATGTAATTCGGCATAATGAATCGCTTTGACAGTATCCTTTATGGCATAAGTTCTTGTAGTATCTATAATAGCAAGAGTTACAGCATTTTTCTTTGAAGAAACAAATTTGTTAGAACCTACCTGTGCTAAAGTGTGCAGATTAATTGAACCTAATAAAAATAAGGATATTATTACTCGCATTCTGGATTTTGCTTATGTAGGAGAAGCAATTTGATGCAAACTAATACTTTTATGACACATATTCTATCCGTCAATTCTTATATTAAATGATAAGATTGATGTCTTATGAAATAGTGAAAACAAAAGCGTTAAAAACTTTTCAGAAATTTAATATATGAAAAGTGAAACCTGTCAACGAATTTCATGAGACTTCAGAGACTTCACTCTAAACCTTCCCCACCCTAACCAGCAGCTTCACCTCACCAGGTAACTCTATCTCAGTACCTTCTGTTGTATCTGTCAGAGTCAGCGACTCACCTAATACCTCTGCCATTATATAATCACCATACTGAGTAACAGCATTCCTAATAGACTCGTGGTCTTGCAGAAGTATACTGATGCGATCCGTGACATCGAGATCAGTATCACGACGTATACCCTGTATACGATTGACTAATTCTCTGGCCATACCTTCGGCACGTAGATCATCTGTCAAGGTGATATCAAGAGCCACTGTAATATCTCCATCTTGAGCTACTTGCCAGCCTGGAATCTCTTCAGCTGATATCTCAAAGTCTGCAAGTGAAAGCTCATAACTCTCACCATTTACAGAAAGAGAATATGATCCATTCATTTCTAAGTTTGTGATATCATCTTGGGTGAATGCACTAATCAACTTAGAAGCATCTTTCATATTCTTACCTAAGGTTTTTCCTAAAGTCTTAAAGTTAGGCCTGATCTTCTTCTTGATGACGCCAGCGCTGTCAGATATGTATTCTATTTCTTTCACGTTGACTTCTGCTACAATAAGATCTTCTACTTGCTCTACCTGAGTTTGGAATTTTGCGTCAAGGATCGGAATTAATACCTTAGTTAATGGTTGTCTTACTCTAAGGCTTTCCTTCTTACGTAGTGATAATACTAAAGATGATATTCTCTGAGCATAACTCATACGTTGCTCTAAAGCCTTATCTATTAAGCTCTCATTTGCATCTGGGAATAATGCTAAGTGGACAGAGTCGTGTGACTCTAATCCGGTCGCAGTATTAAGATTTCTGTATAACCAATCTGCGAAGAACGGTGATACAGGCGCCATCAGTTTAGACACTGTAAGTAAGCACGTATATAGTGTCTGGTAAGCTGCTTTCTTGTCTGCTGTATATTCTCCTTTCCAAAAACGCCTACGACATAATCTAACATACCAGTTACTTAAGTGATCTTCTACAAAACTCTGAATCTTACGTGTCGCTCTTGTAGGCTCATAATCAGCGTAGTCTGCTTCTACTTCTTTGATAAGTGTATTCAGTAGAGAGATAACCCAACGGTCTATCTCAGTTCTATCCTTCATAGGAATACTTGCTTCGCTGTAATCGAAGCCATCGATATTGGCATAAAGAGCAAAGAAAGAATAGGTATTATATAGCGTACCGAAAAACTTACGCTTCACTTCTTCGATACCGGCGATATCAAATTTTAAGTTATCCCATGGATTGGCATTGGACATCATATACCATCTTGTCGCATCTGCTCCATGATTCTCTAATGTCTCAAAGGGGTCTACAGAGTTGCCTAATCGCTTAGACATCTTCACACCATTCTTATCCAGCACAAGTCCATTAGACACGACGTTCTTGTAAGCTACACTATCAAATACCATCGTTGCAATCGCATGTAATGTATAGAACCATCCTCTTGTCTGATCTACACCCTCTGCAATAAAGTCTGCAGGGAAGTTGCGCTTAAATTTTTCCTCATTCTCAAATGGATAGTGCCATTGCGCATATGGCATCGCTCCAGAATCAAACCATACATCTATAAGATCTAATTCTCTAATCATCTCCTTACCACTCGGACTTACTAATGTCACCTTATCTATATATGGCTTATGTAAGTCAGGTGGAGTCTCTTGAGACAATCCTAACGCAGCATTAGCTTTTGCGATTTCTGAATCGAGTTGCTCTATAGATCCGATGCATATCTCTTCTTCCTTATCCACTGTACGCCAGATAGGAAGTGGGATACCCCAGAATCTCGACCTCGACAAGTTCCAGTCTAATAGATTCTCTAACCATACTTGGAATCTACCTGTACCCGTATGTGCTGGCTTCCAATTTATGGTCTTATTGAGTTCTGCCATTCTTTCTTTGACAGAGGAGGTCTTAACAAACCAACTGTCAAGAGGATAATACAGAACTGGCTTATCCGTCCTCCAGCAGTGTGGATAAGAGTGCTCATACTTTTCTACTTTGAAAGCTTTGTTTTCTTTCTTGAGCTTAACTGCGATTCTCAGATCTGTAGATTCAAATCCATCTGCTTTCTGCTCCACATCGCTATAATACTCTGCTCTTACGTAATCACCTCCAAAATCTGTAACCTCTTCTACAAATTTTCCTTGACCATCAACCAATGGCATATATTCCTTTCCTCTTGCAACAAGAATAGAGGGCACATTATTCTGCTGACATACTCTATAATCATCAGATCCAAACACTGATGCCGTGTGTACGATACCCGTTCCATCTTCAGTAGAGACGAAGTCTCCCAAGATTACTCTGAATGCATCACCCTCAGAAGGTTGCACATAAGGCATTAGCTGCTCATAGTGGATGCCTTCCAGATCACTGCCCTTGTGAGTACTGATTACTTTATAAGGAATTAATTTATCTCCTACAGTGTAATCTTCTATTGCAAGTTCTTTAGCTTCTTCTTTGAAGTACTTACTGATTAGTTCAGTTGCCATGATTATGGTTACTGGATCTTTAGTGTAAGTGTTAAAAGTCTGGATCAGACTATACTCGATCTTAGCGCCTAATGCCAATGCACAATTAGATGGTAGAGTCCATGGTGTCGTCGTCCATGCAATAAAATAAACGTCATTAGAGTGTCCTTCAAATAACTTTGCGGAACTCTCATCTTGTATTACCTTGAATTGTGCCGTGACAGATAGATCCTTTACATTCTTATAACATCCCGGGAGATTAAGCTCATGTGTACTCAAACCTGTACCGGCAGCTGGAGAATATGGCTGTACCGTATAACCTTTATACATAAGATTTTTGTCATACAACTTACTTAGGAGTGACCATACAGACTCTATATAGTTGTTGTCAAATGTGATATAAGGATTATCCAGATCTACCCAATAACCCATTTTCCTGGTGATATCATCCCATTGATCTTTAAACTGCATGACTGTCTTACGACACTCCAAGTTGTATTGCTCGACAGTAATTTTTTCTCCAATGTCTTCTTTAGTAATTCCAAGATTTTTCTCTACACTTAATTCTATCGGAAGACCATGCGTATCCCAGCCACCTTTTCTTTCTACTCTCTGACCTTTCATAGTATGGAACCTACAGAACATATCCTTGACAGCTCTTGCCATGACATGGTGTATGCCTGGCTTACCGTTAGCTGATGGTGGACCTTCATAAAAAACATAACTATTGTCTTCTGGTCTCTCAGACATACTCTTCTTAAAGATGTCTTCCTTTGTCCAAAATTCTAAAACTTCCTTATCTATAGATGGTAGGTCTAATCCCTTGTACTCTTTATACTTTCCCATAAGTGTTCCTATTGCGAGGTAATTTTTTATTTCTTAATCTATTTTATATATGATTCTCTATATGCTAGAGTCTATGTACCAACTTTACATACTTCCTAAGAATACGATTTTGTTGATTTTTAATTATCTGCGGCATAGCCGCTATTTTTTTAATCCTATTTCTCTGAGTCTTTCATCTAAGTATTCTCCTGCTGTTATATTCTCATAAGCGAGTGGTCGCTCATCTGTGACGCAGCTGTCTAGACATGTCAGATCCATCTCGCTTCTAGGATGTAAGAAGAAAGGAATACTTAATCTCGGCACATGCCACTCATGCTTAGGTGGATTGACAACTCTATGAGTTGTGGACTTAAGGTAATTATTAGTTAGTCTTTGTAACATATCACCTACATTGATAACAATTTCATTTTCTTCTGGTGTGATATCTAACCATTCATTATCAGAAGTCAGTAACTGAAGTCCTCCTGCTGACGCTCCCACAAGTAAGGTTATTAGATTAATATCTTCATGCTGCTCTGCTCTAATCGCTGTCGCTGGCTCATGTGTGATCGGAGGATAATGGATGGCTCTAAGTATAGAGTTACCTTCTTTAATATAGTGATCAAAATAATTCTCTTCCAAATTGAGGTATAAAGCAATCGCTCTTAGTAGGTGTGAACCAGAATTTTCGAAAGCTCTATATAACTTCTCCGATAGTTCGCTAAATTCTGGTACTGCATCTACAATGACGTTATCTGGATATTCTTCTTTTCTGGGGTGGTCAGCATCTACATATTGCCCTATCTGAAAAAACTCCTTCAGGTCAGCAACTTTTGACTGCTTAGCATGCTCTGTGCCAAATGCTGTATAGCCTCTCTGGCCCGCAAGTCCATCCAGCAAATATGTTCTTTTCTTATCCACAGGAAGTGAGAAAAAATCTTTAGAGGAATTATAGAAACTATCTACGATTTCTTTAGAAACGCCATGATTAACCACACATACGAATCCTACTTCATGGAAAGCCTTACCGAGTTCTTCTACAAATTCTTTTCGATCCATATCGTTACCATTTTTAAACTTGTCTAAGTCTACTACTGGAATATTACGTGCACTCATAAGTATAAAGTTTAATGTACTTTCTAATGAAGTGCAAAAATAGCTATTTATCGTCTTTTAGGCTTGTATCTCGATAATTCCATAAGTTTCTGACTATCAGTCATTGCTATGAGTTCTGGAAGAGTTGTATCTGGATATCGACTCATATATTTGCTAATGATACGCCATCCTATATAATTAGCTGTCCTACCAGGTGCTTCTGGTGGCATACCTGGAGAATGAGGACTTTTGTTGAAATATTTATTAATCTTAAGATGACTTGTCTCATAGACGAGCTTATTTTTTATAAAATAATCCCAAATCTGTAATTCATTATTCTGCACCCACTCCATATCTTCTTGAGGATATTCCACGATTATCGTATCAGAAACGCCAGGCATAATCTGATCTAATAGATATAGTTTCTTGCCATTATACAGCATCTGGTCTAACAATCTCTTGCCTGTCTCACGACCTAATATATCAGCAACTATGATCTCTGCAGCATTCCTAACTACATGGTCTCTATTATAAGATCTTGTCAAATAATCAGAGAAAACTGGATCCTTAGGATCCACTTCTTTATAATTAAAATTATTACCGAGATACATATCCAATCCGATTCCGATGCCATCCTTATCATCCTTAAGCTTTCCGTCCTTGAATATGATAGTCTGATAACCAAACTCTGTAATGAAAGTATAAAAATTAGGAAAGTTATAGTCTGGAAAGTAGTGCTTCAGATACTTAGCAACATTGGAGATTTGATTTTCTATAGATCGAGTATCAGCATATTCTGCATCTACTGACGATTGCAGAGTTTTGATCGGTGCAGCATGAATAAAGTCTTTTAGATTATTGTAAAAACTATCTTGCCCGATTCCCTTAAAATTAATTAATGACTCGAAGTATATTCTTGTAATGTGAGGATGATCAGCATACAGCTTATCGAATGCTGAAACAATATCTGTAGTATCTAAATCTCTGACTAAATGATCATATCTGACAAAGCTAATATCGTCTAACACTATATCTGAAACATCAGGAGAATAAGCAGGCACATGGCTATCCTTGCAAGAAGTTACAAAAAACAAAAAAAGAAATCCTAAATAAAAAACTCTCATTTTCTTCGTATCAATTATTGTAAAGGTAACAGAATATTGTCTCTTGATATTATATACCATTTAAGCATTAGAATGTCGGAAATATTATAATAGAATTAGCCAATCTCTGCGTTAAAAATACTCACAATAGCTACTGCTATGGCTGCGTTTTTTGCCTTAATCTTAACAAATTCTATTCTATAATTTTAACCGACATCTTAAAATTTAAATGGTATTATATATGTAACTCACAATCTCAAATTAGTTAATCAAACAATAATTATCAATCTGAAATACGTTAGTGGTATAAATTCCCTATTAGGTGATCAAAACCCTCTCTATAATTACGATCTTCTGTTGCATAACCTGTACGATACAGACATATTCTCAGCAAGCAAGTGGGCTAATATTAGGAAAGTATAATGGTATAACAAGCACATACGTCAATCCATCTGCATTACATAACTCGACTCATAATTTTGAATTACAAATTATAGGTGTTCACGGATTTTTTGACACGGATTATGGCTACGTCAAGAATTCAAGTCTTCTTAATGTATTAAGAAATTTTCAGAATATAGATTATGTCAGCAGTGACAATATAATAAATGCGCAGAATGGTGAGGTTATCTTCAAAACAAATAATACGAAATCTCACCTCTTCGTCAAGTCTGAAATTCTCGGTCCTGGTCTTTTGCTGAAAATTAATCCAACCCTTAATGTAGGACTATCATACCGCATGAGAGCGCATGGCTCGATAAGCTCTATTCCAGACATATTTAATTTTTATAAAATCAATAATACCTTCACACAGACCATATACAACGCTGATGCTACATCAGGTGTGGCGATGGCCTGGAGTGAGATCAATGCACATATCAGTTATGAACTAAAACCAGAATTACACATCGGTGCTAATGTGAAATACATACAAGCTCATGCTGGGACATATGCCGATGTACCCGAAGCGTTCAGCTTTAGCTCAGCAGATATAGAAAGTGTTACTGCTGAATCAGCTGGGCCCCTTACCATAGCAAGCACAGCTGATAGTATAATGACCAATAATGGATCAGGTTTTGGGATGGACCTTGGCGTAACCTTGAGTAATATATTAGAGAGCTTATCGACACTGAGCGTTTCCATTATAGATGTAGGAGCTGCTCGACTAAATGGACAAAAGCTGATAGTTAATTACGATAACAGCACCACTCTTCTTAGATCTGATTACTCTAATATCGAGTCGGTAGATACGCTTTTCGATCAGATCAGAGGGGATTTTAATGTGCTTAATACAAGTAATAATTTCACCATTCTCCTACCGACAGCACTGTCTGTGCAGTATAGACATCCGATCATAGAGAATTACAGCATCGAAGGATCCCTTACCCAAAGATTAAAGTTGTCGTCCAATCAGCTGAGCAGTCCTAATAGCATAATGGTGGCAGGAGTATATGACACAAAGCATATATCCGCCTATCTACCCTTAACACTGATTGACTATACACGTCCTAAGGTAGGTTTAGCCTTTAGAGTTTTTTATTTGACTGTGGGTTCTGATGACTTATTAAGTCTATTTGGTCAATCTCAGAATTTTGATTCCACAGATTTTTATGTTAATCTTCGATTTTACCCGTTTCACCACAGCAGAAACGGTAAGAAAAATAAAAACGTAAAGTGTTACACTTTCTAAAACAAGTACTCTACTCCAAATTGTATGCTAGACAATCTGAAGTCAGTGGTGAAGCTCGAAAAGTCTATGGACTCTGAGGTTAATTGTGGTGCAAGCATGACAGTTACATCGACTACTTCTATTTGAGTTCTTTTGATTTCTACATCTGAGGTACCTTTCTCATAAGTGATTCTGCCAAAGCGTGATACTAACCTAAATCGATTAGAAATGTTATACATGAGCCCCATTCCAATGCTCAAGAATCCTGCTTTAGATTCTATTGTTTCATCTATTCGTTCGTTAGAAATAATAGCTCCTATATAATCTGAGTTTGTCACACTGTAACTTAGGGACGGTTCTGCATAGAATTGCAGTTTGTTCTTTGGATTAACGATATACCTTAAGAAGATACTCCCATAATAATTAGCCTCACATCTTTGTGAGGTCATATTGGCAAACAGTAAAGGTGTAAGTTCCTGATCGGGGTTTGTGGGCCATGGACTTACTGTTATCTGCCCAAGGGGAACTTGAGATACTATTACGGACTTACTTTTACTATAGGAAAACCTAATGCCCGTCAGTATATGATCACTTATCCGTCTACCTATCTGAGGTGCAAAACTATATGATGTCGCAACGATCTCAGTTATGGAAGTCCCTAAGACAAAGGTTGTTCCTACACCATTGGGTGTTCTATCATTCGTGCTGTGAGAGTAATTTGCTGTGCCGCCTATGAAGTAATTAAGTTGTTTTGGTTCTGTGTTTTCTTGAGTGTATGCAGTACAATTTATACCAAAAATAATTACAGAAATAGCTAAAATTCTGATAGTGAAATTCATAATATATAAGTTTATCAATGTATCCCGTGCATCCATTTTTTAAGTATAGGAACCAAGCAAAGTAAAAGCAATGATGCTGCACCTACTACAAGTACTCCCCAGTTAAGATATACTCCAACGAAGGAATTCATACTATTAACAAGATCTCCGCCTTCTGGTGGAGCAGCTGCTAACTTCCCTAACTGAGCAGCTATCTCATGGGCAAGTGATATAGATAAAAACCATGCTCCCATCACGAATCCGACGATTTTAGGTGGCGATAACTTAGTAACCATTGACAAGCCTACTGGAGATAAACTGAGCTCACCAGTAGTATGGAAGAAGTACATTAAGAACAAGAATACTAGAGGTAACATACCATCACCGCCGAATAGTTTAGCCCCTAAGACAATCATACCATAACCTAATGCAATCTGGAATAATCCCCAGAAAAATTTCATTGGCGTACTTGGTTCTTTCTTACGCTTATTAAGCTTAAGCCACATAGAAGAAAATAATGGTGCCAATAGCATTATGTATAGTGGATTAAGGCTTTGGAACATTGTAGATGGGATACCCATCCTATCTACATTCCTATCTGCAAAGAGCATCAGCGATCCTCCGGCTTGCTCAAATAAAGCCCAGAATAATGCGTGAAAAAAGAATAATACTAATACAACCCATAGTCTCTGTCCAGCAACTTTATCACCTTCCTTAATAAGCTTGAGGGAATACAAGAAAATATATCCTACTACTCCCGCTATGAGTATAGGTAAGAAAACTGTTACTATAGAATTATGATCTAATAATAATGCAAATAATGGCACTGCTAGTAAGGTTGCTATTATTACTGTCCACTCATTAGATATTCCTATAATTGATTTTGATTTAAGTTTTTCAGCATCTGGAGGTAGGCCTTCTTCACCAAATTGTCCTTTATTCATAGCAAATACGATTACACCTATAAGCATACCTACACCTGCTAATCCAAATCCCCAATGCCAACCATACATCTCTCCAAGGTAACCACACCATAATGGTGACAAGAATGCTCCTATATTGACACCCATATAAAAGATCGTAAAAGCTCCATCTTTCCGAGGATCATTTAATTCATAAAACTTTCCTAAGAATGAAGAGATGTTAGGTTTGAAAAAGCCATTACCGACAATAATCAATCCTAATGCAACAAAGAAAACCATAAAGTTGCCTTCGAACATTAATCCTTCTAAGCCTAATACAAAGTGTCCAGCTGCCATCAATAATCCACCAAGCATAATAGCTTTCCTAAATCCGTATAGCTTATCTGCTATTAGGCCACCTATTACTGGCATTCCGTACACGAGTGCTCCGTAAGCGCCGTATATTCCATAGGCTCTTACATCTGCTCCTTCAGTACCCATATACTCAAATAGAACTTTGGTCATATAAAGCATCAATAGTGCTCTCATACCATAGAAAGAAAATCGCTCCCATAACTCAGCAAAGAATAATGTGAATAATGCTTTAGGGTGTATTTTTTTCTGTGATAAAACAACTAATGGAATCCATACAAAAACAAAGATGGTCCCAATAATCATCAGCCAAAATGCGTAATCCATAACTTAGAGTATTTTTTATTTTAAAGTGTGGTTTTTATTTCCGTTCTATTAAGTTATTAGCTAATTCGAAACCTTCAGCTTCGTCGTTGTCGTCTAAGACTAAATCTTCTGCACCATGAGTTAGACGTTTGAGAGGTTTCAGAAGTGCAATGACAAGTATACCGATGACAACTGTTACTATAAATATCCCCGTAAATATGGTCTTTTCTCCTGCATCAGCAGCGCTTTCGCCTAAGAGACCAGCCACTTTATTCCCTAAGCCAGTAGCAGCAAAATAAGCACCCATCATAAATGATGCATACTTAACTGGAGCCAACTTTGTGATGAAAGATAAAGCAACAGGTGATGCACATAATTCTCCTATTGTATGAAGTAAGTATGCTAATACTAACCAGTACATAGCTGACGAACCAATAGCCTCATATTGCTGAGCAGCAAATCGCATAAATAAAAATCCAAAACCCATTATTATAAGTCCTACTGCCATCTTAAATAATGAAGACCCTTCTTTACCTTTCTTTTTCCAGTTATACCAAAAAGCTGCTACTGCAGTTCCAAGCGTAATTATAAAAAATGCATTAACAGACTGGAACCATGATGCAGGAACTTCATAGCCCATCAGCATACGATTGGTTTTATCCTTGGCGTATAGGTTCATTAATCCTCCAGCTTGTTCAAATGCTCCCCAGAAGACAATAATGATAAAGAATGATAGAAACATAACTAACATTCTATCAATCTCTACTTTAGTTAATGGTCTATTGTAAGCCTCTTTTTCAGGGTTGTCCTCACTACCTAAGAAGTTACCGACATGTATAAGGTACTTCTGTCCCCAAAGGTATACAGCAAGTCCTAATGCCATGCCTATACCAGCTAGACCAAATCCATAGTGCCATCCTATATTCTCACCTACATATCCTACTAATAGAGAAGAAATAAATGCTCCAATATTAATACCGATATAAAAAATCGTAAAACCTTTATCTCTACGATCGTCACCTTCCTTATATAACCCTCCAACCATAGTGGAAATGTTAGGTTTTAAGAACCCTACTCCAGCTATAATGAGACCTAAACCTGTATAAAATGCCCAATCTTGCTGAATAGCTAATATTGTATGCCCAGCAACTAATATGATACCTCCCCAGAGAACTGCTTTCTTTTGACCGATAAACTTATCCGCAATTATACCTCCAGGAATGGAGGCAACATATACTAACATCGTATACCAACCATATAGCTTCAGTGCTGCTGGGTCTGTCCATCCCATTCCAGGATTTTCCTCTAAAGTTTTAGCTGTAATGTATAAGACTAATATAGCTCGCATCCCATAATAGGAAAATCGCTCCCACATCTCAGTAAAAAATAAAACATAAAGACCTACAGGGTGTCCCCATAACTGTGGTTGGTTGTCCAAGGGACTGTCAAAAGTTTTCATAGAATTGATATTGAATTGTAAAATAGTTGATTTATTAGAGAATCAAACCTCTGGGCTACATAATCACACTTTTTTTATAATTAGGGGAGAATACATTGGAAGGAAAAAAAGAATGCACAGTCAATTTTTTTCTAGATAGGTTGTTAGGATACATTCGAAAATATCTAATTATTATCTAAAATTATGTTCTTATCTGGTTTGATAATACAATGTCGACTGTGCAATTCTAAAATATTATGAGACTTAATAGCTAAAAATAAAGATTACAATCTAAAGTATAGAGGTAATTATTACATTATAACTTATTATCATCTAAAAAATGGACTTCTGACTACAGATAGTATATCAGAATATAATGTCAAAAAGATCTAAAATGACCTGTATTATCCTTGGTGTAAGATAGGTCTATCATCTACTTCCAGTGTCCAGCCAGTCTGTAGGAAGAGATCTGACAATAGGCTTATAATTTCGTCTTTTTGCTCATTGGCAGTATCCATGAGAGGGCCTTTCTGGACTAAGCCGACAACATATTCTTTAGCTCTTTGATTAATCTTAGTGAGGTCATCCGCTGAGAATTCATTGAATACGCTTTCTTGCATATCGTAATAATCGAGATCATGATCTATAGATAATAATTCTGGTTCAGGAAAATTTTCTATTCTTATCGTCTTGGTAGACTCATCAGTGATAAAATTGACATTTTCTAAGTCGTAACCTATGGACACCTTTGCAGTTACTCTGACCAGAACTTTCTTTCTCAGCAAGCTGATGTCCCAAAACTGATAAGACTTGTAATCATATATCTCTGAGACTTGACCTTCTACCGCCACCATCTTAAATACCTTAGCGACCTTCTCTAACATGACTTCTGAGGTCTCGGACTCACGTGTCTTAAATATATCTGATTTATAGCCTAAAAAATATCCCGCTGCCAACATAAGTAACATCGATAGAATAATAAATAATATGAGGTTTACTCTTTTCATTCGTATAAGTCATTTAATAAAGATGGATGCTTGAGGTTCTCAAAAGACTTAAGAATAACCTTAACTGACCCAAAGCTAATGGGTGACTCTATCTGCACGGGGACATTATTGCTATCATCAGATACCCATATATCCATTACGTCACCTTCTTCGAATACATAACCCGAAATTAGCTCCACCTGGAAATGTCGGCTGTTGACCTTACCAATTTCTTTAATTTTCTTCTTTTCTAACCCTTTGTTATATAGATTGATATCAAAATACGCCTTATCAAAAAATATACTAATCTCGATCTCCTCATCTCCTTCTAAAATTTCTTTCGGCAGAGATCGTAGATAATATATCGCAGACACCATATCATGTACTGTATTCTCTAATTCGTAATTAAATGCCTTGGTAGTATTAATAGTCTTACCAAAATGCTCCTCTATTTGATAGTTCTCTTGATCGATGGATAGGCTATCGTATCTCTGATATTTGCCTTCCAATATATCACGTCTAAAATTAAAAGGAAGAAAGGCATCCTTGTCTACTCTACTGGTATAATAATCTCTAACTTTAAAGAAGGAATCATATGATGGATAACTTATACCCGTCACTTGTAACTCATAATGATCATCATGCTCAGTGGCATAAAAAGTCACCTCTCCAGCTGGAATCCAAACAAATTTCCAATTATAATAGACTTTATATACGACCTTCTCTGCGTTTTGGAATGCCACATCTGTAATAGGAATACTTTGGCTCATTCCAGAATTACTATAGGTCATTATAATAAGTAAGAATAACCATAATTGGTTTCGGAGTAGGCGACAACCATGCCAGTAGGCTAAGTAGCGTGCTACAGATAGTTGCAGTGTTCGTTTCTTACATGACATTATTAAAAGTTGCTGATTCATTTTTTAGTTCTATTCAGAATAAGTCAGAAATCTTGAATTTCATAAGATTTATTATAATCAAGAATGTCAAAAAATATCTATAGACACCTATTATGACTATCATGTGAATTAGATACAAGAGAACAACTTTCGTTATAACTCTCCGTCAAACCTGATCAATAAGCCCGAAGTAACTACCGTCGCTGTAAACATATATTTTACTTTTTTCTAAAAACCGGTTGTCGTGTGATGTCAATAGTTTAAAGATAATTACTTACTCATGGCAATTTGGGATGATTTGTAGAAATACCAAACAGTGCAAGTGAATATTAGATAAACCAGATTAAAACCATTCTTTCTTTTTAAAATAGATGAGCATTCCTACAGTCAATACCAACATCACTCCCCACATGATAAAGTAGCTATATTTAAAGTGAAGCTCTGGAACGTACTCGAAGTTTGTACCATATATTCCAGCTATAAAAGTAAGCGGAATAAAAATCACCGAAAAAATTGTCAGAAATTTCATTATGTCATTTAGCTTACTGCTTATCGTCGTATGATATATATTTAACTGATCTGATAATATTTCCCGATAACTATCAGAAGACTCATTAGCTTGGTTGATATTGTTCTGAAGCTCTTTAAAATGGATTCCTGTTTCCTCGTTGAGTAATTCAGATTCTATTTTTGATAAAGCTAATATCATTTCTTTAGCAGGCTTAATATTTTTTCTAAGAAAGTTTAATTCTCTTTTATAAGAATTGATTTCCTCAATAATGCTTTGTTTCGGATTGTCGAGTAGGGTATCCTCTAATGTCTCAATTTTTTCTCCTAACAAACTTATAATATAGATGTAGTTGTCAATCACAATATCTAAGAGTGCATAGGCAAGATAGTCTATTCCACCGTTTCTAATTCTCTTTTTGTTTTTTCTGATTCTATCTCTTACTGGCTCAAATACGTCACCTTTCTTTTCCTGAAAAGATATTAGAACCGATTCAGTTAATATTAAACTCAAATTTTCAACACTGATTATATTAGATTCTGTCACATCTTCTTGCAACATTTTTATGGACATAAAAATACAATTATCATATTCTTGGATCTTAGGTCTTGCCTCAGTATTCATTACATCTGCAAGGACGATGGGATCAAGCGCAAACTTTTGGCTGATCTCATTCATGATATCTATGTTATGTAAGCCGTCAATATTTAACCATGTAACTGTATCTGTATTTTTAAATTTCAGGACTTCCTTGACAGTAACCAAATCATTTTCCTCCATGTTATTGGAATCAAAATCTATCACCCTCAATTTTACAAAATCAATCTTTTTATGTCCTCTGAAAACTAAAGTATCTGGTGCTAATCCTATTTCATCTTTATGTTTTGTTACAAATCTAGCCATGATTTTCTATGATTATTTTAAGTCTCATTTGATTTATTATTTTGTGGAACGAATTTTTGATAAAAAAATTACTTAACAATTTCATCTTGCGTTCAGATATTATAGAATGGATCACAGAAGTTATACCATTTAAATTTTAAGATGTCGGTTAAGATTATAGAATAGAATTTGTTAAGATTAAGGCAAAAAACGCAGTCATAGCGCTAGCTATGGAGAGTATTTTTAACGCAGAGATTGGCTAATTCTATTATAATATTTCCGACATTCTAATGTTTAAATGGTATTAATCTATCTGTACTTCTCTCATCCACTGATGGCCTTAGTGATATTAGATCGGATGATTATCATCATGCCTAGTAACGCAGGTATGATTAAGTTTATTACCCACAATATTGTAGTCACAATGATAATAAGAATAGGGTCATAAGAAAAATATGAAAATACGAGGATAGCAATCTCACCTCTTGCAAGCAACCCTAAGAATGGAGGTAACGGCAAGGTGGACTGTATAAGATAGATCGTAGAGATAGCAGTGATATCCATAATAGGGTTCTGAGACAATCCTATAAGACATAGCACGCCATAGTATTGCAATAAGTATACTGTATACCTTAATCCCGAAAGCCCTAGGAGTCTATATAGTATACGGGCAGAGATATGTTGCTCTGATATAAAACTTAGATGCTTAGCGTAGAATTTTGTACCATCAAATAATCTGATGATGCGACTGTGATAATAATAAGTCATTGTAGCTAATATGACAACCACTACATTACTGATTATGAGTGTCTGACTACTTATATCTACTAATTCGACCTGACTACAGAAATATATACCGCCTATAATACCCGCAGCTAACGTGATGACATTCTGCGCTACAGAACATAGAAATGAGCTGTAGAGAGAAGCTTTATTCATTCCTGCATCTACGACTAACAATCTTCCGAAGTACTCTCCTATCCGTGCAGGCGTTAGCAGTCCACAAGTTATACCTGAAAGAATAGAGTAGATAGAAGTCCGCCATGTGATTGTATGAAAGTGAGACATGCATAAATGCCACTTCTTAGATTCCAATAACCAATTAATAGGCATAAAGAGTAGCACTCCTATTAGTAGTATCCAATTATAATCATAAATCTCTGATCTCAGCTGCACTATAGAACGCTGTATATTGCTATACTCGATACGATTGTACATCATGTAGCCCATACCTAATACAAGGGACAACTTAAGCAGGAAGCTTAAAATCTTATGATATCTAATATTACTGATAATGCAAATAAACAGGAAGTAATCAACATAATGGTTACATATAACGTAGATTTGTAATGTAAGTATGACAAATAATTCTTTGAAGAAAAACTCTAAAATAATCGGTGTAGATCCTGGTACGAATGTGCTCGGCTATGCGATTATAGAATGTACTACTCAGACACCCATCGTCAGAGATATAGGTGTACTAAATCTACAATCCTATAATGATCACTATACTAAGCTCAAAGAGATATACCTACAGCTACAAGAGATCATAGAAATACACTTACCAGGTCAGATGGCGATAGAAGCTCCTTTCTTTGGGAAGAATGTACAGTCTATGCTTAAGCTCGGCAGAGCTCAGGGCGTCTCCATGGCAGCAGCCATTACAATGGGCATAGATGTCATAGAATATTCTCCTAAGAAAATAAAACAAGCCATCACAGGTAATGGAAATGCCAGTAAGGAACAAGTAGCGGCAATGCTTAACCATAGATTGAAATTTACAATTAATGAGCATTATCTCGATGCTACAGATGCACTTGCCACGGCCGTATGTCATCATCAGCAGATATCTAATGGAAGATCAATTCCCAAGGGTGGAAACAGCTGGAAGAAATTTATAAAAGAAAATCCTGGTCGGGTAAGTAAGTAGTCATTGATCAGAGTCTCAGATCTATCCTATGCGAAATAGTCCGCAATCTTCTGACTTATCATAATCATCTCTTCTTTCTCTATGTTAAGCTTAGGCTTAGAAAAATCGATGTCATGTATACCATTAATCGGAACTAAGTGTATGTGAGCATGCGGGACCTCCAGACCAATAACAGCTATCCCTATTCTCTTGCAATCTATAACCGAGGATATGGCCTTAGCTACTCGCTTAGCGAACACATGCAAGCCTGCAAGAGTCTCGTCATCTAAGTCATAGATGTAATCGACTTCTTGCTTAGGTATCACTAAGGTGTGGCCTTTAGATAGAGGATTGATATCTAAGAAAGCATAATATCTATGGTCTTCTGCAATCTTATAACTGGGAATATCTCCGGCGACTATCTTAGAGAATATGCTGGTCATCCGTGGATTATATGCTGATATCTAATATCTCAAACTCTATGAAACCGCCTGGTGTCTCGATCTGAGCTTTCTCTCCTATCTTCTTTCCTAAGATACCCTTACCTATAGGTGAAGTGACTGAAATTTTCTTTTCTTTCAGATCCGCTTCTGCCTCTGATACGAGTGTATAAGATATCTCCTTATTCATTTTGAGATTCTTTAGCTTAACGATAGATAAGATGGTTACCTGAGAAGTATCTAACTCACTCTTATCTATTACTCTGGCTTTAGACATGGATTTTTCGAGCTCATTAATCTTAGCCTCTAGTAGACCTTGTGCATCCTTAGCGGCGTCATATTCTGCATTTTCAGAAAGGTCTCCTTTTTCTCTTGCCTCAGCGATTGCTTTCGCAGCATTAGATCTTCCTGTGGTTTTTAGTTCTTCTAACTCTCCTTTCAGCTTATCGTACCCTTCTTGAGTCATGTATGCGTAAATGGACATAATAATTGATCTTTATATGAAAAAAACAAAAAACGTTTCCGTAAAAGTACGGAAACGTTTTAATTACCATTTTCTAACGGTAAATTTTCTTTATTTAGTTCCTAATTATATAAGCGAAATGCTAATAAAGCTCCTTTATAACTTACCTATGAATAATCTTATTAATAAGTCTATAGTCGATATTTCTGTGATTAGAAAGCTAATCGTACAGATACATTGTGAGTTCCATTAAAAGGATTAGTCGCTCTATAACCATAATCTACACCGATTCTATTCTTAAGAGTAGAGCTAAACGGTAAGTCTATAGATGCTCCGAATGCTAAGCCTGAATACAGATTTGTTCTATTACCTTCACTTCCGAGGTCTTGCTTATAACCACCCCTTAGAGTAAACCGCTCATTAAATGTAAATTCTGCTCCTACGCCTAACTGATCTCTCGAGAATGCATTAGATGTAAAATTACCGATACCTCTTAGCATGATCTTCTCGCCGAAGAAAAAATCATAACTAATGCCTATATTCAATACAGAGGGTAATTCAAATCCTTCTGCTCTCTGGCTGACAGTGATCTGATATGTACCATCATCTGGATTAGGAGTCTGGAATGAGAGTGCTTCTCCGCTAAATTGCATCGGTCCACCAACATTACGTAGTGATATTCCTAATCTGAAATTATCTTTTTCTCCAGATACGTATTGTACCCCAGCATCTACCGCAAATCCAAATGCACTCACGTTAGGTAAAGATTCTGATATAGCTCTGAATAATATCCCTACAGAAATCTTATTATCGTATGTGTAAGAATAACCGATTCCTAAATTGAAAAATGAAGGTGAAAAAGTTGCACCTGTTCCAGCAGGACTATCTTCCGTCGTTACGATATTCTCTCCGAAATCGACTGCCATAAGTGATATCCCTATTGCACCATTCTTACCGACTCTCTGTCCATAACCGAATGCATTAAGATTAATGTCAGAACCGTCGTATAGTCTTGTACTTGCTAGGACAAATTCTTTGCCAGTAATACGACCGAGACCAGCTATATTAAGTCTCATAGCTTCTATGCCCATTACAGATGAAGTATTAAGCGTATGTATGCCTCCACTTCTAGCCCATGGATTAAGTAATAATTCTGCAGCTCCAGACTCTCCTTGTCTATCTGGGTTACCTGCATAGCTTGTCGTAGCTATAGTTGCTAATCCTAGTAATAACGTAAGTAGTATAAATTGCTTTTTCATTTTCTTAGTTCTTTTTATAATAATTCTATTATAATCCTGATGCATCAAATTCTCTATTAATACCGAAAAACTTAATTGTACGCTCTTCTCCCAGATTAGGTGCTGATATATGTATTAGATATACACCACTTGCTATTGGGATCCCTGCGAAATTTTCCAGATTCCAGACCACGTCTGGATTAGTCTGAGAATTATTAACTCCTGGATTAGCGCCTCCTTTCCTAGATGGCATCTCTGCTCTATTAAATTTCTGTATGAACTTACCATCGAGTGAGAAGATTGTAATGTCTGCTCGGTCCGGAAGATTAGTAATTTTTACAGCCTTATCTAACTTGCCTGTTTCATACTGAGAGAAAGCGTAATATGGATTAGGTACCACTTGCACATTAGATAATGCCCCTTCATATTCTTCTTCTTCTAAATCTACCGCTTCCTTGTTCCTGATCTCAAATTCATATAGTGGAAACTCTTGATCTTGTGTGGCTAACTGGCAACCATTAGGTACCTGGATATTAAATGCAGTCTCAAGGTTATAAGGATTTTCTACTCTTAACTTCACTGTAACGTCATTAGGTACTAATCCTTCAGATAATGGAAGCAATTCTGTATCTGGAGTAAGATATGTCATAGATGCCCAAGTAATAGATTTCAGTGCATCTATTTTTCCGATTAGTCCAGTACGCAATCTCGCGTAGAGTTCCTCACATTCGTCATACTCCTGACGAGTTACGTATATATAGTGTCCGCCACCCATTCTTATACTTGTAGGGCCAAATCCACCTCTAACATTATCATCAAATAATACATCGGTAGGATTATATATTAGATCTTGTCCTTCAGGAAATAATGAATTCTCTCCAAAGAAAATATTTAATCGCTTTCCTGTTTCTACATCGATCGCATAACCAGGGAAGTAACTATAACCAAACTCTCCACTGGACGTATCAGGATTACCATCTGGATCAATAGAAGTCGTCTGTCTAAGATCAAACATTGTGGCATCACCCACTGTATTGCCAGAAGCAAGGAAATCTTCTGTAGCTGTCTCTACTACAACACACTTAGACCACTTAGACTTATCACTTGTCATAATGATATCTACGTTGTTAAGGTCTGCTATCTTAGTATCTATAAATTTCTGGCTAGATCCTACTTTCCATCCTGGTGTAAGGTAGAATGGAATAAAATCTGATTCTGCAGCTGGTTCTCCTGATGTTAAGGTGAAAGGATAGAAAAAGCCATCTCCTAAGTTGCTATATCTTTGATTAGGATCTTCTTCCTCGTCCAACTCCATTAGGCCAGTTTTTAAGAAATTAAATACCGTACCAAATTGTGGTCCAATTATAGGATCATTATCTCTAATGCCCGAGAACCAATTCTGACCCGCAGTATCTTCGTATTGTATAAATGCAGCCAATGCGCCATTATTATCTTCAGATGTTGTACCTGCGTCTTGAGTCTGTCCTATAGCTATGGAAAATCCGTATTCTGTGATCAGTTGCTCATTCAGTGCATCTATGGTCTGCTCTGATGCAATAACCACATTATTAACAACATCTGTCAGTACCCAAGTTACGCCAGGGGCCAAGCTACATATATTCCCTGAAGTAAACTCCCCAAACATTTCTAATTGGAACACTCCATTCTTAACCTCTAACGGGTTGTAGATCTTAACATTAATCGGACCAGCACCTTCTCTATACAGTATATCTCCATTAAATGAACCGTCAAGAATCTGATCATATACAGTAGAATCTACATCTAAAAGATTACCTCCGACTCCGACTCCAGCTTTCCTTGTAATGGCAACACCATCACCAAAATCCGCATTTAATCCTTGATATACTATGTCTCTAGGAGTTGCTGAATATACTTTTATATTACCTCTACCTTCTAAATAAGGTTTCTTTTGTGTAAGCACTGGATTATCTTGATCAAACTCTGCAAAGTTATTATGTGCATATGCAACTGCCATAAAGTAATATTCTTTGTGATTGATTAATCGTCCATCACCTGTACCAAAAGCATCAGATGTAATACTAAAAGTATGATTAATACCTTCATTACCTCCATCGACTTCTCTTGTCGGAGTCCATATAAGATCCGTCTGTCCAAAAACTGGATTTTGCTCACTGGACCAGTTAAATATCTCAGAGACTCCATTCTGGACATCGACTTGTCGGACAAGCCTTGATTTATCTATATCATCTAAGTCTTGCGGTGCAACTGTTACATCTCTCAGCTGAAATATCTGATAGCCTTCGAATCTAAAAATTCTTTCCTGCTCAGGAATCTCATCTGAAGATAAAATGTCTAATTCTTGATATAGCTCAAAAGCATTATTAGAATCTATGGTATCATTAGATAATACTAAAACAATTTCTCTATCTAACTCAATAAGACATACGTCTGGTGCATCAGGACCATCGACAATATCGAAACATGCATCAAAAAGGTTCTGAGCTATATCATCAGCCGCTTGTAACTTGGCTAAAGCTGGTCTCGGATGAGTAACATCTGGTACCCATACAGCTCCGATTATTAATTCGTTTCTATCTCCTGGCTTAAGTAAGAAAGGTCCAGAAGCTTGTACTGTACGTCTATCACCAAATGGCAATGCTTCCTCTGCCATAGACCATCCACCAGGAAGATCTGGTGCTTCTGGGAATGCATATAAGGTTACATCCGTACTTGCAGGATCGAACCCACTGCCACCTACAGTTAGTGGTGTTCCATCTACCCATCTACCAGTCAAATAGTTGTAATAACCAACTGCTACCGCTGGATCTTGAGTCTGCGGAGGATTGTTACCAAACTGTGGATTATTATAATACATGAATGAAGACATACCTAACTCAACTTTAATATCTGGCTCTCCTATAGAATCAGGATCTACCCTCACGATACATACAATATCTCCTAATGAGTATGTGTCCTTATCATAACCCTCATCAGCTATACCGATTACGTGCTCTTCACCTTGAGGACAATCGACAATATTAAAAGGTCCTAATGGTCCTCTAAAGTAATCGGTTCCGATCATAGGAATCTCATCACAATAAGTCGGTGTCGCTCCACAATCACAAGAACCAGTCTCACCATCGAGAGCATCTTCATTATATGTAAATGCTAAACTTCTACTGACATCACAACCAGAGTAATCATCCTGTGCACATCCCAAATCTGGATCTACCCACCATCCGAAATATGTGTCTCTAATATCTGTCGTTGCTCTATTAATCAACTTGTATCTCTGGAAAGTCATATCATTAATCTCATCATTAGTCGCATAAGCAAATGATTGTACTTGTATCTCCATCTGAATAGGTTGCCCTCTTGTCAGTGAGTGAGCTGCACCTGCATCATTATAGATCCAGAATATCATCTCATCTGGCACTAGCTCTTTTGCCGTTTTTCTATCACTTGCTTCACAACCTCTTATCTCGATAATCGGAAAATCTCCATTAACGGGATTGTATAATCCATCCTTATCTTGATCCCAGAATGCACCTAACTGGGCTGATGTTTCTGGTAGGTCAAATGGAAATCTATCTCTGAAATAAGGATTTCCAATTCCAGGCCAGAATCTTACACCAGGAGGTATAGAATCTACATCGTAAGGCTCATCTAATGACGCGTTCTCCCAGTCTCTAATGGCTTGCTTAATCTCAGTACCTTGTACCTCAAAGAAACGATCCCATTGCTGACATATCGCAAGATCTGTCAGACCGGTCTCTTCATCTAATGGTCCAGGATAGAAGTCAGTGTTACCACTTTGTCTATAATCAGTCGCTGCCATCTTAAGATTCCCTGCAGGATCAAATCCGCCTAACCATACTGCTGCTGCAAATATAGATGATACCTCATCTAAGTCTGATCCGATAGGAACAGCTGGTACAACATACCGTCCTACTCTTGCCTGAGGATCCCACCATACATCTCCACCTGTTGTTAATCTCGCTCTTACATTATTGACATTTTGGTCAACTTGTGCCGTCGCTTCTGTACAGTCTTCCATCCTTGTCTCCAGCTCTGTATTCTCAGATGGCTTAGGAGCTTTTCGATTAGGATTGATATGTGCCATTAGCTGACTGGAAAGTACCAAGGCTAAGCAGAAGGCGGCGATATTTTTAAATTTATATGTAATAATCATATTGATGATTTATTATTATCTGATTGTTTAGTAAAATTAAAAGTTGATGATAGCTCCTAAGAATATTTGTCTTGGTCTCGAGAAATTATTAGGATTTAGTATCCTCCAGTTATAATTAGCTAAGAAGCTTTCTGTACTCAGATTAGATTCTTCTATTTGAGATATTCTTTGCTCACCGAATGTGCTTAACAAGTATCCATCACTATCTGGATCTCCAGATACATCGTATACATCTCTGATGTTATCTCTATCTAATACATTCTGGATTCTTAGGTAGACATTAAGTCCGAGATATCTTTGTGATTCTTCTGATAACTTAAATTGGAAATTCTTATCTATCTGGATATCAGCAGAAAGTATCCATGGCAATCTTGCTCCATTAATATTTTTTCTAAGTGTAGATGTTAGTGGCGCTGTCGTATTAGTAAATGTAGAATACGGTCTCCCTGATACAGTTGTCATCAGTAAATTAATACCTGCATTAGAAAATATATCTGCGTTACCTATTCTCGGTCCATTATATGACTTCCCTGATCCATATCTGTAATCAGCCACAGCTGTAAATCGATGCCTCTCGTCAAAAGATAGTGGGAGTAGTGTTCTAATAGATGAGTTTGGATTAAATCCACTCGATGAGTTAGCTCCCGAACCTGAACCATCAGCAAACTGCAAAGTATACGTTGCATTAAGCTCGAAGTTGCCTGTTCTTCTCATATCATAACTGAAAGAAAATCCTTTTACTGTTCCAAAATCAATGTTACCATATGTTTGATATTGAGTGACAGTCGGTACAAATTGATAGAATCTTGCTTGTATCATATCTCTTAATTCCTTATAATATGCTGAAACTTTTATTGCGGAAGAATTAGATATTTTTTGTTGGAATCCTATCTCATAATCAATGGTTTTCTCTGGTTTCAGATCTGGATTATTCGCTGGATCATCAGTGGGAGAAAATCTTGCAGCACTATTAAAGTAATAATAGCCTAAAGCCGTATTAATAATGTTAGAAGGAGGTCTCTGTACTAAGATATCATAGTGAGCAAAAAATCCTGCATCTTCAGATATCGGAAATGAGAATGCTAATCTAGGCATGAAATTAAGCTGAGGTTCATAATCCTTAAATGACTCATCTACATTAAATCCATCATTCTGAGGATTTCTAGCATCGGGATTTTGTTCTGTGTAGGCAGGAAATACTAATCCTCCTCCGAACAAGCGATTACCATCAGTAGCCGTACCATCTGGCTGGAACCACTGCTCACCCAGTCTGTAACCAATAACAGAATTAGAGCCTTCTCCCTGCACATAAACACTATAATCATCCCCTACAGTCTCGGGCGGTTGCTGATCTGGATTGGCAGCAAAAAATTCCTCCGCAGTCTGGATTCGATTGAGAGAATATGGATCATTAAGCACCTTACTATTGGCATCATAATAATCCACTCTTAGACCTAATCTGAATATGATGTCCTTATATGTAAACTTATCTTGGATATATCCAGCACCGTATATAGGTGTCCATGGTGCAACCGTGAAGTTCCTCTGACCTTCTGCATTTCTTCCGAAGAAATCATTAAAAGTAGAACTTGTACTTGTCTTATCCCCTAAGTAATCATAACCATAATAATCTATGATATTAAAGTTACTTAACTCAGCAGGAGAGAATAAACTCAAAGACAAATCATTAGGATTAATACCATCTATATTGACATAATCGTCGATTTCCTGACCAGTCAGATTCCTAACATTTTGGAAAAATGCATTATCTTGAATATTCGCATCATCTCCTGATAATACACCTGGTCCATATTGTGTGAAAGTAACTCCATCCTGTTCGAATGTACCAACCACATTATTAGTATCCACACCATTAAGATGTCTGTTGACATTAAGACGCATCAATTCCCATAATCTTCTCGGATTAATTTCCCAATTTCTATTAGTTCTTTGCTCATATAAGAATCCAAATTGGATGTTATGCTTTCCTTTCTCAGAGCCACCCGGCATAAAGTCAAAACCACTATTTACATTGACCGTAAGGATATCATCTTCTCCTTTACTAAATCTATTGTAAACCCTTCCTACATTATCGAACAGATCCCAGACCTCATTGACAACTGGTTCCTCAAAACCATTAACAGGATTCATCTGAGCTAATACAGGATTGACAGCCATATCAGGCATAAATTCTGTCGGTGTGCTTATCTCTAAGTATCCTTGGTGAGCCAACTGTTGACCATTAGGTAATTCTATGGTCTCACCTTCCCAGTTGTCTGGATCTGTCAGTACAGACGCTGTAGGCATCCATGTTCTAGGCTGATTTCCGTAATATCCATAATTAAAGATATTGTCAGTATGTCTGAAGTCTTCTGTTCTATCTTGAGACTTTTCGTATCCGACCTGGATAGAGTAAGAAGCATTTCTTATAATCTGATCATTCGCTTCTGCACCTTCCTCACTGGAGAAATTTTGATTGCCGAGCTTATGTCTGATTTTAATATTACCTCTGTATCCATTAACGTAGTTAAAAGGATTATTCTGCCAATTATATAATTCCCATCTTCTGCTGGGTGCAAACCTATTCTTAGAATCAAAATATGCTCCGGAAAAAGATATATCTATATTCTTTGATATTCTCGCATCTATGTTAGCACTGATGTTAATATCTCGATCTGTCTCATTAGGTCTTGCGTCTAATAAATTAACTCTTGCTGCATCATCTGTCGATCTATCTCCTACAAATTCTGCTGATGGAAATGCCGTACCATTAAATCGTGTCGTAGGAGCAGCTTCTAATTCACTAATTAATTCTTCGCTTGCTCTGTAGACTCCTACAGCAGATGGACCATCATCCTCTATATTTCTATATTGACCGAATACTCTAAAGCCTAAAATAGATTCGCCATTCTTTTTCTTAACCAATGGACCACTGAAGTTACCATTGATCAAGTTGTAACCATATGGATCTAAATACTTAGAAGTTTCCAGTTCTAATCCACCAGTGTACTTATTAGAAGGACCCTTAGTGGTAATCGAGATGATTCCTCCAGTTACATCACCATATCTTGCCTCGATACCACCAGTTATGATCTGCATCTGCTCGATCTGAGCCTGCGGTATAAGATTACCTGCACTTGCAGCATTGACCCTTATACCATCTATATAATAGTTAGTCGCATTAGCACGAGAACCTCTTATAGAGATATCTCCATCACTATTAACAGATACACCAGCCGATGTTGCCGCAATAGCACTTATGTTCTTAGTAGGTAGAGCTTGTATATTCTCAGATGTGAGGGCCTTACCTTGAGTTGTGTTATCAAACTCGACCAGAGGGTTTCTATATTCTTTGATAACAATATCTGCGGTTATGGTTATACTTTCTTGCTCCATCTGCACATTTACAAGATTCACCTTACCTTCTTTGGCGATGACACCATTGATTCTTTGATTCTGGAGATTGAGTACTGCAATCTCTATATCGTATGTCCCTGGGGCAATATCTGAGAAGGAGTAATTTCCATCAAAATCTGTTTCAGAGCCAGCGATGAAAACATCATTCTTCAATAACTTTACGGCAGCAAAAGGTACAGTTTCTCCGTTATCTGCTTCCGTAATTTTACCTTGAATGGTAGTCTGACTTATAGCTACAGTCGTGCAGAAAAGAGCTATAATTAGTAGGCTAAAGTTTCTTAGCATTTGGTTTCTTTTATTTTGTATAAATCAGTAGACCTCAACGAGGGACACAATGTTAATAAATATTTAAAGTCTTGCAAAATATTAGTCAGTCTTAGTCTCCACATCGACAACTCATCGAATGGCCGCTATCTTATCTAATAAGACATCACTGATACGCTCTAAGGATTGGTCTGTCCACCCCGCTATATGGGGGCTCACCACGACATTTGGCTTGGAAAAGAGTGATTTAAATAGAGAATTGTCTTCCGTAGTGTACTTCTCAGGCTTTTCATTTTCAAAAACATCCAAGCATGCACCTGATATCTGGCCACTTTCTAAGCCGACAATTAGCTCCTTGGTATCTATTACTTGACCTCTTGACGTATTGATGACAATAGGTTGCTGACTACAATTAGACACAAATGTCTTGTCTAACATATGCTGAGTCTCAGAAGTGAGGGGTACATGGAAGCTAATAATGTCACAGTCCCATATAGCAGATAAGTCAACTGACTGGAAATGACTGACATCTTCCTCTATATTTATAACATAAGGATCGTAATATACTATGGCAGGGTCAAAACCTCTCAATCGCCTGGCAAATGCCTGACCTGTATGACCGAATCCTATAATTCCAACTTTTTTTCCACTGATTTCTATACCTCTATGTGCTTCTCTCCTCCAGATAAGGTCCCTTACTTCTCTATCAGCTTGTAATAAGTTATTAGATAAAGTCAATAACATCCCTACAGCATGCTCACCTACGGCATTACAATTGCCCTCGGGTGTATTAATAACCGCTATACCTGCTTGCTTAGCTGCAACTATATCTATGATCTCAAGCCCAGAGCCTAAGCGACCTATAAACCTTAGCTGAGTCGCCTTTTCTATCACTGCAGCCGTCATCTTTATCTTACTATTAATAATAACTCCTGTGAGCTCGGGTATCACATCAGCTATCTTGTCTGGATCAAAGCCTTGCTTATAGATGGGCTCATATCCTAATACTTCCAATTGAGTTATTAATTTTGGATGCACGTAATCTGTTATTAGGACCTTAGACATAATGGTGATAGATTATGATGAAGGCTAAATTTAGACTATAGCCTCAAGCAAAAAAAATAATCTGCTAACAAAGAACTCCGACATTATCATGGACACGATCATCATAAATCTTATTACTCAGAATCTTGCTCTACCAAAACCTAATGTAGTCCATACCATCAGATTGCTCAAAGAAGGGTCTACTGTACCATTCATAGCACGATATAGAAAAGAAGCAACTGGCTCATTAGATGAAGTGGCTATAAGAGATATAGAAAAAGAGCTGAAAAGAATCGAGTCAATCATAGATCGCAAAGAACTTATCTTATCTAAAATCAAAGAGCAAGAAGCTCTCACTGATTTGCTCAGAAATAAGATTCAGAACTGCTGGGATGCTACAATCTTAGAAGATATCTATCTCCCTTACAAGAAGAAAATAAAAACCAAAGCAACCGTAGCCAGAGAACATGGATTAGAACCTCTTGCAGAATATATCACTCAGCAAAAAAATAATGACCTTACAGCTATTGCAAAAAAGTATATCAATAAAAATGTACCAGATATAGAAACTGCATTGCAAGGTGCCAGATATATAATAGCAGAATGGATCAATGAAAATGAAAAATGTAGAGACATCATCAGGTCCAGTTTCCAGCACAATGCTTACATACATTCTAAAGTGATCAAAAGCAAAAAAGAAAAGGCTGAAAAATATGAGATGTATTATGATTACGAGGAAAAACTAAAAAAAATCCCTTCTCATAGACTGCTGGCTATATTCCGAGGAGAATCAGAAAAACTACTTAGAGTAAAAGTCAAAATAGATGAAGATTATGCCCAGAAGAAAATAATACAGCTAATGATCTCCAACTCCAAGAGCCCTTCTTATGTGCATATCATAGAGTCCATACAAGATGCTCTGAAGCGTATGCTACTCCCATCGATAGAAAATGAATCCAGGAAAAATGCCAAATTAAAAGCGGATAAAGAAGCGATCTCAGTCTTCTCAAACAATCTCAAAGATCTACTCCTATCTGCTCCTCTGGGCCCTAAGAGAATCTTAGCTCTCGACCCTGGTTTTCGGTCAGGATGTAAAGTAACTGTCTTAGATATAACAGGTACACTTCTCCATGATACAACCATCTATCCTCATCCTCCACAAAATAATGTGCATGAGGCACAAGCTGCAATACAACACTTAGTAGATCATCATCATATCGAAGCGATCGCAGTCGGAAATGGAACCGCAGGTAAGGAAACCGTTAAGTTCTTAAAGAATACAAAACTGCGAGAGGACATCGATATTTATTTTGTCAACGAAAGTGGTGCTTCCATCTATTCTGCTTCAGAAATAGCAAGAGAAGAATTTCCAGATAAGGATATCACGGTCAGAGGCTCAGTATCCATAGGTCGACGACTAATGGATCCTCTCGCAGAATTGGTCAAAATAGACGCTAAGTCTATAGGCGTCGGACAATACCAACATGATGTAGATCAAAACCTACTAAAAGAAAAACTCAATGAGGTCGTCACAGACTGCGTACATGCAGTGGGTATCAATGTCAATACAGCTAGCCAACACATCCTAACTCACTTGTCAGGATTAGGTCCTGTATTAGCCCAAAACATCATAGATTATAGAAATAAAAACGGGACTTATTCTGATATTAATACCTTACACAACGTCCCACGAATGGGCAAGAAATCATTTGAACAAGCAGCAGGCTTTCTCCGTGTGATAGATGGACCTCATCTATTAGATAATACAGGAGTCCATCCTGAGAGATACCATATCGTAGAAAATATGGCTAAGGATCATGATTGCAATCTTAATGAATTTATACAAAATAAAGAGCTTAGAAGGGCTATCCAACTTAATCAATATATCAACAAAGATTGTGGTCTACCTACCTTGCATGACATCATGAAAGAACTGGACAAACCAGGTCTCGATCCCAGAGGTGCCGCAAAACCTATTAAGTTCTCTGATCATATTAATAGTATAGATGATCTTAATCAAGGTATGATTCTACCGGGTATAGTTAATAATGTTACAAAATTTGGAGCATTCGTAGATATCGGGATCAAAGAATCAGGTCTGGTACACATCTCAGAGATAACCAATCGATTCATTAATGATCCATCAGAGATAGTATCTGTCAATCAGGAGGTAAGAGTCAAGGTACTCAGTGTGGACAAAGAAAAAAAGAGGGTATCATTGTCTATCAAGCAGGTCTAACTATCCATCAAATAATCTTTTATGTATTAAAATTTTCAAAAAATACATATTGTATCTTTGCGATATAATTGAAGGTATGTATAATACAATGGTTCGGTAAAGAATTAAGCTGCGATTTTACCAAAGTTAAGCAGATCACGATATCTATTGTTTATTTTGATCAACTTTCGGTCAATTCGATACATTGAAAATATTCTACTTATCATATTTCTA
>Ga0209187_1000500_pt1 | contig 65833 bp, 50 predicted proteins | sample BantaG_FD_187430 | JGI IMG/M metagenome (GOLD analysis project Ga0209187, IMG submission 187430) | Marine algal microbial communities from Bantry Bay, Ireland - BantryBay_4 metaG (SPAdes) (version 2) | ecosystem: Host-associated > Algae > Red algae > Unclassified | place: Bantry Bay, Ireland...
TTTATTTTGAAATGAATCGAATCAAAAATGACGCGAATACTCACTGTATTTAAGGATTTTTTGGTGAAGAGTCATTTTAAAAGAAATACTCAAAAAAGTAAATAAATTTGTGAAACAGTGTATTAATTCCTATCCATTTAAATAGCCTTGAAAATAAAGTCGCAACAATGAAAGAAAAAATAAACAAGTCACTCACCTATTTTCCTTATATACTCCTCCCTACCCTACTCGTTCTTACTGGTTGGCAGTTCCGTCAAATACATACGCCAAATGTAGCAGAATTAGCGCATATTTCCATTCCGAGCTTCCAAAAAAGCATCACCGAAAACGGCATGTTGAAATTTGAAAATGATGATGCCCTTATCTATATCAAACCTGCCGTCAAAGCCTTTCAAGGCAGTCACGACCCGCGTATCTGTTGGAGTGGAAGTGGTTATGATTTTACAAAAATCACCAAAACACGTCTTGACGATATTGACATTTACACCGCCCTTCTCACCAAAGGTGACGACCAACTCCACACCGCTTGGTGGTTTGACAATGGCGATATTCAAACTATTGATGAGTGGCAATGGCGTTGGACGACTTTATCCGGCAAATCCGGTTTTCGATTGGTCAATGTCACAACCGCCGAGCGAGAAGATTTATTAGATTTGACAAAAAAGATTATGCGCGAAATACGCTAAAAATTTAACTTTCATTTCAACATCACTGCGTAAAAAGCCGCTACATGTTTACCGGGTTTGAGCGTTTCGAGTCCCATGCTATTATTAAAGGCATTGGAGGCGCAAGTCATCGGTTCAATAGCGATACAGTCGCGCGTAGGCGGGATAAAAACTTGCAAATATGAACAGTTTTTTTGGCTGATCAATAAGGTAACATTTTGCTCCTCGTCAGTAAGCGTCGTGATGGCTTCCTGACCGTCATTATTGATATAAAAACCGGTATCAAATGGTGTTTGACCGATAGGCGCGGCAGTTCTGAACTGATGATAATCCATCAATTTTCCGGTCGGAATCATTTTATTGGTTTGTATTTTTTTCCCTTCGGGCAATTTTAACGCAAGCTGATTGATTTTTTTATCTCCCAATTTGAAATAAGGATGCCAACCAATGCCAGCCGGCATATCTTGCCCACCCGAATTGTGTACCAATACATTACATTGAAATTGACCGTCTTGCAGACGATATTCTATGGTCGTCAAAAAAGGAAAAGGAAAGCCCGGTGTACCTTCAAAATCATATTGAAGTTTGAGACAAACCGCTTCTTCATCTTGTTTTAGTTCGAGGTCAAATTTTTTATCAAAAATAAGACCGTGAATGGCATTGTCTTCTTCTACATAATTCGGCGTAAGCCGATACGTTTGTTCATTAAAACGATACAAACCTTTTTCTACACGATTGGGAAAAGGAGCAAGGTGAGAGTTTTTATAGCCATGATTATCAGGTAGTTGCGAAGCATCATCACAGCCCACAATCACATCATACAAGCTATCGCCCTTTCGGAGTTTCAGTTCTTGCAGCATCGCCCCAAAAGCCGGAATGACAGCAAAGCTCTCCCCCGTTTTGGCATCTGTGAAGCGATGCAGTTCGTACTCACCAAATTCTTCTTTTTCTAACATGTTATTAGTTCAGAGTAGCGAGTGACGAGTAGCAAGTAGCGAGTTGTCGAATTAAGTAAACCAACACTCGCAAACTCGCTACTCGTCACTCGCTACTAATATTATCATACGCTAAATCCCAATCTTTCCACACGACTTCGTATCCGGCGTTTCTTATGACGGCAGCTACTGCATCCGGAGTACGCTTATCGCTATTGTCAAATTGTTCGAGCGATTCAGGAAAAACCGCATAACCGCCCGGATTTGCTTTTGACCCTGCACTCATGGACGTGATACCGATTTGAAAAATATGATTACGAAAAACCTCTGTCTCACGAGTTGAGATAGAAAGGTCTATTTCCTCATTTAGTAAGCGGTACGCGCAAATTAGTTGTACCAGTTCGCTATCATTCATCACAACTTTTGGCTCTAAAATGCCCTCCGCCGGACGCAAACGTGGAAACGAAACCGAATAGCGTGTCTGCCAATAGGTGCGTTCCAGATAATCCAAATGCAAGGCATTAAAAAAGCTATCTGTCCGCCAATCTTCCAAACCAATCAACACGCCGAGTCCCATTTTTTTAATACCTGCTTTACCGAGTCGGTCGGGTGTATCAAGGCGGTAAGTAAAATTAGATTTTTTACCCTTCGGGTGATGTTTTTTATAATCTTCTTCGTGATACGTTTCTTGATAAACGAGTACGGTATTCAGACCGCGTGGTATCAAAGCCTCATAATCCGCTTGATCGAGTGGCTGTACTTCCATCGAAATATGAGAAAAATGTGGACGGATAATCTCTAAGGCATTTTTAAAATAATCCACTCCAACCGCCTTACTTGCCTCGCCCGTAACCAACAAAATGTGATCGTATCCCATCGCTTTAATGGCAAATATTTCTTGGAGAATTTGTGCGCCATTCAGGGTAGTTCGACGCATCGGATTATCCAAACTAAAACCACAGTAAGTACAGATATTTTGACATTCATTGGAAAGGTACATCGGCGCGTACATTTGTACCGTTTTTCCAAACCGCTTCATGGTCAATTCACGGCTCAATTGCGCCATTTGCTCCAAATAAGGCATTGCCGCAGGCGAAATGAGTGCTTTGAAATCCTCTAAATCGCGTACTGTTTTGCCCAATGCCCGTTCTACATCTACACTCGTTTTGGCATAGATAGAACCTTTGACTTCATCCCAATTATATGTCTCGAATAGTTTAGTAAACATTGTAAATAAATGGTCGATAATTCATAGTCGATGGTCGATAGAAAAACATGAATATTGCCTATGGATTATTGACCATCGATTATGGACTACTAAAATCTCAAATGCTTGACAGTCAATCCATTGTTTATCAACTGCTTTAATGAATCAATACCTATTTTTAAATGTATTTCTACAAAATTAGTGGTGACGTTTTTATCGCTTTTTCGCGTTTTGACCCCTTCGGGGGTCATCGGCATATCCGATACTAATAACAATGCACCGGAAGGAATGTTGTTGAAAAAGGCAGTAGAAAAAATCGTTGCCGTTTCCATATCAACACAGATAACGCGGATTTTTTTGAGGTATTTTTTAAATTTTGTGTCATGTTCCCATACGCGACGATTGGTCGTATAGACCGTGCCTGTCCAATAGTCCAAATTATAATCTCGGACAGTCGTAGAAATGGCTTTTTGTAAGGCGAATGAAGGTAGAGCAGGTACTTCTTTTGGAAAATAATCATTGGATGTACCTTCGCCTCGTATGCCAGCTATCGGCAATATAAGATCACCGACTTGGTTTTTGGATTTGGTACCGCCACATTTGCCGAGGAAAAGACAAGCTTTAGGCTTGATAGCCGCCAACAAGTCCATAATCGTAGCGGCATTGGGACTTCCCATACCAAAATTGACAATCGTAATATCGTCTGCAGTTGCGCTGGTCATCGCACCGCCTTTACCTTGTATTTCTACACCGTATATGTCTGCAAACATTTGGACGTATTTGTTAAAATTGGTCAGCAGAATATAGCGTCCAAAACTGTCCAATTCTGTTCCGGTATAGCGGGGCAGCCAGTCTTTGATAATTTGCTCCTTTTTTTCCATGAGTACAAATTTACGGATAAATACGGGTTTATGTTCATTGGTATCGCGATTTCAATACATATAAAATGTAAAATATCGAATTTAAAATATAAAAAGCAGTCTCTTTCCTATTATTCTACACACATTTATTCATGTTTCGCTGAAATAATATTTTAGATAATTAAATACACTGTTTCACAAATTTATTTACTTTTTTGAGTATTTCTTTTAAAATGACTCTTCACCAAAAAATCCTTAAATACAGTGAGTATTCGCGTCATTTTTGATTCGATTCATTTCAAAATAAACGTCAAAAAATGTAAATAAATTTATAAAACAGTGTATTAAAATTGATAAAAAATATAATAATCAATATTTTATTAAATAATAAAAATGTAATTTGACTTGAAGTAACCTGTACTGACGATTTTAGCCGTCAAGTGAATTTTATTTTAATTTTTTAATAAATAAAATTCAATTACTTATAAATATTTTTTCATGCCCTGCGACGGATAGAGTCGTCGGTACGGTATTCGCGGTCAGCCTGTAAAGTCGTCGGTACGGGCATTTCGCTTCAATTGTTATTTTTTAATTTTGATTTCAGCGAAACGTGAACATTTACGTTTTAAATTTTACAATGCAATGAAACTGTTGTTTAGTGAAAGAAACAAAATAACTTAGCCATTATGCTTGTTCTTTTCCATTGTAAAAAACATAAAAAACACTTCGTATAGCTCGGCTATGCTCTTTTTTTTAGGTCTTTTACAAAGAAAAATAACTGCGCCTTCTGGTCTAATTTATTTAATTTCTTTCACTAACTTTGCGGGATGCGACACGAACAAGGTTTACAAGTACTACACGAAGACAATCATCTTATTGCCGTTTATAAGCCCGCAGGTATGTTGGTTCAAGGCGATGAGACGGGCGATACGCCTTTGGTCGATTTTGTCAAACAGTATATCAAAATACGTTATGATAAACCCGGTGATGTCTTTCTCGGTGTCATTCATCGACTTGATAGGCCTGTAAGCGGTGTCGTGGTATTTGCACGTACCAGTAAGGCACTTTCTCGTATGAATGAGCTTTTTAGGGAAAGAAAAATCACTAAGCGATATTGGGCAATTACCAATGAACGCCCCGACCCTTTCTCCGGCAAACTAACGCATTGGATAGAAAAGGACGAAAGCAGAAATGTAGCCAAAGCCAGTAATAAAAGTAACTCGAAGGGCAAAAAAGCCACTTTGAATTATCACCTCAATGCTTCTATTGATAGCAATCACCTTATTGCGGTCGAGCCTCACACTGGCAGACCACATCAGATTCGAGTACAATTTGCCAAAATCGGTACGCCTATACGCGGAGACCTCAAGTACGGCTCTAACAGGCAAAATGACGATGGACGTATTCACCTACACGCCTATGCTTTAGCTTTTGAACATCCGGTCAAACGTGAACCTGTGATGATTACTGCGGCATTTCCGCGTGATCCCGTTTGGAGGATATTCAGAGAATGGGAGAATGAGTTTTTAATTTGACCGCTCAACGTCTTCTTACTTTTTCAAAAACTTCGTAACAGATTGATGTGTCTCACTTTGCACAGCAATCATGTACACACCAGTAGGTATGTCATTTAGGTTCATTGCCAACGCATTAGCACCTTGACTTAGATTCACTTCTTTTTGACTGATGGTTTGTCCGGTAATATTATTTATTGCAATCATCGCTTTCACTGTATTTTTAGTGTTAATATTTAAATGGAGGACATCTTGTACCGGATTGGGAAAAATATTCATTCCAAGTACAGGCTCATCAATATTAAGTATGCCGATAATTGGACAGTTTTCTTCATCAAAATACTTTATTTCTAAAGAATTACTCAACCACGTACACGTCGGATCGAAGGTAATATCGGCAATAGAAAGCGAGTTTTCAGTGAGTGGCGTACCATTACCAAAGGTAATCAAAGTATAATAATACGATCCCGGCTCAGTGAGTGCTTCAATACTGGATTGGTCGAACTGTAAGGGAGAATTCGGTTGAGATGTGATATCAAAACCGACTTGATAGGAAGCCGTCGGATCTTGTTCGAGGTCTTTATCAGAAATGACCCAAGCGTAGCCATAAGCCTCGCCTTCATTGGGAGCCAAGGCATCTGTAACGATAATATTGGTGGATAACCCTTCACACAAAGCATTGTTATCCGTAGAGATTATCCCACCTGATACAGCAGCATTATCACAGGCAATATATTCTCCGGTCATGGTAATGTACATACAAAAATTACCGATAGAAGGCGTGCCGTTAAGGTTATGTCCATCGACTAAGATGTAATATTCTTTACCGATTTGTGTCTGTATATCGACAAGTGCAGCATAACTGTTGGGCGAACTATCATTCGGATCGTCTTCATTACAAGCTCCAGGCAGTGGTGTGAGGTTGGCGCAACCTTCTGTATAGACGGCTATCTGGGTGTCATTATTGGTAATAGGGTCGGTAGTGCCACAACCATCTAATGCACTGGCTTTTATACTGTATGCTGCTCCATCACCTGTAATTTTGAACCATACTGTATTGTCGAGCGAGGGGGCAAGACCATTGCCGTCAGGTTCTCCAAAACACTCGTAGCCAGTTTGTGGGTCATTGGTATTTGTCGCATTTGTGTTGCTATATAGTCCGGTCATGATAGTATTGCCGATGCCTTGTCCGAGGCTTGTGCTTAAGTCAATGGCATTGGTACAATCATCATTTTCAGGCTGGGCAAAAGCATACACACCTACAAAGGCAAATAATACGGCGAACAATAGCTTATACATGTTTTTCATTTATATAATTGTCTTATTTTAATGCCAACTAAGAGTTGAATTTTTACTAAATTTTTGATTATCAGTAATTTTTAAATTTATTTAAATAGAATGTTTTTTTTTACAAATTAATTAAAAAATACTTTTTGATTGACAATCAATAATATACATATATTTTTAAAATGTTAAAAATTGATTATAAAATTTTACATATAATTGATAATCAATTAGTTTTAACTCTTAGTTGGCATTTTTAATAAAATTAATAGGGGTAAAAATAAAAAATACCTGTCGAAATATACGTATTCCGACAGGTATTTTATATAATTATTCTAAGTACATTGTTTATTAAATTTCTTATCGTTTTTGGCGTTTATTTTGAAATGAATCGACCCAAAAATGACGCGAATACTTACTGTATTTAAGGAGTTTTTTGGGGAAGAGTCGTTTTAAAAGAAATACTCAAAAACGTAAAGAAATTTATTAAACAATGTACTAAGTGAAAGAAATTAAATAAGTTGAACCACTAAGGGCACGAAGAACACGAAAATTTAATGAACATGGAAGCAAACCAAGTTTAACTAAAAATTTCATTATCAGTACTTTATGAGGGGCTTAGTTTCCTCTGCGATAGTTTGATTTTCGTGTTCTTTGTGTGCTTAGTGGTTCATTTTATTTTTACTTTTTTACTAAGGTGGCAAAAGCCACCATAATTGTTTGATTGTCATATTGTTTGATTGTTGAAAGATTTTTTGCGAAGCAAAAACCATTATAACAATTTAGCAATCAAACCATTCAACAATGACTACTCAGTAGTAAGTCAAACTAATTATGATAAGTTCATTTGACGAAATTTGTCCGATTACTTTGTTGGAGAACATCCAGCGTAGCTACGGCTATGCTGAATAACCTCCGCCTCGTACTCGAAAAAATTTCACTCAAAGCAACATATCATAATTAGATTGACTTACTACTCAGGAAGACTATTGTTTGACAAATTTAGTCACCGACTGGTGTGTCTCACTTTCGATAGAAATGATATATACACCCGTAGGCATATCGCTGACATTTATATCGAATGTATTAGCTCCATTTAACAGATTAACTTGTTGTTGGTCCACGACTTGTCCTGTAATATTCGTAATCATCAGCATAGCATCAGTGTGCTGCTCCTGGGCATTGATGTTTAAGTTGATAACATCTTTTACCGGATTCGGAAACACTGTCATGCCGAGTACAGCTTTGTCCACGTCAAGTATGCTGACAGCAGGGCAATCATTTTCGGAATAGTATTCTACTTTGGCAGAGTTGCTCACAAAGGTACATGCGGGATCAAGGGCGGTTGTGGTCGCATTACCAAAGGCATATAAAGTGAGGTAATAAACTCCCGGATTAAAATTATTTAGCGCAAAATTGATGTTACCGGGAAAATCCGGCGTGGACGAAGCCGAAAAGCTACCAAGAAATCCCTGTACTGTTGTCGGATCGACTGCACCTGCTAAGTCAACAGTAGATACCGCCCAAAAGTAACCAAATATATCTTCTTCATTCGGTCCCATTACGCCTTCATGTGAGAAGAGAGCTATGCTATCCGGTTGACAAAGTATCGGAGGATCGATTGATACCGTACCCGCACTTGCATTAGGATTATTGCATGAAATATTCGCTTTTTGAGTAAATTTCATACAAAACTCACCTCTGGAAAAGCCATTATTATCATTTTTAAAACCATCTACGAGAATATAGTATTGAACGCCACTTTCTGTATTAACATCTAATCCAGCAGGGTAAATACCCATATTTTGATCGGCGTTTGGTCCGTCTTCATTACAAGCTATCGGAATCAATGATCCACAATTACCCGTATATACGACGATTTGTGTATCGTCAAGATTGATACCACTGCCTGCTATTGAACAGCCATTTACGGTCGCTTCTACAAAATAAATATTACCGTCGCCTGTAAATGTAAACCACAGCGTATTATCCAAAGAAGGGGTTTGTTGATTATTGTCCGATTCCAAAAAACATTCAAAACCTGTATTAGGGTCGCTGGCTTCGTTCGTCGCCGATGTGTTGTCATAAGGACCGGAAGTGATTGTATTATCAATGCCTTGTCCAATGCTTGTACTCAGATTAATAGCACCGGAACATTCATTATTAGCAGGTTGAGCAAAAGCCCAAGTGCTAATTGTCATGAAGCAAAGTAATGAAAATAAGTAGTTGAGTTTTTTCATAAATTCTTTTATTTTATTTGTTAAAAAAAGCATATATCGAGTAAAATTAAAGACATTCCTGAATAAAATGGCTGTTTTTCAAAAGTATTTTTGTAAAATTTGATTAGTGAAAGAAAATAAATTTATACTAATTTATAGATTATAGATAGACACATTACAACCAAATATTGTGTAGTTCTTTTTTCGGAATTAATAACCTCGTATAACAGGGGTATTATTTAAAGGCGAGGCATCATTTAAATCGAATGGCTTTAACCGGATCGATGCGTGTTACAAGGTAAGAAGGAATAATTAATATCATTAGCGTAATCAAAAACGTACCGAGATTGAGCAATAAAATTGTCCAAAGATTAATCTCAACCGGAGCGATAGAGACGTAATAAGATTCTTCAGGCAACTGAATCAGCCCGAATTTTTGTTGAATAAAACAGATACCCAAACCCAGTATATTACCCAATAACAAACCAATTCCGATAATATACGCAGCATGATACAAAAAGATTTTTCGGATGGATACACTCGGACTACCGAGTGCTTTTAGCACACCTATCATATTAGTTCGTTCTAATATAAGAATCATCAAGGCGGTCGTCATGTTGACAATAGAAACGATAATCATCAGGATGAGAATAAGTCGCTCATTGACATCTTGGAGGTTGAGCCAATTGAAGATGCCGGGATAGACATCTTTGATGCTTTGACACATCAAATCGGGGCCGAGTACATGAAAATAAATATACTCGTCAAACACATCTAAATCTCGAATATCGTCCAGAAAGACCTCAAAACCAGAGACTTCCTCTTCTGACCAGCCATTGAGTTGTTGGATACGGCGAATATCAATGATAGCAAATTTTTTATCGTATTCCTCTAAGCCTGTCTTATAAATGCCTTTGACTTTGAAGAGTCTTTGGATGCGATTGCCCGACTCCACAAAGTGTACCGTAAACTTATCGCTGACTTTCAGTTTCAGTCGTTTGGCAGTCGATTCTGAGATGAGAATATCGCGCGATTCGGTACTGTCTGTAAGGTCAAGTATCTCGCCTTCTACCAAGTGTCGCTCCATAAAACTCCAGTCATAATCACTTCCAACACCTTTAAGCACAATGCCTTCGAGTTGGTCTTTGGCTTTGATAATGCCTGCTTTGTTGGCAAACATTTGGACATTGCGAACGCCCCCGTGAGTGGTCGCTTCGTGTTCGCCTCTTATCAAGGTACTGAAGCCTTCACGCTTGCGATAAGGCGTACGCTCAATATCCGCAAGTTTGACGGCTTCTTTGTAGCCAGTATAGAAATTTTGATTAATGTTAATCGGAATGGTCTCGACCGAATTTTCGGTCTCGTAGCTCGTGACGTGTATGTGTCCCCAGAAGCCAAATATCTTATGACTGATTTCACTTTTGAATCCCGATATCAATGCCGTAGCCGTAATCATTACCGCTACACTCAAGGTAATAGCAATGATAGCAATCAGCATAATTTTGCCGGAAAAAGAACTGCGTCTGCCTGTGGCAACGCGCCTTGCTATGAAGTATTCTAAATTCAAAAGTGCGTGTTGTTTGGTCTTTTTTGTTCTACGTTTCTTTACTTACAAAATGTAGAAATAAGAACACAATATCATTGTCCGAAAAGTTGTCGTTTGGGTGTCGTTATTGTCTTCGGTGCTTTGTCCAAAAACTCCAATAGAATCCGATTGAACTCTCCGGGATGTGTCTCCATTGGGTTGTGTGCTGCGCCTTCTATTTCCTTGATTTCAGCGTCAAATAAGGCTTCGTCAAGTGCTTCGCCTTCGCTGAAAGGGATGTTTTCATCTTCTGTTCCCCAGATGATTAGTGCGGGTTGGGTGATCTTTTCCAATTTGTAATCAGCTACTTCATTTGAATATAAAAAAGACTCTACAATCGCACTTCCCGTGCGCGGTTGGCGCAAAGCAAGCATGTAAGTATTGACAGCAGTTGCATCGGGTTTTTGCCCATAAGATTTACGGAGCATCTTTTTGATTCGTTTGGGTTTGTAAAAATAATATTGTCCGCCTACTTCTGCGATACGCTTGAATGGAACAAATGTCCTTAACAGCTTGCGTCCCAAAGGAATTTTTTCAGCAACACCGTCAGAAGCACCGCCATCTACGAAGATAATACTTTCCATACGCTGCGGTTCTAATGCTCCCATAGCGGCTACTACATTGGTATTCATTGAGTGTCCGACAAGATGCCACTTAGCATAAGGTGTCATTCCGTATTGCAAGCCAACCCTATCAGCCAGCGTCCATAATAGCGCGCTACGGGCAGAGTTGGAATGATTGATGCCTTTGCTGCGGTCGCTGTAGCCAAAAGCCGGTAGATCAGGAACTAATACATTATACCCCGCTTCGGTAAGTGCTAATACATTGTTTCTCCAAGAATAAGTCGAACTGCCAAATCCGTGAATCAACATCACATTGCCAAGTGCCTCTTCTGCCTCGCTTCCCCAATATCGGTAATGGACTTTGACCTCATCTATTCTTGTAAATTGGCTATTGCTGTATGGTTTTTCGTTCATCGGGTCAGGCTTGACTGGAATGACATGAGGCACTAACCACATCAAGACATAAATCACTAATAATGTGATAAAAAGAGCTTTAAAAAATCTAAGTATAAAACGCATTATGTAAAAATATTTTATTTAATGGTTTAAATTGTAATGGGGTGCAGGACAAGTTTTTAACTTGCCTCGTACCGACGACTTTAGCCGTCGCGGGAAAGTACCAAGTCACTTGACGGCTAAAGTCGTCAGTACAGTGGCATTTCAAAATGAAATTGAAAATTTGACCTACACCCATTAGAATGAATTAATAACTGAAGAGAAAAGTTTTGACATCCACCTTGATACGTATAGAGGTTTTTCAAACTAATCACCAGTCAACCAATTACTAATCACCATATTAGAGTGCTTGGCGCAAAGTTAGTTAAAGAAATCGGGAATGTATGTTAAGAGGCTATTTGAATTTGCATCAAAAATCATTGGAGGTTTGTTTATTTTTACGACATCGTTCGCTACAATATTTTACATTATCCCAATCCTTTGCCCATTTTCTGCGCCATTTGAATGGTCGTTTGCAAACAAGACATATTTTTTCCGGTAAATGTTGTTTTTTCATATTATTGTAAATATCTTCGATTCACATTAATAAACAAAAAACATGTAATGATGTTTCAAACGAATACAAAACGAAATTCGTTATGAAAATAGCAGAAAAACATAATTTGACCGATCGCGACCTTGACCGAATTGTAGAAATGGCTTGGGAAGACAGGACACCTTTTGATGCTATCAAAATGCAATTTGGTGTACCTGAAAAGGATGTGATTCAACTGATGCGCGAAGCGATGAAGTTGAGCAGTTGGAAGATGTGGCGCAAAAGGGTACAAGGCAGAGCAACGAAACATTTGAAAAAACGCGACTTTAGCGAAGGTCGTCATAAATGTTCGCGTCAACGTAGCATTTCTAATAATAAAATCGCTAAACGGTGAAGGGGTGTTTGGCTTATCGCTTGACTCTAAGTTTTGATCAAATTGTGAATGATTTGAATTTCTTTCTTATATCGTCTTGGATAAACAAAACAATTTCATTGGCTTGTCTTGCTTCTTTGTATTGCATTGCCACCATCTCTTTTGACCTTTCCTGCAAGTCGTTAAAAAATTCTTAGAAATTCAACTATAAAAAAAAGCCCACTTCAAATGAAGCGGGCTTTTATATGATTGGTTAGCGCTTTGAAATTTTACATCATGCCGGGCATACCGTGTCCGTGTCCACCGCCATGTCCCATGCCACCATCTTCTTCCGGTTTGTCATTGATAACACACTCTGTGGTGAGTATCATTCCGGCGATAGAAGCAGCGTTTTCAAGTGCGATACGCGTTACTTTAGTCGGGTCGATAACACCAGCTTTTTTCAAGTCTTGGTATTCTTCCGAGTAAGCGTTATATCCGAAAGCACCTTTGCCTTCTTTGACTTTCAGTAAGACAACAGAACCCTCTACACCTGCATTTTCGGCAATAATGCGAAGTGGCGATTCGAGTGCTGTGCGGACGATAGCTACACCTGTATCTTCGTCTGCATTAGCTCCTTTTACTTTATCGAGTGATGCGATGGCGCGTACCAAAGCAACACCTCCGCCAACTACGATACCTTCCTCTACGGCTGCACGAGTCGCGTGAAGCGCATCATCTACGCGGTCTTTCTTTTCTTTCATTTCGACCTCTGTGGGTGCGCCTACATGCAATACAGCAACACCGCCTGCGAGTTTCGCCAAACGCTCTTGCAGCTTTTCGCGGTCGTAGTCAGAAGTTGTATTGTCAATTTGTTGCTTGATTTGCTTGATGCGTCCGTCGATAGCCTCTTGTGTACCGCCACCATTTACGACAGTGGTATTGTCTTTATCAACGGTGATTTTTTCGGCACTTCCCAAATGTGCTAACTCAGTGCTGTCGAGTTTGAATCCTTTTTCTTCCGAAATAACCGTACCACCTGTGAGGATAGCGATGTCTTCCAACATAGCTTTTCTACGGTCACCAAAACCCGGTGCTTTTACTGCAACGATTTTGAGTTGTGCGCGTAAACGATTGACCACCAATACACCAAGTGCCTGACTATCAATATCTTCTGCAATAATCAACAATGGCTTACCAGCTTGTACGGCTTTCTCCAAAATCGGCACGAGATCCTGCATATTGGAGATTTTTTTGTCGTGGATAAGAATGAGTGGGTGTTCGTACTCCGTCTCCATTGTCTCTGCATTGGTGATGAAGTAAGGCGAGAGGTAACCTCTGTCAAACTGCATTCCGATGACTTCATCAACGTAAGTCTCTGTACCACGCGCTTCCTCTACGGTGATAACACCGTCTTTGGTCACACGCTGCATTGCGTCAGCGATGAGTTGTCCGATTTCTGAATCGTTATTGGCAGAAATGGCAGCGACTTGTTTGATTTTTTCAAAGTTATCACCAACTACTTCTGATTGCTTTTCGAGGTCAGCAACTACGGCGTGTACCGCTTTGTCGATACCTCTTTTCAAATCCATTGGATTCGCTCCGGCAGCTACGTTTTTCATACCTGTCGTTACGATAGCTTGTGCCAAGACAGTAGCAGTCGTTGTTCCATCACCAGCAATATCAGCGGTTTTAGAGGCAACTTCTTTGACCATCTGCGCGCCCATATTGGCTACGGCATCTTCGAGTTCTATCTCTTTGGCTACCGTTACACCATCTTTTGTAATGGCAGGTGCGCCGAATTTTTTGTCAATAACGACATTTCTTCCTTTTGGTCCGAGGGTCACTTTGACGGCATTTGCAAGTGCGTCAATGCCCGATTTGAGTTTCTCACGGGCTTCTGTATTAAAACTTATTTCTTTAGACATAATTATTTAAGTGTTGAAGTGTTGAAGTATTAGGGTGTTGAAGTGTTGTGGTTGGGGAGTGTTGAAGTGTGAGGTGTTGAAATGTTATAATGTAGCATTAATGCTGCGCCATAATAACTGTAACACGATAACACAGAAACACTATAATACCACTAAAATGTCATCTTCGCGCATGATAAGGTAATCGTCTCCTTCGTAGTTGAGTTCCTGACCGGAGTATTTACCATATAATACGGTGTCTCCTTTTTTGACGGTCATTTTGTTACCGTCTTTGCCTGGTCCTACGGCGACGATTTCGCCACGTTGTGGTTTTTCTTTAGCGGTATCGGGTATGATGATGCCACCTTTCGTCTTCTCTTCGGCAGCTGCCGGTTTGACTACTACACGATCGTTGATCGGCTTCATATTTACTTTCTATTTTTAAGTTACTAAATTTATTGAAAATTGTTTGATTGACGAACTACCTACTTTCGTGGTGATAGGTTATTTTTTATTATAAAAAATATATTTGTGTAGATTTTGCTTCGCAAAATTTTCACCTGCTATCGCCATCTGAATAAGGAGTCATCAATAACATAGTTCACCAATAACATTTCTTATGCCAATGCTGTATTCATGTCATTCTGTCATTTTGACATTAAAAAATGGCATAAAAAAAGCCCATTCGTGCGAATGGGCTGTCAAAATATCTTATTTTTAAATGAAGTAGGTGTCGTCCTCCTCCTTGGTCTCAATTTGAATGTCGATAAAACCTGTTGGTTCGTCAGACAGAGAACCCGGACCTTGATTGCCACCACCGCCTGAACCACTACGCACAACCAAGCTTGTCGCCAAGCAAAGGATAAACAAAGCTGCTGCCAAGCCCCAAGTGAGTTTTTCGATAAAGTCGGTAGATTTTGCTGCACCGAGTAATTGGTTAGCACCGGATGTACCACCGAATGTAGAGTCTAACCCGCCACCTTTGGGATTTTGGATTAAGATAACGCCCATTAGTAAGATACAAACAAGGGCGATGAGTGTTGCGAGTAATCCTATCATTTTATTTTTATTTGAATGACTGAATATTGAATATGGTTAAATTATACTAACGTATTTTATTCAAGATTCATTCACTTATTTCATTAATTTTTTGATTTGGGCTGCAAAGTTCGCACTTTTTTCTGGGAATTTCAAACTTAATTGTTGATACATTTTAATAGCTTTTTTCTTTTTGCCTTGTAACACGAACAGTTCAGCAAGGGTTTCGGAGATAATTTCCTCGTTTATATCAAGGCTTTTTTCGATTAATTTCTTTAATCGCTTGCCTTTATCTGCCATTACTTTTGGAGCAGTAGATGCTGGTCGAGGTTTGGCTTTTTTTACTGTTCTAATTTTATTTTTATTATCATAAGGATAAACTTCGGGGGCTTCAAGACCAGAGAGCCATTCCATAAAATCAGGCGTGTAGGCATCTTTGGTGTTTATTTTTTCATTGATACTTCTTGGTTCTTCTATCAAATTATTCGACTCTTTAACTACCTCATTATCAGCAAATTCAGTCGTATTTAACAATACTTCTTCTTCAATGTGGGTATCTGCTATTTCATTGATTTCTTCTTCGGAGAGGTCTATTTCTTCTATGGGCAAAATGACGAGTGGTTCGGTAGCAGAAGTGGTCTCAATGGGCAAATTTTTCGGCGACTCATTGAATGACAAGGTGCTGCTTGTAGTGTGTTGTGGAGGTGCGGCAAGTATTTCAAATTCGGATACGGGCGGTTCCTCCAACACTAAAATTTGGTCATCAAAAGCAGTGGTCAAATCTACAATTTGTTCTGGCATAGTTGTGGATTTTGGCGTGTGAAGATTTTGCATCGTGTGGTACAAAAATGTACGGTCGGTTGAGTAGGTTGCTGCTCGATTGAGGGATAATTCGGCATTTGTATGATTCGTATAGCCGTGCATTTTGGCAATCAAGATATGCAAACTCTGACAATAAGGGTAACGTATCAAGGCACGTTCTACCTCTGCTTCGTCGGGCAATTCGTTGAGGTGAGGGTATAGAAGAATGTCTGTAAATCGTTGTTGTGTCATTTTTAATTTTGAAATGGGCAGCAAGATAACGATATTTTATTCAAAAGTCCAATAAAAAATTTCTATCATGGTCAATAAAATAAGAATAAACACGTTTTACCTTTCAGCATGAAATTACTCAAATCGCTTTCCTTATACACCATTTCCGGGCTTAGTAGCAAGGCGGCGGGCTTCCTGATTTTGCCCATCGTAGCGAATGAAGTTGGGAAAGATAATATGGGAATATTGGGTTTGATTTATTCGATTACGGGGGTGGTTGCGCCACTGATTTTGTTAAGTGCAAGTGCGGCGATTAGTGTTGAATATTATAGAGAAGATCATGGCAAATCTAATTTCTCAAGCTACCTTAGTTCATCGTTGATGAACCCTTTGTTATCTTTTGGAATATTCATTTTATTATTTCTAATTTTTGGAAAATACTTAGCACAAACGATTGGTCTCGACCCCAAATGGATGCCTGTCATTCCGTTTTATTGTCTCGCCATATTGATTCCTTCCATTATTTCAGTCATTTATCAAGTTACTAATCAGCCGTTTAAACATCTTACTTTTAATATAAGTATGACCTTGCTCGAAATGGCACTTGCTATATTATTTGTGTTAGCCCTCAAATGGAATTATGACGGGCGAGTGTGGTCAATCATAGGCAGTAAAGCGATTTTTACGGGGATAGGACTGTATTTATTGTATCGAAGTGGCTTGCTGACTCGTAAAATATCAAAGGTGTATCGGCACGATGCGTGGAAGTTTGCACTTCCACTAATTCCGACTTATCTGGCTTCTTCTGTCGTCAATTTTTCTGACCGTATTTTCATCAGTAGTATGGAGACACTCGGAGATTTGGGGATGTACGAAGTCGGGTACAAAATAGGTAGTGTTGTCCTCATTTTGCAGTCGGCACTTGCACTGGCTTGGATGCCTTTTTTGTACGAACTCATCAAGCGTGACACCGAACAAGCACGCCGAAAAATTGTACAATATAGCTACGCCGGAATGATAGGTTTTCTGGTTGCGGCATTGGGCGTTACCTTACTTGCTCCTCTCGCATTTTATTTATTCAAACCCGAATATCAAGGCGGAATAATTTATGTATTTTGGGTGGCATTGGCGTATAGTTTTTTTGGATGCTATTCTCTTCGAGTGGGCTTTGTATTGTATTTTAAACGTAATATTTACCTGACTTATCTGGCATTTATAAAAATTACTTTGAATCTCGTCCTCAATTATTTTTTAATCAAATATTATGGTGTTATTGGAGCGGCTTATGCGACGGCAATTTCGTTTTTTATAGAGTTTGTAATTATTCATTTTATGGCTCAATATATTCAACCTTTGCCGTGGTTTTATTTTTTAAATCGTTCGAAAAAGGAAAATTAAATGAATCTTCTACAAATTCTCTGGCAAATCAGGCGAAATTATATCTTTAAAATGTCCGTTCATACGCGCACGCATACGTAAGTTTTCGGCTTCTTTTACGATAGGAATCATGTGTTCGAGATGGTCGAGCATAAATTGCTGACGGACTTTTTCGTCGGTAATCTGTAGAAATTTTAGTTCTTGATTGGTCGAAAATCCGACATGATGTGCCAGACGGTAAGTGGAAAACTCAGCAGGATCTTCCGGCAATTCTTTATCAATATTCATAATGAGGTACAGCTCCCGAATACAATCCAAAATCTTCATATTCATCAGTACATCAGGCTCTATTGTATAATCAAGTTCTATAATATCTGCGCCGGAATAAAGTTTTTTTGGTGCGGTTCTATAAAATTTTTCTATTTTAAAAAGTCCTATACCTTGCGTTTTGACGTTCATTTTCCCATCAGGAAATCGCTTGACAATTTCAAGTAATTTTACCTCCGTACCAAAATTTGCCAATTTGCTATCATAAGTCGGTGGCACACCAAAAGTCATTCCTTGTTCTTCGCACTCATTAATAAGTTGTTGATAACGCGGTTCGAAGATACGCAGATTCAGGTATTCGTCAGGAAACACGACCAATCCGAGCGGAAATAAAGGTAAAAAACGGGTCATAGAAAAAAATTCATTCGAGTCAAAAGTAGTGGTACAGGTCTGGAATAGATTTGATTTTTTCAAACCTATTTTAAAGATAAACAAGATAGTCCGCTTTTTGATGCGAAAAGGGGCTTTATTATTGAAAAAAATTAACAGCCAAATAATAAATTATAGATAGCAAGCTCCAAATTCAAAGTATCAAATTCCAATTTGGGTTCGATTTTTATTAGAATTTGGTACTTGTTATTTGAAATTCTGTCAGTAAGTAGTACGACAAAAATTTTGAACCACTAAGAACACAAAATACACGAAAATCAAACAGGCGCAGAGAACACTAACAAACTTTATAAAACACTGATTATGAATACTTTATATTCTTTGTTTTCTTTGCAGCCTGCCCCGTTGAAGAACGGGGTTAGTTCGATTTTAGTGCCTTTAGTGCGCTTCGTGGTTCAAAATGTTGTTAGTTTATTTTTGTCCAACTACCCAACTTATTCTTTCCGCGCAAAGACAATACAATGCTTGCTCAATCCATCACGAAACACAGGATACTGAGCGATACTTCCAATCATATTACCTCGTTTTGCATCCGTATCATAATCGCGATGAATCCTCAAAGCACGTAAAGTATTGCTATGCCATAGCCCCAATCTTGCCCAAAAACGCATCATTCGCGAGGAGCGCATCACATAAGGAGTCATATCATCATAAGCTACATCCACAAAACCCGTCTCCTTCAAATCTGACATAAAACCATCAATATACACCAAATCTTTAATCGCCCAATTGTGCAACCATTTATTTATAAGCTGTTGTTCATCAATAGAATACGACGACTTAGTGGTAAAACCATCCGAGACAATCAACCGTCCGCCCGGCTTCAAAACTCGATAGGCTTCCAGAATAAAATCCCTTTTATCTGCTGCATGACATACCGATTCCATCGCCCACACCACATCGAAAGATGCTGCTTCATATCCAGTTTTAGTGTAGTCTCTTACTTCAAAAGTTGCCTTGTCCTCCACACCATGTTGTCTTGCATTTTCTTGTGCTACGCCTATCTGTTTTTCACTCAAAGTAATCCCTCGAACTCGACATCCACGCTGTGCCAGATACACCGAACTTCCCCCTACCCCACATCCGGCATCCAACACCACATCACCCAATTGTATATCTGCCCGATTTGCTGTGATTTCATTTTGTTTTGCCAATGCCTCACCAAAATTCCGCACACCATCCATCCAGAAGCCGTAGTGCATTGCCATATTTTCATTCAGCTTCCAGATACGTTTGTATTGGCTAATCGTGTCATCATAATAATGTACGATTTCTTTTGAAGACACCTCTTTCTGTTCTGCCATCTTACTTTTTGCGGTAAAGATAGTGAACGATTTAAAAAATCATACTAAATTAGTCCGTAGTTAGTAATTGCCTTGTTATGCAAAATGCTTGATTTGAATATCAACAACGTTTTCCACCAGAACAGTCCGCAGTTAGTCAGTAACTTATTCAAAGCAACATCTACGGCACGATATTCGTTGTCATTTAGGATTATTGTGTATTCTTCAGTATATTTGTGATTGGTCATGAAAAAAACACTAATAATATTGTGGTTTTTGTGCTTTGTTGCCGCATTATCGGCACAGACGGATATACTGGATACCCGCCTTGATTTCAATTGTAAAAATAAACCACTCAAAGAAGCCTTAGATAAACTCAAAAAAAAAACCGGACTACGACTTTCATATTCCGACCACGTACTCACAGACAAGCGCGTGACTATCAATATGAAAAACAGAAAAGTCAAAGACATATTAACCGTTCTAATCCGTAAAGAACAGCTCACTTACGAAACTGCCGGACAACAAGTCCTCATTTTACTAAAAAAAACACCCCCTCGCACTTATCAAAAATTCACCATTAGCGGTACAGTCAAAGACAATGCTACCGGTACATTGCTTCCCCTCGCCAATATTCTTATTGACGGAGAAAAACCACGCACCACTAATAAAGACGGTAAAATTTATCTCCGCCTGCGCCCTACCGACAGCCTCCAAATCCAGTTTGCTTACACGGGTTATCAATCTGAAATTAATACCTTCCACATTCACCGCGATACTGTTTTTTCTATTCGTTTAAAAACGGATAAAGAGCTTCTGCCGGAAGTCGTCGTTCAAGGCAATCAGCGCAAAGCTATTCCCGCAGAAGAAGAAGCGTCGGTAACGACAAGCGATGTAGCGATGTTGCGCTCCATCAGCGAGCAAACGGATGTCATCAAAAGCATCCAACTCTTGCCCGGTATTCAAAGTGGTAACGAAGGATTTTCGGGTTTGAATGTACGTGGTGGCAGCACCGACCAAAATCTCATTTTGCTTGATGATGCGCCGATATACAATGCTTCTCATCTGGCAGGCGTATTTTCGATATTCAATGAAGCCGTTATTGGCGATATTGATTTGTATAAAAATGAAGTGCCGGCACGCTACGGCGGACGACTATCCTCGGTGCTTGACATTAGTGTGAGAGAAGGTAGCATGAGTGATTATTCGGTCAAAGGCAATATCGGTTTGCTGACTTCGGGCATCCTGCTTGAAGGTCCGCTCAAACGTGATAAAACCTCTATTCTCTTGGCTTTCCGACGTACTTGGTTGGATGTATTTATGAAGCCTCTAAGCCGTCGTTGGCTCAATGAATCCTTTACGATAGGCGATGTCAAACTGGCAAGTAACGGCGAGGCACATTATACTTTTTATGATATTAATGCGAAAATAAGTCATCGTTTTTCGGAAAAAGACCGACTCACATTGAGTCTATATAATGGTGGTGATAATTTTTCTTTTACAGATAAAACAATGACTGCCAGCACGGATACGCTCTCCGAATCAGAACGTATATTGAGTTCGCTCTGGGGCAATTTTACCGCTTCTTTGAAATGGCGACATATCTTCCAGCAAAAAATGGAACTCAATACCACCGCGAGTTTCACTGATTTTGAATTTGATTATTACGACCAATATGCCTTCGTCAATACCACGCCTTCACGATTGACCGGAGCGCGGTTGATACAGAACTATACTTCTGATATTCAAGATATTGCATTAAAAACAGAATTAAAATATGCTCCGCATGAACAGCATCGTTTTCGTATCGGCGGACAAGCGATTCAGCATCGTTTCAGACCGGGTATTAATCAGGAAACGGAGGAAGGTATAAATGATTTGGAGCAAATAGAAACGGCTTTTGAAAATCCACTCATCAAAACGTATGAATTTGCAGGATATTTGCAAAGTCGTCATGCCTTCGGTCCTTTACGTCTTCGTACCGGATTGCGTAGCGGATTTTTTATGAGCAATAAAAAATTATTCACTACTTTTGAACCAAGAATCGCTCTAAATGCAATCGTAAACAAAAAACTGACCCTCCGAAGCACCTACACTTATACGACTCAATATTTACATTTACTGACCAATTCGGGTATCGAATTGCCGACCGATTTATGGGTGCCGGCTACCGAGAATGTACGTCCCGAACAAAGCCGTCAATTTGTCGCCGGAGCAATATGGTCGAATGAAGACTACACCTTCAGCACAGATATTTTTTATAAAAAAATGAATCATCTAACGGCTTTCAGAACGGAGGATGCCATTATTTTGAGCGGTAATGATTGGGCAGACAAAATTGCCTTCGGCAAAGGCTGGGCTTATGGTAACGAATGGGCTTTGCTGAAAAAAACAGGTAAAACGACAGGCATGTTAGCTTACACATTGGCATGGTCATATCGCCAATTTGAAGATATAAATGAAGGTCAGGCTTATCCGTACAAATATGACCGCCGACATGATATTTCGATAGCCATGCGACATGATTTGAGTGAACGAATGGCACTGAAATGGGATTGGACTTACGGTTCGGGCAATCCTTTTACTCGCCCTGTGCGTGAAGCTCCGATAGTAGATGCTGTATTTCCGTCGGGCAGTCCTGCGACGATTTATATCTACGAAAGTAAAAATAATTCGCGAATGCCAGCCACACACCGACTCAATATTGTGGCAGAATGGCAGGGCAAAAACACAGAAAATTATAAGTGGACGCTTGACTTTGGCATATATAATGTCTATAATAGAAAAAATCCTTTTTTCCTTTATATCGGAGAAAAAGAAAATACAAGGGAAAATGAGTATAAACAATTGAGTTTATTTCCTGTTTTACCATATCTGAATTATAAATTCACGTTTTAGCTTGATTTAATTGTGAAATTGCTTAATTGTTATTATGTTTTTTGCTTCGTAAAGAATTCCTTTTAAACATAAACAATATAATAATAAGAACGTGTTTTGAAATTTTAATATATTTACTTACTATCAACCATTTAATGAATCGACTATTTGCTTTGCTTGGTATTTCTGGGATTATCACAATGATGATAACGACCGCCTGCGTGACTCCTGCCGATATAGATTTCCCTAAAGCGGAGCAACAATTGGTCGTTTATTCTCACTTTGGTCCCGGCGAAGTGCTTGGCGTATATATCACGCATACACGCGATCCGCTCAAGCCTGATGCTCCTTTTGAAACCTTAGAAGATGTGCGTATCAAAATCTACGAAAACGGTACGCTCGAATTTGACGGCATAGACAGAGCTAAGGGTAATGACAATATTCCGTATTACGAAACAGACATCGTCGTAACCGATGGAAGTCATTACAGCATGGAGATAGTAGTCGAAGATTATCCCAAAGTAAGTGCCACCGAAACAGCTCCACACGATAGAGCCAATATATCACATCTTGACTTAATGCACTCTTCGGAAGAAGGACAAACGTACAAACTCGTTTTTTCGCATGATAATAAATATGACAATTATTACCGACTCATCGCAAAGCGTAATAAATGGGAAACTGGTGTACTAATTGACACCGAAATCGTTGATTATGAATTAAATAACTCAGACGATTTTTCGCTTTATGATATAAAAAACCATAAAGAATGGATGGCGGTATATCCCAAACATACTGGTTTTTTATTTGCTGCTACCAAAGAAGCAAGCGATGAAAAAGAATTAATGATTCACATTCCTAATCCTGAAACAAATAATACAAATAGCGATATTATCTATAATTACGAAGTAGAACTGCACAATGTATCGGCAGATTATTATCGCTATCACGAGAGCGTACAAGCTCAACTCAGCAATCAAAATCACCTCGCCGACCCTTCCTTGATTTATAATAATCTCGAAGGTGGTTTTGGTAATTTTTCGGCATATAATATTGCTACCGCACAAACACAACGCATGAGTAGCGGTGGAAATTAAGCCTATCTCGTCAATCGCTTATGTTTTTATCTTGATACCTGATACTTCTTCCTTAATAAAAAAAATACGCCGGGTTACGCCCAAAAATTTTGATACACTGGCATTGGAAGTTTTCCAATATCAGGCATTAGAAAATCCTGTATATCGCCGTTATTTGGAACTCTTGGGTGCAACAACGAAGGCGGTAAATAACATCGAAGCTATCCCTTTTCTACCTATTCAATTATTCAAAAATCATATCATAAAAACAGGCGAGTGGACTCCACAAACTACCTTTATGAGTAGTGGCACGACAGGTCAGCAAACCAGTCAACACCTTGTGCGCGACCGAGCTTTTTATCAAAACAATGCCCTACGCGGATTCGAGTATTTTTATGGACCAGTCAGTCAATATTGTGTTTTGGCATTGCTGCCGTCTTACTTAGAACGGTCGGGGTCGTCTTTGGTAGATATGGTCGATTTTTTTATTCGTGAATCGCAGTATTCGCAAAGTGGTTTTTTCTTGAATAATTTGGATGAATTATTGGTCATTTTAAGAAAAAATCAACGTAAACAGATACCGACTTTGTTGATTGGTGTGAGCTTCGCCCTATTGGATTTGGCAGAAAAAGCGATTGAAGATTTTTCTAATATCATTGTCATGGAAACAGGCGGAATGAAAGGACGCAGAAAAGAGATGATTCGTACAGAATTGCATGAAACACTTTGTAAGTCATTCAATATCAATAAAATACACTCAGAATATGGCATGACGGAATTACTCTCACAAGCCTATTCGCAGGGAGGTAAAAAGGCTACTTTCAAAGGCGCACCGACCTTACGCGCGCTCGCACGAGATATTAGTGACCCTTTTGCTTACGTTGCTCACGGGCGCACAGGCGGTTTAAATATCATTGACCTCGCTAATGTGGACACTTGTTCGTTTATTGCTACGGATGACCTCGGACGGGTGTATGCAGACGGACGTTTTGAAGTACTTGGCAGGTTTGATAATAGCGATGTGAGAGGGTGTAATTTGATGGTTTTTTAGGGTCTTTTATAAAGATTTTGATTCGCGTTCCATAGAGGCTTACTAAATTTTTAAATCAGTGCTGCATCTGTCATCACTTCTAACAAAGTCGGTCCGTCATTATCCATGATTTTTGCGTGGCTATGAGAAATATAATGGAAAAGGCTTGAAACATTAGACTTTATTTAGAAAAATTTTGTATGCAGCTAAATTGTCTTTTTCCGATACTCTTCACCTATTTTTCGCCCCGTACCGTAGGGTATGCGGCTCAAAATGAGGCTCGATTATCGAAAAAATACAAAAGTTCCATGCATATAAAATATTCCTAAATAAAGTCTATTATTTTGAATTTGAATGATGTAAATATTTACCAACAAAAAGTGCGAAACCTATCGTCATATAAAACTGTCCGGCGATGTTAATTAGTACGGATAAAGATTTTGCAGCTGCGCTTAGAGGAACAATGTCTCCATATCCAACGGTCATTAAGCTAATAAAACTGAAATAATAAAAATCATAATCGCTTATTCTAGAGGCAAATAAAACAGATCCCGGTCTGGCATCTTCCAAAATCTCAAATGCTACGCCACCGATAAGCCCCAATAATACGAATCCTGCCATAGCACCAAATATTATGCTTACATCGATTTTTTTTGAATCAATACAATTCCGAATTAGAATGAATGTTAGAATAATGAATAAAATAAATGAGGCAATCATTCTGAAATAAGAAATCTCAATTCTGGTAGGTATAAAAAACTCAATCCATACTGATATTAAGGTCAGAGAACCTAATATAATGGTCAATAACTTGGGAATTTTTAGCTCCGCTATTGCAAATCCAGCGAATACTATCAAAGTAAAACTTATCAGGCTAATAATGGTCTGGGGGATACCGATAAGCATAGATGTCAAAGGTGCAAGCACTAAAGCGATTAATGCAAAAAATATCAATTGAAATTTGTATTTTCTTACTCGTTTCATTTAAGCGTTTATTCCGGCATACGAAATCCCCGTAAGTCGGTGCATGTCATGGTCAAAAGTACTCAAATCATTTGTGTTAAATTTTGAGACAGCATCGTGACCGCAAGCTCTTGCGATGACTTTGATTAAATCATTGGTCGCTAAGAAGAAATTCTTTAATTGCTTTGCAGAAGATTCAACGATTAATCGACTTCGTAGGTCTTCTTTTTGGGTAGCGATACCGACCGGACAGTAGTTGCTGCCACATGCTCGCATGCCTAAGCAACCGATGGCTTGTATAGCTGAATTGGCAATCGCAATAGCATCTGCGCCGAGCATCATGGCTTTGGCAAAGTCTTCGGCAACGCGCAACCCGCCTGTAATGATGAGCGTAATGCCGGTTGCACCGACTTTGTCCAGGTGCTTTCTGGCTCTTGCCAACGCCGGGATCGTAGGGATATTGATATTGTCTCTAAGTATCGTAGGCGCAGAACCTGTACCGCCGCCGCGACCATCAAGAATGATATAATCCACACCAACTGCCAATGCAAAATCAATGTCGTTTTCAATATGACTTGCTGCAATTTTAAATCCCACCGGGATGCCTCCGGTACGTTCTCTTACTTCATTGGCTACTTTTTTGAAATCCTCCACCGTCACTAAATCGGGAAAGGTAGCCGGCGAAACAGCCGTTTCTCCTTCCTCTAATCCGCGAATTTCCGCGATTTCTTCGTTTACTTTATTGCCTGGCAGATGCCCGCCCGTTCCTGTCTTTGCGCCTTGTCCCCCTTTGAAATGAAAGGCTTGTACCTTTTCTACTTTTTCCCACGAGAAGCCAAATTTGGCAGAAGCCAATTCATAAAAATATTTGGAATTATTTTCTTGTTCTTCCGGCAACATGCCGCCTTCACCGCTACAAATTCCTGTTCCGGAAAGCTCTGCCCCCATCGACAAAGCAATTTTCGCTTCTTTGGATAATGCCCCAAAACTCATGTCAGATACAAATAAGGGAATGTCAATTACCAATGGTTTTTTGGCATTTGGACCAATCACGACTTTTGTCGCCACCTCATCGTCATCCATCAAGGGTCGAGTAGCTAATTGCGCCGGAAGAAACTGGATATTTTCCCATTTTGGCAAAGTATTTCTATCCACGCCCATCGCTGCCGACGGTCCGTGATGACCATGTTTTTCCAAGCCATTTTTCGATAGTCCCTTTATATATGAATTGTAGGGTTCTGTGTCCTGCGGATTGGTATCGGCATATTGTCCCAAGTATTCGTCTCGGTTAAATGGTTGCGGATGCTCTTTGAGGTAGCTATCAATTTCATCTTCATCAATAAAGACAGTATCTCCTTCAATGGTTGTTGAAAATTTATGTAAGGCTTCAGAATTGTCGTACTCGCTCACTCCCGTATCAACCCTATAATCCCAGCCATGAAGTCCACAAATTAAATTTTCACCTTCAACAAAACCGTCTGACATCAATGCCCCTCGATGCAAACATCTTCCATAAAGGACGGAAATATCATCGTCGTATTTAATAATTACCAAATCCAATCCGTTCACCATTTTATGCGCAGGTGTTCTGTCTTCAAGCTCTGAGGTCAAACAAAGTTCGTATTTATTCATGTGTTATTTTTTTATGTAAATGAATGTGTAAGATAGGAAAATATAGATGTTATTTTTGAGAATCTCATAATAAATGGTCGTGAATTGTCCGTGTGGTTACAGTGGGCTAAATGGTCAGTAAGGTCTTCGCACTAATTTTCGACTGAATTTTCGTGAGGATTTCTTTTAATTCAATATTTGCTTCGGCTTTTAGTCCAAGGCATTTCGCCAAACCTTCGCTATCAGTACTCAGTCTTTCTATTAATTCGAGCTTAAATGTCTCGTCTTTTTGCTTTTCCAAACTGTAAGAATGAAAGTGCATGGCATGTCCGATTTTTGCATTGCCAATTTCGGAAAATGTAAATTCACGTTTCATATAATCCAATAAAACATCCTGCGAAACAAGCACTAAATGCTTGCCAAGATGCTCGAAAGTCTCAATTTTATGGTGCAGTTGAATGAGTATCGTTTTGGCGGTCATTTTCCAATTAATCCCAAAATTTTTCTTTACCAAATCCTCTTTTTCGACAGCTATATTTTGACTGTGAAGAAATGCTTGCCGTTCATTCCACACGCTTCCTGATGTATCCATTGTCTGCAATTCAACGCCTACAAAATCCACAACTTTCCCTTTTTTTACAGAAGCAACAAAATAATCTACACTTCCTCCCGGAATAGCAACTTCCGAAATAATATGCAATTCATTTCCCGGTTCGTGTAAGGCGAGAAGGTGAATACTATCCATGAAAATCTTTTTATCCTGCAATAATCTATGCGGACAAATGATGATTTCCTTTCCCTCTTTCCCATGACGCACTGTGCAAGTTCCGAGCGATATATCGGGCAAACTTTTTCTGTTTTTTACACACTTTTTCGATAGGTACTTGCACTGTTGTCCTTCATTGATACCTTTCCAATCTTGAGGGCTTGCTGTACTATGGCTAAAAAATTCCGAGAGTTTGTTGTCCATTTGTTCTCTTTTTTGCGATTTCAATATAATCATTAGCAATATCAATTCCGACCGACTTTCTACCGAGTTCGTGTGCGACGACCATTGCCGTTCCCGTTCCGCAGAAAGGGTCGAGTACGATGCCATTTTGAGGGCAAGTTGCTAAAACAGGGATTCGGCACAAATCTTTGGGAAAGGGCGCAAAATGCTTTTCTCTTTTCTGTGTATCTTCCGGTATGATGTCCCAAACATCCGTAGGAAGTGTGCCTTTAGGATTGTAAAATAAAAAATAGAACCCCTTGTTTACCAACTCTTTAGCTCGTCCTGATACTTTCTCGGAGTTGGAATGTGTCGTTCTTTGTTGATTACGGATAATCATTCTGAAATCGGAAACTTCTCCTATTTGAATTTTCGCTAAGACTTCGTTTAATGCTTTTAATGCGTTTATTTTTTCCGATTCATTCAAGGCAGTTGATAATTCTATTTGTCGTTTGTAGCGCACGCCCGTAACGCCTGTTGCCGATACGACTGCCCCGTTTTTTACCTTAGTTTTTCGGGCTGCCGACCGAATCGCTTCATCGTCATAATAGTAACCTTTTGCTTGTTTGACAAAATGAAATATATTTTCGTGAATGTTTCTCAAACGGTCTTTGCTACTATCCAATCCGCCTTTATGTTTATTCCAAATGACATTATTTCTTAACGTCCAATTTTGCTCATCCATCATTGAAATAGCCACTCTCCACGGCACTGCCGACAATGATTTATTTTTATAGGTATCTCCAAGGTTTAACCAAAATGAACCGCTATTTTTAAGGACTCTTTTTATTTCTAAAGTAATTTCTAAAAGATTGGAAACAAAATCCGGGCAAGATTTCTCCAAGCCAATACCGCCATTTGCATACTGTCTTTGCCCCCAATACGGCGGACTCGTAATACAGCAATCAATGGACTCATCGGGCAGTTGCCGCAATATTTCTAAGGCATCACCATTGAGATACAAAGGGTTTGTGGAATTATCTTTTTGATAATCAACAAACTGATTTAATATAGTATGTGCTAATGTTTCTTTCATGTATCTTTTTCGTATTTGGGTTTTAATTTCTTTGAATAATCTATAATCATCTTGAGGTAGGATGTTCTCATGTCATCATCCAATATCTCTGACACTGAATTATACAACAATTCTAAATCATCTCCTTCATAAGTTTTTTGAAAGTCATCAGTTTGCGAAATTTCATTTTGTATTTGTTCAACGTATGGACTTAATTTATGGACTATATTTTTGCTTTTTACAAAATGCTCTAGTTCCTCACATAATGGCTTCAAAATAGTTCTATCTAATGTATAGTAGCTCGCTTTTCTCACAAGTGATAGATTTGTTAAATCCAATCGTCCTGTTTGATTTGCACAAACACTAAAATCTACCCCTACAAATGTAGATTGCACAACACAACCTAAATATACTTCACAAATCCAAGCTATTGTTCTTGGAAGATTCTTTGTATTATTCTGAAGCTTGTTCATTTCTTCTTCGAGTCTGACCTTATAATTTGGGGCTTCAGTATCCGTAGGCATATTATCTATATGGTATATCTTTTTTTTAGGCATAACACAGTTCCTATGCAATCCGATACTACACTCTTTGACTTTGCCGAGAAAAGTAACTTCATTGGTATTTGCTAAAATATAACCAAGTAAATGTCCCAATTCGTGATAAATTGTTTCTTTGCCTTGCTCTAATCTATCTAATTTTTGCTTTCTACTTTCTTCCATAATTTGATAGTTTATCAACTGATTCGTATCCCATGTTTCATTTGTTTTTTACTCGTCAACTAAATTATTTTTGATTTTATCTGAATCGGGAATTTAACATATTTTTGGGTTTTAAGGAATCTTTAAATAGGGTAATTTAATTTCATAAAGCAAAGTTAACACGAAATAGAACATCAATTTAGCAGATTACACCAATTAGCGTGATTTTTTTTATTTTTGCAAATGCGAAATCAACGTGAAACAGGACGTATTTTTTTTGTTTTTTTGAAAATAAACAACATGAACCGGACAGATTTAAAAAAGACAATCAGGCAGCATATTCACGAATTACTAAAAGAAAAAAAATATGTCTCATCGGTTGATTTATTGATGAAATTGGGCTATTTGTCGAAACCGGATTATGAAAAATGGCGGTTTGGCAAAGTCGATTTTTTGGAACGGGTGTGCAAGGCTAATCTATCGAAATTGACTTTTATCAGTAAAAATCTACGCAGCATTAGCCGCGAATTAAACCTGAAACCATCCACGACCGTATATATGCAACACGGCAAAGGCGCGAAACGAAAATTACGATTCAGCAAATCCAATAATCGGAATATCGAACAAGCATATTCCACGCATTATGTACTACGAAAAGAGGGATGATTTGCAGAATGATTACCAACTATCGGTTCTTTCTCTCCATTCATCTCTTTTTGATAAAGCTTCAAATTCGCTGATAACTCCGGTATCTACGAGCAGCGTCAGACCACCTATCAATTCTACTCTGTCTTTAGTTTTATCCACCCGTTTTTCGACAGCGGATATGATGTCTTCACTGAGTAGTTCGTCTTTTCTTTCTGCATAGTATAATTTCAGAGATTCTGTGGCTGCCAAAAACTCATTTTTGCTTTTACTTTTGATAGATTTGGTGCATAATTCCATAAACTCCGGCACCTCAAAATAATCAGATACACTTTGCAAAATGTCAAGGGCATAACCACGTCTTTTCCCCGAAAATGCGTCTCTGTCGAGTTTTATGATGTAGATTTCTTGAGCAAATTTTATGAGTGCCTCTGCTATTTTACCTTCTTTGGTTTTGGTGCTTCTTTCAAAATGTTTCTTTTCTTCGCCTTCTTGTTCACGCCACAACTTATACGGCAAATATGAAATAGTTTTTAATAATTCATCTTCTAAAAGCTGCTTCAAATTCTTTTTAGTAAGTGCTATTCTTTTTGCCGTTTCTAATATAGGTTTTAAATCTTTATCTGTAAATTTATCCTTATCAATTTCGTCTCTAATTTCATACACCAATTTTATAGTCAAGTACCCTTCTTGTTTTTCTTTTTCTGTATGTTCGTATAGGGTAATAATTTTATCACATATTTTCTTTATATTCATACTTTTTCTTATGAAAAAATTAATCATTTATCCCCTTCCACCCCACAGCCTCCTCCAACTGATAGCCCAACTCCAACAACAGCGCATCCTCCCCATGATTTGCCGAAAATAACATCCCGACGGGCAGGTCATGTTCTTCATTATGCAGGAGTGGCAAGGTAAGCGAAGGCGCACCCGTCGCATTGCAGAAAGGCGTGATACAAGCCCACTTTTCCATACGGGGAAACACCTCGTCAAAATCTGCCGACATATCAATATAATCAAGTCTCGGAGTCAGATGCGTCACCGTTGGGCTGAGTAATATGTCGATTTTATTTGATTTTATAAACTCATCATGCAGCAAATTGGTGCGACGTAGGCGGCGGACGAAAAAAGGGGTTTTAAGCATGTTTTTGGTATAAAACTTCGCTAATCCGTGCGTCAGATTCGTGAGTTTGGAGGGGTCGAAAGGGGCTTGTACGAGCGACTTACCAAATTTCTTGATAAAAAACGCACTCATACCCCAAAGGTATTTGAAATCCTCCATCAATTGGTCAGTAATTGGGAGTTCAACTTCTTTTACGGTATGTCCCAAATCTTCCAAAATCTTTACGGCTTCGTGCATGTAGGCGGTCATTTGGGCATCTGCGCCGTGTCCTTGTGCGGCTTTTCCTGTAAAGCCAATCGTCAGTTTGCGATTAATCGGATTTGTGACTGTACCCATGCGTTGGAGTTTGGGATTGTGGTAGTATTTTTCAGCTTCGCCATAAAAATGTGCTGTATCACGCACCGTTCGCGTAATCACACCATCTATGGCAACTTCCACGATTTGTTGGGCAAATATTTTGGAGAGTAGAATGCGTCCGCGAGTCGGTTTCAAGCCCACCAAACCGCAAGCCGCCGCCGGAATCCGCGTAGAACCGCCGCCGTCCGCCGAGTGCGCGAGTGGCACGACACCCGCCGCCACCAATGCCGCCGAACCACCCGACGAACCACCGACTCCATACTCAAGATTCCACGGATTGCGCGTAGGTGGCGCATCCGGGAATTGCGTGAAGCAAGTCAAGCCCATGTCCGGCATGGTACTCGTGCCGAGATTAACGAAGCCCTGTGCCAGAATTTGCTCAACGATAGGGTCGTTTTTGGTGTTGGGCTTTGCACCCTCGAAGGCAGATGTGCCGTGATAACAGGGCAAGCCCTCAATACAAGTCAAGTCTTTGAAAAACATGGGTACGCCACCAAAAAAACCATCAGCGTGTTGGTCAGCATTTGCAAGGGCTTTTTCGTAACAATCGGTTACGACAGCATTGATTTCAGGGTTGGCTTTCTTTGCCCGCTCTATGGCTGCTGCGACGACTTCGCTTGGTTGGAGTTCTTTGTTTTTGATGCGTTGGGCAAGAGCTGTGGCATCTGAATTGCCGAGCGCATCGTCGGTGTAGCTGTGTATTTTCATTTTAGTGATTGGTGGATTGGTGATTAGTGATTGGTTTTTTGCCTGTCCCTACGAAATGTGTCTTTTCCTTACCAAATTTTCCTATCCCAATCCTTCTGCAAATCTTCTCTAAATCGCTGAACCCATTTTTCGGAATCTCGGTTGGCGGTTTTTTGGTAATACATTTCTTTGATGTTCAATTGGTCGTATTCAATGTCGAGATAATCAATGATTTGTTTTATGGTGTTTTTAAAATCTTTTATAAAATCTTCATACACTAAAGTTAGTGGCTGAATATCGTGCTTGGTATAATAGGCTTGCATGGCACATTCCCGCAAAGCAGCTTCTTTGAACAAATGACTCAAGGCATCAAAATCATAATTTTCCTTATAAAAGTCTGCTTCATTTTCATGACTTTGATGGGGTTTGAGATGCCACTGATTATCCTTGATGGCTTTCCACCATGAAACGGCTTGCCTGACCTTATTGCGACGTGTGAGAAAGATATGTTTACAATTTGGAAATAAATCTTGCAGCAAATCTTCTTCATCAATTGCCTCATTTTCAAACATACCTTTTAATGTAGCGATTTCTCTAAAAATTTTGGGATGAATACTTACGTGCATCGAATGTTTTATCCCAAATACGCCATTTTCGGAAGTTCCCAACGACCAAAGTTTGTCTCTCAATTCCTTCCAAGTCGATACCTTATAATGCTCACACAAAGAATTTGAATCAAATATATTGAAATATTCGCCCGGTATTCCGGCGATACCCGTTTGCTCCAAACCTTTGCACAATAAGGTACTCCCATTGCGCTGACTAAACCAAATTCGATATGATTTTTTCGCTTTCATGAAAAAAATTTGACAGGCTACCCAACCATTCTTTTTAACACTTCGTTAATGAAATTAGAAGTAAGTACGAAGGTACTACTTTAATGCAAGTTCTCCCGATAATTATCGGGACAAGTTCATTTCAATTTTGTCTTAATTAGTGTTTTGTATATTTGCTGCGTAACACAGACATTCCTGTCTGTGCGCGTGTAGAACAGACAGGAATGTCTGTGGTACGTTACACCAATTTCACTACAAATGAACAAGAAAAAAATCATCAATGACCCTGTATATGGTTTCGTTACGATTCCTTACGGAATTATATTCGACATCATTGAACATCCTTATTTTCAGCGACTTAGGCGCATCAAGCAACTCGGTCTGACACATTATGTTTATCCCGGAGCATTGCATACCCGTTTTCATCATGCCCTTGGCGCGATGCACTTGATGACTCAAGCCGTAGAGGTTCTACGCTCCAAAGGGGTGGACATCACAGACGAAGAAGCCGAAGCAGTGACTATCGCAATTTTGTTGCACGATATTGGTCACGGACCTTTTTCACACGCATTGGAGCATACGATTGTGGATGTGCATCATGAGGAGCTTTCTTTGAAATTTATGGAGGCATTGAATGTCGAATTTGGCGGACGACTTTCGCTTGCGATTGAAATTTTTTCAGGAAAATATCCTAAAAATTTCCTACATCAATTGGTTTCGAGCCAACTCGACATGGATAGGATGGATTACCTTAATCGCGATAGTTTTTTTACGGGTGTTCATGAAGGCGTGATTGGCTATGACCGTATTATAAAGATGTTGTCTGTGAGTGAAGGCGAATTGGTCGTAGAAGAGAAAGGTATTTATTCAGTAGAAAAATTCTTGGTGTCTCGTCGCTTGATGTATTGGCAAGTGTATTTGCATAAAACCGTTTTGAGCGCAGAGCAAACATTGATTCGCATATTAAAACGAATGAAAGAACTCGCACAGGCAGGGCGCGACTTGAACGTATCAAATAGTTTGCGATTTTTTTTATATGAAAATAATAATACGAATAATTTATTAGAAAATTATGCGCGATTGGATGACATTGATATTGTAATGGCAATTAAAGAATTGGCTGAATATGATGATTTTGTGTTGTCTTTTCTATCGAAAGGAATTATCAACAGACGATTGTTGAAAATTAAATTGCAAAATGAGCCGTTTGGTCGTGACCATATCAATGAAATGCGTCATAAGACGGAAAAAAAATACCCCATAGAAAAAAAAGATATAAAGTATCTTGTTTTTGAAGGAAAAGAAGCGATTAGCAGCTATAGTCATTCGGAAGAAATAAAGATTTTATTCAAAACAGGAGAAGTACTTCCTATTTCCGAATGTTCTGATCACGGCATTGAGCCACGCACTATGATGAAATACTATCTTTGCTTTCCAATGAGTGAATTATGAATTTTGAATGAGTGAATAAATTTAATACTTAAAAAATTCCCACTCATTCACTCCTTAATTCACGAAATAAAATTTCATCATTTCCATTGTGGTTAAAATTTTGTTAAACGGTATTTTCTATTAGTAAAATTGTAAAACATTTTTAATAAAAAAATACTCTACTATAGAAAGTTTTAACTACCTTTGCGACGAATTTACAGATTAGGTAAAGACTGTATTTGTCAAATATATTTATTAGATGTATTGAAAATGTGGAGGAAAGAAAGGGATTCTTTTGGTAAGAATTATTTCCTTATTTGGTCTTTGTTATTTTCGACATAATAACATTGATAATCAAGCCATTGAATCCAACAAAATGCCCCACCCAGTTATGAATTTAGTCCTTAATCAAATTTTTTAATTTAATTTTTTAAAACTCTTTTTTACTGTTATGAGAAAAGTCAATTTTATTCTCTCATTAATCGCAGTCTTAGCACTAAGTACAGTTGCTATTGCACAGCCAGGTGATTATCCGCCAAACTCGGAGCCTGGTAAATGTTATGCAAAGTGTATGATTGCTGATAGATACGAAACTCAAACTGAGCAAGTCTTGGTTAAAGATGTTTCTTATCGTACAGAAATCACACCTGCACAATATGAGACTGTTACTGAACAGGTAGAAACACAAGCTGCTTCATCTCGCTTAATTACAGTACCAGCTACTTATGAGACCGTTACGGAAACTTATGAGTCAGTTGCGCCATCACAACGTTTGGAAGTAATTCCTGCGAAGTATGAAACTGTTACTGAACAATTTGAAAGCAAGCCAGCTTCTTCACGTATCGAAGTTATACCTGCTACTTACGAAACTGTTACAGAAACTTATGAGTCAGTTGCGCCATCTTCTCGTTTGGAGGTGATTCCAGCTACTTATGAAACTGTATCAGAGCAGTATGAAGTAGAGCCAGCTTCTTCACGCATCGAAGTTATACCTGCTACTTACGAAACTGTTACAGAAACTTATGAGTCAGTTGCGCCATCTTCTCGTTTAGAGGTGATTCCAGCTACTTATGAAACTGTATCTGAGCAGTATGAAGTAGAGCCAGCTTCTTCACGTATCGAAGTTATACCTGCTACTTACGAAACTGTATCAGAGCAGTATGTAGTAGAGCCAGCTTCTTCACGTTTAGAGGTTATACCTGCTACTTACGAAACTGTTACAGAAACTGTTTCTGGTGATGATGCTTCTACTCGTTTGGAAGTGATTCCTGCTACTTACGAAACTGTTACAGAACAGTATGAAGTAGAGCCAGCTTCTTCACGTATCGAAGTTATACCTGCTACTTATGAAAATGTTTCAGAAACTGTTACTCAGAATGATGCTTCTACTCGTTTGGAGGTGATTCCTGCTACTTATGAAACAGTATCTGAGCAAGTTCTTGTAGCTGAAGGTTCTTCACGTGTTGAGGTTATACCTGCTACTTACGAAACTGTTTCAGAGCAAGTTGAGGTAAAACCAGCTTCTTCACGTTTGGAGGTGATTCCTGCTACTTATGAGACTGTTACAGAAACTTATGAGGCAGAACCTGCATCTGTTCGTTATGAAGCTATACCTACTCAATACGAAACAGTAACGGAAACTATCGAAACTTCACCTGCTACTACTAAGTGGGTAAGACGTAAAGCTGACCGTAACTGTCTTTCTGCCGACCCTAACGATTGTCTCGTTTGGTGTTTGGTAGAAGTACCTGCACAATCACAAACTATCACTAAGCGTATTCCTAAGGCTTGCCAAGGGGAGACTGCTCCTGACGGTGGCGGTTGTGTTCGTCGTGTTGACATACCTGGTAAAACAGCTACACGTACACGCAAAGTGTTGAAAACACCTGCACAAACTCGCGAAATTGCAATTCCGGCTGAATACAGAACGGTAACACGTAAAGTACTCAAAACGCCTGCTACAACTCGTGAAGTTGCGATTCCTGAGCAATACGAGACTCGCACACGCAGAGTATTGAAAACACCTGCACAAACTCGTGAAGTTGCAATTCCTGGTACAACTGGTACTATCACACGTAAAGTATTGAAAACACCTGCTTCTACTCGTGAGATTGCTATTCCTGCAAAATATGGAACACGTACCCGCAAAGTGTTGAAAACACCTGCTTCGACTCGTGAGGTGAATGTACCTGGTACTACCAAGACTATCACACGCAAAGTGTTGAAAACACCTGCGACAACTCGTGAGATTGCTATTCCTGAGAAATTAGGAACACGCACACGCAAAGTTCTTAAAACTCCTGCTACGACTCGTGAGATTGCAATTCCTGCAAAATACGGAACTCGTACACAGAAAGTTTTGAAAACTCCTGCACAAACTCGCGAAGTTGCGATACCTGGTCAAACAGCGACTCGCACACGTAGAGTGTTGAAAACACCTGCACAAACTCGTGAGATTGCTATTCCTGCAAAATACGGAACTCGTACTCAAAGAGTATTGAAAACGCCTGCGACAACTCGTGAAGTTGCGATACCTGGTCAAACAGCGACTCGCACACGTCAAGTGTTGAAAACGCCTGCGACAACTCGTGAGATTGCAATTCCTGCAGAATATAGCACACGTTCAATCAGAAAATTAGTTACGCCTGCTACTACACGCTCGGTAGATATTCCTGGTCAAACAGCGACTCGTACACGTCAAGTGTTGAAAACGCCTGCTTCGACTCGTGAAGAAACTATCCCTGCACAGTACAGCACAATTTCTAAGCGTGTACTTAAAGTACCTGCTTCCACTCGTACTGTTGAAGTACCTGCTGAATATAGAACCGTTACAAAACGTATCTTAGTTGAGCAAGGTGGTTTCACTGAATGGAGAGAAGTTCTTTGTCCTGCAAACGTTACTGCTGCTACAGTACGTCAGGTACAAGACGCTTTAAGAGGTCGCGGTTACGATCCAGGTCCATCTGACAATGTTATGGGTCAACGTACTAAAGACGCACTCAGAAAGTTTCAAAAAGACAACGGTTTACCAATCGGTAGCCTTGACTTCGAAACTTTGAGAGCCTTGGGTCTTAACTACTAATAATATACTTTTTAATTCTACTATCTACCTGTTTTAGTAGCATTAAGAGACTAAAGAGAGTCCTTGCATCTTCGGATGCAAGGATTTTTTTTTGTCACAAAACATTCATTTTTTTGCATAACCCACCAAAGATAAAATACCTGCTCAATTCTATCATGACTTCTTTATTCTCAAAACAATGTGAATTTAAAATAATCCTAATGAAACATCCTTTTCGTACAAAATAATCTAATCCTTTCCTTATCATCAATTAGTCACTAAATTTCCGTATTTTAGCGAAACAGCTTACATGCCCTTCCGTAATCTTAGTTAAGCGTTTTCAACATAAATCGGAAAAAAGACGCATAAACGCTGCCCACGCAGCACAAGTATTCAAAATAAAAACAGCCCAGTCCATGAGAGCTATACTTATTGCATCATTTTTAATGCTATCCCTTCTTTCGGAAGTTGAAGCTTCCAATATGCAGGTTCAATTTATTGACAATCCTAACATTGCCAAAATTCGTGCAAGCGAGGAAGGTAAGTTGTATATCGTTGACTTTGTAGCTACTTATTGCTACATGTGTAAAATGATGGACGAAACAACTTTTTCGGACAACCGTGTTGTTGATTACATGGAAAAAAATTACATTCCTGTTAAAGTCAATGTAGATAATTTCGATGGTTTTGAATGGAAACAGCGATACAATATCCGCAAGCTACCTACCATTATGGTATTCAATTCAGCAGGAGAACCTATTGCAAAATATGAAGAATCAATGGGTAGTACCCGAATGTTGGAAGTACTCGAAGCACACAACAGCCCACACAATAAACTCGCTAATTCCTCCCCTTATGTCCATCAGAATATACCGACGACGAATATTGTAAAATCCGTATCTACTTCTACAGTTTCTTCCTATCCCACAAAGCCTGTCAACACCAACATAGGTCCGCCAGAATTGAGTTTAGAGTCTGAAACAGGTTTATTTGAATTTACGGTAAAACGTGCTCATTCGACAGGTTACGGTGTACAAATCGGCGTATTTGCAGAGTATGGAAACGTATTGCGAGAGGTAGAGCGACTTACAAAGCTGTTTAATTCACAAATACTCGTCAATATCAATCAACTTCGAGGACAAACCGTTTACAAAGTCATCATCGGGCATTTCCCGACACGACAAGAAGCCGAATCACTCCAATACAATATGGCATTAAAAGGCACTAACGGCTTTATCGCAGACCTTTCAGTATTATATTAGATGCATAAACTTATTAAGAATATTAAGACTTTGGTACAAGTCGGTGAGCTAACAGCCCCCCTTAGAGGCAAATCTATGGCTACCCTACCAACTATCAATAATGCTTTTTTATCAATAGAAAACGGTCAAATCGCAGGTTTCGGCACAATGGAAAACTGTCCTGAAAATGCCGATGAAATTATTGATGCAACGGAAAAAATGGTTTTTCCTTGTTGGTGTGATTCACACACTCATCTTGTTTATGCCGCTAATCGTGAAGGAGAGTTTGTCGATAGAATAAAAGGATTAACCTATCAGGAAATTGCTCAACGTGGTGGCGGTATTCTCAATTCTGCTCGTCGTCTGCGCGATACACCAGAAGAAGTTTTGCTTGAAAATGCTTATGAGCGTTTACAAGAGGTCATTCGGTACGGTACAGGTGCGATTGAGATAAAAAGCGGTTATGGCTTGACACTCGAAAGTGAGTTAAAGATGCTACGCGTTATTCGTCAATTGAAAGAAATGACTGACGTTACGGTTAAAGCCACTTTCCTCGGCGCGCACGCGCTTCCTCCCGAATATAAAGACAACCGAACAGCATATATTGACTTGATTGTCAATGAAATGCTGCCACGAATAGCCAGCGAAGATTTGGCAGATTATTGCGATGTTTTTTGTGAAAAGGTCGCTTTTACACCCCAAGAAACGGAGCGGATTATTGCTGCCGGGCAAGAATACGGACTACGCTCAAAGATTCACACCAATCAATTCAACTGTATGGGAGGCATACAAGCTGCCATAAAACACAAAGCACTTTCGGTAGATCATCTTGAGGTAGTGAATGATGATGAAATTACCTGTCTGCAAAATGCTCCAAATACGATAGCTACACTTCTTCCTTCCGCCCCCTTTTTCATCAATGACCATTATCCCCCTGCTCGGAAATTGATTAATGCTGATATTCCCATAGCACTTGCTACTGATTTTAATCCGGGTTCATCGCCTTCCGGCAATATGTCTTTTGTAGTTTCATTAGCATGTATAAAAATGCGAATGACTCCCGAAGAAGCCATTAATGCTGCTACCATCAATGGTGCTTATGCTATTGAAGCTGAACATCGATTGGGTAGCATTTCAATAGGTAAACAGGCGAATATTTTTATTACTAAAAAAATATCTTCTATAGCACAATTACCTTATTCCTTTGGAAGTGATTTGATAGAAACTGTTTTTATAAAAGGGAAAAAGATATAACCATTTTTATTTAATTGCGCGAATGTGATTTTACAAATCGTTTAACAAAGCAAAAACGCGAGGCATTTAATGTCTTCCGTTTTTTTACTTTTTGCAAAAAAAAAGAGCGACTCAATTTTGAGTCGCTCTTTTATATATTTGATGAATATCAAATCAATATTAATAACCTGCGCCTGGATTACCAGAATAGATATTACTAGATCTAGAAGATTTAGGTGTATCTTTTCCTACTGAATCCCAGTTACCGCTATAAGCTGGACGACCTTGCTCAGATTCGCCTCTTGCTACACGGAATTCTACACGACGGTTCATGTACTGACCGATTTCAACTTCTTTCTTACCTGTGTGATTATCACCTAACTGTGTAACGATAGGATTCGCTTCACCACCGTATTGAAGAATCAATCGACTTCTATCAATACCATAGTTGTTAGTTAAGTAGCTAATAACTTTTTCAGCACGTTTGTACGAAAGTACGTCATTGTATGGATTAGGTAAGCGAGCGTCAGTGTGACCTACTACTACAACCTGAAGTCCTGGACAACGCAACATTGTGTTAGCAACGTGGTGCATTTGTGGGTAGAACTCTGGCTTAAGGTAATATTTATCCAAATCGAAATGTACCATTGGTAAGTACCATTCGTTAGCACATGGCTCTGGATAAGCAGGTATGTCAGGCATTTCGTACCATCCTTCTTTTTGACCGAGTTTTTTGACATCTTCGTCACCGTAAGTTGGTGGCTTTGGACAGTCAGCAACACCTTCGGCATCTACCGGACAGCCGGGAGGAGAGTAAGGCTCTCTATCTTGGCAATCTGGTACACCGTCGCTATCGCTATCAAGCGTTACACCGCGAGTGTCAACTGGACAGTCAGGTGGTGTGTTTGGCTCTCTATCAACGCAGTCAAGTACGCCGTCACCATCCTCATCGTCTGGAGGACATCCTTCTTTCTTGCGTGCATTACGTGCAATTTGCTCGTAAGGCGCATCCAAAGGATTTAACCACCATAAAGGCTCTACCGCTTTGTCGAAGCTACCGAGGTGGAAGTTCAAGCGAAGATTTTTGTAGTGAGGTACGTCAACATCACGCGTGAAATCAACATCAGCGTTTTGTGTGCTACCTGAATCGTGCCAACGATAACCATCAAGGAGGTCATCATCAGAGAAAGTAACTTGGTATTCCAAAGAAAGTGTAACACGATCACCAAGGTGATAACCGATACCGACACCTGCGTTAGCGAGTGCTTTGCCGACTGTGTTAGCTCCGTCTTTATCAGAAGTACCTGTGAAGTTCCATAGGTTGCCCCATACTTCGCCGGGAGTTTCAAAGTCATCATCTAAGATATCGTTGATTAACTTCTCACGGATTTCTCTTCTACCTTCTCTGGTATCTCTATCATAAGTAGGATCGGTTCCATAAATATCACTTGCGAGTTCTCTGAATTCAGCGTCATATAATTGATCGCCGTTCAGTGCATTATAGTGCAATTGATAAGCATTGAGACCACCACCACCGAAAAGATAGAAATTCCATTTGTTTCTTTCTTTGTGAAACTTCAGGTTGTTCAAATTGATAATACCTTGGATAGATGCTTCGAGATATTTGTTCTCGTAGTTAGCGAACCATGGAATGCCATCTCCTACCCTGAATACCTCATCCTGAGCGTTTGGATTTGGATTGAGGCGAACCTGTGAGCCATAACCTGTATTGTTAGGACCTACATTACGAAGTTGCTTATTTTGGTAAGCACCTGCTTGGTTCGGTTGGAAATTGACACCACAAGTTACACCGTAATGTCCTGTCAATCGAACAGAAAATACGTATCCAAGTGATTTTCTTAAAGATAATCCAAAGGCAAAACCCGGAATGGGTCGCCATGGATTCACGTCTCCGGAAATCGTTAGAATTCCTGCATGTAATCCAAGTTCCCACATGTCCCTTGGCTTGGAGGGATACTTGGTGTTTCCGGCTCGCCACTCTTTATGTTGACCATCCGGATCCTTGACGACTTCGTCGTCATAAATCGATTTTTGTTGTGCAAAAGCCATAGTGCCAAAGAGTAATGTTAAGACTAATGCACTTAGAAAGTTGAATCTCCTTGTCATAGGGTTGTCCCTTTTTTTAGTTAATTAAAAAATTTATAAATATTTTGAACACCTAAGCAATATATATAAAATTAAGACCTTACTAATTACAAAAGTAGGTTTTTTTTTTGTCGAAGCAAACGATTTAAGATTTTTTTTAACGAAATCTTTATTCAAAGTCTTTTAAAGCGACTTTAACATTTGCTTAACAGCTACTTTTATGACTAAATTTTGACCAATGATGTGACAATAAGTCACCCTTATCCTTCATATTATTTTTAAAACTTATCACTCCGTCTTGATAATATGCCATATTAATAGTTTTACTTTTGAGGATATTGTTCTCATTTAGGCGTTCTATTTCAAGAGCTAAGTCGGGAGTTCCGTAAGGGATATTGTCACGGGCGGTAGGTAGTTGGTGTTTGAACTTTTCCCACTTTTTGGGCATGATGTACATGCTCACCGCATTACAGTTTTTATTGAGACGATAGATGTATAATGCGTGAGTGCTTTAGAGAGAGGGTTTTTTTGTAAGCCACGCCAATATACGTAATTTTCCATGATATTGCAAGTAGTTAGCAGAGAATCACCTTTTTCACCTCGTTTTTATAGTGATGAATGACAAATTAGCCAATAATTATTGATACTTGCTATCTTCTGTGAATAAGGACTCTTATATTTTGACTGTCGAGTTTTTTCAAATAACTTTCATCACCACTTATCAATTTTTACAATCATTTTCTTCTTGTAGTGGCGATTATTTTCCAGATAATAATCTGGTATTAGAATTTATCTACTTCTCAATTTTTGTACCAAAATTAGGTCTGTTTATTGACATCGAATTTACTTGAATTAAAAACAAGTGGGTCACGAATAGGCAAATTGACTGATTATGAAAACATATTTTTGATGTCACGCTCATTTGCCTTACAGATACCTCTTTCGGTAATTAATCCTGTGACCAATCGCGCAGGTGTTATATCAAATCCGTAATTCAAACCTTGACTATTTTCCGGCGCAAGCCGAACTTTTTTTATCGTTCCTTTGTGCTTACCATATATATATAGTACCTCATCGTCTCCTCTCACTTCAATCGGTATGTTTTTGCCATCTGTCATCTCCCAGTCTATTGTGGAAGAAGGTAAGGCAACATAAAAAGGCACATTATTGTCCTTCGCTGCCAATGCTTTGAGGTATGTACCGATTTTATTGGCAACATCGCCGGTGCGTGTCGTGCGGTCTGTGCCTACGATGCACATATCGACCATGTCGCGCTGCATCAGGTGTCCGCCTGTATTGTCCGTAATAATGGTATGCGGTATGCCGTGTTGCCCCAATTCCCAAGCCGTAATACGTGCGCCTTGATTGCGGGGGCGGGTCTCATCGACCCATACATGAACTTTGATACCTTTATTGTGGGCTTGATAAATTGGAGAGGTAGCTGTTCCCCAATCTACACATGCCAGCCAGCCTGCGTTACAATGTGTCAATATATTAACGGTATCACCGCTTTTGGCAATACTTATCTCTTCTATCAAAGAGATGCCGTGTTCACCGATTTTTCGGCAAACCTCAATATCTTCTTGTTTGAGTCGTAAGGCTGTATCGGAGGCAATTTGTATTTTCTCCTCTGGGCTATCTGCGCTTAGAATCGCATGAAGTTGTTGATTCACTGCCCACTGGAGATTGACTGCTGTAGGTCGGGTTTCTAACAGTTGTCTTGCACATTCTTGCAAATACTTTGCCGAATTTGGTTTTCCTTGCGCTTCTAATGTGGCAAGGTACATCCCATAAGCCGCCGTCACACCAATTAGAGGTGCGCCACGTACCCACATTTCTTTGATGGCTTGGGCAGCTTCTTCTACTGTTTTTAATGTGACTACCCTAAATTCATGTGGCAACCAACGCTGATCGATAATTTTTATATCCTTTTTATTATCATCAAGCCAGATGGTGTGGTATGATTGACCGTCAATTTTCATAGATACTTGATATGTTTACGGTTAAAATGTTTTTTTTGTTACAAAATTTTAATAAAAATGATATGTCACGTTTTGATGTTAATTAAAAATCTGCTTTTGTAACAACTCAAAACAAGCATTATAAATTGTAACCTCACATCGATATGAATGAAATGTTCTACAAATTTAATAAACATGACCGATAAAAATGATAAGCTTACTATTAAATCATGGTTAATACACTGTTTTATAAATTTATTTACATTTTTTGACGTTTATTTTGAAATGAATCGAATCAAAAATGACGCGAATACTTACTGTATTTAAGGAGTTTTTTGGGAAAGAGTCGTTTTAAAAGAAATATTCAAAAAAGTAAATAAATTTATTAAACAATGTATTAATACATTGTTTATTAAATTTCTTATCGTTTTTGACGTTTATTTTGAAATGAATCGACCCAAAAATGACGCGAATACTTACTGTATTTAAGGAGTTTTTTGGGAAAGAGTCGTTTTAAAAGAAATATTCAAAAACGTGAAGAAATTTATTAAACAATGTATTAATTTGAGCAGTAATACCATTTTAAATAATTGATGCCGTAAATAAAATGGATATATCTTGTTGATAGTCGAGGCAAAAAACGCAGGCATAAGTACGAGCCTACGCTAAGGCGAGTATTTTTAACGAAGAATATCGACAAAAGATGTTCGTTTTATACGACATCGGTTGTTTAAAATGGTATAAGTAGTGTGAATTTCAATATTAATCATTCAGGCAACTATCCCAAACCGTTAATTTTGTACTTTTGTGACGAGAATAATGAATAATGTGAGTAGTGAACGTATATATATTATGTGGAGTAAAGTTAATCACATCTAAGTGAAAGAAATTAAATAAATTCAACAGGAATGCGCCGTAATTTTTTCTTCTAAAGAATTCAAAAAATCGTTGCATAGCAGGGCTATGGAACTACTTTTTTGTGTTTTTTAGAAGGAAAAAGAACAAGCATAACTGCCGAAGTTATTTTGTTTCTTTCACTAAATCAAAAAACTCGCCGTTCTCCACTTTTTAAGGGAGAAACATAAATAAAGAAACATCCATGCTGGAAAATTGGTTAAAAACCGTTGACACAAAAAATATTGTACCGCTTCGCAGCCTCTCAGCACACCAATGGGGTAAAAAGGTGGCAATATATGAAAAAGATATTCCCGACCTGACACATGTACGCATGGCAATCGTCGGTATAGAAGAGGAAGCCGCCAATGCTGTGCGTCAGCATCTTTATACAATGACCTCGCCTGATAAAAAACTGGCTGTTGCAGATCTGGGCAATTTTCGCAAAATACATCCCGAATTTGCAATACCCTTATTGGCAGAATTGGTCGAAAACGATATCATACCTATTATAATAGGTGGACACCATGCCTTCACTTATGCTCAATACAAAGCCTATCAATTGCTGAATCAGTTGGTGAATATTGTAGTGATCAACGAGCGAATTGCTTTTACAGCAGACGGACGAAAGAAAGACAAAGATTATTTTTACCTCAATAAAATTTTAAATGATAAAAAACATTTTCTTTTCAACCTAAGTCATCTCGGTCATCAAACACATTTTGTAGATCCCAAGACCCTATCTTACTTCGACAAACGTGGTTTTGATTGTACACGACTCGGCTTGATAAAACCACATCTTTCTGAAATCGAACCTGTTATACGTGATGCGGATATGTTGAGTTTTGATATTTCGGTACTCAAACAATCTGAAGCTCCCGGTCATCAACTCCCCTCTCCGAGCGGCATTTTTTCGGAAGATGCTTGTCAGATGGCATATTATGCAGGTGTGAGTGACAAGATGACTTCCGTAGGATTTTACGGTTATCATCCACCACACGACATCAATGGACAAACTGCCCAGATTGTCGCCCAAATGATTTGGTATTTTGCCGATGGTTATTGCAAGCGCGTCAATGACATCCCCGTTAATACCGACAAATTTATCCGCTACGCGGTCAATCTTAATAATCACGAACTTATTTTTTGGAAAAGTAAAAAAAGTGAGCGTTGGTGGATGCAAATACCCACCATTAAAAAACATAAACACGACCAACTCGTACCTTGCTCCTTCGCCGATTATCAAATGGCTTGTCATGACGAGATACCAGATAGATTTCTGAACGCCTTGAAAAGAGTAAAATAAGTTCAAATCAAGTACACAAATTACGATAAAAGACATCCTTAAATTTTAAATAAATCACAAATACACGAATTATAAAAGCATGTCAAATACACTTCCTTCATTCACTGACCTTCTGAATCTCGCCGACGAAAAACTCGGAGCAAAAACACTGGCTTGTTCTGATGATTTTTTTGCACCTATGGACAACCTTGTCAAGCCCGGACGTGGCGCATTTATAGAAGGAAAATACACCGAAAACGGCAAGTGGATGGATGGTTGGGAATCGCGTCGTAAGCGCACGCCTGGGCACGATTGGTGCATCCTACAACTCGGCGCGACGGGCATTATCAAAGGCATTGATATTGATACCAATCACCTTCTTGGCAATCATCCACCACACGCTTCCATAGAGGCTTGCTATTTGCCCGAAGGCGATATTGAGCAAGCTAATTGGCAGGAAATTTTACCGAAATCACCTCTCCAACCCGGCAGTCAACATTTTTTTGAAATTGATAATTCTAATCATTGGACACATCTCAAATTAAACATCTATCCTGACGGTGGTGTGGCGCGTTTGAAGGTGTATGGCGAAGTGAAAAAAGATTGGAATACAGTTAATAAAAATGAATTACTCGACCTTGCTTCAGCACTCAATGGAGGAAAATCTATATTGTGTAATGATATGTTTTTCAGTCAGATGGGTAATCTTTTGATGCCAAATAGAGGCGTAGATATGGGTGACGGCTGGAAGACCAAACGCAATAGAATACCCAATAATCATGACTGGGTCATCATTCGGCTGGCACATGAAGGTCGTATAAAAAAGATAACGGTCGATACTTGTCATTTTAAAGGAAACTATCCCGATTCGTGCTTAATCGAAGGAGCAAACACGACGGATAATGACATAGAAAATGCCAATTGGACGACCATTTTATCACAAACAAAATTGTCTGCCGACAAAGAACATTTTTACGAAAAAGAATTGGTTTCACAAGATGTTTTCACTCATATACGACTAAATATTTTTCCTGATGGCGGTGTGAGTCGTCTGCGATTATGGGGGCATATTGTTAAAAAAAAAATGACGATTCTCAAGCTCAATGAGCTTCCTAAAAAAGCAGCCTTTGACGAAATTAGCAAATGCTGTGGTGCAACAAATTGGGTCAATAATATGGTCGCAGCACGTCCTTTTAAAGATGAAAATGATTTACTAGGAAAAGCCGACAAATACTGGTCACAAACTACCGAAGCCGACGGACTCGAAGCCTTCACACATCACCCGAAAATTGGTGACATTTCGAGTTTAGAAAAGAAATTTGCTAATACAAAAACATGGGCTGGCAATGAGCAAAAAGGCGTAGCCACTGCCACCAAAGCTGTCATTGAACAACTTGTGAAAGGCAATAAAGATTATGAGGATAAATTTGGCTTCATATTCATCGTTTGTGCTACCGGAAAATCAGCAGATGAAATGCTGACTTTACTCCAAGCCCGACTCCCCAATGACCGTCAAGATGAAATTAAAATCGCTATGGCAGAGCAACATAAAATTACGAAAATTAGACTGACAAAGTTGATTAGTTGACTTGCTTAACAACAGTTTACAGAGTTTATAAAGTGATTAGTTGACAAAGTTTTACCTACGGCAAAACCCTATTTGTTAATCACTTTATAAACTCAATAAACCTTAAACTAAATAAACTGATAAACTCAACAATATGCAAATCACCACACACGTACTTGACACTTCCAAAGGCACTCCGGCGGAAGGCATTAAAATTACTTTACAAGCCTCCGCAGGAGACAATCAATGGCAAGACATCACCTCTGGCATCACCAATTCGGACGGACGCATCAGCGATTTTTTATCCAAAGATACCGTCATAGCGCCGGGTATTTATCGGATGTTATTTGACACCCAAGCCTATTTTGACCAACAAAAAATTAAAGCTTTTTATCCTCATGTTCCGGTTGTTTTTCAGATATTTGACACCGAACATTATCATGTACCTTTGCTCCTCAATCCCTTCGGATATTCAACCTACAGAGGAAGTTGATTCACCCTCGTACTGACTGCTTTAGCTGTCAAGTGTTCTTGGACAGTCCGCAGTTGTTACAATCACTTGAATTTCAATACCTTTATAACTCACTGATTATCAGAGTGTCCAACGTTAGACGGGTAGCCGATATTTATACATTTACAGTTTATCACTTCAACCGATACCTCACCCCAACATAAATCTCACGTCCTTTCGTTGGTCCCCAATTAAAAGCCGTATCAAAATACTGCCCAAACGGGTCATCGGCTGCAAGTATCGGGTCGGCTTGACGGAAATTAAAGATATTTTCGCAACCGCCATATACATCTATATTATTATCGAATTTGTAGGTAAATTGTGCGTTCACAAGCGTATATGGGCGCGAGAATTGCTCTTGCTGATAACGCTCCGGGTAGCCGTTGGTGTCGGGCAAGCGTTGGCGACCATTGAAGTGAATATTGGTATCAAAATGCCATTTTTTGCTGATGGGTTCGTAAGAAAATGTGGCGAGTAAACGGTGTTTTGAGTTGAAGGGCAAAGCGACTTTTTCACCGTCAATTTCGCGAAAAACATTCAAAAAATTATACGCCAATTTGAACTCGTACTCCTCCAAGTACTTCATATTTCCTTCTATTTGAAAGGTATTAGAAGCAGATTTTTCTATAAAATTTGTCAACACTGCTTGTCCGGGCGCGCGGTCGTAGTCAGGAAAGATTTGATTACTAAAATTCGTGTGATAAAAATCCGCCGTAAACGTCCCGACCCAATCCTTCCAAAACTCTTTGTGTACGACATTAAAACCAAAATTTGCCGATTCTTCCGGGCGCAATTCTTCCTCAAAAATAACCTCTCGCGAACTCGCCAACAAACTGGGATTTTCTGCATACACACTCGCTACGCGCCAACCTGTCCCTGCCGAAAATCGCAACTCTGTATTGTCCGCTACATTATAATTCACCCCAAAACGCGAGGTCATAAAACCACCGAATTTTTGATGAACATCCCATCTTACACCACTTATCAATTTAAATTTTTCAAAATTTGAAATATTCTCAATAAAAAAGCCCGGAATACGATTTCTTTGCTGCGTTACTTCCTCATCTATCGTTTCTTTGATATTGGAATGACGATAACTCAATCCCGCTTTTACATCATGCTCCCTCGCTTCACCATACTTTTGTTCGTACTGAAGATTGGCGTAAGCAAACTGTTGTAAACCTGTATATGGCTTGATACCAAAGTAGGAATTTTGTTGATGAAAAAATGTCGCACCGATAAATTTAACTTGCTGATTATCAGAGAGTATGTAGCCTGTTTTAGTATAAATTTCAGGTTGAGAAATAGCGATATGTTGACCATATACATCCGAACTACCTTTATCTATTTTTCTATCAAAATTCTTTTCACCGCCCGTCCGCGTTTCATGCCAATATCGCAAGGCAACTTCCGAAAAAAGCCCTTCAGTTACTGATTTTGTCCGAATTTTATGATAAATTGCTTGTCGTTCCACCAAAGGAAAATCTAAAAAATTATCATCATTCGCATCCCTGCGAAAGCCCGGACGCGAGATATGTCCCGACGTAAAACTCGACCAACCTTGTGGTGCTTCATAAGTATAATTCGCATTTAATTGATGAATACCGTTGCTATTCGCAAAAACGTTGAGTAAAAGTCCGTCCTCGTCTTGCGGTTGTTTGGGTATTACATTGATTTGTCCACTCATCCCTTCAAAGCCTTGTAAGACAGAATTCGCGCCTTTTGCCACATAGATCCGACGCACCAGCGTACCCGGATAACTGCTCACACCATAAGTATAACCCAAGCCCTGAATCATCGGCAGTCCGTCGAATAACAATTGATTATAAGCTCCCGACAGACCCAAAATTCTCAGTTCTTTGGCATTTGTCACCACATTTGTCGTCACAGGCTGCACACTTGCTTGTGTTTCAAAACACCCCGCGAGGTCGCAGCAAGCCGCCTTCGCCAATTCGCCTTCCGTGATGACTTCGATTTTGGTGGCGTCGTTGGTCACATAAGTATCCGGGCGTTGGGTAGAAATGACGACTTCGCCGAATGTCGAACCCTTGTTTTCGCCCATTTCAAAAAGGAGATTATTTTGTCCTTCGGCAATCGTCAGCGTATCATTTTCGTAACCGATATAGCTGACAATGAGTTGATTGCGCTCCGCTACAAAAGCAATTTCAAATACACCTTCATCATTCGTAAATGTCCCGGTAGTCGAATTTTGCCAATAAATATTCGCACCGACAAGCGGAGTCCCATCTGCTTTATCCATCAATTGCCCGGTCAATGGTTGGGCAAATGCTGCGGTACTCAGAGCAAGGAGTATAATTGTGGTGATTTGTTTCATATCATTATACAAACGTTGGTTTGTACTGTAAAGTTATGTATTATTTAAGAGAAATGACGCTATACAAATTTAACATTTACAAAGCCAAACTTCATTACAAAATAATTCAAACACGCTTCACTTATAAATGACACTTAATTTCTAAGCATATTGCAACGATAATTCGTATTTTTACGTTTCATAAAGTTATCGAAATTTTTTAATTGAAATTGCATAATATTTATGCTAAATTTAAGTTAAAATAGATGGACAAAGACCCCTCATCCAAAAAAAACGCCATAGTCGCACACCAAATGGCTGCCAACTATGGACTATCGACCAAATTATTTTTGATATGTCAAATAAAATTACTATACTTTTTGCATTAGTTATGAGCCTTTTATTCATAGGCTGTGCTACGCAAAAAGATACAGAGGCAGAACTCAAAGGCTTGAAAAAAGCCATGAAAAACCTCAATGCCCGATTCAACGGCTACCACAATTCCAAGATATTGCTCAAAGAAGCAAACATGGCTACCGTAGCTTCACGTCAAGATAATTACAATCAAGTACTTGACCTCTATGATGAAGTTGCTGCCGAAGGTGGCGGTGGTGGACAGCTTGATCCAGTTATAGAAAAAGCATCGGTGGTCGTTTCTCTTTATCGTCAAAGCAAGTGGACAGATGATGCCTACATGCAGATTGGAATGGGCGAATATTACAAAGGAAATCATCAAGAAGCTGCCGAAACTTTTCAATATATTATCAATAATTATGACCCGCTTGTCTTGGTCAGAAAACGTGGCGAAGCCCTCAAACGTAGCAAAGACGCAAAAGATCGCGAAAAGGGAAGAGAGCTACTCAAGAACCCCGAACCGGCAAAGAAAGATTACAAAACCCGCCAGCGTGATGCTATGATTTGGTTGGCACGTACATTAATATCGCAAGAAAATTTTGGTGAAGCCGAACTCGTACTCGAACAAATTGATGCGATAGAAGACCTCTCCAAACCCCTTCGCAGAGATTTGTCGATTGTCAAATCTTTTTATGAACTCAAACAAAAAAATTACGCTGCTGCAATTCCTGCTTTACAGGAAGGTTTGGAACTGACAAGAAATAAGCGAAAGAAAACCCGCCTCACTTACATCCTTGCACAACTCTATGATTTACAAGGAAATAACAGCGAAGCCCTTGCCAATTATAAGCGCGTCACAAGATTGCGTCCTACTTATGATATGGAATTTCGCAGTCGCCTGAATATCGCTACCAATGGTTTTCAGAGTGGTTCTTCAAGCAGTAAAGCAACCTTGGCTGCGCTCAAACGTATGTCAAAAGATGCTAAGAATGACGAATTCAAAGACCAGATTTTCTATGTAATGGCAGATATTTATGCCAAAGAAAACAATACGCCTCTTGCCATCGAACACCTCAACAAATCACTTCGTAGCAATAGAGGCAATCAACCACAAAAGGCAGATAGCTACCTTCGTTTGGCAGAAATTTATTTTGCAAAAGAAAATTACGTCTTTGCCAAAAATTATTACGATAGTACAAAAACGACACTCGCAAGTACAGATGAGCGTTATGAAGCCGTTGAAAGATATAGCGAAGCTTTGACCGACATTGCCGCTAATCTTGAAATTATTGCATTGCAAGACAGTCTTTTAAACATCAAAAACATGAGTGAAGATGAGCGTCTTGCTTTAGCAAAAAAGCTTAAAAAAGAACGCTTAGATGAAGAGAAAAAAGCTGCCCTGGCATCTACCGCAGAGTCTATGATGAATCCTAGGGGTATGAATGCAACTCGTCAAGGGGATGGCAGCAAAGTGGCACGCCCTAACATCTCAGACTCAGGACTTCCTACAAGTGGTATCAGCGGACCCAATTCAGGAAATAGTAATTATTGGGCATATAATACTAGTGAAGTCAAGAAAGGCAAACGCGATTTTGAGAAAAAATGGGGCAAACGCCCACTTGAAGATAACTGGCGACGTTCACAAAATCAAGGCATAGCAACCCTTGAAGACGATGGAGTCGTCACCGGATTTGGGAGAGTACGGGTCTCTGATGCAGAAGTCGATGCGATGTTTGCTGATGTACCGAAAACCGCAAAAGAAGTGGAAGCTGCCAACGACAAAATTATAGAAGCCTTGTTTGCTCTCGGTAGTTTGTATGATAACAAATTGGATAAACCACAAAAATCCGTTGACGCTTTTGAGGAACTTTTGAGTCGTTTTCCCGGCAACAAATACGAAGCCGAAGCCCTCTACGCACTTTACACCATTGCAATGGATAACAATCCGGGCAAAGCAGCAACTTACAAAAACCGTTTGCTTGATAAATACCCCAACAGCAAATTTGCAGTAGCTCTCGCCAATCCCGAAGTACTTGCCGAGATGCAGCGTGGCGAAGACAATCTCGAAATTTACTATGACGAGACCTATTTGATGTATGAAAATGGCAGTTATAGTAAAGCCAAATCACGTATCGGCATGGCAGATTCGCTCTTTGGCGCAGCCAATGAAATTGCTGCCAAATTTGACTTACTCAATGCCCTTTGTGTCGGTCATACCGAAGGCGAAGACGCTTATAAAGCCTCTCTAAATCAGGTCATTACAAAACACAAAACTACCGAAGAAGGAGAAAAAGCAAAAGAAATACTGGCATTTCTTGAAGGTAAAAACCCTGCTCTGGCAAGCAAAAAAGATGGTAAACCAGACCAGGGAGAAAAGACCAAAAAAGAGAAAGAAGCCAAGCAATTGTTCAGTGACAACAAAGACCAACAACACTACGTTTTGGTCATTTTGAGTTCGCCGGACATCAAATCTTCGCAAGTCAAATCCGCAGTATCTGATTATCATAAAGAACATCATAAATTGGACAAACTCTTCACGGCGAGTTTATTATTGGATAAAAACACGCAAATGCTTGTTGTCCGTCGCTTTAAAAATGCAGATATAGCTGGAAGGTATGTCAAATCCGTGCGCGGAAAATCTAAACAATACCTCAACGATATTGACGACAGTTACAGAGTTTATGCCATTTCGCAGAATAATTACAAATCACTTTTACGCTCCAAAAAACTCAATGAATATGCCCTCTTTTATGAGGAAAATTATAAGTAAAATGTACAGGCGGCTTTCAGTCGCCATGTTAGACATAATTAAAATATTACAAATGGTGATTAAAATCGCCATTACGAATTATAAAAACGGTAAGGGCTTGCGTATTATTAATACGCAAGCCCTGAGTATTTAATGAAAATACTTACCGTTTTTAATTTCTGTTAAGTAGAATTTAAAATTTTGGCAAAGCCCATTTAAATCACTAACTTCGCCATTCATTTAAATGATAAAAAAGGTCAGACAGTATCTATTTTTTAGGGGGAACGAAAAGTCGTTTTTATAATATGTTTTTAAAATTGAAGGGAAAGTGTGAGTCGGCGGACATTTTGAGAATGTCAGGCAACAGTATTTGCTCACTATTTAATGGTAATCAATTACTTACAAAATAAAAATTATTTAATTTATTTAAAATAATTTAAATCAAATGTAAATATATCTCGCCTGACATTTTGAAAATGTCCGCCGAGTAGGCTTTCTTAAAAATCTAAAAATTAACATATTACGCATTATTAAAACAACTTTTCGTTCGCCCTGTCTATTTTTAATGTAAAATGTAAAACATAAAATTGAAAATGTAAAAGTGAAAATTTCTCATTCCACCTGAAAAATACATCTCATTAGACTTTTACATTTTACATTTATTATTTTAAATTTTACATTAAAAAAAACCGTCTGCCGTCAAAATAACTATCTTGTACGAACAACAGCATAACGATACCACAAACACCGGTTCTGCATGGGCGCAAAGAAAAACCAAGCACAAACGAGCCACTCATTGGTTATGGTTTTTCTTCGGACTGGGACTTATCTCCACGACTTTTCTTTTCCTCTTGCTTTCCAATGATTTGCCTTCTTTTGAAGAATTGGAAAATCCGAAAAGTAAACTCGCTTCACAGATACTGACCGCCGACGGTGTGTTACTGGGGCGATATTTTACCGAAAATCGCGTCAATATTAATTATCAAGACCTTCCGCCACAAATGGAACAGGCATTGGTGGCTACCGAAGACGAGCGATTTTACGAACACTCCGGTATTGACGGACGAGCTTTGGGGCGCGTCGTTGTTAGAAATATACTGATGGGACAGCGCAGCGCAGGTGGCGGTAGTACGCTTACCCAACAATTGTCAAAATTGCTGGTCGGTCGTCCCGAATTTACGGGCAATCCCTTCAAAAAACTCTGGCGTATATTCACGACCAAGCTCAAAGAATGGCTCACCGCCGTCAAGCTCGAACGCAGCTATACCAAAGAGGAAATCATGATGATGTACCTCAATCAATTTAACTTTATATACGGTGCTTACGGTGTCAAATCAGCTTCTGAAATTTATTTTGGAAAAGAACCCGCTGACCTCAATCTTGAGGAGTCTGCCATGCTGGTCGGAATGCTCAAAAATCCAGCTTTGTACAACCCAAAACGCTTTCCTGAAAAGGCACTCAAACGTCGCGAAGTCGTTCTTAGTCAAATGGTTAGAAACGATTTGCTGACGCGAGAAGCTTATGATACACTACGCACCAAACCACTTGATTTATCCAATTTCAAACGGGTGGATCACAATGAAGGAGCTGCTCCGCACTTCCGTGAGTTTTTACGTGGTGATTTGAAAAAACTTTTAAAAGATTATCCCAAACCTGACGGAACATCTTACGATATTTATCGCGATGGCTTGACCATCAAAACCACGATAGATTCGCGTATGCAGAAACACGCCGAAGCAGCAGCTCGTAAGCAAATGGCAAAGGTGCAAAAAGAACTATTCAAGCATTGGAAAGGGATGGATCCGTGGACGTATAAGGGTAATTCAAATGATGAAAAACGACAAGCGACCGCAGAAGAAATTGCTATACGCAAAAACTCTTTACAGAAACTTGTTTATCAATCAGATAGATACACTAATAAACGTCCTAAATATCTCAAAAAAGCGACTGAACTCGAACTTCGCGATGTTGATATTGAGCGATTATTGAAAGCTGAAAAAGATAATGACATCATTGCCCGTTGGAAAAAGTCAAAATTTATCGGCACTAAACTCGCTGATAAATACCGTAAAGTTTTGCGTAGCAATGATTGGGATACGGTGAAAAGTGAGTGGAAAAAATTACAAAAAGTTATCGATGAGGAATTTGACAAAGAGGTTGAAATGACCGTTTTTGCTCACAATGCGGAAGGAGAAACTGACACCTTGATGTCGCCAATGGATTCGCTGCGATACCACCGGATGCACCTGCAAGTCGGTTCTATTGGACTCGATCCCAAGACCGGACACATTAAAACGTGGGTAGGCGGTGCTGACCACAAATATTTCAAATATGACCACGCCAACAACAGCGTACAACGTCAAGTCGGCTCTACGATTAAGCCTTTTTTATATACATTATCCATTGATTTGCGTGGTTATTCGCCTTGTTATAAGGTTGTAGATGCGCCGATTACACTCGAACAAGGTACGTTCGGCGGACTCACACAGGATTGGACACCCAAAAACTCCGGCGATTTTACCAATGAAGCTATCACGCTCCAAACCGCTCTTCAAAAATCCAAAAACTCTGTCTCCGCTTTCCTGATGAAAGATTTGGGCAGCGTCGAACCTTTCCGCGATTTTCTTGGCAATATGGGTATCAACCTTGACCGCGTCGATCCCTACCCTTCTATATGTCTTGGCACGCCCAATTTGTCGGTATTTGAAATGACGGGCGCGTATTCGGCTTTCGCCAATGAAGGCATTGTCACCAAGCCTGTTTATATCACAAGTATTGAGGACAAAAACGGTAATATCATTTATGAATCTGTCATCGAACAAAAGCAGGTTATTAGCGAACAAGCCAATTACGTCATGCTCGGCATGTTGAAAAATGTAGTGGGCGCAAGGCTTGGTCTTGACAGCGAAGTCGGTGGCAAAACCGGTACAACCAACTCCCACGCAGATGCTTGGTTTATGGGTGTCACCCCCAATCTCGTTATGGGTACATGGGTTGGTGGTGACGATAGATGGATACGTTTCCGCGACATTACCTTTGGACAAGGCGCGTACCTTGCACGCCCTATTTTTGGTGATTTTATGAAGCGAGTCGAGCAAGATAGTGAAATTGATTTTGATACAAATGTGCGCTTCGCCGTACCTACACAAGAACTTGAAATAGAAGTGGATTGCTGGAAATATGACCAAATAAATATCATGCCCGGTATGACAGAAGGTGATTTGGGAATGAACGGCGACAGTGTAATCGGTTTGCCTGAAGGGCATCCTGCTTATCAAGGCGAAGGGCTATACCCGCCCGGTGGTTTGCCCGGTCAATTACCTCCCGGAGAAATTCCCGTAAACAATGCGGACGAAGAAGATGAAGGATTTTAAAAATAATATACTTCGTAGTCAGCAGTTTATCAGTCCGCTGTATTGCATTAACTGCGATACTGCGGACTAATAAACTGCTGACTATATTGTAATTACAATGTTTTTAAATATTCTATTAAAACAGCTCGTTCTTCATTTGTTAGTTTATCACCAAATGTATGTCCTTGATTTCCATAACCTTCTAAGCTTGTGTCGTAAACATACTTTCCTCTGGGTTTACTGACCTTCTCGTATTGCCAGCCCATTTTAATGTAATCGTAAGCCCTGCTGTTCCAAACTCGTTTCCAGTATTTCGGACGTTGCTTACTATCCAATAAATCTTCAAGTGTCGGTACAGAGGCATTGTGCAAATACGGTGCAGAAGCCCATATTCCATCCAAAGGCGGCGCGATATAACCCGCCTTCGGCACATGACTTGATGCCGGATATGACTTGGCATACCAACTCTCATTATACCAATCAGACAAACCATCTTCACGCATAAAATAGTAAGCATAATAAGGGTCAGTCCCGACCTTTTCCAATGCAATCAATTTATTCGGATACGACTCATTTTCTCCATAATATCCATGACACTTACTGCAATTTTCTTCAAAAATAGCTTGTCCGCGCTCTGCGAGATTTTCGTCAATTTCTTTTGGATATTTTGGTGCTTCGAGACTGTGCATCCAAGTCAGTACATCTCGAAAATCATTCAAAATTTCACGTGCTTGTGTGCTGTCTCGCACACCCGCGAGTGAGGCTTGCATAAATTGTTTTCTGAAATCGCCACGCCCCATGCCATTATAGTACAAAGCGTTCTTTTTCTTGACATTCCAAAGAGGCGGCACATCCGAAGCCAGTACATATTTCGGCATGGTGTACTGTTTTTTGCGCTTGTATTCGAGGTCAACAGGATCTCTAAAATTCGCATAACCTTCTTCCAATCGAAAGGCAGGATTTACGCCCGGATTAGGCGTAACAATCTGGCGAATACCTTTTGGCATCAGGTGTCCATAAGGTTGAAAAACTTGTCGTTCTTCGCTGCGTTTTCGGAATTTCAATTTGACCATCGTATTAATGCCGAAGGCAATGATACCCATACTTTTTGTAAAATCGCTTTTACTATTTCCTAACCCTGCAATGAGTTCACCGTCAAGTCGTCCGGCATGACAAGTAAAACAAGTGCCTGTGGTTACTTTCACGCCATTTTCCATCTCAAAAACCGTTTGGCTATATGGCATATTTGCATTGTCACCCTTCCGATATAAGAGCGTATCACGGTAATCTTTAAATTGTTTTTTGACTGCATCAAAAGGGATACCCGTACCAACATAACCGCCCGAAGATATGTAATCAAAACCGCGTTCCACATCACCATTTATCGCTTGTGGCGTAGCAGGAATTGCCTCATAAATCCAGTCTTGTTCGTCATTGACAGTAGGTAAATTTTGGTAGGTATTGCACGCAAAAATCAGGAATAGAAAAGAGAATAAGAGGAAGATTTTATTTTTCATGTTTAGATTGAAATAGCTTTAAGAGTTTTCAAATACTAACATATAACCCTATTTGTTTTGAACAAAAATACAAAAAAACTGGCTGCAAAGTACAGTTAATTCTCTTTCATTTTTAATACTGCCTGTCGTTCTCTGTTCAATATAAGTTGAGTCACATCAGGTCGTGAATAATGCCCTGTGGCATCAAAATTCTGACGTTCTTCCCATACTCTTTTGATATCCAGTGTAGCCGTCAAGAGACACTCTTTATCAGTGACGGGTTCGATAAGCCATTGTCCGTCGGGTGCTGCGATACACGAACCACCGTTGGCGAGTAGACAACCAAAACGAATAACCCGGCAAAAACCCTTCACCAAATACCACCAAATCACAATTTTGTGCTCCGGCATCCGATATGTAAGTCTTTATTTTCGCTTTGGTTTGTTCCTTATTCAGCCAGACGGGGGAGATTTGAGCTAAGGCAACTTTGAGTTGGTCGGTGTTGTTGGTCATAGTTTACATTTTAGGGCGATTTAAAAAATCGCTTTACGTAAAAAAGAGTTGATTCGCTAAATTTTCAAAATTAGCCAATCAACTCTTTTTAAATTATTGTCTCGTCAAAAAACTATCGTCTATCGACAACGGACTACCAACTAAACTAAATCATCTTTTATCAATCTCAATCACAGCAGCAGCGATATTTTTATCCGAATTGGCTTGGAAAATAATCGCACCTTCGGCAGCTTGAAAATTGGCATCACGTACCATTTCTGAGCCAAGTGCGTTGGTGACTTTTTCAAGATAGGTATTGCCGCGTGAGCGGTCAACGAGTTGATTAAGCTGTTGATAATCAACAGCTTGTTTGGTGACGATAATCGCGATAAAATCTTTATTACCGATATTGTCGGGCGTAAGATTGTAATCGCGTGGAAATACTCGCGTCCCCGTAACACCACAGTAAGGCGAGTGCTTAGGCGTATAAGGGAACAACACGTAACTCGAACCGTCAGTTTCTTGCCCTAATATATAGGTGTAACATTCGATCGTATTGGCAAATTCGATTTTGAATTTATCGCCTACACGCACAGGGCGAGTCGTACCAAAGAGGTTAGCACCACGTTTTTCGAGCGTGATATTACGTCCCGTAGCTTGGTCAACCAATCCGAATCCGGCAGCAAATTGAGTAGCAGTTTTGTCGTCGGCTTTGCCCATTGGGTAAAGTCCGTAGGCTTCTTTGTTGAAATATTCAAAGTCTTTATATTTGACCCAACCGACACCGTTTTTACCCCATTCCGGTCCCCAACTGTTCATGATTTGAAATGCACCACCTTTTTTATAATCATCATAACCAACGACACACATGGCGTGTCCGCCAAAACCACGCATTTGGTAATCGCCTTGTGTTGGTTCCCATACTTCGCGCCCTCTCATGCGCTCCATAAATGTACCGCCGACTTGCATTCCAATGACGACAGGCGCACCCGCAGCAAGATTTTGTTTGACAGCGAGTAGGTCGGTTTTGTATTTATTATGATCCACACTTAGGCGGTTTGAGCCTTTGATTCTGTATTTTGAGGCTTCTTGCATTTCGCGCTGATTTGGTTTTTTACTACAGCTACTTTCATTGTATGGAAAATACTCCATAGGTAGTGTACCGCGCGATTCCATGACCTTCATTGCCTCATGTATATACGTACCCTGACAACCACGCAAAGCGATTTGATTGTACAAAAAAGAAGGACTGAATGCCACTCTATCAGGCGTTGCACCATAGGCTTGAGCGTACTGAATCGTCTGTGCAGCATAGGCACTTGACCAACCTACGCATGAGCCTTGTCTGCCTTGATTGAGTCGTTTAGGTGCATATCGCAACAAGGATACTTTCTCTGGCAATGGATTTTTACGATTATCGGCAAGCGCAGCATAAACCAGTGCTTTGTCATATTCCTCCTCGCTCAAATCCGCACCCATACTAAAAGGCGAAACTATCGTACCACCGCCATCATCGAAATTATTATTCGTATTGTCGTTATAGTTATTATTATCAAAATTATCAAGACCGCCGCCACCGACACTACAAAAACCACCGAAGTAAAGTAGTGCGCCGATGCCCAAGACTATCATCAGCATTTTAGGATTACGGAACAATCCCATTAATAGTAAAGGCAAAAATCCACCGATATTTCCACCTCCACCGCCCGGATTGCGAGGTCGGCGCGGGTCGCGTGGTGGGTTGTTGTTGTTTTTATTTTCATCCCTGTATCTGGGATCTTCTTCCATTCTTATAGGCATTGTTATTGTTTTGTTTTGTAAATTAGTGAATTAGATGATGAGTTGATTATGAATTAGGCAAAATATCTTACAAAGCAAAATATTTTCTAAACTACCTGATTAAGTCATTTACCAATCTTCTCATCAATATGACGACATAAATGTTTGTTGCCACTTTTTTCAAAGGTTTAAATTTAAAATATTTCTATGGGAAAACAAAAATTAATTTTGTACGTAAAATATAATTAATGACGGTTCGTATATTTTGTGTATTTTGCCAATCAATTAATGACTAAAAAATTGGTTATTCTCGTCTATTAATAATTTATTTTAAAATCACCTACTATTTTACATCCTCATTTTCAATACAATGCGTAAATCGAATGATCAAACCTTAAAAGATGCCTTACAGAAATTGTCTAATGATAGACAATTCAAGACAAAACTGCGACAGGCAAAAATACGTGATTTGTGGCCCCAAGTCATGGGAAAAGCCATTGCAAATTATACTGGAGAAATATTTATTAGAAAAGAAATATTGTACCTAACGATAAATTCTTCGTCTTTAAAACAGGAATTAACTTACGGAAAAGATAAAATCTTGAATATTCTGAATGAAGAATTGGGCGAAGAATATTTGAAGGATGTGGTTATTCGATAATTTATTCCTTTTCAGATATGTTAATTTATTTTAAAATGACATAATAATGTTCCAAAGAATCAATCATGTTCGTTATATTTGTGACAGTATTGAGTAAGAAAACCTGTTTTATGATTTGAATTGAAATCCATAGAATAAAATAATCAACAATCATTTTACCCATTTGTCTAAAAATTCAAACTACCCTCTAAAGTGGCATTAAATAAAAAAAGAGTAGCGTTTGCGGTTGCGATTTTGTGTACAGTGGTGCTTTCCATTGCAGCCACGGTGTATTTGTATCAGCAAAATGACCCTAAAATAGCCTTGACAAAGGCTTTACCGCCCATTCAAAAAATGAGCATCGAAGATATGCCCGATTTGCCGAAATTAAAATACGGCATTGTGGTAGATTCTATGAATGTCGTGGAAGATAAAATCCGAAAAAACGAATTTCTCGCCAACATCTTAGAAAAGTATAATATTCCGTATCAAGATATAGACAAACTCTCCCGCAAGGCACGCAAAACATTTGATGTTCGTAAGCTCCGAAGCGGTAAAAAATATACCATTCTCACCGATAAAAATACACCTGCAAAAGCTCAATATTTCATCTACGATCCAGACCCTTATTTTTATGTCATTTACGATTTGCGGGATACATTGGGTATCAAAAAAGTAGAACGCGAGATAGAAGTTAGAGAGCGTATTGCTTCCGGCGTTATTGAGTCATCTATGTGGAACACCATGATGGACAATGGCTTATCTATGGATTTGGCAGCTAATATGGAAGATGTATTCGGTTGGGTGATTGACTTTCACCACGTACAACGTGGCGATAGGTTCAAAGTTATTTTTGATGAAAAATATATTGACAATCAGCGTGTAGGCGTAGGGCGTATTCATGGTGGCGTATTCCGTCATTACGATGACGATACTTATGCGATGTACTTCGAGCCGAATAAGGAAAAATTTGTCGGTTATTACGATGGCGAAGGCGAATCTATGAAGCGTACTTTCTTGCGTGCGCCACTCAAATATTCGCGAATTTCGTCAGGCTACGGTATGCGCTATCATCCCATTAAAAGAAGAAGAAAAGCACACCTCGGAACAGATTATGCTGCGCCTATCGGCACACCAATATATAGTGTCGGTGATGGTACAATTTCCAAAGCCAGCTACACACGCGGCAACGGAAAGTATATCAAAATTCGCCATAATAAGAAATATTCCACACAGTACCTACACATGAACGGTTTTGCCAAAGGTATGCGCGTGGGCAAGAAAGTGAAGCAAGGCGAAGTCATCGGATATGTCGGTAAGACAGGTATGGCAACTGGTCCTCACGTTTGTTTCCGCTTCTGGAAAGACGGCAGACAAGTCAACCACCGTCGCCTCAAATTCCCTCCACCGGAGCCAATGCCCAAATCACTCAAACCGAATTTTCAACAACTTCGCGATTCTATGGTCAATCTCATTGATGGTATTGCTTTCCCAGCAATACAAGCAGATTCACTTTCTCGCGATGTAAGTGAAGTCATCTCTTCGGGTAGCGGTAAGCAGATATTGGAATAAGTGGAAGGTTCAACAATCAATTCGCTTTCAGTGAACTATGAAATGAGAAAGTGTCGCTTAGTACATTGTTTATTAAATTTCTTATCGTTTTTGACATTTATTTTGAAATGAATCGACCCAAAAATGACGCGAATACTTACTGTATTTAAGGAGTTTTTTGGGGAAGAGTCGTTTTAAAAGAAATATTCAATAACTTAAAGAAATTTATTAAACAATGTACTTAGTTCAGTCCAAACACTTAAGGCATATTTAAGGCATCAAAAACGATATACCTCTCCTCAAATTTGAAATATAAAAAAGAGCAAAGCGGAACAATTATATTTTTGAAATTATTATTTTTATTTTACTAAAAAAGAATAGTTTACGACACCAAATTAATTAATAAAATTTAAAAATAAATTCAATCTCCCCGACAATTATTTTACTACCTTTGTCCTCATTTTAAAAACATTTTCATAAAAATCACGTTTCAAGGTGAAAGCAGAATTCTGCGCGATGGTTCATATTTTGCAAAATAACATGTAATTCGAATCATCAATCAATACTAAAAAGTACGTAATGACATTTGAAGATTTGGATCTAATCAGCCCTTTATTAAAAGCATTAAAAGACAAAAATTACACAAGTCCCACACCGATACAAGAGCAAGCTATTCCGATTGTTTTAAAAAGAAATGATGTACTCGGTTGCGCTCAGACAGGCACGGGCAAAACAGCCGCTTTTGCCATACCCATCATCCAACTTATCCAGCGAATAGAAGGTCGTCAGAAAGGTAAGCCTACGTTACGTTCTTTAATCGTCACGCCTACCCGCGAACTCGCCATACAGATAGACGATAACATCAAAGAATACAGCAAATATACCAACATCAGGCATACTGTCATCTTTGGCGGTGTCAAACAAGGCAAACAGGTTCAGGCACTACAACGAGGTGTACATATCCTTGTTGCCACGCCGGGCAGGTTGCTGGACTTAATCTCGCAGGGTTATATCAACCTTGATATGATAAAAATATTTGTATTGGATGAGGCAGACCGTATGCTCGACATGGGGTTTATCAATGATATCAAAAAACTCCTAAAACTACTGCCCGAAGAACGACAGTCTCTGTTTTTCTCGGCAACCATGCCCGATAATATCGTACAACTCTCCAGAAAAATCCTTAAAAGTCCGAAAAAAATCGAAGTAGCAGCCGTCTCTTCCGCCGCCGAAACGATACGGCAATATCTTTATTATACTAATAAAAGCACTAAAAAAGATTTGTTACTCCACATCCTTGAGGAAGACGATATCGACCAAGTTTTGCTCTTTTCTCGCACCAAACACGGCGCAGATAAAATCGTTCGGAATCTCAAGAAACATAACATCAAATCAGCCGCTATACACGGCGATAAAGCCCAAAATCACCGTCAAAAAGTTCTTCGTCAATTCAAGGAGGGGCAACTTCGAGTCTTAGTTGCTACGGACATTGCAGCGCGTGGTATTGACATCAATAAGCTCCGATACGTTATCAATTATGACATTCCGAATGTACCCGAAACTTACGTTCATCGCATCGGTAGATCGGGTAGAGCAGGCGAAGAAGGTGTAGCGATTTCCATTTGTGAACCGGAAGAAAACAGCTATGTCAGAGGCATAGAAAGACTCATCAAACAAAAGGTACAACTCATCAATGACAATCCCTTTCCGCAAACTGAAAAACCCATGACGGACGCTGAAAAACGAGAATGGAATAAGGAAAAACAACGCAGAAAACAAGAGTTTTTCGCTCAAAGGAAGGCAGCGCGTAAACAGTACCCAGCAAAACGGAGAAGCTGGTAAGAATATGCAATATCACGATACACTTCGGGAAATACTTTCTGTGGCAATACCTCAAATTCAAGCCATCAGTGAAGCTGAAATGACGCTCAAACCGCGTTCCGAAAAATGGTCGAAAAAAGAAATACTTGGTCATCTTATTGACTCTGCTCACAATAATCATCAACGATTTTTGAGGGCAGAAAAACAGGGCAATCTCATCTTTCAGGGCTACGACCCCGACGATTGGGTGTTTAAAAACGATTACCAAAATCGCCCAACCAACAATGTCCTGAATCTATGGCATGACACCAATATGCACCTTAGTATTTTGGTAGCAAAAATCCCCCTTCCCGTCTTAAAAAAGGAAACTACCGAGCATAACTTTCATAAAATTTGTATGAACCTCCTCTCCGAAAAACAAGCTACTACTGGTACACCCATAAAATAACTTCCTATTAAAATACGTTCATTGACAAAAGAGATTTACCATGGTGGAACAAAAACGTAATCATGCCTTAGTGGTATCGTTGTCAGCACGTCAAGTTGAAATATTATC
>Ga0209187_1000501_pt1 | contig 65777 bp, 38 predicted proteins | sample BantaG_FD_187430 | JGI IMG/M metagenome (GOLD analysis project Ga0209187, IMG submission 187430) | Marine algal microbial communities from Bantry Bay, Ireland - BantryBay_4 metaG (SPAdes) (version 2) | ecosystem: Host-associated > Algae > Red algae > Unclassified | place: Bantry Bay, Ireland...
GTCAACATTACAAATATGATGAGGATGGTTTTTTAATAGAGAAATACAAAAAAGGCGGCGGTCTGCTTGCTCGGAAAAAAGACAAATGGCAGTATGAGTGGAACGATGCAGGAATGTTGGAAAATGTGATTCGTCCCGATGGCGAGATCGTGAGTTTTGAATACGATGCATTGGGCAGGCGATTGCGAAAAACATTTAAATATACGAGCACCAATTGGCTATGGGATGGCAATGTCCCACTTCATGAATGGAAAGAAAACAGCCGAGGAGAAATACTTAGCAATAGCGGTGTGGGAAGTGACGGTGTGATCACGTGGGTATTTAAAGAAAATAGTTTTATTCCCGCCGCAAAATTGAAAGAAAACAAAAAATACAGTATATTAGCGGATCATTTGGGTACACCGACCAGCATGTATAATGAAGAAGGTGAATCTGTTTGGGAACGTTCGTTGGATAGCTTTGGCAGGATAAAAGAGATAAGCAAAGGCAGTAATAGCAGTTGCCCTTTTATGTACGCTGGGCAGTACTTCGATAAGGAAATTGGTCTAGCTTACAATCGTTTTAGGTATTATTCTCCTGAAGATGGGCGGTATATTTCTAGAGATCCTATTGGGTTAGCTTCGGGAGAGTATGGACTTTATAATTATGTAGGTGATCCGAATGGGTGGATTGATGTTTTTGGGTTGACAAAAAGTTATAGTGAAGCTGAAGCGAAAGAAATAGCAGGTGAAAAGTTAAAAGAAACTTTAGATGAACTTGATAAATTATCCAAAAATAAAAGAAAGAAGATTACTACTGTAGTTGTAGGGGTTAATATGGAAACAGGGGATGTTGCAGTTGGAATGAAAAACTCAGATATTCATCCTAGTACTATTTGTGCAGAAGATTTAGTTGTTCAGAAATTAGGTGGAGATGCTTCAAAAATAAAAATGACAGAGGCTATTAGACCTAGAAATAAAGATGTAATTGATGTATGTCCAAAATGTCAGGGAAATTATCCCAAAGACTCCTTTTTTGATAATGTCAAATTTCAATAAATGAATCAGCAAAAAATAGAAACTATAGTTGAGCAAGCCGCAAAGGTCAATTGGAAGAGTATTAAAGATAGAAATGGTTTTATTGAATATGATATATCAAATCTATTAAGAAATTTAATAAGTAGTGATAAAGAAAAAAGAGAAAAATCCTATTGGGGGTTGGATAATAATATAGTTATTCAATCAGGTCTCTCAGAATCTTGCTTGTTTATATTACCTTTCTTGAACGAATTAGTCAAAATTGCAGAAAACAAAGACCGTCTTTTAGATTTGATTTTTGAAATAATAAATGGTAGCGATTTGCTATTAAATGGTTTTGTTAAGGTGCAGTGCAAAGAAATAAAGGAGCCTTTTATGCATTATCAATTAAGTAAGGACATTGAACCAATTCAATTAAAGCCACTTATTACAAAATTTATTGAACAAAATACTAATCTATATTGCGAACTTTTATCAACTAAAAATAAAAAAGAACTAGAGACAATATTATATATTTTACTTTGTTTTAGCCCTTCTGAATATGTTAGAAAATCTTTTTATGAAGCAAAAAATAATCAAATAGAAGATTCTCTTATTGTAATTTTTAATGGTTTCATAGAAGATATTGAAGAAATTCACGGAGTAGAAGCTGACGATTAGAGAGTTGTCAATTCACTTTACTTTATTCTCTAATACTATGCTCATTTTAATATATGTTCTACATCCACGAAAAGAAATAAACTATCCGTTTAAGGAACTATTAACCACCACAAATTATGTGGTGGTTTTTTATGCAAAAGCTTGTTTGGTTTTAAAGTTTTGAATATAAGTATCAATCAAGTTAAACAGAATGTGTTGTGTATCGCCATCCAATAGCTGAATGTCCTGAATTCGTTTAACAGTTTTTTTATCAAAAGAAGCGTTGATGCCTTCCCCAACTAAATAGTCAAGAGAGACATTAAAAGCATCTGCGATCTTTTTTGCTACTTCAATGGAAGGGCTAGCATCCCCTCTCTCATATTTTCCGACCATCACTTGTGAAATGTCAATCTTATTAGCTAAATCAGCTTGCGACCAATCATTCTCCTTTCTCAAATCCGCAATAATTTTCCCTATTTTCATAATTACAAGATATTAATCTATATAATAGTTATTGATAAATACAAATTTATACAATTATAGGGAATAATAAAATCTAATAGTTTTTGGTTGTTTGAAAATTATAGGGTAGTTTTGTGTCTGATAGTTTTATTGAAACTTTTTCAATATTTTTTTCAACTGAGCCAAAAAACTATGGAAATCACCCAAATCAAACAAAAACTCACCATTTTACAAGTTCTATCGCATTACGGTCTATCAGTAAATAAGGGTCATGTAAACTGCCCTTTCCATAATGACCAGACTCCAAGCATGCGAGTTTATGAAAAAACCAATACGGTTTACTGTTTTGGTTAAAATGCAGTTTAAACATTAACTATTCATTTTGCAGCAAGGGACAAGCGGTGGCAAAACCTCTGCGACAAAGCTCCATCCTTCGCAAAATACGCCCGATTGCAACGGAAAGCCCACAGCCACAAATATACAATTAACGAGTCTACTTTGTAGATCGCCACAACTATAAAAACCCAAATCGAACTATGTATAATGGCAAGGCGAGGACTTGCAGTGTAAAGCGGGGAGCCAACTGAAAACAGAGGGCTAAACATGCCGTCCAAAACAAAAAATACAGTATATTAGGGCGCAGTTGCGATGTGTCCAAAAAATATGGGATTCTAAAATATTGATTATCAATTAATTATAAAACTAAATATAAATAAATCAACTCATTTTAGCACTGATTGTGAGACAAGTTGTATTGCAATTACTTTTTAAAATATATAACTGATTGAAAATCATTGTATTAATATTTTTGCTTTCAAAAAAAATTGGACAGATCGCAACTGCGCCCGTATATTAGCGGATCATTTGGGTACACCGACCAGCATGTACAATGAAGAAGGTGAATCTGTGTGGGAACGTTCGTTGGATAGCTTTGGCAGGATAAAAGAAATAAGTAAAGGCAGTAACAGCAGTTGTCCTTTCATGTATGCTGGGCAGTACTTCGATAAAGAAATTAACCTTGCTTATAATCGCTTTCGGTATTATTGTCCTGAAGATGGTAGGTATATTTCTAGGGATCCTATTGGGCTAAACTCAGGAGAGTATGGGCTTTATAATTATGTTGGGGATCCTAATGGGTGGGTTGATGTTTTTGGGTTGGCTGGGTATAAAGCTCCTAGAGTTAAAGCATTCGATACAGCAGGAATTGATTACACTGAACATTTTGCTGTAAGAGTTGCTGGTAGAAGAGCACGTGGTATTACGGGTAGAAAAGCACTTGACACCTATAATAACGGAAGATTATATTATAATCCAGCTACAAAAAATTACATCAGACATAATTCAAGAACTAAAATAAGTGTTGTTGTAAATAAAAAGGTTAATGGAAAAGCAATAACAGTATTTGAAGGAAACGCATCACGTGATTGGGTACCTATTAAAAATCAAAAATGATATGAATGATATATACGTGAAAGTTTTATTGGGCGATAAAGAAAAGTCTTTGTTGCCAAAACTTGATAATGATTCAAAAATATTAGAAGTATCATCTAAATTGTTAAGAGATTGGACTTATGGAATAGATATAGATGGTAATATTATATTCGATATTGATGATAATTTCATATTGGCAAATTTTGACTTATTAATTCCACCTAAGTTGTGGAAAAAAATTGATTCGTTTCCCAATTTTATTAAAAAGAAAGGAGTTTATAATTTGATATTTGAAAATAAATCAATAAAAATTAAGAGCTTCAATCTTCCACTAAATATATTTTTGAATGATGATAACAGTATTTTAATAGAAATTTCAACAATAAATTCAGAGTTAGTAACTTGCTATCCTCTGTCACCTAAATGTAATGCAATAGTTGAAAAAGGGAAACTGCTAAAAGGTTTTTTGGTTGAACTTTAATATACTTGATTTAATTTTTCTCCAAGTTTGAAATATATCAAAATCGAAAAAGCCACTTTTATAAAGTGGCTTTTTTTATTGTGAAAATGCCTGTTTAGTTTTAAAGTTTTGTACAACATTATCAATTAAGAAAAAGAGTTTGCTCTTAGTGTCATTGTCTAGCTTTTCAATATCATTGATACGCTGTAGAACAGCTTTGTCATAATTAGAAATATCTCCTTCCCCAATCAGAAAATCCACAGAAACGTTAAAGACCTTCGCAATTTTAATAATCACTTCAATCGAAGGTGTATTTTCATTCCTTTCATAATTTCCAATAATAGTTCTGGACACACTAATGACCAAAAGTTTCCATGTTTTATTCACTTTATGCTATTAAAATAGCGTTAAATCGCTGTTAGTGCAAATATATTGTGCTTTTAGTGAATAAAAAATACAATACTCTTTGTTGAATTAATACTAAAGTCTATATTTGATGCATATATGCACAAATAAACTTTTTCAATATTTTTTCAAATGAGCCAAGAACTTATGAAAATCACAGAAATTAAAGCCAAACTAAGCGTTTTACAAGTATTGAGTCACTACGGTTTACCAATAAACAGGGGGCATGTAAACTGCCCTTTTCATAATGATAAGACGCCAAGCATGCGAGTTTATGCAGAAACGAATACGGTTTACTGTTTTGGTTAAAATGCAGTTTAAATATTAACTCTTGCATTTTGCAGCAAGGGACGAGCGGTGGCAAAACTTCTGCGACAAAGCTCCATCCTTTGCAAAATACGCCCGATTGCAACGGAAAGCCCACAGACACAAATGCATTCTAAAAGGGCGAATTTCTTAGATCATCACAACTATAAAGTTTCAGTTCAAATAGTGTATAAAGGCAAGGCGAGGACTTGTAGTGTAAAGCGGGGAGACTACTTTAAACGGAGGAGTGAATTTGCCGTCCAAAAATAGAAAATAATTACTCAAAATAAAAATAACGATAGCAGGAACCCGTGCCAAGAATTATATATAATTATATATGTAGAAATGGTATTGGAGCACGGGAAAACCTCGAAGATTAATTTTGTCTTAAATTTTGGAGTGCATTTTCTTATGGTTATTTTGCTAAATTGACATTTTTTAATAATCCAAACTGTTGGCACAAAAATTGGAGTAGATCAAAAAAATGTAAACTTATTAATTTAAGATTCATTAGGTTCGGAATCTTCACAATCCTCCTCTTCACAATTGTCCTCTTCACAATCCTCCTCTTCAAAATCTGGGAGTACACTTTGAATTAAAAACCAATTAGATTTAATTAGGGTTTGAAGAAGGTTGAGTAGATCTTCAAAAGAGCCATATAAGGCGCCATCTTTCTCATATTCATTCTCTTCTTTAAGAAGTTCGAAAAAAGATTTATAACCTTCAAGGATTTTAGTCATTTCATTGGTTTGAATAATAAACTGATCTATCTGGTCTTTGAAATATTCATCAATAACTGGCTTAGATTTATCTATAATGGGCTTGGTATCAGTAGGATTATTTGAAAGGACCGTTTCTAATATTTCTCTATGATCAATGCAGAAGAAGTCGCAAATTATAAGAAATTTATCAATATTAGGCTCTACCATCCCTGATTCGTAGGACGCAACTTTGTTCCGATTCAAATGAACAGACTTTGCCAACTCTGCTTGTGACAATCCATTTAGTCGTCGTAAAAACTTAAGATTTTTTCCAAAACTGGTTTGAACCAATTTTTTTTTACCTTTAAGAGTCATAAATTTTTATTTTTTTTTAAATTACGAACAAATTCTCGTTTTTCTTAGTAAGATAGATACAGAATAAATAAGTGTCCGATTTGCAGCAAAGAGATTTTCAAAAATACGAGGCGGAAAACGTAAGCATAGCAGGGCTCTGATGAGGCTTTCCAACGAAGTAGTTTTAAAAATATCAAATTTGAAAATGGACAGTTATTAATTTTGTATCACTAAAGTAAAAACCATCGTTATGGCCAATGAACTTAGCATACTATCTCACAATATCAAATATTTACGAAAGCGAGAGAAAATTAGTCAAGAAGAATTGGCAGTGAAATTAGGTATAAGTAGATCAAATATCGCTGCTTATGAAAGTAAAAACGTTGAACCACGTCTCAAAACCATCCTTGAAATTGCTAGAATCTTTGATATAAATATTAAAAGATTGTTAGAAAACAAAATTGAGGAAGGAGAAAGTTTTAATTCTTTTGAGGAAAAATCTTTTGAAAGCCCTACTAAGGCGCAATCTTTAGATATTGTTGATAATTCAGATGTAGATGTTTTTATAAATAAATCTATAAGAATAAAAAAAATATTAGAGGGATTTAAAATTTTTTATACATTTAAAAAAAATAATCTAAAAAGTAAAACAGTTACTACTGATAAACTCATTTTTGACATAGATAACTTTATCAAACTGATGGAGCATCTACTTTCTCATAATGAAGCAATTATAAAAGTATTGTCAAATAGACAAAGTATTGAAAGTACCTAGTGGCTCAAGTCTTAAATCCTTGACACTCTAAACTTCGTCTTTTTCATCTGTTCTTCGTTCAAGAACCTTTTCTTTAGCTTTGGCTAAAGTCAAGAACCTTTGCCTTGATTATGCAAAAAAATACTTTTTTTATACTGTCAACTATTTAGGACTTGAACCACTAGGGCTAAGATTTTTCCTATCTATTCACCACACCTTTACAAAATCAACTGATAGTTTTACTAAAAATGAACACTCAGTACACCAACATTTATTTTACAATGTACTCAATATAATAATTGAGTGTCAGTTGCCACAGGTTGCCTATCACAAGGTCTCCTCTTGATCTAATTTGAAGTTATTCTCTTAATTTTTGCAAGTGGAAGCCAATATTTATCTTTTGTTTTGAGTGTTCAAATCACAAAAAAATGTTAAAAAAAGAGTAAGATGTTGATTTTTTTCACATTTATTGTGAATAAAACTAACAAAATGTGTATATTGTGATCATAATAACTAACTAAACTATTAATATGATGACAGTAGATCAATTTAATCACAATTATGATAATAATATTAATGCTTTGCGCAATTTTGCTTTTAAACTAACTTGTAATACTGTAGATTCTGAAGATTTAGTGCAAGAAACAGCCTTGAAAGCCTTCAATTCTATGCACACTTTTAGAAAAGGTAGCAACTTTAAAAGTTGGGCTTTTACGATCCTGAAAAACACTTTTAATACGGATTACAGAAAAAGGCGTAGAAGAAGAGTGGTAAATATGCCTGTAGAAGACTTTTCTTTTGCTTTAGAAAGCAGTTATTCGACTGAAAACGATGCAGTTACTCAGATGAAGGTCAAAGAGATTAAAACCTGTATTCAAAAACTAAGCACTAAATGTAAGGAACCATTATCATTGCATATGGAAGGGTATCAATATAATGAGATTGCTGAACAATTAGATATTCCAGTTGGTACTGTGAAGAGTCGATTAAATTATGCGCGTACAAAAATAAAAACTTTGATGGAGCAAAGGGGAGTAGCTGTTTAATTAAAAAAAATAATATAGTTAATCGAACAATTATATTAAATATTAAGTAAGGAATATATATAAATTAAAACTGAAAAAGAAAATGAAAAAAGGAAAGAGTACAATTATTTTATTAACTGGTGCTTTGGCAGGTGTAGCTGCTGCTTTTTATTGTGTAGTAACTCCTAAAGGTAGAAAATTTATTAACAATGCATTGGGACAATCGCGAGAACTAAAAAAATCTGTTCAAAGCCACACACAAGCTTTGACTCAAAATGCGAGGGATACAACCAAAGAGGTATTGGATGTAGCATCAGAAAAATTTGATTCAGCTAAAGATTCAATTAACTCTACAGCTCAGAATATTGCTGAAACTGCAGAAGATAAGCTTGGCGGGTTTGAACAGGGAGTAGCTAAGGCAAAAGAAATACTAAATAAACATTGATTATGTGGAAAAAATAATGACATAACTCTTACTAAAACGGTTGCCATGAATGATATTATAACAGATATTGGAGAAAATTTCGAGTATATCAAAACCATTGCTCAAAATAAGGTAGAACTTAAAAAGTTAGACCTTGTAGAAAATGCATCCGATATCTTAGCTTACTTTGTTTTATTTCTAGTTGCTTTTATCCTTGTTTCTCTGTTCTCTATAATGAGTTTAATTGGGTTAACCATATGGCTTTCTCATCTACTCAATTCATATCCTACCGCGATTGGATTAGTAGCTTTGGGTCTATTTTTGTTAATTCTGTTTGTTGTTTTTTTTAGAAACCAACTAATATTTAAACCTATTAAGAATTTGCTTTTTTCCTCAATTTTAAAATAAGTTTATGGAAGATATAATACTCAGAAGAAAAGAAAAATTAAACGAAGAAATTAATGTTGCAAAATCACAATTAAAAACGAACTTGAGTAATGTTGATCCAGTAGAATACGCTAAGTCAACATTTTTTGAAGTCAAAAAAAAACAGCCTATAGCTTCACTTTTTGATAAAGCGATAAAGCTCAATTCTCATTCAGGTAGAAGGTTCAAGATATCACAAAGTGAGTCTTTTCTAACGAGATTGTACTCTTTTTTAACTCGTTAATTTCAGTAGTTATTATAAAACTTATTGACTAACAATAATTTAGTGTTTAATACACTTTCATTCACAAAAAAATAATAATAAAAAATATTTTTTTAACATTAAATATTATATATATATGAATACTTTAAAAGATAAGATCAAAGGTAATTGGAACGTATTACAAGGAAAGCTGAAACAGGAATATGCTGAGCTTACAGACGATGATTTGCTATATGAAGAAGGGCAAGAAGATGAGTTGGTAGGAAGAATTCAGAAAAAGATTGGCAAATCAAAAGAACAAATAGAAAGCTTTATTGATACTATTTCAAAATAGTTTTTTATATTAAAGGAAAAGCTACAGACGTGGCTTTTCCTTTTTTATCAGTAATGCCCAAAGACAATGAACAAAAACTATATTTTGCAAAATCTAGCCTATACTATTATAATCATTATAGGTTTCGGTTCATTGTTGTATATAGGGGCATCCGTCATTTTGCCTTTTTTATTTGCTACTTTTTTTGCTATATTTTTATATCCGATTGATAGATTTATTTTTAAGAAAGTTCGACTAAGGTGGTTGTCTATTATTCTTAGTTACTTATGCATATTCATTCCTATTGTTTTGGTAATTGCCTTGTTCTATTTGCAATTATCAACTATAGTAGGGTCCTTACCTGCTATAGGTGACAGTCTTAAAAAAGGGTTTACGCAAGTAGTTGATAAAGTTGAGGAGCTAATCCCGTTTTTGGACTTGGATAAAGATAAAATACTTAATGGAGAATCTTCTCCAGACTTAAAAGGACCGCTCAGCTTTATAGGAAGGGGCATCGTATCTACTACAGGAATAATGGCTGGAGCAGGATTGACCTTGTTTTACTCTTTTTTTATATTATACTATAGAAAAAGTTTTAAAAACTTTATCATTTATCAATTTGAGAAAAGCTCAAGACCAGATATTAAAGAGACACTTACCAAAATAAAAGAGACCGTACAATCTTACATTCGTGGTTTGGGAATTGTCACAGTCCTTCTTGCTACTTTAAATACGATTGGTCTTTATTTTATAGGAATTGATTATCCCATTTTTTGGGGAGTTTTGGGGGGGATTTTAGCTGTTATACCCTATGTGGGCACACTAATAAGTGGACTATTGCCTTTTCTTTATGCCCTAGCTACAACAGATCAAAATTGGCAACCTGTTGCGGTGATTATTTATTACATAACCATTCAACAAGTGGAGGGTAATTTTATTACGCCTAAAATAGTAGGAGACAAGGTTAATATAAATCCTTTAATGGCAATAATGGCTCTAATATTTTTTGGATCATTTTGGGGCATCGGTGGGGTGTTATTGGCTTTACCTATTACTTCTATTATTCGGATTATTTTTGGTCAATTTGAAAGTACACAATCTATCGCATTACTTATGAGCAGTGACATTCACAATGAAGCTGAAAAATTTAAAGATTTACCATTAAAGAACTAAAAAAATAATTACATGCTAAACTTATTAAAGCTAAATATTTTACTATTGTCTATCTTCACTTTCTTAATTAGCTGTGATATAGACCAAACAAAAGAAGCAAAACTTCCAGATGTTGATGTTGATGTCGATGTGAAAAGTGGTCAACTTCCTAGTTTCGATGTTGATTGGGCAGATGTTAATGTAGGAACTAGAACAACTAAAGTTACTGTTCCTAAATTAGTTATTGTGCAAGAAGAAGTTGAGGTTGAAGTTCCATATGTGGATATAGATTTGCCAAATGGTCAAGAAAAAGAGGAGATGTCATTAATAGTAGAAGCAGAGGTAAAAGATGAAATGCATGATATAAATATTAAAGAGGTATATGCTTCTCAAAATAATATATTCGTCATTTCTTATCTTGATAAAACTGGAGACAAATTAGATGGGAACCAAGTTATTAGAGTTTCTGATAGATTAGTAATAAATGCGCCAGAATTGAATGTTAAACATTACATTATTGGTGAGAGACCAAAAACAGATCACAATCGTCAATTTAGATACATAAAAAGCAAGAGTAAAATTGGAGACAAACTCAAAAATGCTAAATTAATTTATAAAAAATAATAATTATTGATACATTTTTGTTATCGGTTTTTTATAGAATTTACTAATAAAAAGAGAAAGAGGCTAAGTCTCTTTTTCTTTTTATTAAAATGCTAGGGGAGTTGGTTTAGGGTTAACCAATATGCTTTAAACTAAAATGGATATCCAATTCCCAGATTTAATTTAAGATTTTGTTTTCTCCAAGTAGAAGAAATTGGATTTATTTCAGAAACTAACCACTGAAAATTACTAGATGGGGTAGGAGCTCTCAAAGGAAATGCTAAGTCAAATCTTATTAGAAAAAAATCAAAGTCTATTCGAAGACCAAGACCTGTACCAACAGCAATCTCTTTATAGAAATTATTAAATTTAAAATTGCCATTAGGTCTATCTTCATTATTTATTAACCACACATTACCAGCATCAACGAATAAAGCACCTTTTAAATAGCTGAATATAGGAAAACGGTATTCAGCATTCATTTCCAATTTCATATCGCCAGTTTGATCTATAAATTGAGATGAAAAACTATTAAGATCCGTTTGGTCAGTAAAAAAAGAACCAGGTCCCAATCCTCTTAAACTAAAAGCTCTAAGGCTATTTGATCCACCAATTAAATACTGTTTTGTGTATGGCAATTCGCTACTGTTTCCATATGCTAAACCTGTGCCGACCAACAGTCTTGTGGCAATATCTGAATTTTTTAATTTGAAGTATTTTCTATAATCTAAAGTTATCTTTGTAAATTGGGCATAATTGAAACCTGCAATTTGGCTTGGCTGTGCTGCCGAACCTTTACTAAAAATACTCAATAAATTACCACTGGTTTCTAATTCTGCTCTAAAAAAATTATAACTTTTATCTGCTCTATTTGCTTGATCGGAATAGATGTAATAATATTGTAAACCACCTATTAAAACATTTTGAAATGAACTCAATAATCGAGGGTCGTTGTCTAATAATTTCTGAAATTCGTCTGATTTATTGGTCACGTTAACTTGATTAATAACCAAAGGATATAATTCGTGAAAAGTAGTTTTTTTCTCTCTCCATTTATAACCAAATCTTCCAGTAATACCCTGTAAGGTATAAAACTGGGTTCTTCGTTGATAAGTAAAATTAGTTTTTATAACCGTTCTTGGAATATAATTTACTCCTTCTTTTATTTTTATAAATGGAACAATAAAGCGCGGAAAAGCAAGTTCCATACTTGCATTAATGTCAGAGGAATTGATTAAACTAAATCCATTGCCAAATTGAGTTTCTACCTGCCCGCCTAATGACAGGTTAAATTGCGCAGCCTGTTTAAATAAATTTAGGTGTTGATATTTAGCAGAGGCACCTGTCCCAAAAAAGTTTCCTGATCTATTATTTAATTCTACTTCGCCAGAAACACTTTGCATTTTTGTGGGTGTTAAATAAATATTCTGCACGAAATGATCTTTTTTTCCATTTTTTGTTGGAATATTTTCAATGTTAATAAATTTGAAAAGCCCTAAGTCCAAGATTCTGTTGAGTGTTCTTTTTTCTAAGGAACGGTTATAGTATCCTCCTGTTTTTTCTAAAATCAGTCTATCAATTAACTGATGGTCTAAATAGTGTTCTGATTCATATATATTAATGTCTTTTTTTACCTCTGATTTTTTGAGTTTAGTTTCTGATAAATTATCTAGGGAATGATTTGGAAAAATATTTATACTGTCTAATATATATCGTTTATGAGCGGTAGAATCTGTTGGGCTTAATATTTTAAGATAAACATCTACTACGTGCTCTCCTTGACTTAGGGTATCGACATAAAAATAAACATTATCCGTCACAAAGTCAGCAAAACCGATGTTCCCAGCGATGTTTGACAGTCTGAAGCGTTCAAAATCTAAACGGTCTCTATCGTAATAGATTCCTTCCTTAATGATCGCTCGTTGAAGTCTTTGGTCTAATTTAAGTGCAGCATAAGTAGGTTCAATTGGAAAAATAATACTGTCAATTTTATAACGTTCTCCCAATTCCACAGCACACTCAATATTTACTTCTATGTCTTTTTTAATAGAATCACAAGAAACTTTATTAGTAAAGAAACCCTTCCCATTTAGATAATAAACAAGTTTGTCTTCTGTTTGATTTATCATTGTTGGATCAAAAAAAACTGGGCTTTTTCCTAATTTATTTTTGACCCAATGTTTAAATCCTTTTTCTTCAGTCTGATCAAAAATATTATAAAGACCTATATATATGTTGCCAATACCTGGTTGAGTTGGTGCTACTGTAATTTCGTTGATACTGTAATTAAATTCCTCAACACTATTGGAATTTTCTTTATCATTTATTGACAATTCAGTTCCCATATATAAATAATCTTCTTCAGAAAGATTTTTAGTTAAACTACAACCTGTTGAAAACAAAATAACGAGCAGTAATAAAAAACAAAAGATGGGATTGTATGGAAAATAATATCTAATCATTTATTTTAGAATCAAAAGATTTGCTAAAGAATAAACTAGTTCCATTTTTATTGGTATTTTCATTAAGTAGACGATCATAGTCTGTTTTAGAAAAGACTCGCAAGCGGTACCTTCCATTTTCAGTTAATTTATATTCAAGAACAAAGTCTCCTATAAAAGAAGAATAAGGGGTAGAAGTATCACCACCATTGGCAAGGTCAACGTTTCCATTTGCAGATAAGCTAAGTCTGTTATTAAAAAGTTGTTTGCTGACTTGCAAACCTACTTCTGTTACAATGCCGCCCTCTCCTTCATTAGCATATTTAGAATCATAAGAATTTACATTTACACTTACGTCTACGCCTTTAATAACGTTGCTGGCAAGTTTGTTTAGTTGGCTGGAAATAAGATTGGAAATACTACTCAAGGCAATATTGTTTCCTAAGCTGCCAAAACCAGAAACAGCATTATTAGAAAGCATAAAGCTATCAAAAATCAAGAGGCCAAAGACTTGGCTGTTTAGTTCATTTGGATCATCCCTTAGCTTGTTTAATTTACGATCTATACTGGATATAAGTGTGCTAGATTGTAAGTTGGGCACTTGTATGTCTAAGCCAATAGTAGGTTCATCTAACGTGCCTTGTAAAGATAAATGCACCTCTACATCTGTTCGCTTTTTTGCTGTAGCAATTTCAGATTCATCAATTGATATTTCATTTTTAATCAGTTCATAGGTTGTTGTATAAACAGAATAAATGGCATCGATGTCAAGTACAGAATTAAGGGGATCTCCATTAAACTTAATAGTACCACCAGGCTTTACTTTGAATTTTTTAGAAACAAAATCACCGTAAGAAAAATCGTAGTAACCTTCGGTCAATGTATAAGTACCATATATTTCTTGTTCACCATCTGGTTTTATTTTTATTTTCAAATTTCCATTGCCCTTACATTGAATGTGGTCTCCTGATATTGGATCAATAATAAATTTAAGATCACTATCTTTAGTTGCCTCTAACAAGACATTTACAAGAAAGGGATATTGTCTTGTCAATTGAAGTAAATATTCATTTGTTTGGTTTTCAAAATCCTCGGGTTTACCATAAGTAAGAAAGGTTTCTTCTAATAAATAACCTTCACCAGCGAAGGGAGAAAGTGTAATTTTTGTATTCTTAAGCGTTTTTGTGACAACCTCTACATCTAGTAATTCAATGGGGCCTTTAATTTGTGTTCTGGCATCTAAATTCACTTTTCCAAAAAAAACAGGATTGTCTTGTGCGGAGGTATTTAGAAAAATAAATTCATCTGTGTTAATGCTAACGTCTAATCTGAAATCATCCATAAAGTTATGGTATATTTTTCCTGAAAGGATTGCTGCATTATCGTCTTCGCCCATGATAAGCATTTTTCCTAAATCAATAGTTGAGTTGTCAAATTCAATGTCATGATTTTTTATATTATATCTAACGTTGTTTATTACAATGGTAGTTGATACATCATTGAGGTTCATTGTTCCATTCACAATTGGTTGATTTGTTGTTCCTTTTAGTGAAATATTACCTTTGAGAAAACCTTCGCTGTCATTAATAATTTCGGATAAAAAAGGATCTGCCAACATCAATTCTAATTTTAAAATGTCTAAATTAAAATCTACAGCTTGTGTTTCTGTATTATAAATCCCTTTCCCAAAGAGATCGTTGTTAGCACCTTTTAATTGAATGTCGGTCTCTAGCATATGTGTCTTTGGATTGTCTTTGGCATTTACAGATAGTTTGCCTATCGAAGTTGTGTCATAGAACAGATTCTCGATACTTAGGTTTGCTAGAAAGTACAAATCAGTATATATATCTTTGACTTCCACTTTTCCATCAATGTTTCCCTCGACCTTAGAAGGTTCAGAACTGAGGAGTGTAATAAATTGACGAATATCAAAATTTTTAAAATTAATGTCTATGTTTTCACCATCTTCCCCTTTACTTTGAATGGTCAAAAACTCGTTTTTATCTGTCAACTCAAAATTGTCAATAAATACTTTGCTCCCCAAAATTGCTATTTTATTGTCTTTATTGACAAGCCAATCTTTTTTGTTTAAAATAACACTATCATTCATAGAGACTAGAAGAATAGAATCTGAAAATTCTGTATCTAAAGAAAATTTTAATCTAGGGAACGTATCATCATCTTTTGCTTCTACTACTGTAAATATTTTTTTATTTTTAAATATATTATCAATGTTAAGTATGGGAATTTCAGTACTACTCACCGAATTATTTTTACCTCTTACAACTATTTTTGTCTCATTATTCTCGGAAGAAAGGTTGATATTTATTCGTTCAGAAAAAACATTTGAATAGAAAAAACTGTCAACTTGAATACTTCCATTCGCTTTTTTTTCAATAAAATCAAATTGAGTATCAATGTTTATTTTTCCTGCTTGAACCAATGTTTTATGTAAAAATACATCTAAAGGCTTTATTGTTTGGATATTCCCTATAATTGAAACTGATTTACTGTTATAAGCTAGGAGGCTATCTGTTATCGGCAAATTCAATTCCTCTTGTGCCCAAGCCATAAATGCATTGGGAAGGTCTCTAATATTGTAAGTGCCATCAACATCTAAATTCATAAAGTCGCTTTTAATATCAATAAAAGTGCTGTCTGAGCTTTTCTTAGCCAATATAGAAATAGTATCAGCATAAAAACGGTCATCAACATTAGAAATTAGAAAATCCGAAATGGTAATTTGACCTGTTTTTCCTGGATTGAGTGGAATGTGAAATTTAGAATTGATTTTTCCTTTCAAAGTAATATCATTTTCATACAAGCCAAGATTAAAGAGATTTAGCTGATCAATATCAGCAGTAAAATCAAAGAGAGATTCATCAGTATTTAATTGTATAATACCTTCATAGTTCAATTTTATATTCTTGTCATTAATCGACAACTTACCATCGACCAATGATTTATTGATCGTTCCATCAAGGTTAATTTTATCATAAGTATAATTTCTAAAAGAAAAGTCAGAGATGGTACCACTTATTTTAGAATCAATATTGTCGAGGTTGATGCCTTTTCCATTGATGGTGGTGTTTAAAGAAATTTTGTCTAAATCCTCATTTTTCAGAAAGACTCCTAAATCAAACTGCTTGAGATTTATTTTTCCATCATAGGACAAGTTTTCTATATTTTCAGGAATGAGCAATTCAACATCCAAATCAACTGCTCCAAGATCAGATAAAATTGCTCCATTTATTTTTACATCCTTCATATTACCTGCAAGTGTCCCATCAAAATAAAGTGTATTCAAGCTATCAATCGCAAGCGACTCATTCTTAGGAATGGGTAGTTGATTTACTTGTGCAATTAAATTTTCTATTTTCAAATCAAATGATAGTTGATCTGGAATATTGATGTTTTTTAAATTTCCAGAAACTTTTCCTGACAATACCTTATCTATTTTTAGTTCTATACTATCCAAGTTGAGATTTTGGAATGAACCATTAATAGCACCATTTAAGCTGAGTTGTTGGTAATTCTTCAAACTATCAGGGATAGATATTTCTGGCAACATCAGATATATTTGAGGCAAATCAACAAGCAACTCATTAACATTTGCTTCAATTTGGGCATTCTCCATATCAGAAAGTGCTCCATCTATATTTATATCTGCATCAATGTTTAGGGAATTACCATAATTTATGATCAAACCATCACTTTTGAGAAGAGTTGAGCTATAAGAAAGATATTGACTTTTTACTTCTAAATTTTCACCAGGTAATAAATTTATATTTTCTGGTAAATATGGCTTGATTTTAAAAAGCGTTTGTTCTTTTACATCTAATTCTAAGTCTGTGCTTTTCAAATCGTATTTGTTTAAGTCAAAAAGCAAACTAGAAAGAGTTACTCGATCTTGAGTTGTTTCAATATTTAGTGATTGGAGTCTGAGAATATCTTTATAAATATTCGCTTTTGTAGAGGTCTTTTTAAGTATTATTTCATCATTAATGTTTGTAGTGAAATTTTGAAGGGAAAGATCAATGCTATCATTTTTATATATAAAATCTTTTATGTTCAGGTCTAATTTTTTCAGATTTATTGGCGTTTGACCATCTGAATATTTTATATTTGACTTTCCTAATTGTAATTGTTGAACAGAGACATTCCAGCCCAAATCAGGCAAGGTAAAAGGCGTAGTCACTTCCTCTTTCGCTGATGGAATAACAGCTTTGAGATCCAAACCAGAAGCCATTATTTCACCTACATCTACGGTTTGCTTCTCAATATCCAAATCATTTATGGAAATACTTAAATCCTCCTCATATAGACGGATATTTTGACCTTGACTGCTGTAACTTATGGAAGATGAGTCGAGTTTTACATTTTGTAGAGAAAATTGCCAAGAGCTAGATGTTGTTGGCGTATCTTTTGGAGAATCACTACTTTCAGGAATTAGAAAGTCATAATTCATCTTTCCATTCTTGGTTTCATATAGTTTTATACTTGCATTTGATAGGCGAATTGCATCAATTTGTAATTCCTTTTTCAATAGACTAAATAAACCAATGTCTATCTGCAGTTTATCAGCGATTAAGAGGGTATCATCCGCTTGATCTAAAAAATGGATTCCTTCCAATGATAGTTGACTAAAGAAATCTATGGAGACATTTTCAATGTGCCATTTTGCTTCATAGCTTTCTGATACAGCAGTCAATACTTTATCCTTAGCATAGTTTTGAACAGGTGGCAATTGTATCAATACATAAAACATACCTATCAAAAAAGCAATAATCAAAAGAAAGATAAGTAAGTATTTAATGATTTTCCGTTTCAAAAGCACTTTTTTAATGAAAGTAACCATTTACCAAAAGCAGGAAGTCGCCATCTTTGCAGATACTCACTTTCTGTAACCAATCGCCAAAACTTATTCGGTGACATAGGCATTTTATAAATCTTTTGTGTTAATCATTGTAAGATAATAAATAAATACTGCTTTTTTTAACTAGCTTCCATTTTTATAGTTAGTCGGCAATTGATGTCAACTTCTAAGCATCATTGGTGCTAATTGTATCTTGGGAAACGACTTTTTCCTCTACAAAAATAGAATGATCTTCGGCAACCAAATGATTGTCCTTTAATAAAGTATATTCATAAGTAAATTTAGCACCAAATAAAATAAGCACAGAAGAATAGTAAACCCAAGAAAGAAAAACAACCAAAGAGCCGCTTGCTCCATAAGCACTTCCTACATCAGTAGAACTTAAGTAATATCCAATAACAACTTTACCCAATAAAAACATAATAGAGGTAAATACTCCACCAATAAACGTGTTTTTCCATTTGGTTTTCACATCAGGAAGAAATTTGAATATCAAGGCAAAAACAGCTGCTGTAACTATTAAAGAGATACTAAGATTACCAAACCATATTAAGGCACCTGATTCTATGTTTAATTGGGCAGTTATCCAAGTTTGAAACACAGAAATCAACGAATCGATGACCAAAGATACCAATAGTACGAAACCAATGCTGACAATAGTAGCAAAAGAAACAATTCTATCCGTCAAAATTTTCAGAATACCAGCCGTTTGGTCAGCTTTAACTCCCCATATCTTATTTATGCCATTTTGTAGAGAGATAAAAACAGTTGTGGCACTAAAAAATAAAATTCCCCATCCTATAATTTGTGGAATAATACCGCTATAGTCCATATTGGCATTTTCCAAAATTACTTCAGCCTGATTTACCGTACTTGGTCCCAAATATGCATTGAGTTTGGAAAGTAAACTATTTTGTATTTCCTCTCTCTCATAAGCTCGACTTAACGTATTAATAGCAATAAGTAAAATAGCTGGCAGAGAGGCAACTGTATAAAACGCCAAAGAAGCGGCATAAGTCATCGGGTCGTCATCTAAGAACGTTTTTATTGACTTTAAGAAGCTTTTACTAATTGTTTTCACAGTAAGTATTTAATGTAAGTGAATACTATTATTGGTATTAAATGCTATTCCTAAGCTTTTTTAAGAACTTTCATTATCAGTGACCCAATAAACAAGACAATAAATATGTAGAATATTATTTGTGCAATTCCACTTGCTGCCCCCGCAATTCCACCAAAACCTAGTGCTCCAGCAATGACTGCAATAATGAAAAGAGCGATAATCCAACGTAGCATAATATTAAGTTTTTATTTTATAGATAAAATTCATAAATCTTACTCAAAAAATACTCAATTGTTCGGTTTGTTAAAAAAATAATATTTATATTTTAACTTGTAAATATAATGGTAAGAGTAAGCCCTAATAGTAATGCGACGCCTTGTTTTTAGGGAAGTCTGCTCCTAAGAGTTATTCTTTTTTCTAAAAACCAAAGGAGCTGTCACGCCATGTATAAATATTGAACAGAGAATGACAATGGCTAAAATAGAATATAAAAGTTCTCTGTCTTGGTAAGTTCCAATCATTTTAAATGCCCAAGAAATATAAAATATGGACCCAATTCCTCTAATACCAAAAAATCCAATGATCATTTTGTCTTTTGTACTATTATTGCAACCCAATAAACTAAGAAAACCAGCTATTGGTCTAATGAGGAAAAGGAGTATAAGTGCAAAAAAGAAGCCCTTCCAAGAAGCAATTCCCATAATGCCATTCATAATACTTCCTCCAAAGATAGTGATCCAAATAACCAACATGAACCTTTCTACTTCATCCAGAAAACCATGGAGTTTGTTTTTGTAAACATCCTTTATCAATTGACTTTTTTTCAAAGTAATTCCAGCAATAAATACTGCTAAGAAACCATATCCATGGAGCAATTCAGTACTGGAATATATAAAGATAGCCATTGATAGTGCCAGTAATCCATCATCTGTTTTTATGCCAAGATTATTCATGTAGTTGTTGAAATAAATAATAATTTTAGCAAACAAATAACCAAAAACTGAGCCCAGAAAGATTTTCAATAGAAACTCATTCATTATCCATCCTGTCAAGTCAAATGCTTCCCAACTTCCTGCCTGAATGATCAATACAGCAAGAAAAGTAAAAGGAAATGCCATTCCATCATTTAATCCAGCTTCTGCTGTGAGGGCAAATTTGACTTTAGAGTGTTCTGCATCTTGGTCTTCTGGAGAAGATAATTGCACTTCTGCAGCAAGTACAGGGTCAGTAGGAGCAAGTACAGCTGCTAGCAATAAAGCACTTGTAAAGCTCAAGCCTATTAAATAAACACCGAGGAAATAAGTACAAACCATGGTAATAGGCATTGCAATTAAAAGAAGTTTGATAGGTATTTTCCAAAAAGTGAAGCTTTTTGAGGTTGGGATTTTTAGCCCAGCAGTCATTAAAGAAACAACAACGATTAATTCACTAATAGAAATTATTTTCGAGTCACTCCATAACGGGTCTGGCCAGTCAATTGGAATCCCTCCATAAAACATACCAAAACCTACTAGTAACAAAATAATAGGATAAGATACTCTAGCCTTTCTAGAAACAGACGGAAGCCAAGTCATAATTAATACAGCAAAGCTAAATCCAGCTAAAATTAATAAATGGTCTTTCATTTTGAAATTAGACTTTTTAGGTCAAGTTTATTTTTAATATTTAGTTGAGCATCTTCTTTTAGCTTATCAATTTGATGGCGAATAACCTCTAAGTAATGGTCATTATAAGCCTCTTGTTTAAGCAGGTAATTCAACACATCAAGTAATTTTTTCATTAATATTATGTCATTTTTACAGTACTGTCTGTAAAGAGTAAAGCACTTCTCAAGCAACTCTTTAAATACCAAAGTTCTAAATTCTAAAACTACCTCATTTTCATCTATTAAGAGAATATCTCTATCACCAAATTGCATTCTCAGCTGAAATAAGTAGGAAAGATAATCTATGGTTACAAGGGCCGTTGCAGGATCATTGATTCCAGGAGACATTGCTTTTACACCAACTTCTGTTATTTGATTGATGCCTTGTACATAATCATTTTCAATATTGTTTTGTGTATTAAATAAGATAGCATTAAGAATATTTGATTTTACTTCATCACTTAAATCTTGGTCATATCTAACCAAATCTTCATTGATGGGTACAAATTGTCCTTTGTAAGCATTAATAAAAACCTTGACCTTATTGGTGTCACAAATATTTTCTAATACAGTGGATATTGTTCCTTGAAAATATCCACCACGCTCACTTTTCAAAGTATTCCAGTTTTGGTATTTTATTTCAGGTAAATTATATTCTTCTTTTTCTATGCATTGGTTTAAACAGTCTTTGGTTTGAAGAAATATTTTTTTTAAAATATTGCTAATTTGGATGCTAGAACTAATATTATGAATAAAATATATGAAAAGGGATAGGGAAGAAATACCCAATATAATCCCAATTAAAATAGAAAAAATATTCAATGTATAGCTATCTCCTGAAGGAAGAATGCTAATCAAAACAAGAATGTTGAAAATAACCGTCCCTAAATAGAATCCCAAAATTATCTGATTCTTTTTTTCAGAGATCAATCCAGGAAGTAAGCGAGGGGAAAAATTGCTACTTGCTTGATTAAGCGTAACCATAACCATCGAAAAACTAAAAACAATTAATGAGATTCCACCACCTATTAAAGTTGTTAATATTGACCGAGCTGTTTCGGTATTATTAATTACTAGAAAAGAGGCATTCTCTTTGAGAAATGTTGTAATATTGCTATCATCAAAATTGAGGGTTAATATCCCAAGAACAACAATTAAAAAAGCAGTAACAGAAGGATAAAATGCAATGCTACTTGTAATAATTTGATAGGTTTGAATAAAGAGTTTTACTATTTTGTTTGATCTCATTAAGATTGTTTTTTCTTGAAAAGCCATCATAAAAGGCAACTTTTCCATCAAGCATTTTGCCAATAATTTAGCGGTATTCATTAGCAATTGAATGTATGAGTTTTTATAAAATTTGGCTCATGAAAGGATTTAGTGGAAACGTTGTTGGTCTTTGGCTGTTGGCTATTGGTGGCTGTTGGCTTTTGGCTATTGGTCAAAAGCCAAGTGCCAAAAGCTAAAAGCCAATAGCTAAAAGCATTTCCACTAAATTCCTCCATGAGCCTAAAATTTTAGCTTTCACTGTATATTCGATTCAAATTTTTTAAATACTTCCGAACAAATTTAAAGCTTTGTTACTTATAAAGTAAAACAAAACTAAAATAATGAATAACGAAAAAGTAAATAAGGTAGAAAAAGTAGATGCTATTATCAGTGAGATAAGAACTTGTATGTTTTGTACTATTGATGATGAAGGAAAAATGAATGCACGTCCAATGCAAACTGCGAAGTATGACGAACATGGAAATATATGGTTCTTTACAGATAAAAATACGGCTAAAGTGACTGATTTAGAAAATCAAAATAGCATTATGTTAACATATGCTAAGCCTAGCAGCAATACTTATCTGTCTATAGCTGGCAAGGCTGTTCTAAATGATGACATGGATAACAAAAAAGCACTTTTCAATAATTTTACTAAAGCTTGGTTCCCAAATGGACCTGAAAGTGAGGATTTAATTCTTTTAAAATTTATGCCTGATGCAGCAGAATTTTGGGATTCCTCAGACAGCAAATTGGTCCAACTATTTAAAATTGGGAAAGCAGTTGTCAAAGGTGAGAAATATGAAACCAATGAGGAAGATCATGGAAATATATCTATGTAAGTAACGATAAAATAATAAGCTTGCTATTTAGATGAGCTAGTTTGGTTCTCATTTTTCTTTTGAAAGAGTGATGATTTTTGATACTTTGAACGTTTTCAAGAGGAAAATGAGGGCGAAAAAGCCGTCTAAATCGTGAAGTTATTATTTGACCATTACTAAATAAACAAAATTTCTGAAAGTTAGTTGTTGTTAATTGCCCGAAGTCTGCCTTATCAAAAAAAGGCAGGCTTTTCTAATTAAATCCAATATCCATTCTTTCAAATAAAAGCAAGTTCCTAATCATTTATTATCTTCTCTTATGAAATGGAGTAGGGCATTTTTTTGATAATTGTTAACTGAAAGCTTTCCTTTCTCTTTAATAATCCTTAAATTAGACTTTGTCTTTGTATTGATAAGTCGATAATAATGAACAAGTGGGAAATTATCTTATATATTGTTGTATTTCTTTGTTTGGTAGGGATATTCTTACCTTCTCTAAATAGTACCCATTGGTTGGTCAGAGGGCAAGAATATTTGAAAATATACTATTTGTTGTTAGCCACTATTTTGCTTGCAATTACTATTGTAGCAGCATTGTACAATCATTTTCAGGTGAAATATTGGATCGTTATCTCTCTTTTGTTGCTTGGCATAATCAATTGTGCTAAAGATGTAATTCCCCATTCTTTCTTTTATTGGAAAGAGATTAAAGATGCGGAACATTCTGCCTCTCCTAATATTTCAGTGTTAATTTTTAATGTGTTGCAAAGCAACGATCAATATAAGTTGCTAATAGATATCATAGCACAAACAAACCCAGATTTAATATTACTTTTAGAAACAGATCAAACTTGGGAGCAGGCTTTGGTTCCTTTAAAGGAAAATTATCCTTATGTTGTAAAAAAAATTCAGGATAATAACTATGGAATGATGTTATTTAGCAAACACAAATATGTAGAGAAAATAGTCAGAGATTTATACGAAAAAGACACTCCAGCAATTGAAGCAATGATTTCAAAAGATGGACATGATATAAGAATTATGGGTATTCATCCCAAACCTCCAGTTCCAGAAGAGAACGGTAGCTCGAAGCCTAAGGATAAAGAAATAGAAAAGGCTGCTAAAGTTATTGATAAAAGAAAAGACTCTACATTACAAATTCTTGCTGGTGATTTAAATGATGTTGCTTGGAGCAAGTCTGCTTATAAACTAAAAGAGATAACAAATTTAAAAGATCCCAGAATTGGAAGGGGGACTTATAATACTTTTCCAACTAATTTTCCTTTTAAAATACCCATAGATTTAATCTTTTGTTCTAGTGATTTTGAATTGATAGAAATGAGCGTATTAGACGATATTGGGTCTGATCATTATCCTTTTTTCATCAACCTAAAATTACCAAGTAAATAACATCTAAAAAGCCTTGATTTCTTTAAGAACTAATTTGATCAACAGTCGTGTCAATAATCTCTGAACCTATAGACTCCATGCTGTAATCGCCGTCTTTTACTTGTTGTTTGACAAACCCAACAACATCGTCTACATCTATGTTGTGTAAAGTTCCACCATTTCTAAAATGTCTAGCATAGAGTTCACCAGTCAACGTTGTGGTGAAGCCATGTATGCTTGCTTTTATCATAGATTTACCAAACAGCGTTTTGAGACCAGTTTTGCTTGCAATAGATACTGCTATTTCAGTAAGAAGACTACTCATTAATGTTGAAAATAGTGCAGATAGTATTGCCCTGGTCTTGTTATCAGTTGCTATGCCATAATTTGCAGCCAGTTTTTCAATCATATCAATCTGGATATAAGTAATAGCAATAATATCTATAAAAGGTATTGGTAAGGCTGCGATTGCAGTAGCTTTACCAGAAGAGGAAAAAATCACTTCTTGATTTTTCTTATTGATCGTTTCCTTTTGGTCATTTATTAAACTAGTTGTCATAATTTTAATTTCTTCTCTTACTAAATTTTTGAACAAAATGTTCGGTAAAAATTATTTAGGGACAATGAAATAAGTAAATTCCCATAAAAAAGAAATGAAAATATTGAATTTCATTATACGAACTTTGGAGGCAGCTCTATTGATTTTTAAGTGCGTTTTGGGTAAAAAAAACCATTCCCTCCATTCGGAGCAAGTGGTTTTATTAACTAGACAAATAGTTCTATTGGCTCATGAAAGGATTTAGTGGAAACGTTGTTGGCCTTTGGCTGTTGGCTATTGGTGGCTGTTAGCTGTTGGCTTTTGGCTATTGGTCAAAAGCCAAGTGCCAAAAGCCAATAGCTAAAAGCATTTCCACTAAATTCCTCCATGAGCCGTTTTATTTTAACTTACATTCAAGTAATTAATAAGCATAAGCCTCTTCATTATACAAAGACATATGTTCAGGGCTAAACAGTAATGATGTATCTATGTTTTGCAACAGAGAATACTTTTCAACCAATTGTTTGAAACTTACATTTCCTTTATCAGAAAGGCAATTATAGAATATCAAAACAGCTTGATGCGAAGAAAGCTGTGAACTTAAAAATTCTGCATATCTTTCTTTTTCAGGAATATCCGCTTCGTCTATATATTTAAGCGTTTTATACAAACTAGTAAAGAATCTACCAAGACTATCAGACTGGTATCTCTGATAAAATACATCGTAGCCTTTAAGCGTGTTTTTGATCTCGTAATTTCTGCCTTCAATTTTATATTTGAATTTGCGGAGGAAGTAACTAAAGCAATCATATCCTTGCGCCTCTAAAGTTCTTTCCAGACCCATAGAATACACTTTAAGCGATCCAATAATTCTATTATGAGTTGACAACATTGCGAAGAAGCCTTGATTGAAAACTTCCGTATTGAGCAATTGATTTTGGCGTCTCTTTTCATCAATTAATTCTTGCTGACCCGATTTAAGAGAATTAAATTGTTGGGTTACTTCACCAACAAATTGAGTTTTCAAACCTGAGAATATTTCGTTTTGTTTCTTGAGGTTTAATTCAGAAATACCCAATCCATTACTAGCTTTTTTAAGTTCACTAGATTGAATCTCAAACTTACTCTGAACAGCATTCATAACCTTATTCTGTTCTTTTATTTTTTCAATTTGAATATTCAGTTTCGTCTGTGCAGATTTCAGTGTTTGGTTTTGCTCTGTTAATTGTTTGTATTGATCCTGTAGTTCTTTTTGAGATTTTTTCAACATCCCATTTTGAGTTTTCAATTCTTCTTTTTGGGCAACCAATTCTCTTTGTGCTGAGCTTAATTCCAAACCTTGCTTTTCAAATTTCTCAAAGTGCTTGGCCAATAATTCACTCTGTTGCGTATTGGCAGTTTTATAAGATTTCATCAACTGATCTTTCTCCTCAATAAGCATGTTTTGCACCTTTATTTGCTCCTGTGCTTCCTTGATTTGATTTTTATGGTTGATAATGTTTTCTTCAAAACCTTTCAATACACCATTTTGTTGTTTGAGTTGTAATTTCTGTTCAACCAATTCATCATTTGCTGTTTTGAGAACTTGACTTTGCTCGTCAAACTTATTTTGTGTTTCTTTAAGAACCATACTTTGATGATCAAATTTACTCAACTGTTCGTCAAGTTTATTTTGAGCAGTTTGCAAAGTTTGATATTGTGAAATGAGTTTTACTTCATTATCTTTCAATATATTATTTTGCTCAGTCATTTGATTCTTCTGTAATTCCAACTCACTCTGCGTATTTTTTAATACACCGTTTTGTACATCGTATTGACTTTGCATTTTTTGAATCAGCGTTTGTTGTTCTTGGTATTGCGCAACGTGTTTGTCATTTTGTTCAATAGCTAATTTAAGATTTTCCCCTTGCTTTTCAAATTGACTTTTATGATCCAAAACTTGCTTTTCAAATTGACCTTTATAATCCAAGCCTTGTTTTTCAAATTGACTTTTGTAATCTAAAGCTTGCTTTTCAAATTGACTTTTATAATCCAAATCTTGCTTTTCAAGTTGACCTTGATAATCCAAAACTTGCTTTTTGCTTTTTTCGAGCAAGTCAGCATGTTCTTTCAACATTTCTTTTGTTTCATTTAGAGTAGCAGTAATTTCTTGAAACTGTCCTTTATTGCGTTCAATTTCAGATTGTGCTGCTTCTAAAATAATGTTTTGCTCTTTTTGTTTGAGTTGACTTTCGCTCAACAATCTGTGCTGATCCTCAAACTGATTTTGAAATTTTTGCAATTCATTTTGAGCAAGTTGAAGAGTGCTATTTTGCTTTTCAAATTCATCTTTGGTATTGCTTAAAGTGCTTTCTTGTGCCATCAAACCCATAGAGGTTTGGCTCAATTGATTTTTCTGCTCACTAAGTTCAGATTTTAAAAAATTAGCTTCATCCTTATGGCTACTCAATTCGGAATAGGTTTTTTCCAATTGAACTTGACCTTCAATTACCTCTAATTTTTGTTCAAAAAATTGCTGTTTGTGTTTGAGTAATTCTGGATTTAAAAAAGTGAGCAACCAACCAAACAATAATATAGGAAGGGCAACAATTGAAATTCCCAATGCGTAAACATTTGTTGTAGATGTAAATGCAAAAAGGGCTATCCCAATCAGAAATACAGCAAAACCAACCAATAAACATATCCAACCTCTTTTGGTATATGCATCAATCTGACTACCGATGTCAGTAATCTGGTTGTTAACTTCATGTTTTTTAGATTGCCATTCTTTTGAAACCGCTTGGTTTTTTTCTGTGAGAGTGTCTGGAAACATATTTATTTAGGAGTTTATTAACAAAAATTTATTTTTTTCTCAACTGTAATCTCAAAATCATTTTTTTCTGTGCAGATAAATTGACATTAATTGCATTGCAAATACATGTCTAAAAATTTATTTTTTTTGATCATTTCTTGACCAATAATAAGGACGGCGAGTATCTTCTTCGATCAAGTAGTCTCCCCATAACAAAGAACTCCACTCGCATCGGGCGTAGTTTCACAAATCTAGCTGCTCCGTCGCCAATTTCGTCCTCCGCGCTTCCCTTCCACATTAATAGAGCTAACATTAAGAGCACAAACGAAAATTAGGCTTTGTGCCATTTAATAATTCAGTTGCCGAATGATGAGTCAGCGAATAATAATCATAAGTTCATTTGGACGACATACAAAAAATGAGTTCTTAATATATTGACAAATTGCATACCAAAAACCAATTCTGCTTGTTAAAAAATACCAAGAACATTTTTGAAAACATAGAATGTTGTAAGGAGAAAAAAGCATTTCATACATATTAAATAATAGTAAAATACATATGTTAAACAAAATTAGATATTTAAGAATTTTTTTGAATAACTTATTTTTGTTTTGAAGAATATCAGGTTTTATGAGAGTATTTTAATGCGAAATATTAATTTATTGAAGCCATGAATGGTTTTGTTAAGATAACTTTTCTATTGTCAAGTAATTTTATCAACATTCCTTATCTTTGAAAAAAATAAAATTTAAGAATATATGCCTTCTACAAAGGAATTAAAAAACATAGCCACTCAAGTAAGGCGAGACATCGTGAGAATGGTTCATGCTGTTAACAGTGGTCATCCTGGTGGATCATTGGGTTGTACCGAGTTTTTTGTCGCACTCTATTTTGAAGTGATGAAACATGACCCTGCTTTTAAAATGGACGGAATCGGAGAAGATTTGTTTTTCTTATCAAATGGACACATTTCGCCCGTCTTTTATAGTGCATTGGCGAGAAGCGGTTATTTTGAAGTGAGTGAGCTTGCCACTTTTAGAAAATTAAACTCTAGATTGCAAGGACATCCCGCTACACACGAGGGTTTGCCTGGTATTCGTGTTGCTTCAGGTTCTTTAGGACAAGGACTTTCTGTTGCAATTGGAGCAGCCTTGTCTAAAAAATTAAACAACGATAAACAACTGATTTACTCTTTACATGGTGACGGAGAGTTGCAAGAAGGACAAAACTGGGAAGCCATTATGTTCGCCGCACACCATAAAGTAGACAATTTAATTGCTACAGTAGATTGGAATGGTCAACAAATAGATGGAGCCACAAAAGATGTAATGAGCTTAGGAGACCTTCCTGCAAAATGGCTTGCTTTTGGATGGGAAGTATTAGAATTAGAAGATGGAAACGATATTGAGGCGGTCATTGCCATGCTAAACAAAGCAAAATCAATGACAGGACAAGGAAAGCCAATCGTCATTTTAATGAAAACAGATATGGGAAGCGGCGTTGATTTTATGTCGGGAACCCACGAATGGCATGGAAAAGCACCAAATGACGAACAATTAGAAACCGCCCTAGCCCAATTAGAAGAAACCCTAGGCGATTATTAAGGGCCAATGATATTGCACCCGTAGAGACGCAATTCATTGCGTCTGGTGCCAGTCGTAACGCAATTCATTGCGTCTGGTGCCAGTCGTAACGCAATTCATTGCGTCTGTGCCAGTCGTAGAGACGCAATTCATTGCGTCTGTGCCAGTCATAGAGACGCAATTCATTGCGTCTGTGCCAGTCATAGAGACGCAATGAATTGCGTCTCTACCAGATTTTTTTAATAAAAAAAAATAAAAAAAATAAATTGATGTCAGATCAATATGAAATATTAGGAAATTCGGATACCAGAAGTGGATTCGGAGACGGATTGTATGAGCTTGGAAAGATGAACGACAATGTCGTTGCTCTTTGTGCCGATTTAATAGGTTCACTCAAAATGCAAAAATTCATTAAGGATTTTCCCGAAAGATTTTTTCAAGTAGGAATAGCCGAAGCCAATATGATGAGCATTGCGGCTGGTTTAACCATTGGTGGAAAAATTCCCTTTACAGGAACCTTCGCCAACTTTTCTACAGGTAGAGTTTACGACCAAATCAGACAATCCATAGCTTATTCCCATAAAAATGTAAAAATTTGCGCCTCACATGCAGGTGTTACATTGGGAGAAGACGGCGCAACACATCAAATTTTAGAAGACATTGGTATGATGAAAATGTTGCCAGGAATGAAAGTTGTTGTTCCTTGCGATTATATGCAAACCAAATTGGCAACCATTGCCATTTCAAAATTTGACGGTCCTTGCTATTTGAGATTTGGAAGACCCAAAGTGCCTATATTTACAACAGAAGACCAAAATTTTGAAATTGGAAAAGCTCAGGTATTGACCGAAGGAAATGATGTAACCATCATTGCTTGTGGTCATTTAGTTTGGAAATCCATCGAAGCTTGCCGTATATTGAAGAGCAAAGGCATAACAGCCGAGGTCATAAATATGCACACGATAAAACCTTTGGATGAAGAAGCGATTTTGAAATCTGTTAAGAAAACAAATTGTGTGGTTACCGCAGAAGAGCACCAAAAATATGGTGGATTGGGCAGCAGCGTTGCACAAGTTTTAACAGAACATTATTTAGCACCTCAAGAATTTGTTGCTGTAAATGACTCCTTTGGTGAAAGTGGTAAGCCAGAAGATTTGATGACAAAGTATGGTATAAATACGGAAAACATCGTTGCAGCCGTTGAAAAGGTATTGAAACGCAAACAAATTTCAATTCCACAGTAATGTTGAATTAATGCATTACAGAATATTTAATCAATCCCAAATAAGACATGGAAATTTCTGATCAAGAGATATTAGAGGAATTTAGAGTTGCTGATACTAAGGAAAGAGCTTTTTCAAAGTTGGTTGCGAAATATCAGGAAAAATTATACTGGCATATAAGACGAATGGTATCTATACATGATGATGCAGATGATGTTCTTCAGAATGTATTTATTAAAATCTGGAAGAATCTGGAAAAATTTCAAGAAAATTCAAAGCTTTACACTTGGATGTATCGTATTGCAACAAATGAAGCACTGACATTTATCAATAAAAGAAAAAGAAAAGCCACTACACCTCTTGAAACAGATGATTACAATTTAGGAGCCATGTTGAGTGCAGATCCTTATTTTGAAGGCGATGAAATACAAATACAGCTAGAAGAAGCCATTGACACACTTCCAGATAAACAAAAGTTGGTATTTAAATTGCGTTATTATGAGGAGATGAAATATGATGAAATGTCAGAGCTGGTAGGGACTTCTGTCGGTGCATTGAAGGCATCTTATCATCACGCCGTTAAAAAAATTGAAAGTTTTTTGTCGGAAGATTAAACTGGACGTGTGATTTTGTATCAAACTACCAGTTTCAATAAACATGAAAAAAGATAACAACATATTAGCCGAGTTAGCAGAAATAGCTCCTTTACTAAGTAAGATTCCTAAAAAAAATCCATTCAAAGTTCCTCAAAATTATTTTGAGTCGAATATTGAGTCAATGGATGCGGTTGCTTTGGGTAAAGAAACTGTGTTATCTCCCCAATTGTCAAGCATTGATAAGGACTTTTATAAGGTTCCAAAAAATTATTTTCAACAAAATGAGTCGATTTCGGTTGCCATTTGTATGGATACTGAACCTACATTCTCTAAGAAGTTGAAAAACATAGAATTTAAAGGATACAAAGTTCCCAAAAACTATTTTGAGAACAGCACTCCAGTACTTTTAAATGTTTGTTTGGATAGAGAACCAGAACTTTCTGCAACTTTACAAGCTGCTAAAAAAACAGCTAAATTAAATGGATATAAAATTCCAGAAAATTATTTTACAGGTTTTGCACTTAGAATTACTGATAAAGTTCAAAATCTCAATGAAGTAGATGCGAATTTAAAACATTTGCGCGATGATGAATCATTAAATGTGCCTGATGGATACTTTAGCAATCTGTCGAGTAGAATAATGAATCGAGTAAAAGAGGAAGAAGCAGAACAAAGTGATTTGCTTACTTCGATTAAAAACAAAGAACAATTTGCAGTTCCAACAAATTACTTTGAGACATTTCCAGATAAACTGATGGATAGAATCAGAAAAGAGGAAAAGACAGGAAAGGTAATTCAAATGAACAGAGCAAAAACTGTAGACAATCCTGCTAAAGAGAATGTTTTCAGTATTAACAAAAAGTTGATGAGCGTTGCAGCCATTTTATTAATGTTTCTTTTGGGAACCTTTTTATTTAATGGAGGATTTTTTGATAATGGCAACAACCAACAACAGCAGCAGCAACAACAATTGGCATTTAATATAGAAAATGAATTGTCAGGATTGTCCGACCTCGAATTGAGTCAGTTTTTGAATATTGATGAAATGGACGAGTATAATTTAATGGAGAGTATGGGTCAAGACATTGATATGATGAATTTTGTCAATGACCGCGAACTTGAAGGAATAAAAAATAATTTACTAGACGAAATCGACCTAGAAACTTTAAACGATTACATATGAGTACTTTCAAATATATACGTAGCTTTTTAGTAATATCATTATTGACATTTAGCTGTTTATTTAGCTATGCTCAAGGAGATGATGGAGCAGAGAAGCTCAATGAAATAAAAGTTGGTTTCTTCACAGAGAAGTTGGATTTAACATCTACCGAAGCAGAAAAGTTTTGGCCTGTTTATAATGAGTATTCAAAAGCAAAAGTAAACTTGCGTGACAAGTTCAAAGGCTCTGACGATGCTGATGCAATGGTAGATCAAAAAGAGGAAGAAGCTTCTTTACTTAAATCATACAATGAAAAGTTTAAAGAAATTTTGCCAAACGAAAAAGTTTCACTCTTGCACAAAGCAGAATCCGAATTGAAGAAAAAAATCCTTGAGGAGATAAAGAAAAGAAACGCAGAAACGAAATAAAGAATAATAAAAAACCCGCTCAACTTGTTGAGCGGGTTTTTTTTGTTTAAATCCGTAAATCGTTGCGAAAGTTCAATGTTTTTCGCCTTGCTAGTCAAAAAAATAGCCTAATCAAATTTTCACAAATCCTGCCTTAGTGGACTATAGCTGACAGCCAATTTACAATATTGATTGGTTATTAGTGATTCAGTTGCGTATTTACTCAAGCAGCTATTTCTTGTGTTTGTATAAGAAATTGGGATATTTTAGTGGATTATTGAAGAAAAACGACTAAATTGATATATTGTAACTGAAAAGATTAAATCAGTTTTGTTATGTAGCTGATTTTCAGTTATTTAAGTAAAATTTTAACAAACAATGAAGGAAGATTTAATAAAGAGAATAACTCAGAACCCAGATATTTGTTTCGGTAAACCAACAGTACGAAATATGAGATATCCCGTTGAAATGATCCTAGATTTATTATCTGCTGGTATGACCAATAAAGAATTATTGGAGGATTATTCAGGACTTGAGGAAGAAGATATTAAAGCTTGTTTATTATTTGCCTCAAAATTAGTAAAGGTCACTAGTATAACAAAAGTGATTGCTGCATAATGAAATTTATAGTAGATGCACAACTTCCAGAACAGTTAAAATATTGGCTAATTGATAGAAGTTACGATACAATTCATACAAATGACTTACCCAAAATTTAACACCTAATTTGATAACAAATCAATCACTGTGCATTTATAATCCTATATTGCGAATAAATACCAGCAGGCACATAATCGAGTAGGTGGTTGACAGCCAATTTACAACAAAGACAATAAGAACGCAAAAATAGAAGCCTTTTGTGCCTTTATTTCTTTGTAGTTTGACGATAAGTAGGCAATCAATGAATGTGTTTTTTGTTAAGTCAAGAATTATTTATATATTTATTTTGAATTTATAAAAAACCAGAGACAGACCATGCTTATGGCGGTTTGCGAAGTAAGCAAACAATTCAGGTAAAAACACAACTTCAAGGTTATCTACTTATAGTAAAGGCATCATCAAATTGGATTCAGTTGCGTGTTTACCCAAGCGGCTGCTTCTTGTTTTGGTTGACTCACGGTTGATTGTGCCGTGGTCGGACATTAGTGGTTGATCCCGAACTGTCTATTAGTAGTACAGCATTTGTATAATCGTTAAGTGCTACTAATCGTATATTTAATACTGTTAATCGTATCTAATCGTATATTTTTATATCTTTGAGTATGAAAAATAGGGTTTATAATTTTGAAATATCTATAGATTGGGATTTGTTAAACTTAATAAGCCAGATTGATAGATTTGACGCATCATGGAGCTCACTTGAAAAAATAGAAGGACAAACATTAAAACGATTAAAGAATATTGCTACAATCCAAAGTGTTGGAGCATCTACAAGAATAGAGGGTTCAAAATTATCAGATAAGGATGTAGAAGAATTACTTGAACAAATTGATATTAGTAAGTTAGAGGATAGAGATTCTCAAGAAGTAGTTGGCTACTTTAATGTTTTGGATTTAATTTTAGAGGATTCTGAATCTTTTGATATAGCAGAACGAGAGATAAAGAATCTTCACAATTTACTATTGAAAGTAAGTAGAAAAGATGAATGGCATAGAGGGAATTACAAACAGCACTCCAATGCTGTACAAGCTAGGTTTCCAGATGGAAGCACTCAAATAATATTTCAAACTACAGAACCTGGAATTTCAACAGAGGAAGAGATGCGAAAATTATTTGAGTGGTATAGAGAAGAACAAAATGTTCATTCATTGATAAAAATAGCAGCATTTGTATATGATTTTTTAAGTATTCATCCTTTTCAAGATGGAAACGGGAGGATGAGTCGATTGTTGACCTCATTGTTATTGTTGAAAAAAAGTTATAAGTGGATTCAGTATGTTAGTTTTGAACATGAAATAGAAAATAACAAAACAAAGTATTATCAAGCTTTGAGAAATTGTCAAGCTCAACGACCGAATGAGGATATAACAGAATGGGTAAATTTCTTTTTGAATTCCTTGATAAATGTTCAGCTAAAATTAGAGGAGAAACTAAAACTGAGTGATAAGACTAAAGATCTTTCTCCTAAAGTTAAACAGATATATCGATATATTTCATTGCATCCTGGTTGTCGATCTGGTGAAATATCGAATGATTTAAATATGCCTAACCCTAGCGTTAAAAAAAGATTGCAAGAACTTGTTGAATTAGATTTAATAAAAAGACACGGTAAAGGAAGAGGGGTAAATTATGAGAAAAAATAAAAGGATCAGAAAATGAGATCTACATTAGCATCTATCCTGATGCTATGACTACATTGAAACTGAAAAAAATCCTAAATTGTTAGAATATTTGTAATTTTAGCAAAAATTAGTGAGCAGAAAAGGAATAATACAATGAAATACAGAATAGAAAAAGACAGCATTGGAGATGTAAAAGTTCCAGCTGACAAATATTGGGGAGCGCAGACGCAAAGATCCAGGTTGAATTTCCAAATTGGAGATGAGTCAACACATATGCCCAAAGAAATAATCAAAGCATATGCAGTGCTTAAAACGGCTGCGGCAGAAACAAATGCAGAGTTGACAGATTTTCCAAAATCCAAAGCAAGCCTTATTAAAAAAGTTTGTAAAGAAATTTTAGATGGAAAATTAGATGATCAATTTCCTTTGGTTGTATGGCAAACAGGTTCGGGAACACAATCCAATATGAATGTCAATGAAGTGATTGCCAACAGGGCACACGTTTTGAAGGGTGGGGAACTTACAGATGAGAAAAAAGTATTGCATCCAAATGATGATGTGAACAAGTCTCAATCTTCAAATGATACTTTTCCAACAGCGATGCACATTGCGGCTTACACTATATTAGTAGAAATTACGATTCCAAATGTGGAGGCATTGAAAAAAACACTACAGGAGAAATCTAAGGAATTTATGAAAGTGGTGAAAATTGGAAGAACCCATTTTATGGATGCAACTCCAGTAACATTGGGACAAGAATTTTCGGGCTATGTTTCTCAGTTAGATCATGCCTTGCGCGTGATTAATTTTTCATTGAAGCATTTAACAGAATTAGCATTAGGTGGAACAGCAGTTGGAACAGGAATAAATACGCCAAAAGGCTATGCAAAATTAGTAGCAAAAAAAATAGCAAAGAATACAGGTTATAAATTTATAACAGCCGAAAATAAGTTTGAAGCCTTGGCTGCTCATGATGCAATTGTGGAGGCACATGGCGCACTGAAAACATTGGCAGTTAGTTTAATGAAAATTGGAAATGACATTAGAATGCTGGCGAGTGGTCCAAGATGTGGAATCGGTGAGATCATCATTCCAACCAATGAACCAGGTTCTTCAATAATGCCAGGAAAGGTAAATCCAACACAGTCTGAGGCAATGACAATGGTTGCTGCACAAGTTATGGGCAACGATGTAGCGATAAATGTTGGAGGTTCAAACGGACATTTTGAGTTGAATGTTTTTAAACCAATGATGATTTATAATTTTATACAATCAGCAAGAATATTGGGAGATGCATGTGCTTCTTTTGATAAAAATTGTGTGCAAGGAATTGAGCCAAACTATGAAGTAATAGAAAATAAACTACAAAAATCACTGATGTTGGTTACAGCTCTAAATACACATATTGGCTATGACAATGCTGCAAAAATTGCAAAGACAGCATACAGACAAAACAAGACTTTGAAAGAAGTAGCGATTGAAATGGGATTGTTAAATGATAAAGAATTTGATAAAATTGTTGATCCAAAGAAAATGGTTGGGAAAATTTAGTTATCTTAACGACCTAATCTATAGCATGTTGCGGATTTAATATTTGTGCCAAGAAAATATTTTAGTTTAGCAAAGCTATTTTCATTGCTTTATTTTTCATTAAATGAAGTTTTGTGAAATAAATGCATAAACAGAAAACTACTTCACAGGACAAATTTGTCAATATCCCAACGTACTTTAAATTGGATAACTTTACTTGAATATACACAAATTATTATAATGAGAATTCCTTTTTTAGTTGCTTTTTTGATGTTGTTTTTTTCTTCAACATTTGTTTTTGCACAAAATAAAACCCAATCTGAGAATGATATGATTGATCAGGTTTATAAATTATTTGGCAATGCTTACAAGTTTAAAAATGCTGATATGTTTAAGCATTTGTATACAGAAGATTGCATATTCCTTGATTCAGAGGCAAGTTCTGGCATTAAAAACCAGGCTGGAGCGATAGATAGTTTTAGAGAAATGTTTGAAAATGGAAGTCGTGATGGACTGAAATACGAGATCAATTTTAAATTTACTCGTAGAGATGTTATTGAGTCTATTGCTTATGATGCTGGATACTATGAATTAACGACAATAAACTATGAAGGCGAACCTTCTAAAAGTTATGGGAAATTCTTGACCATTTTGAAAAAAGGAGAAGATGGTATTTGGAGAATTTTTGCAGACAGCTATAGCAAAAGCAATGAAGATGCTTATATGGCTATCAATTAATTAATGAGTTACTCCTAACTAGTATTTCAATAAAAATAAACCCATCTTGATTTTATGTATAAGATCAAGATGGGTTTATTTTTTGTAAAAATTCAATTCTATTATTGTAAGGATCATAAAAAGAAAACCGATTGACGCTTGGAATCGGGGTATTTTTTTTTACTTTTATACCCTTCTCAATCAAATAAGTTTTTACTTCTTCTAAATTTTCAATTTCAAAAGCAGGATGTCTTTTGGATTTATTTTCCACGTCTTCCGTTCCAATATGCAGTTCAATATCTGCAATTCGAAGCCAAAACCCTCCATTCGATTTCAGCGAATCAGGCTTTTCAATTTCCTCTAAACCCAATATTCCACAATAGAAAGCCCTTGCTTTTTCCTCCTCATTTTTAGGAATACAGATGTTAATATGGTTTAAGCGGTTATATTTTATTTTCATAAGAATCTCAAATGTTGATAGTGCAAAGATAAGGAACAGATGATTAGGGAAAAATCTGCAACGCAGCCTGCTGTAGAGACATTGCATGCAACGTCTCTACGCAATGGCTGATATTACGCAACGGCTGATATATGCCGTTCTAAATAATCAATAAATTATTAAAATATTGATTATGTAATTTTTTATATTGAATCGTGTGATTCTAAATTGTTTATACATATTTAAATTAAAATTAATGTTTAGTAATTTGTTTGTAAAAAGTTTACAGGTAGTTATTTATAAATATGTATTAATATTTTTTTAACAAATAGCGTAACAACGTTTTTTGTACTTCGTAACTACGAATGTAAAAAATATTAAATATAACATAAAATTTATTTGAATGAACTCCCCTCAACAATTAACAAGTTTAACAGGTTATTTATGCCTAGTTGGGAAGTTTTTAACGCAACTTCAAAAATTTAGGATACTTCTATTCCTAATTACCTTTTCATTTTTTTCCATAAATTCAAAAGCTCAATGTCCAACAATATTCATTGATGACTTGAATGGTGTACCTGGATATGCCGAGATAAATGACCTAAGCGTTTGTGGTGTTCCAGATACGATCACCTTTTATCTTTTAAATACCTCGGGACAAGATTTATTGAATTCCGAGTTCTTTCTTCAAATGCCAATAGGTATTGAATATGCAGGTATTCTGGATTATGTAGATCCAGGCTATCCAGTTCAAGAAGGAGATTTATCAGATTTACAGAATCCAAGTTTTACACTGGCAGAATTTGGTGCAGACAGTGTACAAATCGTAAGTATAGGCGTCATTGCCACCTGTTCTGTATATGAAAATGGTCCGACAGATACCTATGAATTTGACACAGAATTTAATTTCTTGTTTGATGATGGGAACAAAACACCATTGTTTTGCACGACAACGACCAATGGTAATGTTGATTATAGTCCCTATATCAAAAAGCCATCTCTCACCATAACAAATGTTTCATCCCCTGACATTAGAGTCACAAATAACGCTCAAAGATGTTCAAATATTACGGTGACGCAAGCAGGTATTGGAGCATCATTGACCAGTTTTGATTTTGAAATAATGGGTGTGGATCTTAATAATTTTGATATTAGCACACTTACAGTCAATGGAATTAATATGCCTTATACAGTAGATCCAGTAACGGGAAATGTTGGTTTTCATGCAGATGAAACCTATTTGCCAGGAGGAGCTTTAACAGAGGACGAATCGGTTATTGTTAGAGTATGTTATTCAGACAAGTTGGGTTGTGATACAGACAAAAGTTCTCTTGAAATTACTTATGCCGCTTCGTTTGGTTGTGGAGGAGATGGACCTTGTGTAAATCCATCTACAGGAAATGGTACATTAATATATGCACCAAACTATGGAGCCAATCCAGTTGTTACAACATCAACGGTTCAGTTGCCAGCAATTTGTGGAGACAATGCCATATTTGATGTTACAGTTACCAGTGCTCAGACAGATCCAGTATTGGGTCTTTGGGAAGAAATAATAGTAGGTTTTCAAATTTGTGAAGCAGATGCTTTTGATGCAGCGAATGTTTTGATCAACGGTGTGCCTTTAGATCCATCTATGTACTACTACCAGAATTTTGATTTCGTAGTAGATTTCACAACCTTAACTTTTGATCCAGACGGACCTGGAGTTGGGCTAGAAGATTTAGACGGAGATGGTTTGTTTGATGATATGCCAGGGGGCAATACCCTTAGTTTGACAATAGAAGCAGCTATTAAATGTCAAGATCCACAACAAATAGCGGGATGTGCGGCATTAGACTGTACATTTAACCAAGCATTTGTTGGCGGTTTGCGTCACTGTGATACACAATTTCAAACAACAGATCAAATTGTACCACCAGCAGAATTTTCATATGGTGCTGAATCAATTACAATAGATGAGACAGATATAAATGGCAATGGTTCTATTTTTGGTTTTGATTTTGGACTTGGATCAACAGGATTGAATACTGTAACAATGGAATTTTGCTATGAATTTGGTGCCAATGGAATAGGTGAGTGTCAAGATGGAGATTCTTATTTTGAAGTAGCGATTGCAGGACCAAGGCAAATTACAAAAGATTTAGCTTTAAATACAGGTTCAGTTACTTTTGACGGAGCACCTGTTGGTGCCAATGCAATAAATACATTCTATGATGCACCAGATAGTTCATCAGTGGTATTTCAGGTTTTTGCTGGGAGCAATGATTTGGGTAGAGACTTATGTTATAATGTAACCCTTGAATTGGATTCTTGCGTATGTTATCCCAAAAATTATGTTGTTGCAAATATGAGAGTAATAGAAGAATGCAATGACTGTCAGCCTGATCCCTGTACAATTGTTAGGGCTTGTGATAAAACATTTTTGGCATCAAGGAGAAACTGTGAGTGTGTTTGCATTATTAGTGATGATATAGTAGAATTGAGAAGATGTGATTTTGGATTTGCTGATCCAGAAATGACCATTCCTTTGGATGAAAATTCTCCAGAAGTACAAGATGATCTTGCCAAATTTTTGCCATGTGATTCAGTTTATGTGCATATGGAGTATGAGATTTTAGATGCATTTGTATTAAATAGTGTAAACGAATTTAGATTGTATTTTAGAAGGTATACATCACCAAGAAACAATATTGCTGGTTTAGAAGTTGATGCTGATATTAATCATATGGTAACAAAAGAGTTTAGTTTTTCAAAAAGTGGATCTACTACTAGGGTTCCAATTGATCTTTCGGCACTAGATTGTATATCAGGAAATGCGGCAACTATTCAAAATTTGAATGATGGCTTTTTTGATAATATTGGATTTAAACCAGTAGGAATAATTGCAAATACAGGTCTTTCTGTATACAATAGTGGCGTGGATGTATTAGATAATGAATTTGCATTTATATATATAAATGATAGAGATGACATAGCTGCTAATGGTGGAAATGCCAACCAAACAGGTAACTGTTTGAGTTATTTATTTGATGACTTGATGGGTGGTATTGAGAATGGGGATAAATTGCACTGGATAGCAAAAGTACCATTGCAAAAAAATCCATATAGATTGTTAAATGCAGACATTGACGCACAACCAGTGGAGACTATGTTTTTTAGAAGTCATGTTGATACTTGGACCACACAAAATGGAACAAAGTCTTATACAGAAGGAAGTTGCGGTTCAGTTTACCCTATTGAAACTTATTGCCCAGAGCCAATACAAGTCAATACAGAATACAATATAGGTTTTTGTGATGCAGAGGTAAAACATACATTCAAAGTTCCTGAATTCCCACCTCCATATGATACTTGGTATCAAAATGAGTATCGTCCATTTTGGGAGTTTGATATGATCCAAATACCACTTATTTCCCCATTGGTTTATGCTGGTGGAGACTCTATATTTATAAATGGCGGTGCAGGTATTCCAATTTCAGAACCAGATTTTAATGCTGATGCAACTTGCGTTTATGATAATGGGCAAAATTTTTGCACTTCTAATTCAGGAGCATTGGGTTATATGAGTTATGATGTGAGTGAGTTTCCAGAGTTATCACTAGGAACTGGTGGCGCACCTGGAGATTCTATTTGCTTAGTTTATAATCTAGAGCGAATCTGCCCAGGAGCAATAGAAAGCCCTCAAAATTTCTTGTTATTTTATGACTATAGTTATCTCTGTGATTATAATCCAGGAGGACGCTATTGTAACCTTACAACAGGAACTGCTAATGGACTCTATCAATTCTTTAATACAGGATTGGCATATCCTGTAGAAAATTGTCCAGGAAACACAAGCACATCCGCTCCATTATTTTGGGAGAGAGATTACCATTTATTTATTGATACTTCAGCAACATTAATTTTCAATCCAGATTCAACGGTACTTCCTCCATTGAGTTCAACTACTGAGTCGATTTTAATTTCTGATAATGAAGATGCACCTGAATTTAATACTTATTCTATTTGTGCAGGAAATGGAGACATTCCACATACTAATGTAATGACAACGATTGTGTTGCCTTCAACAATTGAGCTACTTAATGTAACAGATACATTGGGAGGACCAGTTACCTACACACAAACAGGTTCAACCTCAACAACAACGACTTACTTAATAGAGTTAGCACAGTTAAATCAGAATGAATGCTTTGCGATAATGCTAGAAACAGAATTGTTATTCTGTCCATTAACGCCTGATGTAGAAACGGAAGTTTGCATCAAAACAACTTCTAGTTGTATGCCTTTAGAACTTGCCTCTCAATTATTTGGATCAGGTGGTGATGCATGTACTTCAACAGAATCTTGTTATGAGTATGTTGCAGGTGAAGCAGAAATACAAGCAGAATGGACAACTGAAAGTCCAGTACTTGCCAATTTATGTACTGTCCAAGAATTCGAAGTACTCATTAAAAATACAAAAATTTCAAACCTAACAAACTTAGAGTTTAACTTCGTATTACCTGCGGGCTTAAATATCATACCAGGTTCTTTTGAATATTCTTATCCAGGTGGACCAACGAACTTTGGAACATGGACTTCTATAGCTGATCCAACACCAAACGGGATAAATGCTTTTGGTTCAATTTTTTCAATGGATGACAATGGCATGCCTTATATAAATAGTAATGGTTTGTCAGGGATTGCCGTAACTGCTGACAGCGATTCCAATAGAGTATCCATTCGTTTTTTAGCTGAAACGGTTTGTGATGAATACGTATCCAATACGCCTCTTTATTTTGAATCCACAGCATCTGATCCTTGTGAGTCTACAATCAGTTCTGGTTTTTCAATAAATGACGGTATTTTAATTAATAATGCAATCCCAGCGGACAATGCGCAATTTTTAATTGTTGCCGATCCGCTTAAATATACTTGTGGAGGTCCAGTTCCTGTAAATATAACTGGTTTGAATTTATCCGAAACGGGAGGTCAGACAGATATGTCAGTTGCTTGTTTCACTTTTCCTGAAAATCTGGCTTACACCCCGGGAAGTTTTGTTTTAACCGCACCAAGTGGATTTTCCCCCACTACCGTAACCGAAACTGATCTTGGTGGTGGTTTAATGGAACTATGTTTTGATTTACCAGATGGAATTGGGCCTCAACAATTTTTTGCTTTTACAGTAGAGTTAACACCAGATTCTCAGGCTGAATGCGGAGAGATGGACTTTGCGGCATTGGTAAAATCTGTTGTAGAAGATCAAGTTTGTGAGGCAGATGGTTCGCTTTGTACTGTTTTTGTAAACAATACAATTAACCAACAAATCATTTTACAAATAGCACCTTCAGTGGAAATTTCAGATGTTGAACTAGTTGTTCAATGTGATGATGATCCGCTTACCACAACTTATGATTATACCATGTTTTTTGAAGGTGTTTCTACAACTGATTATATAGGAAATGCCACAGTAGAATTTTATCAAGATGTGGATGGTAATGGAGTTATAAGCGCAAATGATGTAGTTCTTGCAAGTAATACTCATGCTATAAATGTTCCAACTGGAATGATTGTCGAATCAGAAGGAACCGCAACTTTCCAAGAGAATATTTCTTGTCCTATTTTGGTCAAAGCAACTTTTGATATTCCTTGTAATTGTGATTCTGGAGAGTTTTATATTGATTTTGCTCCAACTCCAGATTTTGTAGATCAATTTGGCGGACCAGTTGTTTTATGTCCAGGTGATGATCTGATATTAGATGTATGCATTGGTTATGATTTTGAATTGTCTCCAAGTGCTGGAGGAAGTTTATCTCAAACAGGCAATGAACTTACGATAGATATAAATGAAGGATATGGGTTAGATATACCTGTTATTTTAACAGTTACCAGTCAACAAGCAGCTTGCCCAGGCGAGTTTGAATTAGAAATTTTCCAATTAGAAGATTTTGAAATAGGTCCATTCACACAACAGGAAGTTTGTGATATGGAATGTACAATGTTGGATTTAGAGTTGCCAGATGATTGGTTAAATACCGTTGAAATTTTATGGACACCCGACACTTATTTGGATGATCCAACATCTGCAACTCCAATGATTTGCAATCCAGAAACAACAATGGCATATACCGTTACTGTTACCAATCCCAACAGTGGATGTGCAGCGGAAGCACAATATCCTGTCAATGTGATTAATACAACAGTGCCTACGTTAGAGTATGTTGGTTTTGAGGAATGTTTCCTTGATTATGCTCCACCAAGTATCATAGCTGATCCTGCTGGAATGATAGATTATAAATTTTATTATGAAAATGGTGATACAGACATTTTATTACAATCTGGTCCTGATAATGAATTAATAATTCCATTTGCTGTAGGAGAATTTTATGTAATTGTAAACGATGGTCAATGCAATGTTGCTTCCCTTCCAATGTCAATAGATTTGGAAGAATGCACATTTGATTTAGCATTACAAAAAACATTGTCACCAACACAAGTAGTACCTGTTTATGCAGGTGATACTGTTACCTTTGAAATAGAAGTATTCAATCAAGGAACAGTTGCGGCACAAGATATTGAAGTTATAGATTACATTCCTTCAGGATTTACATTGGTTGATAATTCTTGGTTTGATCTAGGAAACAATGAGGCAAGTATTACAGTCACTGGACCATTATTAGCTGGGCAATCTACAACGGTTTCAATAAAATTAGTTGTTACAAATGCAGCTGCTGTAGGAGATGCCGTTAACTATGCTGAAATTTCTTCTGGTGATGATATAAATAGTGAAGGTTATCCAGATATAGATTCAACACCAGATGAAGACAATACCAATGACGGACCAGTTGAAGACGATGTGACAGACAATACAAATGGAGACGAAGATGATCACGATCCTGCTTTTGTTCCTGTTGAAATATTTGACTTGGCACTTACTAAAACTTTGGCTACTGGTCAAGTTGTTCCTGTTACTCTTAATGATGATGTTACTTATACCATTACCGTTTGTAATCAAGGAACAGTAGATGCTTACAATGTAGAGGTAGTTGATTACATTCCAACAGGGATGTCATTAAATGATGCAAATTGGACACCAGGTGCATTAAATACAGCTTACTATACTTTTGCTGGACCAATTTTGCCTGGAGCTGCCAATTGCCAAACAATGGATATAACGGTTACTGTTGATTCCTATCCACCAAGTGGAGGTTCTTTCCAAAACTTCGGTGAAATTTCTGATGCAGAAGATGAAGACGGCGATCACCCAGCTGACATTGACAGTACACCTGATGATGATGATGGAAATGACGGTCCATATGAAGACGATGTAACAGATGGAACAAATGGCGATGAAGACGATCATGATCCAGCAGTTATACCAGTTGTATTACCAGGCGAATGTTTTGCAACTAACGATGGTCCATATTGCGATGGCGATCAGATAAACTTAATTGAGAATGGAACAGCGGGTGTGACTTGGTCTTGGACTGGACCAAATGCATTTACTAGTACAGTTCAAAATCCAACGATTGCAGGAGCGACAATATTAGAGGCAGGTGATTATATTGTGGAAATTACCGATGTTAATGGTTTGATGAGCATTTGTACGACAAGTGTTGAAGTTGCAGATCCTTTGGCTGTAGTAGAAGTACAGCAAGATGTTTCTTGTTTTGGTTTGAATGATGGATTTATTGACATAACTGTTTCAGGTGGTCAGCCTCCTTATACTTTTGATTGGGATGATGATGGAGCAGAAACACCAGACAATGATACTGAAGATTTGATTAATTTATCTGTAGGAGATTATGAAGTAACGATAACTGATGCTTTTGGATGTACTTTAATTGCATCTTATGCTATTGTAGAGCCACTTGAACTAACTTGCGAATTAAATGCTATAAATGTAAGTTGTAATGGTGTAAATGATGGAACTATAACTGTTTTAAGAAGTGGAGGAACTGCGCCTTTTGAATTTAGTTTAGATGGTGGAGCTTATCAGCCAGGATTTATGTTTGCGGATGTTGCCGCAGGTGATCATTCTGTTACAGTGAGAGATGGAAATGGCTGTACTTCTGTTTGTCAAATAACGATCACAGAACCATTAGAGTTAACTTGTGATGCAACCGCTACAGACGAAACCGATTGTGGTGCAAATGACGGAACGATTAACATTGTATTCAATGGCGGAACGGGCACTGTTGTAACCAGTATTGATGGTGTAATGTTTGAAGATAATAAAACATTTTACGATAATTTATCAGCAGGTATTTATACAATTACTGTTATGGATGATAACGGATGTATGAGTACTTGTGAAGCTACAGTCTTAGCTCCTAATGCTCCAACTTGCGAAGTTATTTTCCATGATGATGTAACCTGTGCAGATGGAACCAATGGCAGTCTTACTGTTGAAGGGGCTGACGGATCAGGTTCTTATGAATACAGTATAGATGGTACAACATTCCAATCAAGCCCAATTTTTAACGGTTTAGGAGCAGGAGATTATACAGTAACCATTAGAAATGTTGGAGACACAGATTGTGCTTCAACTTGCGTGGTAACGATAACAGAACCTGAACCTTTGGTATGTTTCACAGAATTTGAAGATGTGACTTGTGAAGGTTCTAATGACGGTGAAATATCAGTAAATGCAACAGGCGGAAGTTTGACCTATGAATACAGTATTGATGGCACGAACTTCCAAACAACCAATAATTTTACAGGATTGATTAGTGGAGCTTATATTGTTACTGTAAGAGACGCTGCTGATATTGCTTGTACAACAACATGTCAGCTTAGTATTTCTGAACCAAGCCCATTAACTTGTTCTACAGATTCAATTGACGTAACTTGTTTTGGTGAATTAAATGGTAGCATAATTGTTGCTGTTTCTGGCGGTACTGCTCCTTTTGAATACAATGTCAATGGTGATCCTTGGCAAGCAGGTAATACTCTCGATAACCTTCCAGCAGGTACACATGTTGTAACTGTAAGAGATGCCAATGGTTGTCAAACAACTTGCCCAGCCATCATCAATCAACCAGATGAATTAATGTGTAGCACAACAACTGTTGATGAATCAGATTGTGCTGCGGAAGATGGAACCATTACGATAACAGCATCAGGTGGCATTGCTCCTTTAATGTATAGTTTAAATGGTGGCACTCCACAAACCAGTAATGTTTTTAGTGGATTGGTAGCTGGTACTTATATCATTACTGTAGAAGATGCAAATGGATGTACAACGGAATGTGATGCTACAATTACAAGTCCTAATGCGCCTGCTTGCGAGGTGATTTTCCATAGCGATGTTACTTGTTTTGGTGGTGCCAACGGAAGTCTTACTGTTGAAGGAACAGATGGAAGTGGTAGCTATGAATTTAGCATTGACGGAGGAACAAACTGGCAAACATCTGGTCTGTTTGGTTTGTTAACTGCTGGCGATTACACAGTAATTGTAAGAAATGAAGAGAACAATCTCTGTCAAAATTTATGTTATGTTACGATTGAAGAGCCAGAAGTTTTGGCTTGTCAAGTGGAGGCAACAGATGTAAATTGCAATGGTGTTGGAGATGGAACTTTAGTCGTTTCAGCAACAGGCGGCAGTGATGATTTAGAATACAGTATTGATGGCGTATCATTCCAATTAGCAAATAATTTCACAGAACTTTTAGCTGGTAGCTATACCGTAACTGTTAGAGATGTAAATGATCCAGCTTGTACAACAACCTGTACGGCAATCATTTTAGAACCAGCTTTATTAGAATGTCAAGCATTTCCTACAGATGTTTCTTGTTATGACGGAGCAGATGGAACCATTACGGTTACAACTACAGGAGGCACAGCACCATTCCAATACAGTGTTGATGGTGGACCTTTACAAACAGGAAATGGGTTTGGTGATTTAACTGCTGGTTTGCATACAGTAACTGTGATTGATGCAAATGGTTGTATGACTTTATGTGATGCAACAATTAATCAACCAAGTGAATTGGCTTGTGCTACGATTGCAACAGATGAAACAGACTGCGAAATAGACGATGGAACGATTACTGTTGAAGCTTCAGGTGGAATACCACCATATGAATACAGCATTGACGGTTTATTCTATCAACCAAGTTCATTATTTGAAAATTTAAGCGCAGGAACATACAATATTACCGTAAGGGATGCCAACGGATGTATGTCAGTTTGCGAAGCAACAATCGAGACACCAAACGCTCCAACTTGCGAAGTTTTATTTAGTGAAGATGTCACTTGTTTTGGTGGATCAAATGGAAGTTTTACTGTTGAAGGTTTAGGCGGCACAGGCGATTATGAATTTAGCTTGGATGCAACTAATTTCCAAACCAGTGGAGATTTTACTGATTTGACAGCTGGCGATTATACCATAACTGTTAGAAATGTTGGCGACCCACTATGTACAACAACTTGCGTAGTAACCATAACAGAACCACCTGTTTTAGAATGTCAATTAGATGGAACACCTGTTTTGTGTAACGGTGATACTGATGGAACAATCACAGCTTCTGCAAATGGCGGTAGTCTTGATTATGAATTTAGTATAGATGGAACTAATTGGCAAATATCTCCTTTGTTTGAAGATTTAGCTGCCAATACTTATACTGTAATGGTGAGAGATGCAAATGATGTTGATTGTATGGCAAGTTGTGATTTTAATATTACAGAACCAGTACTTTTAGAATGTTCGACTACCACACTTCCTGTTGTTTGTAATGGCGATAGCGATGGAAGTATTACAGTTACAGCTTTAGGTGGAGTATTGCCATATGAGTATACAGTTGACGGAAGTTTCTGGCAATTGACTAATACAATTGTAAACTTGCCAGCAGGTATTTATACCGTAAGCGTGAGAGATGCAAATGGTTGCATTAGTTCTTGTCCAGCAGAAATTTTAGAGCCAACTTTATTGACTTGTTCAACAACAAGCACAGACGAAACAGATTGTCAAATAGATGATGGCACCATTACAATAACAGCAGAAGGAGGAATCACTCCATATCAATACAGCTTGAATGGCGATCCATTCCAAAGCGATAATATTTATACAGGTTTAGGTGCTGGAAATTATATCATTACCGTTCAAGATGCAAATGGTTGTACAACTGAATGCGATGCGACAATAGAAACGCCAAATGCTCCAGTATGTGACATCACATTTACAGATGATGTCACTTGTTTTGGAGGCAACAACGGATCATTGATTTCAGTTGGTTCAGGTGGAAATGGCATATATGAATATACAATTGATGAAATAAACTGGCAATCGAGTGGCGAGTTTAACGACTTAACAGCAGGTGATTACACCGTTACAATTAGAAATACTGGCAACCCTCTTTGTACCAGTACATGTACGGTAGTTATATTGGAACCAGCACCATTAAATTGTGATTTAGTGGGTGAAGATGTTTCTTGTAATGATGAAAGTGACGGAAATATTGAGACATTTGCTTCGGGTGGAAGTGGCAATTTTGAATACAGTTTGGATGCAGTTAATTTCCAGACATTGCCTACTTTCTCAGGTTTGTCACCAGGTACTTATGAAGTAACAGTTAGGGATGCAGCCGATGTTAATTGCTTTACCACTTGCGGAATGGTAATTTCTCAACCAGCTGAGTTGGTATGTACGCCATTTGCATCTGATGCGAGTTGTAATGATGGTTCAGACGGAAGCATTGCAATGATGGTAATGGGTGGAGTAACGCCTTATGAATATTCCATTCCAGATGTTGGATGGCAATCAAGCAACCAGTTTAACGACTTGGAGGCTGGATCATACGTCATTACAATAAGAGATGCCAATGGCTGTTTGACTACCTGCTCTATTGATGTAAATCAACCATCTCTTTTGACTTGTACCGCAACAGGTACAGATGCATCTGATTGCATTGTAGAAGATGGAACCGTTACGGCTACACCAAATGGTGGAACACCACCATATGAATACAGTCTAAATGAAGCTCCTTTTCAAACGAGTGGCACGCCTTATCAACCTGATGGTACGTTTACAGGTTTGGTAGCTGGAGCATACATAGTTACTGTGAGAGATGCCAATGGATGTACTAGTGAATGTGATGTGACAATTACAGCACCAGATGCTCCTGCTTGCGAAGTAACAATTGTAAGTGATGTAACTTGTAATGGTGGAAATGATGGATCATTTACAAGCATCGGAACATCAGGAAGTGGAACCTATGAATACAGTATTGACGGAACAAACTGGCAGGCTTCAGGCGTCTTTGAAGATTTAGCGGCTGGAAATTATACTGTAACAATAAGAAACTTTGGAAACCCTCTTTGTACAGCTGATTGCAATGTTAACATAGAAGAACCATTGCCAATGAGCTGCGCTACTGTACCAAAACATGTAAGTTGTTTTGGTGGAGATGATGGAAGCGTTCAGATAGATGCTTTTGGTGGATCTGGCGACTATGAATACAGTTTAGATGGTAATACTTTTGCACCACTAGAGCAAATTACAGGGTTAACTGCTGGCTCATACACAATAACAGTAAGAGACTTATTTAATCCAGATTGTATGACAGAGTGTTTGTTAGAAATCACCGAGCCAGAAGAGTTGTTGTGTACAACAGATGTAACACCAATAGATTGCGCATTGGGCACGCTAGGAACCATTTTGGTTACAGTAACTGGTGGAACAGAGCCTTATACTTATAGTTTAAATGGCGGTACAATACAACCAGGAAATTATTTTGAAGATTTAGAAGAAGGCATTTATACCATTACAATAGAAGATGACTTAGGTTGTACTACAACTTGTGAAGCCATCATTGAATTGGCAAATTGTACATTTGATTTGGCATTAGAAAAATCTATAGCTCCGTCGCAAACGTTCCCTGTTTATCCAGGAGGTGATGTCACCTATGCAATAGAAGTTTGTAATCAAGGAACAATTACTGGTTATAATATTGAAATTTCGGACTACCTTCCAGTAGGCTTTGTGTTAAATGATGCGGATTGGGTATCTGAACCAGGAAACTCAGCGAGCTATGTGATAGCAGGTCCACTTATGAGTAATGATTGCATTACAGTAGAAATCACCACAACGATCACGGAAAGTTATGATCCAAACAACACCGTAAATGTTGCAGAGATCACAGAAGCAGAAGATGAAAATGGCGACAATCCACCAGACACAGATTCTGATGAGGACAATGATGATGGCGATCAATCCGAAGATGACGAAGACAGTGCAGAAATTCCAGTAGATGAATTTGACCTTGCGTTAATCAAACAATTGGCACCTGGCACACCAAGTACTGTAACGGTAGGCGATGTAGTAACTTATGTTGTCACGGTAATGAATCAAGGAACGATTGATGCTTATAATATTGAAATAGTAGATTATTTACCAGCAGGTATGAGCTTGTCAGATTCCAATTGGAGCACAGGTACAGCAAATCAAGTATTTACAACGATAGCTGGACCATTATTTGCAGGCGATACGATGATGGTAAATGTATCTGTAACGGTAGACGAATTACCAGAGAGTGGGATTTTTGAAAACTTTGCCGAGATTACTCAGGCAGAAGATGAAGATGGAAACAATCCACCAGATATAGATTCTGACCCAGACAGTGATGAAGACAACGATGGTCCAAGTGAAGATGATGTAACTGACGGAACCAATGGAGATGAAGATGATCATGATGGCGCAGTAATTGGCGTGGAGGTGTTTGACCTTGCATTAACTAAAATATTAGCACCAGATCAAGACCCAATTTTCCCAGGTGATGAAGTAATATTTACAATCACTGTAGAGAATCAAGGAACGTTAGACGGTTACAATATATCAGTAGTGGATTATTTGCCAACAGGTATAACTTTAAGCACTAATGACACAAATGGTTGGGTAGATAATAATGATGGTACAGCAACAGTGGTTTTATCTGGACCATTAGCCCCAGGCGATTTTGCAACAGTAGACATTCTCGTATTAATAGGAGATGTTTCAGGTGACAATACAAATTATGCAGAAATCAGTGGAGCGGAAGATGAAAATGGCGACCCTCAGGATGACATAGATTCTACACCAGATGACGATGATGGCAATGACGGACCAGTCGAAGACGATGTAACAGACGGAACCAACGGTGATGAAGACGATCACGATCCAGCTGACTTTACAGTAGAAACATTTGATTTAGCATTGGAAAAATCCATAGCTCCATCGCAAGTATTCCCCGTTTATCCAGGAGATGACGTAACGTATGCGATAGAGGTTTGTAACCAAGGAACAATAGATGGTTATAATATTGAAATTACCGACTATCTTCCAGTAGGTTTTGTGTTAAATGATGCGGATTGGGTATCTGAACCAGGAAACTCAGCGAGCTATATGATAGCAGGTCCACTTATGAGTAATGATTGCATTACAGTAGAAATCACCACAACGATCACGGAAAGTTATGATCCAAACAACACAGTAAATGTTGCAGAGATCACAGAAGCAGAAGATGAAAATGGTGACAATCCACCAGACACAGATTCTGACGAAGACAACGATGACGGCGATCAATCTGAAGATGATGAAGACAGTGCAGATTTCCCTGTAGATGAATTTGACCTTGCATTAATCAAACAATTGGCACCTGGCACACCAAGTACTGTAACAGTAGGCGATGTAGTAACTTATGTTGTCACGGTAATGAATCAAGGAACGATTGATGCTTATAATATTGAAATAGTAGATTATTTACCAGCAGGTATGAGCTTGTCAGATTCCAACTGGAGTGCAGGTACATCAAATCAAGTATTTACAACGATAGCTGGACCATTATTTGCAGGCGATACGATGATGGTAAATGTATCTGTAACGGTAGACGAATTACCAGAGAGTGGGATTTTTGAAAACTTTGCCGAGATTACTCAGGCAGAAGATGAAGATGGAAACAATCCACCAGATATAGATTCTGACCCAGACAGTGATGAAGACAACGATGGTCCAAGTGAAGATGATGTAACTGACGGAACCAATGGAGATGAAGATGATCATGATGGCGCAGTAATTGGCGTGGAGGTGTTTGACCTTGCATTAACTAAAATATTAGCACCAGATCAAGACCCAATTTTCCCAGGTGATGAAGTAATATTTACAATCACTGTAGAGAATCAAGGAACGGTTGCTGGTTATAATGTTTCTGTAGTTGACTATATGCCTGTGGGTTTAAGTTTAAGCCCTAACGACAGTAACGGATGGATGAACAGCGGTGGCAATACTGCAACTGTAGTTATACCAGGACCATTAGCTCCAGGCGATTTCGCAACAATAGACATATTAGTATTAGTCGGACCAGATATTACGGGTGACAATACAAATTATGCAGAAATCAGTGGAGCGGAAGATGAAAATGGCGACCCTCAGGACGACATAGATTCTACGCCAGATGACGATGACGGCAACGACGGACCAGTTGAAGACGATGTAACAGACGGAACCAACGGTGATGAAGATGATCACGATCCAGCCGACTTTACAGTAGAAACATTTGATTTAGCATTGACGAAATCTTTGTCAGCAAATCAAGTATTACCTGTATTCCCAGGCGATGATGTTACTTATGTAATAACAGTAGAAAATCAAGGAACGATTGATGCATATAATGTAGAAATCACGGATTATTTACCAACAGGTTTTGTGTTAAATGATCCAGATTGGATAGCAGGAGTTGGCAACAGTGCAAGCTACACGATTGCTGGACCGATTTTATCAGGCAACAGCGTAGATGTAAATATTACCACAACGATTACCCCTGATTTTGATCCAGATAATACAACCAACTCAGCAGAGGTTACAGAGGCAGAAGATGAAAATGGTGACAATCCACCAGACACAGATTCTGATGAAGACAATGACGATGGCGATCAATCAGAAGATGATGAGGACAATGCAACTGTACCAGTTGGCGATTACTATTTTGATTTAGCATTAACCAAAGATTTATCACCAAATCAAGAAACACCAGTATCGGTTGGCGATGATGTAACTTATGTTTTAGAAGTTTGCAATCAAGGAACGATCACGGCTTACAATGTAGAAGTAACCGATCATTTACCAGTAGGTTTTGTGTTAAATGATGCCAATTGGTTGACAGCTCCAAATAATTCAGCAACAATAATGTTAGATGGACCAATTGCAGAAAATGAGTGCGAAGCAGTGAGCATAACGCTTACAATTACGCCAGATTTTGATCCAACAAATACACTAAATACAGCTGAGATTTCAGAAGCAGAAGATGAGTACGGCGAGAATCCACCAGACGTAGATTCTGATGAAGACAACGATGACGGCGACCAATCTGAAGATGACGAAGACAATGCGGATGTGCCAGTGGAGGATTATATATTTGACCTTGCATTGACAAAAACAATATCAGTAGATCAGGTGTTCCCAGTTTATCCAGGGGATGATGTTACTTATGTAATAACAGTAGAAAATCAAGGAACGATTAATGCTTACAATGTAGAAATCACAGATTATTTACCAACAGGTTTTGTATTAAATGATAATGCTTGGGTAGCTGGATCTGGCAACAGTGCAAGCTATACGATTGATGGACCAATTTTACCTGGTAACAGTGTAGCTATAAATATCACTACAACGATTACTGAAGACTTTGATCCAAACAATACTGAAAACGTTGCAGAGATTACGGATGCAGAAGATGAAAATGGTGACAATCCACCAGATGTAGATTCTGACGAAGACAACGATGACGGCGATCAATCTGAAGATGATGAAGACGCTGTAGAATTCCCAGTGGATGTATTTGACCTTGCGTTGATAAAACAATTAGCTGTCGGTACACCAAGTACGGTAACGGTTGGCGATCTTGTTACTTATACAATAACGATAAGCAACCAAGGAACAATTGATGCTTACAATATTGAGGTGGTAGATTATTTACCAGCAGGAATGAGCTTGGCGGATAGTGATTGGAGTACAGGAACAGCAAACCAAGTATTTACAATAGTAGGCGGTCCATTATTGGTTGGTAATTCAACAACAGTAGATGTAACAGTAAGAATAGATGAGTTGCCAGAAAGTGGAGTCTTTGAAAACTTTGCTGAGATTACTCAGGCAGAAGACGAAGATGGGAACAATCCACCAGATATAGATTCTACGCCTGATAGCAATGAAGACAATGACGGTCCAAGTGAAGACGATGTGACAGACGGAACCAATGGTGACGAGGATGATCATGACGGCGCAGTAATTGGTGTAGAAACATTTGATCTTGCCTTGACTAAAGTATTGGCTCCAGATCAAGACCCAATTTTCCCAGGTGATGAAGTTGTATTTACAGTCACTGTAGAAAATCAGGGAACAATAGATGGCTACAACATTGAAGTAATAGACTATTTACCAAATGGAATAACTTTAAGCTCTAATGACAATAACGGTTGGATAAATGGTACAGGCAATACGGCAACAGTTGTATTAACAGGACCATTGACACCAGGCAATTTTGTAACCGTAGACATTTTAGTATTAATAGGAGAAGTTGCTGGCGACAATACAAATTATGCAGAAATCAGTGGAGCGGAAGATGAAAATGGCGACCCTCAAGACGACATAGATTCAACTCCAGATAACGATGATGGCAACGACGGACCAGTGGAAGACAATGTAACCGATGGAACCAATGGTGACGAAGATGATCACGATCCAGCCGACTTTACAGTGGAAACATTTGATTTAGCATTGACAAAAACTTTATCAGCAAATCAAGACTTACCTGTATTCCCAGGGGACGATGTTACTTATGTCATAACCGTAGAAAATCAAGGAACGATTGATGCATATAATGTAGAAATTACAGATTATTTACCAACAGGTTTTGTATTAAATGATAATAATTGGATAGCAGGAGCTGGCAACAGTGCAAGCTATACAATTGCTGGACCAATTTTAGCAGGCAACAGTATTGATGTAAATATCACTACAACGATTACCCCTGATTTTGATCCAGATAATACAACCAACTCAGCAGAGGTTACAGAAGCAGAAGATGAAAATGGTGACAACCCGCCAGATACAGATTCTGATGAGGACAACGACGATGGCGATCAATCAGAAGATGACGAGGACAATTCAACTGTGCCAGTTGGCGATTACTATTTTGATTTAGCATTAACCAAAGATTTATCTCCAAGTCAAGTAACACCTGTTGCTGTTGGTGACGATGTAACTTATGTTTTAGAAGTATGCAATCAAGGAACAATCACGGCTTACAATGTAGAAGTAACCGATCATTTACCAACAGGTTTTGTATTAAATGACAACAATTGGTTACCAGCAGCAGGGAACTCAGCAACAATGTTATTAGACGGACCAATCGCAGAAAACGAGTGTAAGTCAGTGAGCATAACGCTTACAATTACACCAGATTTTGATCCAGCAAACACACTAAATACAGCAGAGATTTCAGAAGCAGAAGATGAGTATGGAGACAATCCACCAGACGTAGATTCGGACGAAGACAATGATGACGGCGATCAATCAGAAGATGATGAAGACAATGCGGATGTTCCAGTAGAGGACTACCTATTTGATTTAGCATTATCAAAAGACTTATCACCAAATCAAGAAACACCAGTTTCCGTTGGCGATGATGTTACTTATGTTTTAGAAGTTTGCAATCAAGGAACGATCACGGCTTACAATGTAGAAGTAACCGATCATTTACCAACAGGTTTTGTGTTAAATGACAACAACTGGTTACCAGCATCTGGCAACTCCGCAACGATGGTATTAGACGGACCAATCGCAGAAAATGAGTGTGAGTCAGTGAGCATAACGCTTACGATTACACCAGATTTTGATCCAGCAAACACACTAAATACAGCTGAAATTTCAGAAGCAGAAGATGAGTATGGAGACAATCCACCAGACGTAGATTCGGACGAAGACAACGACGATGGCGATCAATCAGAAGATGATGAAGACAATGCGGATGTTCCAGTAGAGGACTACGTATTTGATTTAGCATTAACCAAAGATTTATCCCCAAGTCAAGTAACACCAGTTTCCGTTGGCGATGATGTTACTTATGTTTTAGAAGTTTGCAATCAAGGAACGATCACAGCTTACAATGTGGAAGTAACCGATCATTTACCAACAGGTTTTGTATTAAATGATAACAATTGGTTGCCAGCAGCAGGGAACTCAGCAACAATGGTATTAGACGGACCAATCGCAGAAAACGAGTGTAAGTCAGTGAGCATAACGCTTACAATTACACCAGATTTTGATCCAGCAAACACACTAAATACAGCAGAGATTTCAGAAGCAGAAGATGAGTATGGAGACAATCCACCAGATGTAGATTCTGACGAAGACAACGACGATGGCGATCAATCTGAAGATGACGAAGACAATGCGGATGTTCCAGTAGAGGACTACGTATTTGATTTAGCATTAACAAAAGATCTAGCATCTAATCAACAAGTTCCTGTTTATCCAGGCGACGATGTAACATATGTTATCAATGTTGAAAATCAAGGTTCAATTGACGCTTACAATGTGACAATAACGGATTACTTGCCAACAGGCTTTGTGTTAAATGACAACAACTGGATAGCTGGTGCTGGAAATAGCGCAGAACATACAATTGCAGGACCAATTTTAGCTGGCAATAGTTACAGTATAAATATTACTGCAACCATCACAGCTGATTTCGATCCAACCAATACATTAAACACGGCTGAGATTACAGAAGCAGAAGATGAAAACGGCGACAATCCACCAGACACAGATTCTGAAGAGGACAATGACGATGGCGATCAATCAGAAGATGATGAAGATGGCGTAGACATACCTGTCGAAATATTTGACCTTGCATTGGTTAAAACCATTTCACCAGAAACTTATAACGTGGTTACTGTTGGCGACATTGTAACTTATGACATCGCAATCATCAATCAAGGAACGGTAGATGCCTACAATGTTCAAGTAGTAGATTACCTTCCAGCTGGCATGTCTTTAGCAGATGCAGATTGGAATATGAGTACTGGCAATATTGCTTACACGACTTATGTGGGTCCAATAAATGCAGGTTCTACAGCTAATATAACAATTGATGTTAGGGTGGATGAATTACCTGCAAACGGTGTATTCGAAAATTTTGCTGAGATAAGCGATGCAGAAGATGAAAATGGCGATACTCCAGAAGATGTAGATTCTGATCCAGACAATGATGAGACAAATGATGGTCCAAGTGATGACAACGAAACCGATAATGCAAACGGAGACGAAGATGATCATGATGGTGCGGTTTTATCTGTGGATGAATTTGATTTAGCATTAACCAAAGTATTGGCTCCAAATCAAACGCCAGTTTACCCTGGTGATGAGATCACATATACCATAACAGTTTACAATCAAGGAACATTAACAGCACAAAATATTGCTTTAGTGGATTACCTCCCAACTGGATTAAATTTGAGTGTGAATGATAGCAATGGATGGGCTGATAACGGTGACGGAACCGCTTCTGTCACCTTATCAGGTCCATTATATTCCAATAACTCTACAACTATTGACATTTTGGTTTTAGTTGGAGATATTGAAGGGACGACAACAAATTTTGCTGAAATAAGCAGTGCAGAGGATGAAAATGGTGTGGAACAAGATGATATAGACTCAACTCCTGACGACAATCCAGATAATGATGGGGATTCTAGTGACAACAATACAGATGGCACGAATGGAGATGAAGACGATCACGACCCTGCTGAAATAACAGTCGAAAACTTTGATCTTGCATTGATTAAAACCATTGCAGATGACCAAGTATTACCTGTTTATCAAGGGGACGATGTTACCTTCACCATAACTGTCATTAATCAAGGAACGGTAGATGCCTACAATATTAATCTTGTAGATTATCTTCCTGTAGGATTTACCCTAAGCTTTAATGATGGCAATGGATGGGCAAGCGGACCAAATGGAACAGCTACAAATACAGTAGCAGGACCTTTGGCTGCTGGTCAATCTATTGAAGTTGACATTGTTTTAAACATTGTTGATCCTTTAACAAATGATGTTGAAAACTTTGCTGAAATCACTAATGCAGAAGATGAAGAAGGAAACAATCCTCCAGATTCAGACTCTACACCTGATAATAATGATAGCAATGACGGACCAGTCGAAGACGATGCAACAGATGGAACCAATGGCGACGAAGACGACCACGATGGTGCGGTTCTTCCAAGTGCAGAGTTTGATCTTGCATTGACTAAAGTATTGGCTCCTGGCCAATCGGCAAATGTTGCTCCTGGTGATGTGGTAACTTATGTTATTAATGTATACAACCAAGGAAATGTGGATGCTTACAATGTGGTTATAACAGATTACATTCCTGATGAAATGTATTTGGTAGATACTGATTGGATGCAAATGCCAAACGGTGATGCAGCAACAACTATTGCTGGACCAATAAGCGCAGGCAACAGTACAACAGTTAGTATTGATCTGCAAATTTCTGATGATTTTGTTGGAGGAACATTGACAAACTTTGCTGAAATAAGCAATGCAGAAGATGAAAATGGAAACAATCCTACAGATACAGATTCAACTCCTGATGGAAATGAGGACAATGACGGACCTGTTACTGACAATACAACAGACGGTAGCGATGGTGATGAAGACGATCACGATCCAGAAGAGGTTTATGTTGAAATTTATGATTTAGCATTGACTAAAACAATGGCAGCTGGACAAGACAGCAACTTTGCTCCTGGCGATGCAGTAACTTTTGACATTACCGTTTGTAATCAAGGAAATGCTGCTGTAACGGATGTCGTTGTTGTGGATTATCTTCCAAATCAAACTACCTTAAATGATAATGACTGGCTAAGTTCAGCAGGCAATACAGCATTAACCCAAATAGATGGTCCAATTGCTGGTGGAGAATGTGTAACAGTACCAATCACCATTATCATTGATCCTAATATTACAGAATATGAATTTATAAACTTTGCTGAAATAACCAGCTTTGAAGATGAAGATGGCGATCCGCAAAACGATGTAGATTCTACACCAGACAGCGATCCAGATAATGACGGTATTCCTATAAATGACGAGACAGATAATGCTTTAGGTGACGAAGATGATCACGATTTTGAAGGCTTTACTATTGAAATATTTGACCTTGCACTTGTTAAAACATTGTCTCCAAATCAGGAAATGCCAATCAGTGTTGGTGATATGGTTTACTTTGACATAACAGTCATCAACCAAGGAACAATGGCTGCGGACAACATCGAAGTAACAGATTACTTACCAGTAGGTATGATTAATACAGACAGCAATTGGACAGGAAACGGAACAGCCATAAGTACACTTTTGAGTACTTCCAATGGAATGTTGCCAACAGGTGGTTTACAACCAGACGCTTCTATTACCATTAGTATAGAAGTATTGATAACCACACAAGCAACAGAATCTTCTTTGGTAAATTATGCTGAAATTTCTGAAGCAACAGATGGAAATGGAAACCTTCAAGACGATGTAGATTCTACTCCAGATACTGATCCAGATAATGATGCAGGTGGTGATCCAAATACGCCTAGTGACAATGCAGAAGACGGAGATGGCACGGGTACGCCAGGCGACCCAAGTGCTGCAAGTGATGAAGATGATCACGATCCAGAAATTATTACTATTTACACGGAAACAGTTGATTTGGAATTAACCAAAACAACAGACGTTACAGTTGTAAATGTTGGAGAAGATTTTGAATACGTCATTACTATAGAAAATGATGGTCCTGACAATGCAACAAACATTGCAATAGCAGATCATTTGCCAACAAATATGATTTTGATTGATGCAAATCCTACTAGCGGTTTCTATGATAATGTTAGTGATCTTTGGTTAATAGAGGAATTAGCAGCTGGAGAATCTGAAGAATTAATCTTAACTGTTCAAATAACAGAAGCTGGAAGTTTTGAAAATACAGCAGAGGTTACAGATGTCGATCAAACAGATAGTGATAGTGAGCCAAACAACGATGATGGCGACCAATCAGAGGATGATGAAGATGGTGAAACTGTTGAAGCAGCACAAGTTGATTTATCATTAATCAAAACAGCAGACGCAACAACAGTAGAACTAGGCGGTGACATTACTTATACAATTACGGTTACCAATGATGGTCCTTCTGATGCAACTGGTGTTGAAATTATGGATGTACTTCCTGCTGGAACAATGTTCAATTTATCTACTCCAGATGTTGGTACTTACAATCCTATAACTGGTATTTGGTACATTGGAGAGATAGCAAACGGAAATTCTGTAAGTATTGATATAAATGTAACAGTAGTAGAAATGGGTGCTGTTACAAATACAGCTCAAGTGGCTTCTGTCGATCAACCAGATGTGGATTCAGAACCTTCAAATGGAAATGAGCAAGAAGACGATCAAGACGAGGTTACTGTAGATTTTGAAGAAGAAGACCCACTAGGCAGCATAGGCGACCATGTATGGTATGACGAAGACGGTGACGGTATTCAAGATCCAGGCGAAGAAGGCATTCCAGGCGTAGAGTTAGAATTGTATGATGAAGATGGTAATCTAATCGGAACAACAACAACTGACGAAGACGGCAATTATCTATTTGATGATTTACCAGAAGGCGACTACACGGTAGTAGTAGGAGATGGACCAGATGGTTACGATATAACAACAAATGCAACCGATGAAGTTGACTTGGGACCAGGTGAAGATTATGTAGATGCAGACTTTGGATTCGACGAACCAGAAGAAGACCCACTAGGTAGCATAGGCGACCATGTATGGTATGACGAAGACGGTGACGGTATTCAAGATCCAGGCGAAGAAGGCATTCCAGGCGTAGAGTTAGAATTGTATGATGAAGATGGTAATCTAATCGGAACAACAACAACTGACGAAGACGGCAATTATCTATTTGATGATTTACCAGAAGGCGACTACACGGTAGTAGTAGGAGATGGACCAGATGGTTACGATATAACAACAAATGCAACCGATGAAGTTGACTTGGGACCAGGTGAAGATTATGTAGATGCAGACTTTGGATTCGACGAACCAGAAGAAGACCCACTAGGCAGCATAGGCGACCATGTATGGTATGACGAAGACGGTGACGGTATTCAAGATCCAGGAGAAGAAGGCATTCCAGGCGTAGAGTTAGAATTGTATGATGAAGATGGCAATCTAATTGGTACAACAACAACTGACGAAGACGGCAATTATCTATTTGATGATTTACCAGAAGGCGACTACACGGTAGTAGTAGGAGATGGACCAGATGGTTACGATATAACAACAAATGCAACCGATGAAGTTGACTTGGGACCAGGTGAAGATTATGTAGATGCAGACTTTGGTTTTGATGAACCAGACGACGAACTTCTAGGCAGCATAGGCGACCATGTATGGTATGACGAAGACGGTGACGGTATTCAAGATCCAGGAGAAGAAGGCATTCCAGGCGTAGAGTTAGAATTGTATGATGAAGATGGCAATCTAATTGGTACAACAACAACTGACGAAGACGGCAATTATCTATTTGATGATTTACCAGAAGGCGACTACACGGTAGTAGTAGGAGATGGACCAGATGGTTACGATATAACAACAAATGCAACCGATGAAGTTGACTTGGGACCAGGTGAAGATTATGTAGATGCAGACTTTGGTTTTGATGAACCAGAAGAAAACCTAATTAGCATTGGTGATTTCGTTTGGTATGATACAGATGGCGATGGCATCCAAGATCCAGGGGAAGAAGGCATTCCAGGAGTTACTATATTTTTATACACAGAAGATGGAGAACTGGTAGACACAATATTGACTGATGCAGATGGTAATTATTTATTTGAAGATTTACCAGAAGGAAATTATGTAGTAGTAGTAGGGGATGGACCAGATGGTTACGAACTCACAACTTCTGGACAATATGTAATGAGTGATGAAGAAGATTACTTATCAGGAGACTTTGGGTTTTATAATCCAGAAGAACAACTAGGTAGCATAGGCGACTATGTTTGGTATGATGACAATGGCGATGGGATTCAAGATGCTGGTGAAATAGGCATCCCAGGTGTAATTGTTGAATTATATGATGGAAATGGAACCTTGCTGGCAACAACAGTAACAGACGGATTTGGTAATTATTTATTTGAAGATCTACCTCAAGGTGATTATGTAGTAGAAGTGGGCGACGGACCTAACGGATATACTATAACAACACCAGCAACGCATCCAGTGTCTTTAGACTTAGGAGAAGATTACGTTCTTGCTGATTTTGGATTTGTTCCACCAGTTGATAACATTCTAGCAAGCTTAGGCGACTACGTTTGGTTTGATGATGATGGCGATGGAATGCAAGATCCAAACGAGAGTGGAATAGGAGGCGTAACACTAGAGTTGTACGATGAATTAGGCAACTTAGTAGGGACAACAACAACCGACGAAAACGGATTTTATACATTTGATGATCTTCAATCTGGTGATTATACTGTGGTTGTAGGATCAGGACCTAACGGATCTTACTTAACAACACCTGCCACGCATCCAGTTACTTTAAGTGGAGGCGAACATTATCCATTTGCAGACTTTGGCTTTGATATTCCTGGAGAAGAATTAGCAAGCCTAGGAGACTTTGTCTGGTATGATAATGATGGCGATGGAATCCAAGATCCGGGTGAACTTGGTATTCCAGGTGTTATTTTGGAATTGTATGATGCCAATGGAAATCTTGTTGATGTTACAATAACAGACGGTCAAGGTGATTATCTTTTTGACAATCTTCAACCAGGTGATTATACAGTTGTAGTCGGATCAGGTCCTAATGGCTATCACATAACAACTCCTTCAACACATGACGTATCATTAAGTGGAGGCGAACATTATCCATTTGCAGACTTTGGATTTGATTCTAGTGGTACTGATCCAGACCCAGATCCAGACCCAGATCCAGACCCAGATCCAGACCCAGATCCAGATCCAGATCCAGATCCAGACCCAAATACATGTTTGAATCCTTATAATTGTGGAAGTCAGTCAATATGCACAGAAGCCTTGACACCAGTTACAATTTGTCCAGAGTTTTGTCAAGCAGGTAATTTCAGTATATTGGAAGCGAAATCTATTTTCCAATGCGGAACTACCATTTTACCAAATGGATGCATGCAATACACACCTTTACCAGGAATGGATATTATAGGGTATGATGATATACACATTTTAGCTCAAAATGAAGCTGGCAACTGTGTGGCTATTACTATTGATATTAAAATTGGAGACTGTACACCAGTTTGTTTAGCAGATGCAGGAGCATTGATTCCAGCTAAAGAGAAATTCTGTAACACGGAGTCGGTTTACGGTATTCAAACAGCAAATCCTGTAGTTCCAAATGGTTATAATGTGTCATACATATTAACAGATGCAACAGGAAATATTTTAGATGTTCGTCCAACATCGTCATTTGGAGTATTGTCTGCTGGTACTTATACCATATTTACAAGTGTGTATGATCCTCAGAAATTAAGTATGAGTTCACACACAACGATCCAAAGCTTACTAGATGTATTTTTGCAAGCACCAGATAGTTTCTGTGGCGATATAACATTCAACGGTGCAGCTTGCATTGTTGAGAATTGCTCAATTGAAAATTGCGTAAATACACCAATTTACGATTGTACAGAACCGATAACAGCATTACAAGTTTGCCCAACTTACTGCACCCTTGGAAATGACTTTAGCATTGCAAGCGCACATTCTATATTTGAATGCAGCATTGACATTTTACCAAATGGATGTATAAAATACACGCCATTGCCAGGAATGAAAGTAGATACAGTAAAAATCGTTGCTTGTAATCCAGCTGAACAATGTGATTCTGTATTTGCATACATTACCATTGGTTGCAACAACAATGAAGCACCAGTAGCAAATGACGATCACACTACAACACCATATGGTACACCAGTTACAATAAATGTTATAGGAAATGATTCAGACCCAGATGGAGACGGTCTTCATATATGCGAATTTACGTATCCACAAAATGGTGTAATTGCAGCGACAGGAAGTGGTTTTGTTTATACACCAAATCCAGGATTTGTCGGAACAGATTCCTTTACTTATCACGTTTGCGATCAAGATGGCTTGAAAGACATTGCAACAGTGACAATAGAAGTATTGCCACCGCCTTGCGATCCAGATCAAGCTATGTGTGTTCCACCTTTTGGAATCATAGCAGGACCACAAGAAATCTGTGTAGATTTCTGTGGGAATGATATGTGGATTGCTTCAACAGATGCATCAACATTTGAATGCGGTATAAATAAAGGAGATAATAACTGCTTTACATTTACACCACTACCAGGCGTTGTAAACATTACAGAAGTGATTGTGGTGAGAGGCTGTAACAGCGCAGGACAGTGTGAAGAGATCATCATAACAATAGACATTTCTGAAAATTGCAACAATGGAACTACAGAATACAAACCTTCTGATAACACCACCAATGAATCATTGATGATTGGTGATGAGATAGCTCAGAAAGATTTATCAACGTTCCAAGGAGTAATTGAATTGAACAATGAATGTTTGACATCAAGTTTACCAAAAGCAATGTCTCCAAACGGTGATGGAATAAATGATGCATTTATTCTTGACTTATATGATGCTTGCTTGAATACTACTGATGAAATTTCATTTATGGTTTACAATTTAAATGGCAAATTGATCTACAATGCACATGATTTCCACTTGAATCCAATTTGGGAACCAACAAACATTGTATCAGGTACATACTATTATTTAATCGAAGTTGTAGAGGAGAATGGTGCTGAGAAAAGAAACCAAGGCTTCATAGAGATTCGAAGATGATGTTGGCCTTTGGCTGTTGGCTGTTGGCTGTTGGTCAAAAGCCAAAAGCTAAAAGCTAAAAGCCAAAAACAGTCATTATTTAATTTACGGTGTACTAAGGTAAATTGATATTTATACGAAGGTGGAAACTATATTTTACTGTTCCTAAGCATAGAGATGTGACCTGCAAAATCGCATTTCTATGTTAAAAAAACGATTAGGTTATTTATGTTTTTAGTTTCATTAGCATGTTTACGTTTTTTACAAAGGAGTACCCGAATGGGTATTCCTTTTTTTGTGTGCCATACATGATGTTATACTATAGGGTGCAAGTCCCGAACGAGCCTATAAGGAAAGGAATCGTAGCCAAAGGCAAGGGTGTCTTCCGTGAGGAAGAATCTGAAGGAAGCCTTACAGCAAAG
>Ga0209187_1000502_pt1 | contig 65755 bp, 63 predicted proteins | sample BantaG_FD_187430 | JGI IMG/M metagenome (GOLD analysis project Ga0209187, IMG submission 187430) | Marine algal microbial communities from Bantry Bay, Ireland - BantryBay_4 metaG (SPAdes) (version 2) | ecosystem: Host-associated > Algae > Red algae > Unclassified | place: Bantry Bay, Ireland...
ATGCAGTCCTGATAGATCGACTGGAGCCACTCGTCGGTCCGCCGACTGAATGCCCGACAGAACACGGTGCCGACCAGGGTGTGATCCGCCAGAATGTCCTGCCGGTTGAGCTCTGCTACCACCCGCTCAATCTAGAGGCAGTATCCACTGTTCGACCTCGCCCACTCGGTCAAAGCGTTCCACGCAGGCGGCATCCACTGTTCGACCTCGCCCACTCGGTCAAAGCGTTCCACGCAGGCGGCATCCACTGTTCGACCTCGCCCACTCGGTCAAAGCGTTCCACGCAGGCGGCACCCACTGTTCGACCTCGCCCACTCGGTCAAAGCGTTCCACGCAGGCGGCACCCACTGTTCGAACAGTCTTCACGGGTGCTGCGTGCTGAACGCTTCCAACGAGCGCCAGCGAGTTGGAACAATATTCACTGCACGCGTCCCATGATGCCGGCGCCAAGCTGGTAGGCGGTCTCGGCGTGTTCGGAGGTGTCCAAGCCCACGTCCTCGGCTTCGGTGCTGACCCGGAGGCCAATCGTGGCGTCCAGAGCTTTGGCGATGATGAAGGTCATCACGAAGGAGAACACCATCACGACCACGATGGAGATCACCTGGTTGAAGAACAGCTCGACGCCGCCTTCGAGGAATGGTTCGTCAAGTAGGCCGACGAAAGGTTCGAAGCTGGCGAAGATGCCCACCAGCAGGCCGCCGATGATGCCGCCAACCATGTGGATGCCCACCACGTCGAGCGAGTCGTCGTAGCCGAGCTTTTCTTTGAGGGTGATGGCGAAGAAGCAGATCACGCCCGCCGCAAGCCCGAAGACCATTGAGCTCATGGTGCCGACGAAACTGGCTGCCGGCGTGATGGCCACCAGACCGGCGACGACGCCCGAGCACATGCCCAGCGTGGTGGGCTTGCCGAGCTTGGCGACCTCCACCAGCATCCAGGCGATCATGCCGGCGGCGCCGGCCAGGAATGTATTGGTCAGCGCCTGACCGCTTTCGGCCGGGTAGCCGCCGGAGTTGAAGCCAAACCAGCCAAAGAACAGGATGCCGGTGCCGAGCACCACGAACGGAAGGTTGTGTGGTGGCCAGCCGGACTTTGGCCAACCGGCGCGCTTGCCAAGCACCAGGACCATTGCCAATGCGGCAGCGCCGGCGTTGATGTGAATGGCGGTACCGCCGGCAGTGTCGTGCGCGGGCAGATTGATGATCCAGCCGCCGTAGACCCAGAAGAAGACGGGCGAGTAGACCAGAACACTCCAGACGGGCACGAAGATGGCCCACGCTGAGAACTTGATTCGGTCCGCCACCGCACCCGAGATCAGCGCCGGAGTGATCACGGCGAACGTGGCGGCGTACGCCCAGTAGGCCATGGTGCCGGGTGCTGCTTCGCCGCCGTCAACCGCGGCGTCGGTGACGCCGTTCATCCAGAAGTTGCCAAGGTTGAGGAAGCCGAACCAGCCGTGGGGATCATCGGCCCCACCGCCGTTGGCGATGCTGAATCCAATGACCGCCCAAACGATGGGAATGATGCCCAGGCAGTACAGATTCATGTTGAGCATGTTGAGCATGTTCTTGGAGCGAACCATGCCGCCATAGAACAAGGCCAAACCCGGAACCATCAGCAGCACCAGCGCCGCCGATGCCAGGTACCACGCAATTTCGCCCGTCATTTCTCCGAACCCGTCATGCCCAAGCTCCCCGGAACTCTCATCGCCGAATTTTCACGGTGCGTCCATTTTCACCGCACCGAAACATAGGGGGCGAAGTTGGCCGCTGCATTTCCCTGATGTTTCATCGCTGTTAACTGGGTGGTGGAACGGGTCCGCAGCCCTACTTTGGCGGAGAAATTTTGCCCGCAACAATGCGTTTGAAGAACACTGATCGGGGCAGGACTTCGTTGAATCCCGCATCCGCTGCCTGCATCAGCAGGTCTTCTTCCACGTGGGGCGCGAAGCCAACCGTCCACCCGTCGAGGTTGGCGGCTGAGGTCAGATTGTCCAACCGTTTGAGATCGATGAGTACCAGGTCGGCGGTTGTCTGCCGGACCGCTTCGTCTCCGCTCAACCATTCGATTGCGGGGAAAGTTTTGAGCGTTTTGCCCCGATCCATCAGATTGGGGATCAGTGCGGCCACCAGCAGGGCTTGGGCTGCGCCAGCCTCGCGTCGACGCCGGAGGTGCACGTGGGCCTTCGCCGCACCCCAGACCAGGGCTGGTTCGTGCAACGCCGGATCCACGGCGGCAAACGACATGGGCGTCAGGTCGTACGCGTCATCGGGAAACTGCGCGACCGAAAAATCATCGCGTTGCACCGGCGGGACGCTGGCCAGATCAAGCACCCGGGCGGGAAACTGAATTCCGCGCCGAAGAACTTCGAGCGGCGTCGAACGTTGCCGATCAATGTCGAGGCGCAACAACGTTCGCACGCGGGGAATCAGGGTTCGGACCGCGTCGACCTGCGCCTGGTGGGTGGCCACATAGAGCAGCGAGTCCTCCTCAAACTGCGCTACGGACGTCCGGCTGACCACGCATTTCTCAACCCACCGCGGAATGGCCTCCTCGATAGCGGAAAGCAGCGCAGCCGAGTACTCCGCCAGCTTGGCTTCGTCGTCAGCCAGTGTGGGGACCTCAGCGTCGCTCATGACGAGGCGACGGCGGCCTCGCCAAGCGCCTGATTCAGGTTGCCGGACCGGAGCCCGTCCAGATCAAGGGTGGCATAAACAAACCCGGCATCCTTGACGGCGCGTGCCACCTCCGCGTGACGCATTGCCGCGTCCACCAGTCGGCCCACGGGAACTTCGATTCGGGCGCTGTCGCCGTAGTCGCGCACCCGCAGCTCGTTGAAACCCATGTGCGACAGGGCCGCTTCGGCTCGCTCAACCCGCGAAAGCCGGCCCAAGGTCACCTTGGTGCCGTAGGGCAGCCGACTGGCAAGACACGCGGCCGCCGGCTTGTCCCAGGTGGACAGCCCCTGATCACGCGAGACTGCTCGGACCAGGTCCTTGGTGAACCCGGCATCCACCAGCGGGAACTGGGCTCCGCGTTGCGCGGCCGCGGTTTGGCCGGGCCGATGATCGCCAAGGTCATCCAGGTTCACCCCCAGCAGGACCGTTGCGCCTTCCCGGGTCGCCACCGGGCCGAGCGAGTCCATGAGCGCATCCTTGCAGTGGAAACAACGATTGGCATCGTTGATCTGGTAGGCGGCGTTCTCCATCTCTGCGGTGCGAACTTCGGAAAATCGGAGGTCCCAGTCGGCGGCCAGATCCGCACAGGCCTGGCGGTGGGATTCGGGAAGCGAAGGCGAAACCGCAGTGACCACATGACAGCGGTCCTTCCCCAGAGTTGTGTTGGCCGCGTACGCAACGAGCGCACTGTCGGTCCCGCCGCTGAACGCAACAACGACCCGGTCCATGTCAACCAGTTGCGCCTGCAAACGAGACCAGGCGGAGGCCAGTTCCGCCGCTGCGACGTCGGTCATCAGCGACCCACAACCGACGCCAGAACTTCGTCCAGTTCCGCCACCATGCCGGTGTAGAACGGTCCGAACTCCGCATACTCGGCCGACGCTTCGTCAAAGCGCATGGTGTAGACGACGGCCTTCAGGTCATCGGGATGCACGCAGAACAGCGTGACGCCCCACTCGTAGTCATCAACGCCGGTTGACCCGGTGATGACCTGGAGCACACGACCTTTGAATGTCCGACCGGACTTCCCGTGCTCGTACATGAGCTCCTTGCGGTCGTCAAAGGGAAGGGTGAACCAGTTCTGCCCGGGGTTCCGACGTTTACTCATGGGGTAGAAGCACCATGCGGGCTTGTCCTCGGGCGGAAGCTCTGGATAGAGGCGCATGTTCCGCATCTCCTCGGGCACGCCAGCCGCGTACTCCGAGATTTCGGTCATCGACACATAGGAGTCACTGATGGCGGCACCAGCCAGGCGTACATCGGTCTGGAACTGACGCAATGACCACTGATCATTGGACAGCACCATGAAGCCCAGGTCCGCCTTGTGGCCCAGCATGGCAACCGCAATCACCTGATCGCCCCGGTTCTGGGCGGCGACGACCGCAGAACGCACCGAGTCGACCTTGGTGGCATTGTCCACGTGGCAGAACAGGTGCAGGACCGCCAGACCTTCAGAGGGACAGACCGGACCAGTTGATGCCGCCGCCGCGGAGGAAGTGCTCATGCTGAGAGTCTAGGAAGCGTCAGCAGACTGAGTGTCATTGCGGACCGCTTCGGGCGCATAGAGGTTCAAGCGGCCCTCACGCGCAAACCCGGCCAACTGCAGGCCGGCCGTCCGCGCCGCCTCGACCGCCAGCGCGGACGGTGCGCTCACCGCCAGCAACGAACCAAAGCCGGCCGCCCACGCCTTCTGCACCATCTCAAAGGAGGCGCGTCCGCTGACGAACAGCCCCAGGTTCTGAGCCGGGACGCGGCCATCCAGATACAGCCGACCCACCACCTTGTCGACGGCGTTGTGGCGACCGATGTCCTCTCGGAGTACCAGCACCTTGCCGGCCTGATCGAATGCCGCCGCACTGTGTACTGCGCCGGTTGCGGAGAAGAGCTTCTGTTGGCCTTGCACCGCCCCGAGCACTTCGAACATCACTTCGGTGGGCATGTGTACCGGGCTGGTCAGCGGTGAGATTCGGTCGACCAGTTCGTCGATGGCGTCTGATCCGCACAGTCCGCAGGACGAGCTGATGTTGCCCATCCGCGGGCGAGGCATGGCGCGGCCATCGCTCTCAACCGATACAACGTTGAACTCGCTTTCAACCGCAGAACCAGTGGCGCAGTATCGAATGGTGTTGACTGAGCCGGTGGGAATCTGCCCATCGGTGTAGGCAAAGCCAACAGCCAGTTCAAAGTCGTGCCCGGGGGTGCGCATGGTGGTCGCAATGTCCTGCTCATCGAGCCGAATGGTCATGGGCTCTTCAACAATGAGGTCATCGGGAACCCGGGTCTCAGCGCCGTTCTCCACGCGTCGGGTGAGGAATCTCTGGGTGCGACCGCGCATGAACGCGACGCTATCGCCCCCGCACCGGTCCACCGTGCCCGGCCACCGGTCCTTCGCTGTCAGGGCGCGAATGTGACCGGCGGAGGGCGACGAGGCACCGACGTTGACGTCACGATGTTGGTGACGGTGCCTGCAAAGGGCCACACCGCCTCCAGCACCTCCTCCAGGTGTCCGGTGGATGCGACCAACACCCGCATGACGTGGCTTTCTGCACCGGTCACCCGATGACATTCCAGAACTTCGGGAAGGTCCGCAACCACATCGTCCACTCGCGTCGCAGTGCTCCGATCTCCACTCCACGCGTTGACCGTCTCGCTCAACCGGATGATGGCTCGAATCGGCAGGCCGATCTTTGCCGGATCCACCTGGACCTGATAACCCGTGATCACGCCGTCGCGCTCCAGGGCCTTGACCCGGTCTCGGGCCGCCGGAGCACTCAGACCTACGCGCTCGCCCAGCTCCCGCCACGACACGCGACCGTCGACTTGCAACTCCTTCAGGATGGCCTGATCGATGACATCAATACCCATTCGCTCATTCTGCCACTGTTTCGAAAGCGACCGTGCATTTTTCTTCCGAATTGCTGCCTATGATGGGGCAGATGGCCATTTTTCGCCAGTATCGCAAGCCGGGGATTCCGTATGCTGAAGCCATGAAGACGAACCCCACCACCACCTCCACCACCGACTCAACCGAAGACTTTGATGCGGAGTTCTTCACCCTGCTCAACCAGTGGAACCGCCACCAGGAGCTTCGCTCCGCAGCGGCCCCCATCTCCACACTGGCCGGCTCCCGCGCTGACCTTGACGAGCAGCGCCTGACCACCTACCGCCTGGCCAGCTGAACTCGGCCGACCAACGAACTCGGCCGACCAGAGAACAGGCGCACGCTCACCGCCACCGGTCACTACTCAACTCAGGTCAGCGTCGCGTCCGCCAGTTGACTTCGGCGTCCGGACCCAACGAGGCCAGCTGGTTCTGCACAAAGGCCTCTCGGTCACGCGCCCGCGGGTGCGTGAAACCGGCGCCGATCACGGGTTCTCCGGGATCACACACCACATAGCGACATATCCGTTTGCCGTGCTCGCCCAGCCGCTGCCACTCACGGAAGGGCATGCATCGATTCACCCCTTCGCTGCGAAACCAGGGCGCAAAGTACTCGACGTTCGGGAAGGCCCGCACCTCGTCTGACAGATTTGGCGTGCCGCCATGCCACGCCCGATTGTCCCGAAAGACCGCCGTTCCCGCTGGCGCGGGGCAGACCGTGCTGTGTTTCATCCACTGCGGCTCATCGGTGAGCGTGGGTATGCGTTCGGTGGAACGCTGCGTGCCCGGGACCTGTCGAATCGGCCCGTTCTCCCAGTCCAGATCGACCATGGGAAAGTTGATGGTCACCACCGGGACCGGCATGTCTCGGGTCGTGATGTGGCCGGCCGGATCGTGCGGCTCAGCCCAGATGTTGTCGGCGTGAAGACCTTGGTACTCAATGGCGCCGGGCAACGCGACATCCCCACCGCCTCCACCCACGATGTAGTTGGGCGAGCCGAAAATCGCAGTGAGAATCGGCGTGGTCGTTTCCATATCGATCACATCGACCCAGGCCCGGTCATGCAACCGATGACGCGACGCCGACGTGGATCCAAACGAATAGCGATGAGGAAGTCCGCCGGCGCCCCCGCCCATTGATCCATCCGGGTCCACGGCCAGAATCTCGTCGACCACTCGGCTGGTGGCCGTTTGTAGCGCTTCGAGCCGAGGACCCGTCAGCGCATTGGCCACCGCGACAAACCCGTCCCGATAGAACAACTCAACCGCCCGGTCAACGTCCTGCGGGTCCACCAGCTCCAGATTGGGAATCCCGTTGTGCTCCTTCAGTCGCTTGCGAAGGGCCATCACCCCCGGGTCATCGGTGCGTCGCACCCAGTCCGCGCAGGTCGGATCACCTTGGACGAGATTGCGGTGCTCGGGAGTGGTCTCGATCTCAATCGCCGGCTCTGGCGTATCCAGACCCCGTGGGTTGTTGTTGGACCCCAGAGTTTTGGGCCGATTCTGAAACCCGTTGGGCGGAACCTGCTCAAACCAACCGCGCTGCATCCCCACAGGTTGGCAGACCGAAGCTCCCCCGCGGGCAATCTTCAGCGTCGAGGCGCAGTCTCTCCAAAACGGCCAATGGCGCCCGGCCAAAGCCGAGCGCCATCGCCAAATCATTGCCAAACAGTCAGAGCCGACTAGAAGTCCATGTCGGGCATACCGCCGGAACAGCTCGCAGGGCGAGCCGTTCCTAACCGAGTTTTGGCTGGCGCCAAAACATCGCCGGAACAGTCAGAACCTGCTAGAAGTCCATGTCGGGCATACCGCCGGAACAGCTCGCAGGGCGAGCCGTTCCTAACCGAGTTTTGGCTGGCGCCAAAACATCGCCGGAACAGTCAGAGCCTGTTAGAAGTCCATGTCGGGCATACCGCCACCGTCATCGGCGGGGGCGTCAGCCACAACGGCTTCGGTGGTCAGGAACAATGCGGCAATCGAGCCGGCGTTCTGCAGCGCAGAGCGGGTCACCTTGGCGGCGTCGATGATGCCGGCCTTGACCAGATCCTCGTACTCTTCGGTCTTGGCGTTGAATCCGTTGTTGCCTTTGAGGTTTCGCACCTTGTCGACCACGACCCCACCGTTCATGCCGCAGTTGATCGCAATCTGGTTGAGTGGACCTTCGAGCGAACGGGCGACAATACGAGCACCGGTCTGCTCGTCGGCATCATCGATGTCGGCGGCAACCTTTTCCACTGCGGCCTGCGCCCGAAGTAGCGTGACGCCGCCACCGGCGACAACACCTTCTTCGATGGCTGCCTTGGTGGTGCTCACCGCATCTTCGATGCGGTGCTTCTTTTCTTTGAGTTCAACCTCGGTTGCTGCGCCAACTTTGAGGACGGCAACGCCACCGGAGAGCTTGGCCAGGCGTTCCTGGAGCTTCTCACGGTCGTAGTCGGAGTCGGTGTTCTCGATCTCGGCTTTGATCTGGGCGATACGGCCTTCAACGTCGGCCTTCTTGCCGCCGCCTTCAACAATGGTGGTCTCGTCCTTGCTGACCACGACCTTGCGGGCGGTGCCCAGCAGTTCGATGCCAACGGCATCGAGCTTGAGGCCAACCTCTTCGGAGATGACCTGACCACCGGTGAGGATGGCCATGTCCTGAAGCATTGCCTTGCGGCGGTCGCCAAAGCCCGGGGCCTTGACGGCGGTCGAGTTGAAGGTGCCACGGATCTTGTTGACCACGAGGGTGGCGAGTGCTTCGCCTTCCACGTCCTCGGAGATGATCAGCAGCGGCTTGCCGGCCTGCATGACCTTTTCGAGCGTCGGGACAATATCGCGCACGGCGCTGATCTTGGATCCCACGAACATGATGTAGGGGTCTTCGAGGACCGCTTCCATGCGGTCGGTGTCGGTCACGAAGTACGGGGAGATGTAGCCCTTGTCGAAGCGCATGCCTTCAACCAGGTCCATGTCCATGCCAAAGGTCTGGCTCTCTTCAACGGTGATGACCCCGTCCTTGCCCACCTTGTCGATGGCGTCGGAGATGGTCTGACCGATCTCTGGGTCAGCGGCCGAGATGGCGGCAACCTGAGCAACCTGCTCTTTGTCGGTGATCTTCTTGGCCTGCTTGGCAATCGACTCGACCGCTGCGGCGACGCCTTGCTCGATGCCGGCCTTGATGGACATGGGATTGGCACCGGCGGCCACGTTCTTCATGCCTTCGCGGACCATGGTCCACGCCAACACGGTTGCGGTGGTGGTGCCGTCGCCGGCCACGTCGTCGGTCTTTTTTGCGACCTCTTTGACCAGTTCGGCGCCGATGCGCTCGATGGGGTCTTCGAGGTCAATTTCCTTGGCGATGGACACACCGTCGTTGGTGATGGTCGGTGCGCCCCACTTCTTGTCCAGAACAACGTTGCGGCCTTTGGGGCCCAAGGTGACGCGCACGGCGTCGGCCAGTGTGTTCATGCCAATTTCAAGGGACCGCCGGGCGTCCTCGTCAAAGGTGATCGTCTTTGCCATGTCTGTGTAAATCCTCCAGATAGAGAGCTAGCACTCTCGGTACGAGACTGCTACATGCTAGACCCCCGACCTTGCGTAACGACACCCTGACCAAAGAATCTGACCCAGAAGTTGACATGACGGCGGCCGCCGGGGTGTGAACAGTATGAAGCCGGTAATCACCAGCGTGACGCTGCAAACGAACAGCATGGAGCTGCGACCCAATCGTATGAACCGGCGAGGGACGGTGTGAAACTACGAGTCGTGTCCCGCGACGAAGCCGCAACCGCGTCCCCAGTCCAGGACTTCGCCGCGTTCTACCGCCAGGAGTTCCCCGCCATTTCTTTGGTGGCCGGGACCACGGCGGGGAGCCGGGCCGATGGCGAGGACATTGCCCAGGAGGCCATGACGCGGGCCGAACAACGATGGGCCGAAATCTCCCAACTCGACCGACCCGGCGCCTGGGTCCGGCGAGTGGCCGTCAACCTGGCACTGAACCGCCGTCGAGGTTTGGGCCGCGAGACCGCCGCATTGCGGCGCAGCTTCGGTCGGCGGACCACCGCCAGCAATGATCCGCAGGACGACAATCGGTTGGGCGACCCAGTGGTCTGGCAGGCCATCGATCAGCTTCCCCCGCGCCAGCGGGCCGTCATCGTCCTGCACTACTTCGAAGACCGACGTATGTACGAGCTGGCCGAGATCCTCGACTGCACCGTGTCCGCAGCCACGTCCAACCTCCATAAGGCCCGAACTCGATTGGCCGAACTTCTCGGCCCCGCTCCTCAGTCCGGAGATCCGTCATGAATGATGACCATCCCAATCCGCTGCCCGACGATGTGGCCAACCGGTTGCGCGGCACCTTCCACGCCGAACATGGCGCGCAGATCCATCGCATGGAAGCGGGAACCTCGGCCCCCGCCGCATCCCGCTGGGCCTTCCGCCGGTTGCTGTTCCCGCTGGTCGCGCTGCTGGCCGCCGCCGGCATCGGCGGAGGCGCCGTTGCGGTGTTCAGCGGCGATGGCGAGTCCCAGACCGTGCAAACCGAATTGGTCGAGGCCGAAGCGGGCACGACCGACGCCGACCTGGTTGAAGTACCCCGCGCCGAGCCGGTCATGGTTGACGGCGTCCCGGCGGAGGTCGACCTCGACACTGGCCAGGAAGCTGCTCTTGAGCTGGAACAACGGTCGATTCCCATTCTCGAGCCCGCCGCCACCGCCGAGGAACAGGCCCGGCGGTGGTTTGACGCGGTGCTGGCGCCGCTGTTCCCGTTGGCATCCAACTGTCCCGAGCCGTTCCTCAACTTCGAAGTGGACGGCGCAACCGCCATTGCAGAGCTGTGCGACGACTCGCCCTTCGACCCGATCACCTACGAATCCGTCAGCGGTGACGCGTCGGCTGTGTCGCTCACCTTTATCCGGGCGATGACCGAGTTTCCCGGAATCGAACACGCCGTACTTCTTCTCCCCGGAGGGCAGCGATGCGTGGGCAACACCAGCAACGCCAATCCGCTGTGTTTCAAGCCCGAGCATTTGGGCTTCGACGGGCAGTACGTCGGCGCCGGGGCGGACTGCAACTTCCTGACCGCCGATGGAAACGCCCAGAACGTGGCCAGCACCCAGGTGGCCGAGTTTGCCTATGAACAAGACGCCATCATCGGCGCCGACCCCGGCGACTTGCTGGTGAAGGTTGCGCCGGGCGTGATCGTCAGCGGGGCGTGGGGATCGCTTGAGCCCGAGACTCCGGTCATCCTTCGCCACGAGCCAGATTGGTGCGTTGTCATGGACCACAGCGTCTGGTGGAAGATCGCGTGGGACCAGGAGAACGACGGCTGGATCCAGGCGCACGGACTCTGGGAGTACGGCGCCGACCACGGATTGGCTGTGCAGGCCCCGGTGGCCCGCGAGGACGGCGAGTTGCGCCGACCGCCAAGCCCGTGCGAAACGACCACTGCCGAAGATGCTCGAGTCCGGATCGGGGCACCACCAGATGAGTCCACCTCCGGTGTTTATGGTCGACTTCAGATCACTGACCTGCGGGTCAGAACGCTTCCCAACTGCACCCAGGTCGAGGTGGAGCTCGCCGACCTGTCTGGCGTTGGCCGGGCGATCTTTGCTGATCAGCTGGCCGATGGTCAGGTATCGCTGGTGGGCAACCATGTGGTCTTCGGTGCAGCGGTTACGCCTTCGACCTCTCGTCCTGAGGTGCCGTGGGTCATCTCCGGGCAGGCATCACGGTCGACGGTCACCACCTTTGACGCGGGCCACGGGCCCCAGCCGGCCGTCACCATCAACGTCCGCGGCAACGTCGTCCCTATGGCCGGGGTCAAGGTGCGCGTCGCCGAGAACCCAGCGCGGGTGTACATCAACATGATTCACCTGCCGGACGCACCACCGCTACCACCACCGACCCCCGAACCCACACCGGCGACCGCGGCATCGTCTGACCTCACCGAATGTCGAGAAGACCAGAAGCAGCAGCAACAGCGCTATGACGTGGTTGATGTTGCCCCGGACGACCCCGACGGTGGATTGCTGGTGCACAGTGAACCGGGCGTGAACACTCCGGTCATTGCGGTCCTGCCTTGGAACGCCGCGGCGGTTCCCAGCCTCTCCGGCTGCATGGTCGTGAATGGCAGCCCGTGGTGGAGAGCACCGGGTCGATCCATATCGAGCAACGCGTCCGGCGGCTGGGTCAATGCCCGGTATCTGGGCACGCACCGCTCCCCACAAGACGACCTCTCAACAGTCCCGTGTGATGCCGGCCCGGCCGCGACCTCGCTTCCCAATGCCACCGACGGGCAGCTGGATGTGACGCCTCGCGAGTCGTCTCTTGACCGAGTTCAGCTTGGTGCCGCCGGTCAGGACGGCTTCCGGATCGAATCGACCAATGACTGCCACCGGCTGGTCATCCCGCTCACCGAAATTCAGGGTGTTGACATCCCGGACTACTTCGATATTCACACGATGCGACTCGACCAGGTGCCAGTCAATCAGTTCGCCGTCGTTGCCAATAGCGGCGGAACCCTCGACATTGCGGTTGGCACCGGCATTTCCCCGGTCGAAGAGTCGAGCACCCAAGGCCAATGGGTGGGCAAGACCTGGACCGACACCTCCACCGGCCGAGAGCTTGGCGCCTTCTACACCGGTGCCGTCGGTGTGCAGGGCTCCAGCGGAACCCTGCGAGTGCTGTACGGATCAGGGCAGGCGTCGGTTCGAACTGCTGACAACCCCGCCCGGCTGATCGTGGACATCACCCCATTCCCGGACCCGGTCGGGCAACGCAGTGGCCCCATTGTCGGTGCCGGCACCGTGCTGTACGAACCGCTGCAACGGGACCTCGAAGGTCCGGGTGTGGAGAGCTCGGTAACCGTGCGCGGCTACGGCCACGGCTTCGAAGGAACCCTTGTCGTGGAGGTGCTCCCGTGGGACGGGGTGAGCAGTCCCACCGAGGTTCTGGACCAACGCGATGCCGGCCTGCTCTCGCCGGTGGTGGATGCGGTGCAGGTGACCACCGCCGCCGGCACCAAAGCCACGAGTGACACTGACGGCGTCTTCATTCTTGACGCCAACGGTGAGTTCAGTTTTGATCTGGACTTCTTTGCACCGGGCTCGGCATGGCAGATCATGGTGGAAGCCAGCAATCCGGCGCCGGACGAATCCGGGCTGGGGCATCTCCGCTTCCTGGGGGCCGGGCAACAGATTCGAGTAGCTGACCCTTCCGTGCCAGCCGAAGGCCAGCGCTACACCGAGGCGGTGGCGTTTGGCACCCTGGCCAACGCCGACTCCTAGGATCAGGCCCGGGTTGGTCAGCGACTGCTCAGGTGGTCGGCGACGACTTTGGCCACCAGTTGGGCGGTTTGGGTCATGGCGGCGTCCGACCCGAACTGTTCGGTCAGCGACACGATGGTGACATGGGCGGGCGCCTCCACCGTCAAGTCAACAACCCCGGCCACCGCCAGTACCGGCCGTCCGAGTTCAGCCGCCATATCGGCCACTCCCCCAATGACCTTGCCGTTGAAGGACTGATCATCAAGCTTGCCTTCACCGGTGACCACCAGGTCGGCGTGGGTCATGGCATCGTGCAATCCGACCGCGTCGGCAACGAAGTCGAAGCCCGGGGCAATCTGCGCGCCGATGGCGGCCAGCCCGCCGGCCAGACCCCCCGCCGCTCCTGACCCCGGCAGCTCCCGCACATCGCGGCCATGGGTTTCTTCGTACACCTGGGCCAGACGTTCGAGCCGTCCGGTGAGCAACCTGACCTGAGCCGGCGTCGCCCCTTTCTGGGGTCCGAAGACCGCCGCGGCATCGGTGAACAGGGTCAGCACATCGGTTGCCACCACCAGCTCAAGTCCTCGAAATCGGGCCAACGGTTCCATGGCCCGAAGCGCTCCGAGACCGCCATCGGTGGTGGCCGACCCGCCCAGACCCAGCACGATTCGATCGGCCCCCCGGTCCACGGCTTCCACGATCAACTCACCGGTTCCAAACGTGCTGGCCGCCAAGACGTCGTTGCCCTCGGCGCCGCCAACCAACGCCATGCCCGATGCGGTCGCCGTCTCAATGACGGCGGTGTGGCCGTCGTCGGTGTCTCGGTCCAGACGCCACGGGGCGTGGACCAGTTCGCCAAGGGGCCCGGTCACCGTCGTTGTTCGATTGGGTCCACCGAAGGCATCCAAGGTCCCTTCGCCGCCGTCGGCCAGCGGCTGGGTAATGACCTGATGGCCGCTCGCCTCCAGCGTGTCGGCCACAGCGGCACAAATTTCCCATGCGGTGGCAGTGCCTCGGAACTTGTCCGGGCCAATCAGCACCCGCATGTGGTCAGTCCCTCGTCAGAGCCGGGAGAGTTCGTCGGTGCCCGCGATGATCAGTATGTTCACGCCACCGGTTTCAGGCGCATCCACCCGCGGCGGCGGGTCCGGCATTGGCGCCGTCCGCACATTGGGGGTGTTGAGGACCTCCAACAGAATCTGCTGCGCGTCGCCGTCGTAACCGTCCTGGTAATACACGGTGGACGTTGCCACCGCGTCCGCGTTGGTTGGGGTGCGCGTGTTGTAGTTCTGCTGCCCCAGCAGGGTGGAGATCTTGCCTGCAAGGCCCTTTACCCGCGCCCCATTGGCCACCTGGACCGACACTTCATTGGGGGCATGCGCCAGATTGGTGGCGGGGGCCGGGACGGCGCCGGCGGGTGAAGTGGGTTGCTCTGCCGCCGCACCAACGGTGGGGGTGGGCGTGGCATCAACCGCCGGACTCACCGTGGCCACGGGATCTGAGGTTGTCTGCACGGCGGACGGTCCGGCATCAGGAACGATGCGCCAAAGAACAAGCGCACCAAGGAGCACACCCAAGAGGACGATCACGGCCCCGCGGGAGGCACTGGCATTCATGGGTTCAGTTTGCCGGAGGTTCCGCTACTGCGTCCATTCGGGCTTGGCGGCGACGATCACGCAGACGGCGGAGACGACGCACAACCAACGGGTCATAGGCCAAAGCAGCTTCGGAGTCGATCAGTCGGTTCAGAATCTCGTAGTACTGACCCATCGACAGAGAGAAGCGGTCAACAATGGCGACATCTTTGGGACCGGACTCGGTCCACCAGGTGCGCTCAAAGTCAAGAATGTCCTGCTCAATCTGGTTCACACCGGTTTGGTCCGGGGCATCACCGTTGAGCACATCATCTTCGTTGTCGAGGGGTGAATCATTCAGCACAGTTCAGACATTGCCAGACGGCGCCTCCCCATCGGCGGATACCCCCCTGGGGAAAACTCGGCATGCCGTCTTATCGGTAAGGTCGCGACATGAATCAAGCCACGGCAACCGTTTCCGCCCCCTCCCGTCGTCGGTCGTCACCGCAGCAGCTCATCGCTGTGCTTGGCCTGGTTGCGATGATGGCTGCGGCCTGCGGGTCCAGTGCAAGTGAGGCCGCAATCGTTGATCCGCAGGCGACATCGGCCCCGGAGGCCACCGCGGTGCCGGAACCAACCACGCCGCCCGAACCGACCGAAGCGCCCGAACCAACGGTCGCACCGACCGAGGTTCCGACCGAAGCCCCCGAGCCGACTCCGACCGCGCAGGCCGGGCCCGCTCCTGCATCCGCTGGTTGCGGGTTGTCCGACCCGGCGACTTCGGGTTCGATCGACTCTGGCGGAGAGACCTACGAATGGTTTCTGAACACACCGGCCGGATTCGACAACCTCGAACCAACGCCACTCATCCTCAACTTCCATGGCATTGGCTCATCCGGGACCGAACAGCAGCTTTTCTCCGCCCTTGACCCGGCTGCCTCCGCCGCCGGCTTCCTCACCGTCTATCCCACCGGCGTTCCTGCCGCCGGCGATGATCGAAACTCGTGGGAACTCGCCCAGTTCGACTCGCCCGACCGTGACGATGTTCAGTTCGTGGCGGACCTCATCGACACTCTGGCGCAGTCCTTCTGCCTGGACCGCGATCGAGTCTTCTCCACTGGCATGTCCAACGGCGGCCTGTTCACCTCCAACCTTGTGTGCCGACTGGGTGACCACATTGCGGCGGCCGCATCGGTTGCGGGTGTGACCCACGATGAAGCCTGCTCTCCGGACACGGTCACGCCCTACATCGCCTTTCACGGCGTTGACGACCTCACCGTTCCGTTCAATGGCGGCGGCGTCTCCAATCTGGGCGGCGCCGAAGGACCCCAGGAGTTCTTCGACCAGGTGATGCCCAACGAGTTCGCCGAATTCGCCACCGACTTTGGATGCGGTGAGCCCGTGCCTGAGCAGGTCAGCGACAACGTGATTCGCTACGACTACCCCGGTTGCGACAACGGCGCCGAGTTGTCGTTCTTTGAAGTGGTTGACGGCGGTCACACCTGGCCCGGTTCGCCGGCCTCCGCAGCCATTTCGGAAGGATTCGGCCTGGGTTTCACCAACACCGAGATCGTGGCCAGCGAACTGATCGTCGAGTTCTTCAGCCAGTACTGAGCTACTCCAGGGTGCGGCGCATGACTGAGGTCAGTGGCTACAATTACGAGATGAATGTAGCCACCTCCCGGTCCAAAGTAGGTATTCGAGACCTCAAGAATGGCTTGAGTGGATATCTCGACCGAGTAAAGGCCGGCGAAGAGGTCATCGTGACTGACCGTGGACGCCCGATTGCCAGACTCTGTGCCATCGACGCCGCCGATGACCATCTGGCCGAGCTTGTGGCGGCGGGGGTTGTTCGCGCGCCGACCAACCGCACCCGGCACACGTCCGCTTCTCGGATCGCCTCGCGAGGGAGTGTGAGCGATCTGGTGGCTGAACAGCGTCGGTGATCACCTACGTCGACACGTCGACGCTCATCAAACTGATCGTCGACGAGCCGGGCTCCGTTCAAGCTGAGCTGATCTGGCAATCATCCAATGCCCTCGCTGCCGCCCGCCTGATCGTGGTCGAAGCGCGGGCCGCTCTCGCCGCCGCCGAGCGAGACGGCCGGCTGTCTTCCATCCAGCTGGGCCGAGCCAGGACCGAACTTGGGGCGTTCCTCGCCGACCTCCACCTGGTTGAGGTGACCGAAGATCTCATCGAAGGCGCCGCCATGCTGGCCGAAACCGAGGCACTTCGGGGTTACGACGCCGTGCACCTTGCCGCTGCTCTCTTCGTGCAAGCGGCAGTGTTCACGAGCGCCGACCGACTCCTGTGCGAAGCCGCCGAGCGGCAGGGCCTGCACATCGCCAACCCCATCGGTTGAGCAGATACTCAGGATGCGAGCGCAGCCCGGCCGCCGGCGACGGCCAGAATTGCGTCGCACGAGACTGCCGGTAGGGGCTCAAGCCCACTCATGTCCGCCGGCGCCCGACCAAGTCGCACCGCCCGTACTACCTCGGCCTCGGCGAAAGCGACGACGACCACGACGAGCAGCACAAGAAACACCAGAAAACCCAAAGCCACAAGTGTGTTCAGCGCAAAGATGCCGCCCAACAGCCCACGGCGGATCACATCCCACGCCCGGGATTCTTCGAAGCGAGTCACCGCAGCACCGTAGATCCAGCTCCGGCCCGAGCCGTCCCGGAATCCCGAATCGTGGCCAGCGATCTGATCGTCGAGTTCTTCAGCAACTACTGATCAGTCGTCACATCGACGCCACCATCATCACGATCGCCAGCATTGCACTGAGGACCATCGCGCAGTAGGCGGCTACGAACGCCAGGGTTTTCTGGATCCCCGACCATTGCGAGTTTCGGCCCTCGGCAAAGAGCAGGGTGAGGATCATGGGAATTGCGGCGACCACCACCACTGGCACCATCACCAGGATCAGAAGGGCGCCGAAGATGTTGCCTCCGATCACCAGGCCGCGATCTACTACCACTTCGGAGGGATCGACGCGCTGCTGGTGGAAGCCCTTCGCCGCAGCAGCAACCGCCGACTCGTGCTCTACAAGGAGACCTTTGGCGAGGTGAGCGACCTGGGGGCGCTGATCGACACCATCCAGGAGCTCTACCGGGCCGACCGGGAAAGCGGCCACCTTGAAGTGCTCACCGAACTCGTTGGCGGGCTGACCTCAAGCCCCGAACTCAAACAAGGCATCGCCGACGTCACCGAACCGTGGTTGGAGTTCGTCGAAGCCAAGACTCGGGAGGCTGCGTCCTCCGGCACTCCCCTGGCCGGCGCGCTGCCTGCCGAAGACGTGACCAACATGTTGTTCTCACTGGTCCTCGGTCTGGAGATGCGCAGCAAGATCGACGGAGATTTTGAACGGGCTGACCGCGTGTTCCGGCTGGCCCGACTCGCCGCCGGCATGCTTCCTGCGATCACGAAGAAGTCGTAATCGTCTCCCGGCGGAGTCGAGTGGAGCCCGATGTGGGAATCGAACCCACTACCTTCGCTTTACAAGAGCGACGCTCTAGCCAAATGAGCTAATCGGGCGAAGTCTTCAGCTTAGAGGCCACAATCGTCGATGAACACTGCGGGGTCGCGGCGCCGACGATCCACCGTCAATGAGAGCACATCGGCCCGGCTGTAATGGCCGGACGGGTCGAAGTTGTGGCGCTCCTGACCAATCATCGTGAGGTCCAGATCGGCATACAGGATGGTCTCTTCATGCTTGTTGGCCGCAGCCAACACCGTGCCATCGGGGGCCACGATGATCGCACCGCCGCTGGCATACCGATCCCGCACCTGACCCATTGCCTCTCGCAACGGAAAGTCCGCGGGCAGGTGCTCCTGACGAAGAACGCCGCCCGCCGCGACAACAAAGACGCGACCTTCCAGCGCAATGAGTCGGCTGTTGTCATGAGTCAGCGCGGGCGAACCAGGCCACACCGAAACGTGAACCTGGGTGCCTTGGGCATACATGGCGGCTCGAGCCAGAGGCATCCAGTTCTCCCAGCAGTTCAGACCGCTGACCCGAGTGCCGAAAGTCTCGTGGACCTTGAGCCCATGGCCATCACCGTCGGCCCACATGAGTCGCTCGCCATAGGTCGGCTTGAGCTTGCGGTGCACGCCAACAATCCCCAGCTCCGGATCGATGGCCACCAGTGAGCAATAGATCGACGATCCTGACGCGGACCGTTCCGCGATACCCAGATAGACGAACAGGCCAAGGTCCGCGGCGGCGGCAACCACCGGGTCCAGGTCACCACGGGCCACATCCACCGTCGAGTCCAGATACTGACCCCACGCCGCCTTTTGATCCGCATCATTGAAATGTGAGGCATTGGTAATGTCGGCCCAAAACGGATAGCCGGCAATGTGAGTCTCGGGGAACGCGATCAACTGCGCGCCGTTGCCGGCTGCCTCGGTCATGGCGTCGAGCGCCAGCCCAGTGGCAGCTTCCCTGTCCAGGAACGCGGTGGCGCGTTGCACCGCGGCTACTCGCAAACTGGCGCGGGAGCTCACTGCGGATCGCCCAATTCCTGACGGCGCCGGACAACTTCAAAGCAGGCCACCGCTCCCGCCGCGGCGACGTTGAGCGAGTCGATATTGCCGGCGAGCGGGATGGTGGCCACGACTTCACATCGTTCGCGCGCCAGCCGGGAGATACCGCGACCTTCGGCGCCGAGCACCAGGGCGACCGGGTCAGTGGCAACCCGCAAATCGAATACCGAACTGTCACCGCCCATGTCCAGGCCCACGGTCCAAACCCCAAGATCGTTGAGCTGACCGATCGCCGATGGGATTCCGGTCACCTGGGTAATTGGCAGATGTTCAATGGCCCCGGCCGCCGTTTTGGTGACCGTGGGCGTGATGTGAACGGCCCGATGACGAGCAAGAATCACCCCGGTCACGCCCGCGCATTCGGCAATCCGCAACAGCGATCCGAGGTTGCCGGGATCGGTGACGCCGTCAACGACCAGCAGGAACGGCGGAATGCCGTTTCGTGGCTTGACGAAGGTCTCCAGATCGTGCTCCAACAGCGGGGGCGCCAGCGCCACCACGCCCTGCGAGGACTCGGTGCGGGCGAAGGCGTCGAACTTTGCCTTGCTCAACTCCCGAATCGGAATCCGATCCTCATTGGCGAGTTCCAGGATCTCTTCGAGAATCGGCGCAGTTTCCATGTCTGCGGCCATGACGATCTCTCGGGCGCGACGGTTACCGGCCAACAACAGTTCTCGAACGGCCTGTCGCCCTTCGATCTGGTCACCACCCAATGGTCGGCGGCGAGTGGGCCTGGCATGTGACGGTTTGTCCCGCATCGGCGTGGTGCCGCGTTGGGACCCGGTGGGCGGTCGGTTCTTTGACTGACCGGCCCGGCTGCGGCCGCCGGACTTTCCGGGTCGGCCCTCGCCGCGTGACTCACTGCGGCGGGGACCATCCGATTTTCCCTTGTGCGAATTTCCCTTGCCCGGTTTTCCGCCCGGCCGTCGATTACTCATGGTGTCTCCCCTGGGTTGGTGGGGGCCACGGTCAACGCGACGGCAAAGCAGGCAATGCCTTCGGTGCGTCCCAGTGCGCCCAGACCTTCGGCCCGTTTTCCTTTGACGGTGACCGGCGCGCCCACGGTTTGGCTGAGGCGGCGGCCCATCTCCGCCCGGTGCGGAGCGATGCGCGGTCGTTCAGCAACGACGGTGCAGTCAACGTTGAGAATCTGAAAGCCAACCGCGCCGACCCGGCTCACGGCTTCGGCCAGCAGCTCCATGCTGTCCGCATCTTTTAGCGATGGGTCTGTGTCGGGAAAGAGCTGGCCAATGTCGCCCAGTCCGGATGCGCCCAGCAGCGCGTCGGTGCAGGCGTGCGCAACCGCGTCGGCATCACTGTGGCCGGCCAGTCCTGGTTCGCCTTCGAACTCGACCCCGCCGAGCACCATCAGGCGACCACTCGCCGCATCGGCAAAGGGGTGCACATCAAATCCGTGCCCAATTCTCAGCCGACCGATCATGTCCGCCACGTTGGTCTGGTCAGCCATTGACGGCCTCCGGGTCGGCGGCGGTTTCAGCTGAGAGTTGGGGGGCCACCTCCGGTGGGACTCGGCTCTCGAGGACCGCCCGGGCGGCAATCAGGTCTTCAAACTCGGTGATCTTGATGTTCATCCGGTCGCCGTCCACAACGACGACACGGCCGCCATTGGCTTCGACCAGCGACGCATCGTCAGTGGCGTCATGACCGGCCGCGTGCGCTTCCCGAAGTGCGTTGGCCCAGAACGCCTGCGGGGTCTGAACCGCACGCAGGTTTTCACGATCAACTGGTGATCCGTCGACGGTTCGAATCGTGTCGGTCACCGGTACGGCGGTGATGGCTCCGGCTGCTCCGTCCCGCACCGCAGCGATCACCCGGCCAAACAATTTCGCTTCAGCCAATGGGCGCGCCCCATCATGTACCACGACGATTTGAGCGTCGTCGGGGACAACGGACAAGCCGGCCCGCACCGAGCCCGATCGACTGTCAGCGCCTTCGACCACGTGGACGTGCGGAGCCGGGTACCTGGTCTTCAGCGAGTCCACCAAGGCGGTGGCGACCACCAGAACAACACCATCGGACACTGCTTCGGCGCTGCCGACGGCCCAATCGACCACAATGCGGTCGTCACCGAGCGATTCAACCTGCTTGAAGCCCCCAAAGCGGCTTCCCAAACCAGCCGCAACAACAATGCTCCAGACTTTCATGGCGCCCATTGTCGCCGACCACACCGCGTCTCCACCCCCAGCGGTCGGGTTTTCGGCCACGTCCGAATTTGGGTAGTGGCTTCCAACGCCGGGTGGTCGGGCCGTTTAGGGTGGCGGCATGGCTGTAGATGTTGATTTGGTCGCACCGACCCACTTGTTCACCGACATGCCCCGGGAGCTGCTGCAACCAGTGGCTGATGCGAGCCATGAAGAGCATCTCCGGCGGGGCGACGTGCTGTTCAACGAGTCCGACGAAGCCCACGCACTCTTCATCGTTGTCACTGGTCGAGTTGCCATCGCCAATAGGTCCTTCGACGGCCGGGAGTCGGTGGTGGCACTGATGGAACCCGGGGACCTCTTCGGTGAGATGCCTTTGTTCGACGGCCAAGGTCGCTCTGCGCTGGGCAAAGCTCTGGAACCGAGCACGGTGATTCTTGTTCCCTATGAGCCGGTGAACGCGATCTACTCCGAGCGCCCTGATCTGCTGTGGGGAGTAGTAAAACTGCTCACTACTCGCCTGCGAACCATGGATGTTGCGCTCGCCGACTCCATGTTCCTCGATGTCACCGGCCGCACGGCGAAGCGCCTGCTCGACATGGCGGGCGAGAATGAGGTTTTTGTTCTGCCGGTGACCCAGGAGGAGCTGGCGGGCATGATCGGCGCGTCGCGTGAACGAGTGAACAAGTCGATTGCCCAGTTCATCAAGCTGGGCTGGATGGAAGTTGTCGGAGACGGCTACCGCGTTCTGAACCGCGAGCAGATGGAGATCAGGTCTCGCTGAGTACCGAGCCCAAGGCGGTTGCCGGTCCGCCCGACGACGGTTGATCTGAAGTCGCTCCCACCGGCATCAACCCTGCGGCCCGAAGTGCACCGTCAAGAGTCTTGACCGGCACGACGGTGAGCGGCGGATCATCGGTGAGCGAACCGGCGGGAACGATGGCGGCGCTGAATCCCATACGGGCGGCTTCAGCCAGCCGTCGGTCCACCCACGGCACCGATCGAACCTCTCCGGCCAACCCCACTTCCCCCACCACCACAACATCTGCGCGCATGGGCATATCGGTGAGCGAGGAGGCAACCGCACAACAAAGCGCAAGGTCAATTCCCGGTTCCTGAATTTTGAGTCCGCCGATGATGGAGGCATACACGTCCAACGGGGTGGCCCGGACGTGGGCCCGCCGATCCAGCACCGCCAGCAGCATGGACAGTCGCCCTTGATCAATACCTTGTGCCGAGCGGCGAGGCGATGGCGTGGTTGCCGCGGTCACCAATGCCTGCAGTTCGATTACCAGCGGTCGTCGCCCTTCGACGCTGACGGTTATGGCTGATCCGGCCACATCAGAACGACGGTCCGCCAACAACAGCGCGGATGGATCGCCGACCTCCACCAGGCCGCGTTGGGTCATCTCCAGAACGCCGAGTTCACCGGTGGGCCCGTAACGGTGTTTCATGGCGCGCAGCATTCGCAGACCCAGTTCACGGTCACCATCAAGGGCGAGGACGGTGTCCACCAAATGCTCAAGGACCCGGGGCCCGGCCAGCGAACCGTCTTTGGTGACCTGACCAACAAGCACCACGGCGGTGTCGGTCTCTTTGGCGGCGCGAGTCAAACGGTGAGCGCAGTGGCGAACTTGGGAAACCGACCCGGGCGCGGATCCCAACTCCTGATCGAAGACCGTCTGGATGCTGTCGACGATGACCAGGTCGGGTTTGAGCTCCGCAATGTCAGCCAGGACTCGACCAATGTGGGGCTCGCCGCCAATCCACATGGAGTCCGATGGTGCACCATCGGGATCTCCACTCAGCCGATTCAATCGCGCCGAAACCTGGTGGACCGACTCTTCTGCGGACACGTAGAGCACGCGCTGGCCCGCCGCCGCCATTGCTGCGGCAACCTGCACCAGCAGCGTTGACTTGCCCACCCCGGGTTCGCCGCCAATGAGGGTGACCGATCCGGGGGTCAGACCGCCGCCGAGCACGCGGTCCAGCTCCGGCACGCCGGTGGGCGACGCGGCCTGGCCTTCGAACGCCACCGATGCGAGGGGCGCGGCGGCGGTACCGACTGCGGGGCCGGTGCTGCCTGGCAGCGAGCCTCCGGGTAGATCCCGACCGGGAGCGTCGCCACCAATCACGGACTCGACCAGCGTGTTCCAGTGCCCGCACCCCATGCACCGACCCGCCCACTTGGGCGCCTGATCACCGCACGTGGTGCATTCGTAGACGGTCTTGACTTTGGCCATACTCAGACCTTAGAGACCCACCCTGACAGTTTGGTGATGGTCACCGTGATCGGATGATGAGTGGCGCCGTTCAGTCATTCCCGAGATTCCAAGTCAGCCAGGTTCACTCTCGTTTTGATTGCCGCCTCGGGCTCTGGCCGGCGGTTCACGGTCTCCGCACCCATCGACCCGGTTGGCCGGTCGAGTGGCAGTTCGTTTGGGGTGGCGGGTCGGGTGGTCCAAATCTGGTCACGGTGGTTCCAGATGACGGTGTGTTTGTCGCGGTGCAGGTTTCTATGGCAGGTGCCGCAGAGCAGAACGAGTTCGTCAATGTTGGTTTGACCGCGACCGGGCGCGTTCCACGGCATCCAGTGATGGGCCTGGCACTGGTTGGGGTTCGCGCCGCACAGGACGCAGCCTTTGTCTCTGACAACGAGGGCCAGAAATTGAGCGGCGGAGGCATGTCTTCGTTTCCGGCCCAACCAGAGGGGTTGGCCTCGGGTGTTGAAGAGCATGGCGACAAGATCTCCGTGAGCCAGATAGTTGGCGAGGACAGAATCGGCGATTGGTCCGGTTCCGATCTGGACCGCAGCCTCATCTGGACTGTTGCCGGTCAGTTTGTCCAAGGTCACCGTGACGACAACCGTTGGTTTGCCCGCCCTGGCGCCACGAGCAGAACCAGCGCCGCGGTCAGAACGGTCAGAATTTTCAGTGCCACACCAGTGGTGGGTCATGGCGTCGAAGAGTCGTTGCGAGCTGGTTCTTGGGTGTGACCCGGATGGGGTGTCGCGTCCGCCGTCGGCCTTGTACATGCGATTGGCCGTGGAGGTGACGTGATTCCAGATGCGGTCGATGGTGGCGTCGTCGCCTTCCATCACAATGGCGGCGAGACCGTCGGCGGTGTCATAGCGACGCACATTTCGCAGGTGGCGTTGGCGATCGTGACGTTGTTGGACCGAGCGGGCGCTGTCGTGTTGTTGGAGCCAGTCGTTGATGATCTGTTTGCCCTGGTCCGGTCCCGCCGCCCCGACGCGGCGAGTGAGTGCTTCGTCAAAGAGCAGGCTGTCGTCATCGGATTTCGCGGCGGCGTTGGCCAACAGGTCGAGTTCCTCGCCGGACAAGGATCCATCAGCAAGCTTGTCCCCGAGCGCGGGGTTGGTGGCGACGGCTTTGCCTCGACGGACTCGCTTGCGGGACTCGCGCTTGGAGGAACCATGGAGGCGGGCCATGCGCCCGGCCCGGCGTTCATCACCGTCGTCAGCGGCCACGACCCGGGCCAACAACTCAGCTTCTATCGCGTCAAAACGTTCCCGAACCCGGACACACACTGTCAGACCAGCGGCCGGTTCCATTCCTCGAACATCGGCCCCCAACAAATCCAGCAGCGCGCCGTGCTCACCAAATACCCCGTGCTCACCAAATACCCCGTGCTCACCAAATGCCCCGTGCTCCGAAAACTCGCCACCCACTGAGAACACGCCATCGCCAACGAAGGCGCCAACGCCAACGAAGGCACCATTATCATCCACCACCGCGTCAAGATCCGCGAAGACAGCATCCGGCGCCAACCCCTCTCTCAACACCTCCGCAACTGCCATACCCAGAACCTACGCACAAGGTCTGACAGTTTCGTTTTGCTTCTTCACCTGCTCCGGTTGGTGCCATCTTCACGCTCTTCCCGGGCACATCAATTGGCGATGTGGTAGACCCGTGGCGTTGCGCCGGGCACGCAGCGGTCCGTCGAAGATAGGAACGTGATGATCCAGGCAACTTCCCCCGCTCATGTCAGCCGTCGTATGTGCGCTCTCGCAATCACAGCCCTGATGCTGTCAGCGCTGACGGTCCTGGGCGGAAGCTCTGAGGCTGCCGCGCAGCAATGCGATCCGAACTACCTCACATGGCCGGGCGATCCATGTGTTCCAGTGTCGGCTGCCGACCTGAACTGCGCGGACATCAACAACACCCCGGTGCGAGTTGTCGGTACGGATCCGCATAGTTTTGACGGAGACAACGACGGAACAGGGTGCGACGCAGAGCGGGCTGCTCCTCCCGCCCCAACCGCGACTCCTGCGGCGACCGCCACCGCGATACCTCCGGCCACCGCGACCGCCATCCCGACCGTGACTTCGTCAACTCAGATCCCGACGGCAATCCCGACCGTGGCCCCAACAATGGTCACCCAGGTCCTCGGTGCAACCACGGGTAGTGCTACCGCCGCATCGGGCACCGCCGCAATCATCTCTGCGGCCGACGCGGGGTTCACGAACGGCATCCCGACCGCCGCCGGGCCGGCTTCGATGCCGTTGATGACCGACCTCTCAGCTGCCTCGGGATCCACATTGGCGCTCACCGGCAACGACGCCGGCGTGCCGACCGGCATCGCATTGATGATGACCGGCGCCGGACTGCTTCTCCTCGCCGCAACGTGGCGCCGTCACGCCAACTGAGCTACCCCTCGCCGCACTGGCCAGTCAGCCATTCGCCCCGACACTGGAGACCCTCGAAAAGCTCGCCGGGGCCATTGAGCAGGAGCTTGTCGTTGGTGTGGGGGAACAGATCAACGAGAACCGTTCAATTGCGAAGCTCGTACGATAACAGCACGCGGTTGTGCGAAAGGCCGGCTGAGGCTCCTTTCGACGCACGAATCGCTACCACCCGACCGCCGCCGGGCCGGCTTCGATGGCGGAAATGGCCGCCGGCACTCGCCGATGCCCAGGCGGAGAAGAGATGGAATCGAAACTCATCTCGCGAGCGTCAGCTATCGAAACCGACGCCGAAGCGGGAGAGCAACGAGAGCCACAGTCCCTTGCGTCCCAGCTCGTCTTCGCGTTGCATTGCCCGTTTGGTGAACTGAATGATGGGCCAACGAAACGGTTCGGGAGGAAATGGCAATGGCTGCTTGCCAACAATGGGAAGAAGCGTTCTTTCTGTGCTGGATCCAGCGAGTAGGTCGAGTGCGACCTGCGCTCCGAATCGGCTCGCGCCGACGCCAAGCCCGGTGAAGCCGATTGCCCAACCGAGTTTCCCACCCATGGCCGTGTCAAACATGGGAGTAAAGCGGCTGGTTGAATCGATCGGGCCACCCCATTTGTGTGTGATCACGACGTCGGCAAGATGGGGAAAGGTCTCGATCAGGTGATCCACCAATAAGCGGTGAGTTGCGGGCGATTGCTCGTAACGGGGATCGATCCTGCCGCCGAAGTGGTAGGTGGCGTCCCACCCGCCAAAGAGAATTCGGCCGTCGGGCGTTGGACGGTAATAGTGAAACTGGTTGCCAGCGTCGGTGATCCCGAACACCTTGTCTCGCCACCCGGTTTCGCTTCGTTGGCTGTTCGAAAGCGGCGCCGTGACAATGACATGGTCATAGACCGGGATAACCCGTGCCCGTAGCCGCTTGCGAAGTGGCTTGTATGCGTTCGTCGCCAACAGAACCTGACGGGCACAAATTTCGGATCGACCACTGGTCGCTCGTATGAAACGGTCGTCGTCTTCAAGGTCCTCGATGGGAGCGTTTTCCACCAAATTTACGCCGCGCTCCAATGCCGACATCGCGAGAACCCACGAGAGCTCCACCGGATCGCACAATCCATTGAAACTGTCATGGAACAGACCACCCAGGTACGTGGGTGAGTTCACGAGTTCTTGCGCCTGGTCCGCATCCAGCAGCGAACACTCCTCGCCATAGTCGGTCAACACGTTGGCCATCGTGGCGAGGCCGTTCCGCTCATGCTGTCGGGTACACACCACGAGTTTCCCGACAGGCTCGACGGTGCCTGCTCCGTTGTGGTCCTCGAGGAAGCGCAACGTGTCTTGCCAGAGAGAGCGTTGTATTCGCAGTATCTCCGGCATGGAGTCAGGCCACCGTTGGTGGCCGTTGGCGATGCCGTGTGTAATGGACGGGTTGATAAAGCCGCCACAGCGTCCGGATGCGCCACCGCCAACCTCGCCTGCATCGACCAGGAGAACTTCGCGGCCTTGATCAGCGGCTTCGATCGCCGCCCATAGACCAGTCAGGCCAGCACCAACGATCAGCAGGTCGGTACTGGTCTGGCTGGCGAGTCCTTGACGGAGGCCGGCGGTCAGGTGTTCGGGTCGCGTGCGGTCAAGCCAGAACGAACCTTCGTGCGCATCGTCGACTGATAACGCCGCCTGAGAGGCGGCACGAGTCACAGTCCAGCCTTCTCGATCAGGTCTGCGGCCTTCGCTGCGCCGTTTTTGGACCGAATGGCCTGGCCGGCTTCGGCCAGTCGAGCTCGCAGGTCGCTGTTGGAAAGTAGATTCTCGACGGCAGCGAGCAGTTGCTCGTCTTGAAAGCCGTAGGTGTCGAGACGTACGCCGTAACCGAGTTCGTCGACGCGTTGTGCGTTGTCGTATTGGTCCCAGAACAGGGGCAGAAGGATCATGGGCTTGCCGAAGTGAAAACTCTCGGTGGTTGTGTTGTTCCCGCCGTGGGTTATCACCAGGTCGCAGAGTGGAATGACGTTGGTCTGCGGGACCTGGTGCTCTCCCCACATGTTGTCGGGCAACTCGAGCTCCTCGTGCAACGGTCCCTTTGAAACGATGAAGCGATGGGGCGAGTCGGCCAGCACTCCCACCAAGCGACGCATAAGGTCAATGTCGGCTGATCCCAGCGACCCAAGCGACAGATAGATCAGAGACCCCGGTCCGTCACGGAGTGCTTCTGGGACTTCGAACGGCACATCGGTCGTGCGAACCGATGAGTCGAGACGGTGCCACGTAGATCCCAACGGTCGGGCACCGACATAGTCAGCAATCTCTGGATAGAGATAGAGATTCAGTGATTCGGAGGGCTGCAAGAATGCAAGATCAGGAAGTCCGGGCGCACCACAGGAACGGATCCATTCGTCGTAGTCCGCCCACATTTCACGGTGGGTTCGATCGTACTCGGCTCGGAACTCAGCCCATCCCGATCGATCAGCGCTTGGGTAGCCCGAAAAAGTAGGCGGGACATTCGCACCGCCTACTTCGAGAGGCTGGCACGACATCATGCGCACAAAGGTGGCACTCGATGTCATGAGCGCGGGGAAGCAGTTGACATTGTCTTCGATGATCACATCGGGACGTTGGCGCTCGATGATTTCTTCGAGTTGAGGCTGGCAGAACTTGGCACCATCGATCAGTGCTTGCCACGTCGGCTTCACGAACGTCGTGAGTTGCTCGATGGTCGGCTTGCGGAATTCAGGGGCAGTCGCCTTGATGTAGTCGGTCCAAAACTGTCCGGCGTCGGCGTCTGGATCGGCATCCGGGTCCTCGGGCGCAAGATCGACCAGATCCTCTTCGAAATTCAGGGCCTCCAACTTGCCTTCCCACGAAGCCTCGGCAGCGAACACGACACGATGACCGCGAGCCTGAAGCACATTGCCGATCCCAATACAATTGTTCGTCGGGCCGTAAGCGCTCTCCGGCATGAATAGGAACGTGCGTGGTGTGGTCATTTGTTTCCCTTCTTAGCTGGCGCCTTCTTCCGAGGCGCCTTTTTCGTAACGGTGTTCGGAACATCATCGATCGCTGCGAAAGGCACGGAGTGCTCCCCCGCACCCCAGCCGTATGCCATCTTGTGGATCTCGAGGATCAGAAATGACTCGGTTGAGGTAACGCCGGGGATCATCTGGATCTGGTCAACCAGCATCTTCTGAAAGTGCGCCGTGTCTCGACAGACGAGTTCAACCAGCGCGTCGAAACGCCCAGCGACCGAGGCGACATAACTCGCCTCTGGCAGTGCCTGGAGTGCTCGTGCCACGATGTGAAGCTGGCCTGGCTGGACCTTCACACCCACCATGGCCATGAGGTCAAATCCGAGTTTCAACGGATCGGCGATGCCGACAACTTGAAGGATCTCCGCCTTCTCGAGCCGTTGAACCCGATATCTGACCACGGACTCGGCGATGTCGAGCTGATCAGCGATAGCGGAGTAGGAGCGGCGGCCGTTTGCCTGGAGTGCAGCCACGATTTGCCGGTCGATGCTGTCGAGCGACCTGGCGTCTCCGCTCCCCGGAACTCGGGCTACTTGCGAGTCTCGCAATCTTCTCGGCCCCCTCTTGCGCAATTGGTAATCTAGGTTAGTCTAACTACCTAGTTCCGTAAACTAAGCCAGCGAGATTTCGAAGCTTCTGATGATTGCTGAACAAGTTATGGACATACAGACCTTTGGAAGGGGACCCATGCACGGATTGAATCTCAGAAGACTTGCGGCCGGAATTCTCGCACTCTCGTTGGTGGGGGTCGCGTGCGGCGGAGACTCCGGCGGTGGCGGCGCACTCGACACCGATGCTGATCTGACCACGCAATCCCTGGTCATCTCCAACTGGGATGCCTACACACCTGAGGGACTCATCCCCAGCTTTACCGAAGCGACCGGTGTCGACGCCGAACTGTCTTTACACGCCACGAATGAAGAGATCACGGCCAAGCTGATCCAAAGCGATGGCGCAGGCTTCGATGTGGCCTTCGTATCCTCACAATTTGCGGACCAGCTCAATCAAGCGGGCGTCCTCGCCCAGATCGATCCCGACTTCATCCCGAATATGGCCAACCTCGCACCCGAGGCAACCGATCTTGTGGGCATCGATTTCTCGATTCCCTACACCTGGGGAACGACGGGCATCTGCTATCGCGAAGATTTGGTCTCAAGCGCTCCCACAAGCTGGAATGACCTACTCGACCCCGCCGATGACGTGAAGGGCAAGGTCACCATGCTGCAAACGGATCGCTGGCTCATGCTCCCAGCGCAGAAGTCGCTCGGCTTCTCGGTGAACACCACTGATGCTGATGAACTTGCCCAAGTTCAGGAGTTGCTGGCAAGCGCCAAGGAAAACCTCCTCGCCTACGACGACGTGACGTTCTACAGTCGACTGGTAAGCGGTGAAGCTGCCCTCGTCGAGGCTTGGGATGGGTGGTGCAACTATGGCATCGCCGAAAACCCCGACATCAAGTTCGTTGTGCCGGAAGAAGGCAGTGACCTCTGGGCCGACACCATGGTGATCATGAAGTCGTCAGAGAACCTCGAAGCTGCGCACGCCTTTATCAACCACGTGCTTGAACCCGCCAACCACGCCCAGGTAGCCGAACTCGTGTACTACAAGGTTCCGAACCCCGGAGCGATGGCCCTGGTCGACCCCGGACTGATTGCTCAGTTCCCAAACCTGGGCATGTCCTCAGCTGACTTGCTCGAAGGAGAACAGTTACGAGATCTCGGTGAAGATAACCAGACCTACACCGACATCGTGACCGAGGTTGTCGCCGGTTGATCTTGCGCTGGCTGAACGGATACCCCCCTCGTGGGTAGGGAATGAGAACTGTGCGAGACCGGGCAGCGGCGCTTGAGAGAGCGGCACTGCTCGGTCCTGGGCTTTTGTATGCGGGCGTTCTCCTCGTCGTTCCGCTCGGCCTCATACTCGTCTACGCGTTCCTCACAGGCGGGCGGTTCGGGGCGGTCGACACCCCGGTCACCCTCGATAACGTTCAACGACTGGGAGAACCGGTCTTTCGAGATGTGATCTTCACCTCCATTGGGCTTTCCGCAACAGCGACGGTCATCGCCCTGTTCATCGGGTATCCCGCGGCCCTTGCAATCTCAAAGCTCCCCCGCAGATGGCGAACAGTGGCAGTGATCTGCGTCGTGCTCCCCTTCTGGACGAACTTCCTGATCCGTACCTATGCGTGGGTCGTCCTGCTGAACAACGAAGGGCTAATCAACCAGTTGCTCCGGGCGACATCGGTCATCGATGACCCCATCGGGCTGATGAACAATCGGCCGGCGATAGTCCTCGGCTTCGTCTACGCCTATTTGCCGCTGATGATCTTGCCGCTGTACGCCGCCATTGAGCGTCTCGACCCTCAACTGGCTGAGGCCTCCACGAACCTGGGAGCCGACCCGCTCACTCGATTCCGGACCATCACTCTGCCGCTCACTGTGAATGGTGCTTTTTCTGGATGCCTCTTTGTCTTTGTCCCGAGCCTTGGCAATTTCGTCATCCCTGAGCTTCTCGGCGGCGGCAAGACCGCAACGCTCGGAACCCTCGCCCGTGACCAATTCCTCAAGTCATTCAACTGGCCCTTTGGATCTGCGGTTGTGCTCGTGGTGCTGGTGATCGTCTTCGTTATCGTCGGCGTGCAAAATCGAATCGCCAGCCGGATTGAGGGAACCAACATGAAGGCCACGCCATGAAGGCGTCCTCATGAGCCGCCCAATGCGGTTTCACCTGTTCATGGTGTACACGTTCCTTTTTTTGCCGATCGGCGTGCTCGTCGTTCTGTCGTTCAACCGCAGCGGTCTTCCCACCAGTTGGGGCGGGTTCTCGACCAGGTGGTACGGAGAACTTGTCAGAAACGAGCAAATCCGCGAGGGCGTGAAGAACACCCTCATCGTGGCTCTCGGCTCCACAATTATTGCCACCGTGCTCGGCACGTTACTCGCAGTGGGAATTCAGAGATTCGTGAGAAGCCCGTTCGTCGAATCCGCCATCCTGGCCCCGGCCGTGATGCCAGACATCGTCCTGGCGGTCGGATTGCTTGCGTTCTACACAATGGTCGAGATGCCACTTGGCCGTCTCACAGTGCTCGTATCACATTCACTATTCTGCATGGCCTTCGTAACAGCGGTCGTGCGTGCCCGTCTCGCCCACGTGGACCCGTCGCTCGAAGAGGCGGCCCGTGATCTGGGCGATACCGCTGTTGGCGCATTTCTTCGGATCACGTTGCCCTCGCTGGCTCCGGGCATTCTTGCGGGAGCGTTGTTGTCGTTCACATTGTCGATTGATGAGTTCGTGATCGCCTTCTTCACCAACGGGCCGCGTAACCCGACACTGCCACAGGTCATCTATGCGAATGTGCGATTCGGCGTGAAGCCTGACGTGAATGCGCTCGCCACAATCTTACTGATCATGTCCGTTCTCGCCGTTCTGAGCGTCCAACGACTTACCCGACCCACCGACACAATCGAGGCTTCGTGACTTCCCATATCGACCACACGTCACCCGTTGCCGCAGCCGAAGCATCAACCTCACCGCTGGTGAGCGTCAGTTCGGTCCACAAGCGGTTTGGATCGGTGGTCGCGCTCGACGACGTCACTATCGACATCGCCCGAAACGAATTCTTCTCGCTGCTTGGACCAAGCGGCTGCGGAAAGACAACGCTGCTTCGTATTCTGGCCGGCCTCGAGGTGCCCGACGATGGGACCGTCACCCTTGACGGTGCTGACCTGGTAGCCATGCCAACACACCGGCGACCGGTGAACCTGATGTTCCAGTCCTACGCGTTGTTTCCCCATCTCAATGTCGAACGAAACGTGTCGTACGGACTCGAACGAGAGAAGTTGTCGAAGTCCGAGATCAGGCCGCGAGTCCAGGAGGCGCTTGAGACTGTCGGCCTGAGCGGCCTTGGCAAGCGTCGTCCTACCCAACTCTCTGGCGGCCAACGCCAACGCGTCGCGCTTGCGCGAGCGATTGTCAAGCGTCCGTCCGTCCTGCTACTGGATGAGCCATTGGGTGCGTTGGACAAGCAAATTCGCACGCAGATGCAACGAGAACTCAAACGTCTACAGAGCGAGGTCGGCGTCACCTTCATCGTGGTCACCCACGACCAGGAAGAGGCGATGTCGATGGCAGATCGGATTGCGGTCCTACGGGACGGACACGTCGAACAGATCGCTTCGCCGAACGAACTGTACGAGCATCCAGCGAGTCGATTCGTTGCCGAGTTCATCGGTTCCACGAATCTCTTTGAGAGCGTCAACGAAAAAGGCAGCACCGAGCTGCGCTGTCTACGCCCCGAACGGCTTCAGATGGGCCTGGTAGGTGAGCATCCCGCCGGGCATGAACACGTCGAAGGGGTGCTCGCCGACGTGCAGTTCTATGGCGGTTTGTCGCACTGCTATGTCGATGTTGCTGGTCGAGAAAACCCATTGATCGTTGCCTCGGTGGGTTCGGTCTCGTACCGACCGGCTCAGGCCGTTGCGGTTTGGTGGCACCCCGATTCTGCCGTATTACTTGGCAAGACTGGACTCTAGCGATGCGCACTCTTATCAGCCCTGTGACGGGCAAAGCCTTCACTGAGGTTGCTGACTCCACACTCGCCGACGTAGAACGAGCTGTAGCGCATGCGTCAACTGCTCAACAGGGGTGGGGCAAGACGTTGGCATCGGAGCGGGCGCTGGTGCTGTTGCGGCTGGCCGATGTACTCCATGACCATGCCGACGAGCTGTCGCGGCTCGACGTCGAGGACTCGGGCAAGCCGTGGACGGTGATGAGGGATGGCGAGCTTCCCTTCGGCGTCGACAACATACGGTTCTTCGCCGCAGCGGCGCGTTCGTTACACGGCACCGCCGCTGGCGTCTTTAGCGAAGGCTTCACCTCGATGCTGTTCCGTCGCCCTGTTGGAACGGTCGCGGCGATAACCCCTTGGAACTTCCCGCTGGTAATGGCCATTTGGAAGGTTGGCGCTGCTCTGGCTGCGGGGTGCAGCATCGTCTTGAAACCAGCGCCGACCACACCCAGATCAACGCTGCGTTTTGCCGAGCTGGCGGTCGAAGCAGGTCTACCCGAGGGAGTATTCTCGGTGGTCACTGGCGATGCTGAGGTCGGCGAAGCATTGATCACCAATCCCGACATTGACATGATCACCATGACGGGCTCCTCGGTGACCGGTCGACGGATCATGGAGCTTGCTTCGGGCGGCCCCACCCAGGTGGTGCTCGAACTCGGGGGCAAGGCGCCGCTCGTGGTATTCGACGATGCCAACATCGAAGAGGCAGCCGCAGCGGCAACCCTTGCCGGAACCTATAACTCGGGCCAGGACTGCACCGCTGCCACCCGTGTTCTTGTGCAACGCGACCGATACGACGAGCTCATCGACGCCGTTGCGGCAAGCATGGCCAGCGTAAAACTTGGCGATCCCTTCGACACGAACGCCGACATTGGACCGCTCATCACCGAAGCGCACCGGTCGCGGGTACATGGCTTTGTCGAGCGAGCACGAGCAAGTGGCGCCGATGTGGTTCGCGGTGGGGCCTCGCTTGATCGACCGGGATGGTTCTATGAACCGACACTTGTCACAAACGTTGGCCCCGACTCCGAGATTGTCGTCGACGAAGTCTTCGGTCCGGTCCTTGCCGTGCTGCCGTTCACTGACGAAGCCGACGCCATTCGTCTGGCGAACGCATCAAAGTACGGACTCGCTTCCTCGGTCTGGACCGCAGCGCCCGACCGCGGTCTACGAGTCGCTCACGAGATCCAGGCCGGAGTAACCTGGATCAACGACCATCTGCCAATCGCAAGCGAGATGCCCCATGGAGGGCGGGGCGCATCTGGTTTCGGATCAGACATGGGCCACGATTCGGTGCTCGAATTCACCCATGGCCACCATGTGATGGTGAAGCACGCCGAACCGGCAGGTCGCACCGGGTTCCGTCCAGCGTGACGTGAGTACACCTACGCCGCCATGCGGAAGTTCGGCTGTTTTTGCGGCGTCACTCGTCGATTGTGTCTCGCCGAACGCAACTGAACGCACCATCACCGTCGACCAGACCAACCGCAGTGTGATCGTCGGCGAGCAGGTCATTGTGAAGTGGCTGCTTCGACCGATGCCGTACGACAAGACGGGTGCGCAAGTCATGCAGCACCTGAACGAGGTCGGGTTTCAGCAGATGCCGACCTTTTACGGGATCCACGAGGACAAGGGACTGGTCCTGGCAACAGCGTCTGAGTACGTACCTGGCTCGAGCGACGGATGGACGTGGTGCACCGACGATCTGCAAGATGTGGTGGACGGAATCGAGTCGCGTGAATCGTTCATTGCGTCAGTAGCGGTGCTCGGAACGCTGGCCGCCGACCTCCACTGCGCACTCGTGTCCGATAGCTCCACAATACCGATGCCGATGCACGAGGGGCTCCTCGCTCCTTGGCATGATCATGCAGCCTCACTTCTTGAACGTGCCCTGGCCGTCACCGATCGAGACGCGCAGGCAACTCTGACTACATGCCTACCGCAGGTCGAAGCGGCGGTACAGGAACTGTGCGCCATCGAGTCGACGATGCTGCAAGCCGTGCACGGCGACCTTCACGTCGGTCAGGTACTCCGAGCCGATGGCCAACACTTTCTCGTTGACTTCGACGGGAACCCGCTCGCACTACGCGGCACGGAACAGCGGGCCGCTCCCGCCGCTTCCGATCTGGCAGCGCTCATGCAATCGATCGATCACGTTGGTCGCATTGCGGTCAAACGCCGCCACGATTCAGGCTTGCCTGTCGACAAGGCAGCAAACCGCATCGAACAGATTGTAAACGACGCCATCGCGGCGCTGCTCACCAACTACCGATCCGGCCTCGCCGAGGCAGGGCGAAGTGCGCTCCTCGATGATCGTCTGCTCGGACCACTCCGCGTGCTCCAGGAGCTTCATGAAATGGTGTACGCCGATCTGCATCTACCTCGATGGATGTATGTGCCCATTGCGGCATTGCCGGCGCTGTTCCAAACCTCGACGGTGCTCAACGACCCCAAGGACGACCGATGAACCCCGACCTCTTCCGAGACGACCTCGTCCTGATTCCCGAGTTGCTGGAGCGTCTTGCCGGCGGGTTGGACTCTGGTGAGATCGCTTGGCCGATTCGACCTGATCCCAAACGAATCGTGCTGCTGGGTATGGGATCGAGCTACTTTGCATCGCTGGTTGTCGCGGCCAGAATGCGATCTCTTGGCCTCAATGCCGTGGCTCAACGATCCTCGGCCATGGTGGGGTGGCCACCCGCAAATGATCTTCTGGTCGTCGCGGTGTCAGCGACGGGTGAGTCCATCGAGACGCTGGACGCGGTGCAGCCCCATCTCGGTATCAGCCAGGTGGTGGCGCTCACCAACTCGGAACGCTCGAGCTTGTCCGACTGCTCTGACCACGAAGTAGCGATGCTCGCCGGGACCGAATCTGGCGGCGTTGCGTGCAGAACTTACCGACACACGATCGTCGCCCTTCTTGAACTTGCCGCCAAGTTGACCAACGGCAAAAGCCCGGTTGACGCAGTTCGGCGCTCGGCGGAAGCCTCGGCTGACCTGCTTGAACGCCGGCCCATATGGCTTCCTGAGATCGGTGGTCTGCTCGACGCCGACGATGGTACCTGGCTCCTGGCCCCCCAGGAACGCGTCTCCTCGGCGCTCCAGGGTGCATTGATGATCCGTGAAGGTCCTCGTCGACGCGCCGATGGATGTGAAATCGGTGATTGGAGCCATGTGGACGTCTATCTCACAAAGACGCTCGACTATCGAGCGCTCGTTTTTTGCGGATCTCGATACGAGGCGCAGGCCGCTGAGTGGATGACATCACGGGGATCTACGGCCGTCGCCGTTGGCGGCACGTTCGCGGCTTCGACCTACGAACTGCGTTATCGCTACGACGACGACCCTTTGGTAGCGCTGTTGAGCGAGACTCTGGTGCCAGAGATGCTCGCCTCTATGTGGTGGCTCCGATCGGAGTAGCCGTATCACATGGCGATGGTGCTCCTCAGGAGGCACTGTTGCGTGAAGCGTTTGAGCGACAGCAAGCCGGTGTTAGTCGCCGTGCGACTTGGCTTTCAGATGACTTCGGCTGGTTCGTTGAACGCTTCGATCAGACGGAGGTGTGACGTGGCTTCTGTGCCGAGTTCGTGGTGGATGCGCCGGTGGTTGGTCGCAAGGAGCGGCTCTCATGGTCTTGGGCTTCCGCACTGGTCAACGGCTAGCGATTCGTCCAGACTTCGCGGCCGTCAGCGGCGAAGAAGGAAATGACGTCGCTCGACCCGAACGAGGAATCCCACGAGACGATCGCGCTTTGGTAGCCGGATGCGTCGCCGACGAAGTTGGCTTGGCTTACCCACCCATTCTCGGCGGTGACCTGCATTACGCTGACCGCTTCACCCGGGGGGAGGACCACGCCCAGGGTTGCGATCTCTTCGTTGCTGTGGGTGATTTCCAGGATGGCGGGGTCAGTTGGGGGACCGGTGGCATCGACCTCGGAATCGAACGGGTTGTTCGGTCCGCACACCAGACCGCTGCCGCCCAACCCGGACGTGCCAGCGCACGACTGTTCGGTCCCATCGGCGGCGACGGTGTCGATAACGAAGGTTCGGAATGTCTCGGACCCAACTACGAGCTGCGACAATGCTTGAAAGTCCGTCACGGTTGCAGAGTTCGTAATGCTGGGGCTTCCTTCGGATTCCAGGAACGCAGCTCGGGACGTGGAGTCACGGGTGACGACGAACGTCTCGTCGGCTACGACTGGGCTGATGCCCCCATCGAGTTCGGCTGGCCCAACGGATGAACTTTCAGAGACCGAAACTGCACATCCAGCGACGAGGACTCCAGCCAGGAGCAGGACGACCAACCGGACCGGAATGGCTGCGACGAGGACGATCAGCACCGTGCGGTTGAAGTTTCTGTTGTGCCTGGGTTGGTTCTCCGGTTGGAGGAGTGGTGAGGGCTGCGGCGGCATGTGTTGGGCAGGCGGTGGGATGGGTTGTCGGCCCATGAGATGAGTCACTTTTTAGGAGGGCAACGAGTGTCGCCGGATAACTGAACTGTGGGCCTTTCTGAGAAACTTGTCAAGAGTAGGAACCGGATATCCGGCGCCGAAACCGGACCTTCTCAAGTCGATCGTTGGCAGCCACCGACGTAGCAGTCAGCCATGGCGTTGAGGGCCGAGCAGATCTGTTGGCGGCCGCCCACACCGAGCTGACCGAGTCGTCTTGTGAGAACGGATTTCGGCACGGAAGCGAGATTGCGCGATACGACGCTGCGATGTCGGCGCCGACTCGCGCTCGACGGACACGATCCGCAAGTTGGATGGACTTACGCGCGACGAAAGAAGTCGGCGAAGCTGGTGACAACCGGATGGGTGACCTGGTCGCCGGGGCCGGGTCGGCGGGTGGCGAACTGAACCGTACTCATGCCCAAGGTTCGCGCCGCAGTCAGGTGATCCTCGGACACGTCAATGAGCAGGCAGGCCTCATACGGAACGCCGGCTTCGCGACGCAACGCTTCATATATACCGGGATCCGGCTTCATGACGCCGGTGTCGGCGCTGATGATCCAAGGCCAGACCATCGCCAGGTTGTCGCGTTCGCGGAGCGCCCGGGACCACTCTGAATGATCGTTGGTAACGCAGGTCACCGGAACCTCGCGCCGCCGCATTTCCCGCAGGAACTCCGCAGCGCCTGCCCGCGGCTCGATCAGTTCGATGTATGCCTCGTCCAGCTCATCGGGCTTGCCCTTCATGCCCACACCTTCCCAAAACTCAGCCGACGAGATGCGTCCCAGCATGGCCTCGCGATGGATCTTGTCTATAGCGGAGCGTTTGACGTTGGATCCGCGGCTGCGGATGAACGAAACCAGCAGATCGCCGGGCTGGCCGCCCATGTCGTAGAGAACGCCCAGTGGATCCATACACACCAGCCGGAACTGACGCGGTGCACCCGGTTGTTGCTGCCCGCCTGCCATAGCGGGAGCAGCCACCCCTGCGGCGGTGCCGGGAACCCGAGCCATGACCGAACCGGGTCGGCGGGCTGGAGCCCGCCGCTTGTTCCGCCGGTCAACGAAATAGCCCAGCAGACCCAACAGGATCGACAGTCCGAAGAGCAGAAAAGCCGCCGTGGCGATCCACCGCAACAGGCGGGCGGGAAAGTTGTCGCTGACCGAGGTCAGGCCTATTCGGGTTTCGGACGAGTCATCAAAGCGTGGTTGCCAGCTGGCTCGATTGCTGGCGCCGTTGGCGGCCTCGCCCGGCAGTGACACCGTGACCGTCACCGGGACCGCATCCGAGAGGGTTTGGCCTTCGAGGTAGAAGTCCAACGGGCGGCCAAAGACTTCGCCACCCAGAAGCTCCATCAGTTCGGTGTCGCCAAACAGGCGTTCGCCGCGTCGCAGATCCACAACGCCGTCAATGCCGTAGCTGCGTTCGGCAAAGGCGGAGTCCTGAGTGATGCGGAATTCGGAGAACATGCCGTTGTCGCCGGTGATCTCGCTGAGCACAAGATCAAGCTGTTCGGAGTTGGCAAACCGCTTTGACGCCAGCGCTTCCCAGTTGCCGTCGTCGTCCTCCTGAAAGGTGTTGACGTTCCAGCCGGCAGCCACCAGATCGTCGGCGCGGAATTCGGTGGCCAAGGTCGGGAATTTCGCCGCCGCTTCTTCGTCCACCAGGGCTCGGACCCGCACGGTTCCGCCGCCGTCGGAGTTCACGTCGATGTTGACGTCCAGCGCCACCTCACATGCGGTGAAGATCAGCGCAAAAACCACGAGCACGCTCGCCGTGACGAGTCGGCGGAGGCGAAAGGAGACGGCAGGCACGGACTAACCGTAGCGAGGCGAACCCACGTTTTTACGGCGCGTTTCCCGCGCTCAGCAAAAATGAACCGAGGACCGCCGTATTCGGCGATCCTCGGCCTGCATTCAGTGGTCGTTGCGCCAGCTACTCGACGGTGGCCAGTTCCTCGACCGCGGGCGGTTCGAAACCTTCGATCGCTCGAAACACCAACCGCTCCCGACCCTCGTTCTCGGGATCGTCTTCGACGTCCACGATAATGATCTCGCCGGCGCGGAACTCCTTCTGCAGGAGGCGCTCGGACAACGGGTCCTCGATGTTGCGCTGAATGGCTCGGCGCAGTGGTCGAGCACCCAGCGTGGGATCGTACCCTCGGTCAGCCAGCAGCAGCTTGGCCGCATCGCTGAGCTCCAGTCCCATGCCCTGAGCTTCAAGCTGGCTGGTGACCCGCTTGATCATGAGATCCACAATCGTGGTGACCTCAGGCTTGGTGAGCTCGTGGAACACGATGACGTCGTCAATCCGGTTCAGGAACTCGGGCCGGAAGTGCTCCTTCAGTGCCTCATTGACCTTTTCCTTCATGCGTTCGTAGGTGACCGCTTCGTCGCTCTTCATGAAGCCAAGGTTGGCCTTGCGGAGATTCCGTGTCCCCAAATTGGACGTCATGATCAGCACCGTGTTGCGGAAGTCAACCGATCGACCTTGCGAGTCAGTCAGACGACCCTCCTCCAGGATCTGGAGCAGGGTGTTGAACACGTCGGGGTGGGCCTTTTCGATCTCGTCGAACAGCACCACCGAGAACGGCTTGCGGCGAACGGCTTCGGTCAGCTGGCCGCCTTCTTCGTAGCCGACGTAACCGGGAGGCGAACCGACCAGGCGGCTGACCGTGTGCTTCTCCATGTACTCGGACATGTCAAGGCTGATCAGGGCCTGCTCGTCACCGAACAGGAATTCAGACAGGGTCTTGGCCAGCTCGGTCTTGCCCACGCCCGATGGGCCCAGGAAGATGAACGAGCCGCTGGGGCGCTTGGGGTCCTTGAGCCCGGCGCGGGTGCGACGGATGGCCTGGGAGACGGCCTTGATGGCGTCTTCCTGACCAATGACTCGGCGATGCAGTTCGTCTTCCATGCGCAGGAGCTTGGCGGTCTCTTCTTCGGTCAGCTTGTAGACCGGGATGCCGGTCCATACCGAGAGGACTTCGGCAATCGCCTCTTCGTCCACTTCGTCGAAGAGGTCCACGCCGCTGGCTTTGATTTCCTGCTCGACCTGTTCTTTCTGTTCCAGGAGTTCTTTTTCCCGGTCCCGAAGCTGGCCGGCCTTCTCAAAGTCCTGACTCTCGACGGCGGACTTCTTGTCGGCCACCACCTGAGCAATGTCTTCTTCGAGCTTCTTGTAGTCCGGGGGCGTTTCCATCCGCTTGATACGCAGACGGGAGCCGGCCTCATCAATGAGGTCGATGGCCTTGTCCGGGAGGTGACGATCAGCGATGTAGCGATCGGCAAGGTTTGCCGCCGCCACCAGCGCCTGATCGGTGATGGTCACCCGGTGATGGGTTTCGTAGCGCTCGCGAAGACCTTTGAGAATCTCGATGGTGTGAGCCACCGATGGCTCTTCAACCTTGATGGGCTGGAACCGACGCTCGAGCGCCGCGTCCTTCTCCAGGTGCTTGCGGTACTCATCCAAGGTGGTGGCACCAATGGTCTGCAGCTCACCACGAGCCAGCATGGGCTTGAGGATCGACGCGGCATCGATGGCGCCTTCGGCGGCACCCGCACCAACAAGCGTGTGGATCTCATCGATAAACAGAATGATGTCACCGCGGGTCTTGATCTCTTTCAGCACCTTCTTGAGGCGTTCCTCGAAGTCGCCCCGGTAACGGCTACCCGCCACCAGCGCTCCCAGGTCCAGCGTGTAGAGCTGCTTGTCCCGGATGGTTTCGGGCACATTGCCCGACGCGATCATCTGAGCAAGGCCTTCGACGATGGCGGTCTTACCAACACCGGGTTCACCGATGAGGACCGGGTTGTTCTTTGTGCGCCGGCTGAGAACCTGCATCACCCGTTCGGTTTCACGCGACCTGCCAATGACCGGGTCGAGTTCGTTGTCGCGAGCAAGCTGGGTCATGTTGCGGCCGAACTGGTCCAGCACGACCGAGCCGCTCTGGTTGTCGCCGCCGCTGCCACCCGACGTGGCACCGGCCTTGTCGCCGCGTTCGGTGCTTCCACCGCCTCCGGCACCGCCGGGGCCGCTGTAGCCCGAGAGAAGTTGGATGACCTGCTGACGGACCCGCGACAAGTCAGCGCCGAGCTTCACCAGCACCTGCGCCGCAACGCCTTCGCCTTCACGAATCAAACCCAGCAGGATGTGCTCGGTTCCGATGTAGTTGTGGCCCAGTTGCAGAGCTTCGCGAAGGGAAAGCTCCAGCACCTTCTTGGCGCGCGGAGTGAACGGAATGTGGCCACTTGGTGACGCGCCACCCTGACCGATAATCTCCTCGACCTGGTTGCGCACCGCTTCCAGCGAGATGCCCAGCGACTCCAGCGCCTTGGCCGCCACGCCCTCACCCTCATGGATGAGACCGAGCAAAATGTGTTCTGTGCCGATGTAGTTGTGATTCAGCAGACGCGCTTCTTCCTGCGCCAACACCACAACTCGACGTGCACGGTCGGTAAATCTTTCAAACAAGGGATTGTCCTCCTGCCCCGGCAGACCTAGAGCGAGTGTAACCCCCAGCAGGTTTTAGTGGCAGCCGAGTCGCTGGTCTCCCAAAAACGCGGCGAAACCGATCTCTTGGCGAGGGTTCTGCTGTGGCTATCGGCCGCAATTCAACGAACGTGACCAACGCCATACAATTTCCTGTGGTCGGATTCGCTGCCCCGACCAGCGGCACGTATTCTGCATATGTGAGCATGTCGGCCTCGTTGAGCATCCTTCCCACATTGGAAGCAGATCTGGACCGATTTGAATGCGCGCTTCACAACTCGGTGAAAACCGACCTGGATTTCCTGACCGAGGTGGCCCAGCATCTGATTGCGGCCGGCGGAAAGCGGGTGCGCCCCGGCTTTGCCATTGCGTGCGCTGCCAGTACCTCCAAGGTGCCCCAACCCGCCAGCGACAAGGTCATCATGGGCGGCGTCGCGGTGGAGTTGGTCCACCAGGGGTCGCTGTACCACGACGACGTCATGGATGAGGCCACCACGCGCCGCAGCGTGGAAAGCGTCAACTCCCGCTGGGGGAACATGGTCGCCATTCTCTCGGGTGATTACCTGCTTGGACGGGCCTCTGAGATTGCTTCTGATCTGGGCACCGATGTCTCGCGGATTTTGGCCAGGACGATCAGCCGGTTGTGCGAAGGCCAGATTCGCGAACTGGAATCCACCTACGTGGCGGACCGGACCGAGGACGACTACCTGCTTTCGATCGAAGGGAAGACGGCCTCGCTACTGGAAGCAGCCTGCCGAATCGGCGCGCTTGCCAGTGGGCAGAACGAACAGACCGTGGAAACGCTGGGCCAGTTTGGCTTGAGCTACGGCATGGCCTTCCAGATTGTCGACGACATTCTGGACCTCACCGCCACCACCGAAGAAGCGGGCAAGCCCACCGGAAACGACCTTCTGGAAGGCAATTACACCCTGCCGGTCCTGCGGGAACTGACCGGGCCTCGAGGCGATGAACTTCGTGCGCTGCTCACCAAAGGCATCTCCGCCGACGAACGCGACCAGGCCCGAGAGCTGATCCGCTCCGGCACCGGACTGCAGGAGTCACTGGCCGAAGCTCGCCGTTGGGCTGACCTGGCCGCGGCGTCGTTGGAGCCCCTACCCCAGAACCCGGGTGCTCAGGCTTTGCGGGCCGCATCTGATGACCTTCTGGCCCGCGTCAATGCGGTCTGACTTTCAACGCCAGAACCGCCTCAGGCGGGTCTGACTGCGGCTTTCATCAGGTCCCACAGCGCCGCTACATGCTGGCGTTCGGTACCGCTGGCCCCCACCGAGACTCGCACCATCCAGCTTCCGTCGAGCTTCGACGGCGTCATAAACGCCTGACCTGAATCGTTGATGGCGCGCACCCACCGCTGGGTGTGATCTTCCAACGCGTCGCCGCTCAAGCCGTCCGGGTGGTGCCGCACACACACTGTCTGCAGCGGCACCGGCGCCACCACCGACCACCCTGGAGTCAGCTCAATCTGGCGCGCCAGCCACTGGGCGTTCTCCATGTCCCGCCGCACCCGAGCCTGGACCTCTTCCACGCCGTCCAACCGCAGTTGGAACCACAGCTTGAGCGACCGGAATCGTCGGCCCAGCGGAATGCCCCAGTCCCGGTACTGCGGCACTCGACCGTCGGCCGGTGATTGCAGGTAGCTCGGATTGGTGGACAGCACCGCCTGCATCAGCTGAGTGTCACACACATACAGCAGGGACGTATCCAGGATCACGCCCATCCACTTGTGCGGATTCCAACAGACCGAATCCGCACCCTCCACGCCGTGCCACAGGTGCCGGTTTTCGGGCACCAGCATGGCCGTGCCGGCCATTGCTGCGTCCACGTGCACGAACGCGCCATGTTCGGCCGCAATCGCGACGATGCGATCCACCGGATCGAACGCCGTGGTTGCCGTGGTCCCCGTTCCGACCACGACCGCGCAGGGGACCGCTCCGCCAGCTACATCGGCCGCCATTGCCTCGGCCAGTTTCTCCGGGATCATGGCCCGGGTCCACGGGTCCGTCTCGACCATCTGAATGTTGTCCCATCCAAATCCGGCCAGCAGCGCGGCTTTGGCAACCGACGAGTGCGCCTGAGCGGTCGAGTACACGGTCATCGGCTGCGGAAGAGCTTGCAGACCTCCTGCGTTCTGGATCAGATCTGCGGCTCGCTCACGAGCGATGAGCAGCGCCACCAGACATGCGGTTGATGCGGTGTCATGGATGCTGCCCTGCCAGGGTGGGGATAATCCGACGAGTTGGCGCATCCAGTCGCACATCACCTCTTCAACTTCGGTCAACGCCGGGGAACTTTCCCAGGAGATCCCCAGGCTGCCCAAGCCCGACGACGCAATGTCACCGAGCACCGATGACAAGGAGGCGTTTGAGGGGAACCAGCCAAAGTGCATCGGGTGCTGGACCGCAGTGACTCCGGGCACGACGTGATGCTGCAGGTCCGCCAGCAACGTGGCGAAGTCGGCGTCAATGTCGGTCGGCGGAGAAGAAGGAAACAGAGCTTTGGTGGCACCCGGTTCAACGGGTGCCAGAACCGGCCCGTCTTCAATTTGTTGCCGGTACGCAACAATCCAGTCGATCAACTCATGGCCCGCTACTCGAAACTCTTCCGGTGTCATGACTCAACCATAAGCAGTGGGAACAGGAGCAGGAGACGGCTTGGGCCGCGGGTGTGGGAGGGAGGGGGATTCCGACACTACCGACCCAAGCCGTTCTTGCTTGCTTGCGCCTTTCTGTATCGACCACCACAATTCAAGATTGAGGATTCCCACCGGATTCACCGGGTTTGTGTTTGCGGTTTCTGTTGTCGGTCACTTCGACTGGCTATTGGCGGCCGATGTGGCCGCGGACAACGGGCCAGCACGGGGCTGCTGGGTCGATGATCTGCATGTGATCGGTGTCATCAATCACAACGACCTCGACCCCGGACGCAGCGGCGACAACGGTGGACTGGCTGAGCGGCACATCGACGTCGGCATCGCCGTGCAGGCAAACCACCTGCCCATGTCGACCGGCAAGGTTTGGTTCGGACGCTGCGTACGCGTCTGGCACGTCACGGGGAAGACCGCCATGGAAATCAATGGTGGCGTCCACGCTGATTCCGTCGAGAATCGATTGAGCGGGGCTGGTCATCGGCGCCAGCGCCACCGTCACTGCGGGCCGCACCTGCGCCTCAGGACGACCCGCCTGCCAAAGCGCAAGGTGCCCTCCGGCTGAATGGCCGACCACCGCCACCCGGTCCGGTCTGACACCGGCGTCCTTCATCGGGGCGGTCACCAGGTAGTCGATAGCGGCGGCCACGTCATGGAGCGTCTGTGGTACACCACCGCCGGAGAAGCCGGAACGGCGGTATTCCACGTTCCACACCGAGAAGCCGTCGGCCACCAGCGCCGCGGCCATGGGGTACATCAGGTCCAGGCGCCAGATGTCGCGCCAGCGGCCACCGTGCAGAAGAACGACGGTCGTGCCGTTGGACGCTCCGGTTGGGGTTGTCAGAATTGCATAGTGTGATGGGTGCGGGCCGTAAGCCACCACCTGATCAGCCATTGGTGAGCGGCGAGTCCTCAGATTCTGGTTCTTCAGTCGCATCTTCCGCATTGTCCGCATTGTCCGCATTGTCCGAAGTGTCCGCATTGTCCGAAGCGGCGGCGTCGACGGCGTCTCCGCCAAACTGCTCGGGCCGCAAGGTTGGGAAGAGCACGATGTCTCGAATGTTGCTCACGTTGGCGAGCAACATCACCAGCCGGTCCATGCCAATGCCGAGTCCGCCGGTTGGGGGTAGTCCGAATTCGAGTGCTCGCAAGTAGTCGTGGTCCACGGCCATGGCTTCGTCGTCACCAGCCGCTTTGTCCTTCTCCTGGGCGTCAAACATCTGGCGCTGGTCAACGGGGTCAGTGAGTTCGGAGAAGGCGTTGCACAGTTCCCGTCCGGCCACGATGCCTTCGAACCGCTCCACAAAACCCGGCTTGTCGCGATGATCACGCGACAGTGGTGAGACCTCCTTGGGATAGTCGGTCACAAAGCACGGATCCCAGATGTTTCCTTCGACCGTCTTCTCGTAGATCTCCAGAATCAACTTGCCCGGGCCCCAGTACAACTCCACCGGAATGTGATGACCTTCCGCAATTGCCCGAAGCTCTTCGACCGGTGTCTCCAACGTCAGCTCATGACCGGCATATTCGGTGATCAACTCCAACATCGTGGCTCGCCGCCACGGCGCAGACAGGTCCAGTTCCCGGTCGCCATACGGCACGGTGGTGGTCCCGTGGATCTCCTGCGCGAGGTACGAAACCAACTCCTCCACCAGCTCCATGATGTCGCCGTAGTCGGCGTAGGCCTGGTACAGCTCCAGCATGGTGAATTCGGGATTGTGACGAGTGGACATGCCCTCGTTGCGGAAGACGCGGGCAATCTCAAAGACCCGTTCCAAGCCGCCAACGGTGAGGCGCTTCAAATACAACTCGGGCGCAATGCGCAGGAACAGGTCGATGTCGAGGGTGTTGTGGTGGGTGACGAATGGACGAGCGGCCGCGCCGCCCGCAATCGGATGAAAGACCGGCGTTTCCACTTCCATGAAACGGCGATCCTCGAGCCACCGGCGGGTCAACGAAATGATCTTTGATCGCATCACGAAGTTGTTGCGGGCCTCTTCGGTCACCCACAGGTCCACGTACCGCTGGCGGTAGCGCAGGTCCGGGTCGGTGATCCCATGCCACTTGTCGGGGAACGGGCGACGCGCCTCGGCGAGCAACACCCACTCTTCAACTTTGACCGAGAGTTCGCCCTTGCGGGTCTTCATGACCTCGCCAGTCACGCCCAGCCAGTCACCCAGGTTGCGGTTGCAGAACTCGTCGTAATCTGCGGTGACTTTGGACGGAGCAAAAAGTTGAATGCGATCGGTTGCGTCCTGCAAGGTGCCAAAAGCCAGCTTGCCCTGGACCCGACGGAGCATCAGCCGCCCTGCGACGGTGACACGGTGTCCGGTTTCGGTTCCGTCTTCTATCTCACCAAATTTGGCGCGCAGTTCTGCTGCCTGCGCCGTCGGTTCGAACCGGTATGGGATTGCGGTTGGGCCACTGGATTTGTCGCTCATCAGCGGACCTCGATGTCCAGGCCGATATCGAGGACCGGCGCCGAATTGGTCAGCGAGCCCGAGGACACATAGTCCACTCCGGTCCCCGCGTAGCTGGCGATGGTTTCGATCGTGATACCGCCCGAAGCCTCAACAATCGGCCGACCATCGGGACGCTTGTCGCCAATGATCTTCATGCACTCGCGCACTTCGTCGGGGGACATGTTGTCCAGAAGGATTGCGTCGGCGTGCGCGGCCACGGCTTGTTCCACCTGGTCCATGCGGTCGCACTCGACGTGCAGCGTGCGCCCCGGCCACTCGTCCCGAGCCCGCGCCACGGCTTCACCAATCGTCATGCCAGTGAGGTGGTTGTCTTTGAACATCAACCACCCCGAGAGGTTGCCGCGATGATTGCGGCCACCGCCGGCCCGAACCGCCGCCTTCTCCAAACCACGAAGACCAGGGGTGGTCTTGCGGGTGTCCCAAACGCCAATCTGGCCGTCGACGGCGTCAATGAACTGAGCCACGCGGGAGGCAATGCCGGACAGATGACCCATGAAATTGAGTGCGGTTCGTTCCGCCATCAGAACCGTCTTGAGCGGCCCCCGCACGTCAGCAATCTTCTGCATTGGTCCGACCGCTTCGCCGTCATCGGCATGCCAGGTCAGCTCGATATCAGGATCGACCTGCCGAAACGCTTCAGTAGCGCACATGCAGCCAGCCAAATGTCCAACCCCGCGCACAACAATCTGGGCGTCGGTCATGAGACCGTCCGGCATCATGCCCGACGTCATGTCGCCCAGCGGCGCAAGGTCCTCGGCGAGCGCCCGTTCCACGGCGTTTCGCACATACATTTTTGGCGGATGAAAGTTCACCGGCCCAACCTACCGCCGCGCTCTTGAGAGCGCAGCGGATTCAGCTACCGGTCCACGCCGGGCAGATCGCCAACGTTGAGAACTTCACCCAGGGCGGGGTCACGCCAACCTTCAACCAGGTCCGGGGCCAGTTCGCCAAGGGGCACCATGACGAACGCGCGATCTCGCATCCGAGGGTGCGGGACAATCAAGTCCGGTTCCAGTACCCGATGTCCATCTACCCAGAGGACGTCCACATCCAAGGTGCGCGGCCCCCAGCGCTCGATGCGAATGCGATCGGCAGCGGTTTCGAGCTTGCGACACAGGCGCAGGAGATCTCGCGGAGACTTGTCGGTGTCGAGCTCCACCACCAGGTTGAGAAATGCTCCCTGCTCAGGACCACCAACGGGGTCGCTCTCGTAGAGCGAGCTGACCGCAACCCGATCTTCGATCCCGAGGACCCCGGCGAGCAGATACGCCCTGCGGTCACCAAGGTTTGAGCCCAGCCCGAGGAACGCTCGGGTCATTGCTTGCCGGTGGGTCGGCGCGTGACGTTGCCGGCCTGGCGACGGTGGATTCGGACCGCGCTGGCTTCCAGAGGATGCGCCACTGGCGGCCGCAACTTGACGACCTCAACCGAGACGGCGATGGCGCGAAGGTCGGCGAGCACCACGTCAGCCACCACCTGCGCCATCCGCTCCAGCAGGGTGAATTCCTGGGTGGTGATGGCGGCTACAACCGAGTCGGTCAACACCCCGTAGTTGATGGTGTCGTCCAAATCGTCGGTGACCCCTGCCGCAGCCAGGTCGGTCTCCACCTCGATGTTGAACTCGAAGGGCTGCGCTCGTTCTTTCTCTTCGGGCAGCGCGCCGCACACGACCATGAGCCGCAGGTTCTTGAGGACCACAAAGTCGACGACGGGGTCGCCGCCAGATAGTGAAGGAGTCAAGCCTTGCCTTCGCCGATGGGGTCGTGGGACCTTTGGGCGTCAGCCGAAGCTGGCGTTGAGGGCGACGCCGTCATCCGGTCACCGCCTGCACCATCGTGCGGGCCAACGGGCCCAAAGGACGGCTCAGCAATTGCTCGGTGGCGTTCACCGCTTTGGGCGACTCGGGAACCATGCCGGCCCACGCAACGTAGCCGCCTACGAACCCGCACATCAGGTCGTTGATCTCCTCGCGGTGGAACAGGAGTTGATCGCCGCGATCGAGGCGGTTGCGCAGCTCGGCGTACATGTCCGGCAGGCGCACTTCGAAGTCGTCGGTTGACGACAGCGGCCAATGGAGGTACGGCAGCTTCAGTTCCTCGTAGTTGTGAAGGTTGCTTGGCCCCGGGATCAACGAGACAACAAGATCGAACTCACTGTTCAAGACCCAAATGATCTCCTCCTGGCGCCGGACCGAACGGTGGCTCTCGCCATAGCCGCCCAATCGCTCACAGATGGCCATCTGATCCTTGAGAACCCAGGTGAAATGGCGCGGCACGATGCCTTTCGCCCATTTTCCCCGCAGATTCTGGATCGGTTTGTCGTTCATCTCGCCGCTCACTTTAGGACTCCTGCTCAAGACTTCGTTCATTTGACCGGGTTTTGCCGACTTGAGGGGAAAACGCCAATGGCCCCCTCAGAAGAAGGGGCCATGACAGATACTCAGATGGTCGCGGCGCAGATTTGGGTCTGCGCTGCCACCGGAACGCCAGATCAGCTCCAGGCGTCGGTGTCGCCGGTGTTGTTCAGGAACGTCTTGCGGGTTGGCCGGTGATAGGGGTTTGTCAAGGGGAACCGCTTGATGAGGTCCTTGGCTTGGGGAATCCACTCGTCACGTTGGATGCGACCAGGGAACGACATGGCGTCGTCGACCTTGTCGACCTCATTGGCTTTGAGTGAGCCAATCTGCTCCCAGGTCTTGATCCCGAAGCTGTTGAGATGCTTTTCCAGAACCGGACCAATGCCGTTGATGACCTTGAGGTCATCCTTGTGGCCCGCACCGGCGGTGCCGAGCTTGGTTGTTCCGGTGGACCATTCGGTCACCCGAGAGCGACCAGAGCCTGACGCCTTTGCCGAAGCCCCGGAGCCACTGGCCCGTGACGTCGCCGAAGCACCCGAAGCCTTGGCCGCTGCGCCGGCGGATCGGGATGATTTGGCTGCCTTCTTTGCGGCCTTCTTCGCCGCCTTGTCAGCTGACTTCTTCTTGACCTTCGCTACCGGCGAGTGACCGTTCTTGATGAAGGCCTTGGCTTGTGCCACCCACTGGTCACGTTCGATACGGCCTGGGATCGAAAGAGCCTCGTCAACCTTGGCGATCTCGGCTGGGCCCATGGCCGCAACCTGCTCCCACGACTGGATACCGAAGCTGTTGAGCGTCTTCTCCAGAACGGGACCGATGCCGTCGATCTTTTTGAGGTCGTCAGTGTGGTCCGAGCCCGGAGTCCCAAGCTTGGTGGTGCCTTTGATCCAAGAATTCTTCTTGGCGTCGGCGGCCTTCTTCCGGTCCTTCTTCGCCTTCTCTTTCAAGCGAGCGATCTCGGCTTCGAGATCAGGAATCTGCTTGTTGTCCCGGCGAAGGGCCCGCAGCTCTTTCAAGCTGGCCGCCGCTTTCTCTGCGTCGGCATTGAGCTTGGCAACATTTGCTTCCAGGCCCGAGACCCGACCGGCGGCGCTGCGAGCAGCCCGAAGGTCAGATTGAGCCGCAGCCAGCGCATCGGCGTCAGACTTGGCCTGCGCTGCGGTCGCGGCTTCGGCATCTTCACGAGCCTTGCGAGCCGCGGCAGCGCCATCAGACTTGGCCTTGGCAGCATCGGCCCGGGCCGCGTCAGCCGCGGCCTTCGCCTTGGCCAGGTCCGCTTCCAAACCAGCAACTCGACCGGCTGAACGTTGGGCAGCAGCCAGTTCCGACTTCGCTTTGTCGGCCTCGGCCGCCTTGGCCTGAGCGGCACTGAGTTGACGCTCGTATGGAGCCAGCCGCGCCGCCTCAGACTTGGCGTCAGCCGCAGCCTTGTCCGCAGCCGCCTTCTCAGCCATCGCCCTGTCAGCAGCAGCCTTGACGCGGGCCAACTCCGCTTCGAGCTCGCCAGCCCTACGGGCGTCGCTCTGCAAGCTCGCAAGCCGTGCCTGATCAGCACTCGCCTTGTCCGCAGCCGCCTTCTCAGCAGCCGCCTTATCAGCAGTCGCCTTATCAGCGGCGGCCTTGACCCTGGCCAACTCCGCTTCCAAACCAGCAACCCGGCCAGCATCGCGGCGCGCGGCGGCCAAATCTGCAGCGGCCTTATCAGCAGCCGCCTTCGCAGCCTGATCGGCAGCGGCCTTGTCAGCCATCGCCTTGTCACGAGCCGCATTCGCGCTGTCAGCAGCAGCCTTGGCCCGGGCCAACTCCGCTTCGAGCTCGCCAGCCTTGCCGGCATCGCTCTGCAAGCTCGCAAGCCGTGCCTGATCGGCAGCGGCCTTGTCCGCAGCCGCCTTCTCAGCAGCCGCCTTATCAGCAGTCGCCTTATCAGCGGCGGCCTTTACCCTGGCCAACTCCGCTTCGAGCTCGCCTACCTTGCCGGCGTCGCGGCGCGCGGCGGCCAAATCAGCAGCGGCCTTATCGGCAGCCGCCTTCGCAGCCTGATCGGCAGCGGCCTTGTCAGCCATCGCCTTGTCACGAGCCGCATTCGCGCTGTCAGCAGCAGCCTTGGCCCGGGCCAACTCCGCTTCGAGCTCGCCAGCCTTGCCGGCATCGCTCTGCAAGCTCGCAAGCCGTGCCTGATCAGCACTCGCCTTGTCCGCAGCCGCCTTCTCAGCAGCCGCCTTATCAGCAGTCGCCTTCTCGGCGGCGGCCTTGGCCCGGGCCAACTCCGCTTCGAGCTCGCCTACCTTGCCGGCGTCGGCCTTCAGGTTCGCAAGCTCGGCTTGCATGCCCGCGGCCTTGTCGGCTTCGCCCTGCAGTGCTTTGATTCGGGTCTCATAGTCTGAGAGAGCCTTGGCCTGATCAGCCTGAGCTGCACCCTGAGCGGCCTCAAGTTCTTTGATGCGTGCATCAAGGGCACTCACCTTGGCGGCTTCAGCCTTTGCGGCGTCAAGTTGAGCCTGGAGGTCGCCGACCTTGCCCGCTTCGGCCTTTGCGGCGTGGAGTTGAGCCTGGAGGTCACCGACTTTGCCAGCATCGGCTTTGGCGGCCACCAGTTCTTTCTGGAGGCCTTCCATCCGGGCGGCTTCGGCTTTCGCAGCAGCGAGCTCCTTCTCGAGACCAGCGGCCCGGTCGGCTTCGCTCGCCGCGGACTGCAGCTGCTTCTCAAGATCGGCGGTACGCCCGGCCTCAGCCTGAAGCGCCGATACCTGACTCTCAAGACCAGCAACGCGGCTGGCTTCTGCTTCGGCAGCTTTGAGCTTGGCCTGCATTGCAGCAAGACCAGCAGCGGCTGCGGTCGCGGTGGCAAGTTCAGCCTTGAGGCCGTCCACCTGACCCGCATCCGCCTGAAGACCAGCAACCTGAGCGTCAAGCTGCGCTACCCGCCCGGCTTCACCCTGAAGTCGAGACACCTCGGCTTCGAGTTCACCAATACGGGCGGTTGACCCTTCGTGGCTCTGCAGCTGCTGATAGTAGCCGTCGCGCTCGGCTTCGATGGCGCTGACCTTGGCGTAGTAGTCGTCACGCTCCTTCTCAAGCGCGGCGTAACTGGACTCCATCTTCGTGGACTTCTGGTAGTAGTCGTCGCGCTCCTTTTCAAGAGCGGCGTAGCTGCTTTGAAGCGTCGACATTTTGGTCGAGTACTCGTTGCGCTCGGCTTCAAGCGCCGCGTAGTCGCTCTGCATGGTCGCGTATTTGGCCTCCATGCCGGCGTACTCGTTGCTCTGCGATTGCAGACCGGCATAGTTGCCTTCGAGTTCGGCATAGCTCTGGTTGAGCTGCGCATTGGAGGACCGCAGATCGGTCGTCGACTGGCGGAGCCGCGTGAGCTCCCCCTGGCTCTCGGTCCACTCTGCTGTTGCGACCGAGCGTCGACCCCATCGCCAGACGGCCCAACCAGTGACCAGGCCGAGGAGCGCTGAGACCACCAGCCATTGCCAAATTTGTGAAAGTAGGTACCACATTGGTTTTAGTTCCCTTCTTGGACGACGAGCTCAACACGGCGATTCGCCTGTCGTCCTTCGTCAGTGTCGTTGCTGGCAATTGGTTGTGACTCGCCATACCCGGTGGCTGTGAGTCGATCGGCGGCCACGCCGCCATTGGTGAGGTAGGCCTGAACAGCTTCGGCGCGTGCCTGGCTGAGGGCCTGATTGGATTCGTCGCCGCCCTGGTCGTCGGTGTGACCCGCAACCTCGACGTTCACATCGGTCCGGTCCTGCAACGTGGCGACCGCCTCGTCAAGGATGACGGTGGACTCGGCAGTGAGGTTGGCGGTTCCGGAGTCGAACTCCACACCGGTGAGGTCAAAGGTTGGAGCCACAATCTCAAGATTGGCGCTACCAGCGAGTCCGCTCGCATCTCGCGCACTCTCAACCTGTTCTTTACCGTCAGCCGAAACCGCGGTGCCGGTGACCGACAAGGCCTGATCCTCGAGCTTGGCCTGGCCTTCGGTGAGGTTGGTCCGGGTCAGCGGGATGAGAGCGGCCAGTTCGCCGATACGAGCATCGGCGCCGTCGCCGGGCTCAAAGTCACCACTGCGAACGGTGAGGTTGTCGGTGACGTTTGCCTCGCCGTATTCGGCGTTTGCGGCATCGACCAGGGTCTGGCGGTTGCCCTCGTTCAGGACTTCGCCTTCCAGCACGATCGATGCACCATCACTGGTGGCAGTCGCCAGGTTGTAGGCCACGGGCACGGCGGCGGCTGGCACCGCGGTTGGTGGCACGGCGGTTGGTGGCACTGCGGTGGCGGGTACCTGCGTTGCTGTCGGCTGCGGAACCGCGGTGGCCGTCGGCACCGGAGCACCAAAGTTCACCTGCTCCACATCAACAGTTCGAACACCGGATTCGCTCCGGATGAAATCTTCCAGTTGGTCACGGTTGGTGATGTTGGAACCGGCTGGGACGGTGCCCGAGACGGTGGCGTCTCGGCCGTCAAAATCAACTGCGAGGCCACCCAGGCCATCATCAGTCAGATTCTCCAGCGTCTTCTCGGTCAGGTCGTCCTGAACACTCGGTCCTTCACACGCCAACGCAATGACACTCAATACCGCAAACAGGAGGAGTCCCAGGAGGATCCCCGTGCGGCGCTGCTTTGTCATGAACACTCCCTTCGCCAGCTTGGCTCCTCTCAAAGACGGACGTTAACGAAGAAAGTCGCGTGCCGCCGCCCGAAGCTGTCGTCAGAATCGGCCGTCATCTGAACCACAGGCTCCAGAAAGAACGGTCCAGCGGGTGCGTCAGCGGTGTGGCCTATGTTGGGTAGCGAATGGAAACTCCCGAAGACATCGTTGACAGGCCGGGCGACTCAGCGCCAAACGGCCACGACACCACGCTGAACGCCGCGCAGCGCGATGTCATCGAGGTTTTGGGAGCGAGCCGCGATGAGCGACCAGTTTTTTCTTTCGATCTTCGCGCTCGCCTGCACGACGAACTGGCCGAATCGCTGGCGCCGGTGATCGGCGACGTTGACCCGGACGAGCCGCTCTTTGTCAACAAGCACCGCTTGACCATGGTCCATGGGTGTGAGGCACGACACGTCTACGAAGAGGCCACCGACGACTTCGACTGGACCATTCCACGGGCTCGCGGCACGGTGGTTCACAAGGCGGTTGAACTCACCATCAACTGGCGCGGAAACCCCAATCCCATGGACCTGACCGACGAGGCCATGGCCAAGATCGCCGGCGACGACTGGTCCCTCAGCGTGTGGCTGCGAGAACTGGACGAAGCCGACCGAGCCCAGCTCCGGTCCGACGTCAACGATCAGGTGGCGGCATTCATGGAGTGCTTCCCTCCGCTGAAGCGGCAGTGGCGGCCGGTAACCGAAAGCAAATCCCGCGTGGAACTGCTGGGCAGTCGAGCCGTCCTATCCGGCAAAGTCGACCTCACACTGGGTCATGCCACGGGTCAACGAGCCGGGAAGGTGGTCATTGATCTCAAGACCGGGAAGCCCCGGCCCGAGCATCGCGATGATCTGCGGTTCTATGCCCTCTTGGAGACGCTGAAGATTGGCACCCCGCCCCGGCTGACCGCCTCGTACTACCTGGATCAGGGCCGCTTCATTGAAGAACCGGTGACCGAAGACGTGCTGGATGCCGCCATTGGTCGCACAGTTGCCGGAATCACCCGAATTCGAGAGCTTCAAGCGCCAACAGCGACGCCGGTAAAGCGACCGAGCACCAGTTGTTCGTGGTGCCCGTTGCTCGAAGATTGCCACGAAGGTAAAGCACTACTCCAGGGTGACGACGACTGGTAGTCACCAACTCTTGACCTTCACTCCAGGGTGCTCCTGGCATCACTCCAGGGTGTCCTGACACTGTCCCGGACAGCTACCCCCGGGGCAAGTCTCAAGTTCTTGTTGAGGTCAGCCAGAGGTTGCGCAGATCGGCGGAGCGTACGTTCCACTCTTCCGATGTCATGGCGAATCGCTCGTGATCTTCCCACGCCCCGTTGATCTCCAAGTAGCGCTGGGCAATCCCCTCACTGCGTACCCCAACCTTTTCCACCACCCGGCGGCTGGCACTGTTTCGAGGAATGATCGCGATCTGGACCCGATGGAGTCCCAGGTCTTCAAACGCAAATCGCATCACGGTCACCAACGCCTCGGGCGTATAGCCGTGCCCGGCGTGGGCTTGAGAGATCCAGTAGCCGATGTAGCCGCTCTGGAAAGGTCCGCGCTGGATCGACGAGAGGTTCATTTCGCCGATGAAGGCCTGCCCCAGAAACACTCCGAACCCGTAACCGCTGCCCAGCTGGCGTTCACGGTCGCGCGCGCTGCATCGGACCACGAACGCACTTCGATCTTCCACCGCGTTTGGTTTTCCCGGGGAACGGCGCGGCTCCCATTTGGTCAACCATTCAACGTTGGCCCGACGCACGTCACGCCACTCGCGAAAGTCAGCCGACACCAGCGGCCGGAGGGTGACCCGCCGCCCATGCAACACGAACGGCATGGTGTCGGTTGTGGTGCTCATGGAAGCCCGGCGTCGCATCAGACAATTGTCTCACAACTGACAGCGGCGAGTGATGCCCCCACCGGACCGTAACGCCGGCAAACCGAATCAGAGCAGGGATGCGGCCAGGCCATCGAGGATGTCGGCTTCGCTGACCAGGATGTCGTCCAGCTCAAAGTGTCGCATGATCTTGACCAGTATGCAGAGGCCACCAACGATGACATCCACCCGGCCCGGATGCAGCCCCGGGTTGAAGGCCCGGTCCTCGGCGCTCTCGGTTGCCAAGGTCCGAAACACGTCCTCCGCGGCCTCTCTGGTCAGGCGAAAGTGGTGGATCTGCGCGCGGTCATACTCGGCCAGCCCAATCTCCACCGCCGCGGCCGTCGAAACCGTTCCGGCCAGACCAATAACGGTCGCCGCGTTGTAGGCGGCGGACATCTCGCGGCCCACGTCGTCCAGGTGCAGACCAGACACGGTGACCGCAGCACTCAACTCTTCGGGCCGAGGCGGGTCGCTGTGGAGATACTTCTCCGTGAAGCGAACGCTGCCGATGTCCAGCGAAAGGCTCTGTTCGCACGTGCTTGTTCCGTAGGCAAATTCGGTGGAACCGCCACCAATATCAAACACCAGAAATGGCCCATCGGCGGGGTCCAGGTCAGCGGTGGCGCCGGCAAACGAAAGCCGACCCTCCTCCTCGCCGCTGAGGATTTCTGGCCGAGTACCGACGGCGGCTTCCGCGGCGTCCAGAAACGCGGACCCGTTGACCGCGTCGCGGGCGGCAGAGGTGGCCGTGATCCGAACGCGTTGCACCTGGTGCTGATCCATCACCGCGCGGTACTGGCGCAGGCAATCGACGGTCCGCTCAATGGCATCGGCCTGAAGCTGACCGCTCTGGTCGACCCCAGCGCCCAGACGGGTGATGGTCATCAACCGCTCCAGGGCATCGGTTCGGTCGGTGGTGATCAGCAGTCGGGTTGAGTTGGTCCCGCAGTCGATGGCGGCTACCGGTCGATCGGTCATGAGCTCTCCTTGCTCGGCGACGCCGTGAGGGGCCGTGAGGGGCCGTGCGTGCTTGATTCCTTCGCCCTCCGCCAGTCGATCGGCCACCCACCGGCCAACCGGATCATCTCCACCGGCCAGGTGGTAGGCGTAGTGCGCATGCAGGCACTTCACGCCAACCCGGGTGCCACCAACCCCGCCGGACGGGCGGGGGCCAGTGTGATCCGGGGCTACCAGAGCGTTGCGTTCGGTCTCATACCGACGGTGGACTTCGGCCAGCGTCTCAAGGCCGATGTCGGCTTCGGCGCGGTCCACTCCCCCATTGGATTCGATGCGACTCACCACCAAACGGTCAGTTGGCGACACCAGCCAATACAGCGTGGGCATGGGTGTGCGGTCAAGCTTGATGGGACCGTTGCGCAGCACACGAGGTGTCCCATCATCATGACGAACCGCAACCTCATATGGCAGCTGCGGAGTTCGACCCAGAAGAGTCGCAATCAGCTCGGCTTCTTCGGCGTCGGGACCGAGCACCGAAGTATCAGCGCCGCAGGAATCGGCGGACAAACAGCAGAACGGCCAGGCCGCCAGCCACGGGAAGCGCCCGCTTCATCATTGAGGAGCCCGCGGCGTCCAACAGATCAACGGCATCAACGTCTGGCGAGTCGATCTTTCGCACGCCGGAGCTGTCCGCCTTGGGGCCGCTCCCGCTGACGCTGGAGGATGACACGCCTCCGGTGGCGGTGGTTTCGATGACGGGAGTTGCGTTCTCACCAGCCGGTGTGCGCGAAACCGAAGATGCGGCCGTGGCCATGGCCCCGGCCAAATCTGATGGGGTGATCTTCTCGTCCGTCGAGGCAGGTGAAGACGCGTCCGGCTCTGGTGTTGCGGTTGGATTGGAGCGAACCTCGTCTTCAAGGTTTTCCGCAAACTGATCGATCAGCCTGGCGCTGATGTCGGCCATCACGCCGCGACCGAACTGCGCGACTTTACCGCTGACCTTCAAGTCCGTGTGAATCTTCACCCGGGTTCGATCGTCACTCACTGCTTCCATGGTGGCGGTGATCAGCGCATTGGCATTTCCGGCACCGCGGATGTCACGACCTTCGCCTTTGATAACCACCCGGCCGGCTTCGCGGTTCTGCTCCACGAAGTGCGCCGCACCTTTGTACTGGGCAGTGATGGGACCCACCTTCACTTTGACGATGCCGCGAAACTCGTCTCCTTCAATCTCTTGAAGCTGGGCACCCGGCAAACACGGGGCAATGCGCTCCACGTCGTTGAGCACATGCCAGGCCTCATCCATTCCGACGGGTACTTCAAATTCGTTGTTCAGGTCCACGTTCCAAGTCCTTCCACTCGCGCTCGACTTTGCACCCGTTGCAGATCGGTCAACGTGTCCACGTCAATCGGGTGCCCGTCGCAGGTTATCGCTTCCACCAATTCGGCTCGCCCTCGAATAAGGGTTCTTGCGCCTTCGTCGCCATCGATGGGCAGCATTGACCACACGTCCTGGCTGAGTTTGACCGGCGGGGTCTGATGGCCGTTGAAGTCCGCCACCGCGATGGGAGATTCAGACGCCGCCACCAACCGCCACGCCTCGGGCGGGATCATTGGCTGGTCTCCCAGTCCCACCACGATGGTGTCGTGACCGGCGACGACTGCCCATTCCACCGCGACCTGCAGGGATCGGGCTTGCCCATCCTCCCAATCGTGATTCAGCAGCAGGGTCACATCGTCAGGGACCACCCCTGCCAGGTCGACCGCTCCGCTGATGACAATGGTCTCGTCAAAGTCGGCGAGGCGGGCGTGTTCAATGGCCCACGCCACCACCGGCTGACCGTTCACCTTGGCCAGGAGCTTGTGGGTCTCCCCCTGATAGCGGCGGCCTTCGCCGGCCGCCAGAATCACCGCTGCAATTGTCACCCGGTGAGTATGTCGTGCGTTCACCGCATTCGGACCGCAACGATACGGTGCGAGCCATGACCGATATGCCACTGAATATGAACATGCTGAATGTGAACATGCTGTTGTGCGATGCCGCACAGGCCGTCTCGGGCAAGTTGTTCATTCTCGGCGGCGGGCTGGGCGTGGTTGGACCGAAGCCCCAGCCAATGGCGTTGGCGCTTCATATCGGCGTCCCGTGGGATCAGGCCAACGTGAAGCATCAGTGGACCATTGCGCTCCATGACGAGGACGGCCAGCCCGCCATGATTGGCGAAAAGCCACTCTCGATCTCCGGCAACTTTGAAGCCGGACGTCCGGCCGGCCTCCGACCCGGTTCACCACTGGGCGTTGCGCTGGCCATCAACCTCCCGCCGTTTCCGCTGGAAGCGGGTCGGACCTGGATCTTCAGCCTGACCATCGATGGTCACGCCCAATCCGACTGGCGGGTCCGGTTCTTCAAGAGGACCGAGTAGCCGGTTCTTCCGGCACGCGCCGAGACCGCAGAGACAATCGTTCGGCCGCGAAACGGGGCGCCACAAAAACGAACAGAACCCGCAGCCGGACCGCGGGTTCTGTGAGTTTGCGAGCGCGTGTGAGCGCTTCAGTCGAACAGTAGGAGTCAGCTCTCGGTAATGGTGACCGAGTTGATGGTCAGGTCGGTCTTGGGGCGGTCCTGCGCCCCGGTCGCCACCCCCTGCATTTCGGCGACGATTTCCAAGCCGCCAACCACTTTGCCAAAGAGGGAGTACTGCGGCGGCAGGCCCACGCCACTTGCGCCGCTGATGATGAAGAATTGGCTGCCGTTGGTGTTGGGGCCAGCGTTCGCCATGGCCAACGAACCAACCTCGTATTCGCCCGGCGCAGGAAGCTCATCTTCAAAGCGGTAGCCGGGGTTGCCGCGACCGGAACCTTCGGGGCAACCGCCCTGACACATGAAACCATTGATGATGCGGTGGAAAATCAGACCGTCGTAGTAGTGGTATCGAGCCAGGACCACGAAGTTGTTGACCGTCTTTGGCGCCTTGTCGGGGTACAGCGCAATGGTGAGGGTCCCCATCGACGTTTCCATCGCGGCGGTGTAGCTCTTGGACGGGTCGATGCACATGGGTGGTGGTTCGGGGAAACTGGTGCGACGTTCGCTCGAGCCGTCAGCGTTGGGGCATTCGATTGCCATGGGGATACCTGTTCTTCTCTTCATGTATTGGGCGCGGATGCGGGGGGTTTGGCGAGCCAAACTCCGGTTGGCGGCTGTCCGCCAACCGCTCACCATAGCGCTGGCGGGCAATTGGGCACCCGGCCCGACCGCCGAATAGAGTTGGCGCCCATGAGCATCAAAAAGGTAGTGGTTTGTGGCGGCGGCACCATGGGGTCCGGCATCGCTGAGGTGTGCGCCCGCAGTGGTCTTGACACGGTGGTCCTCGAAGCCAATGCGGAGTTTGCCGAGAAAGCCCAGAGCCGCATTGGAGGGTCCCTTGACAAGGCCCTCAGCCGAGAGAAGATCTCCGCCGATGATCACGCGGCGGCAAGTGGTCGCCTCAGCTACATCACCGACGTTGCGTCATTGGGCGACTGCGACATGGCGATCGAAGCGATCATCGAGAACGAGCAACTCAAGCGTGAACTCTTCGCCACACTCGATGCCGCATTGCCGGAGCACGCAATCCTGGCGTCCAATACCTCTTCTATTGCGTTGATCAATTTGGCGACCGCCACCAAGCGGCCCGACAAGGTCGTGGGCTTTCACTTCTTCAACCCGGCGACAGTGCAAAAGCTGGTGGAAATCGTGGCGCCCATCACCGCTTCTGAAGAGACGCTGAACGCCGCGGACAGCTTCGCCACCAACATTCTGGGCAAGACGACCATCCGCGTTGAGGATCGCGCCGGCTTTGTGGTCAACCGCCTGCTCGTGCCGTACCTCACTGCAGCGATCTCGCTGCTGGACACCGGACAGGCCACCGCAGAGGCGATTGACATCGGCATGGTCAACGGTTGCGCCCACCCCATGGGTCCGTTGGCGCTTTGTGACCTGATTGGACTGGACATCATCGAAGCTGTGGCCGACGTTCTCTACGAAGAGTTCAAAGAGCCGTTTTACGCCGCGCCCCCGTTGCTCCGCCGGATGACGGCCGCCGGGATGCTTGGCCGCAAGAGCGGGAGAGGATTCTTCGACTACAGCTGAGCGATGCGAGGGTTGAACCCCTCACATTTGCGCTCACTGCGCCGATGGCCCTGGCATGACCGTTGGGCTACCACACCCACGCAGTACCACCCCATCCACCCTTGCCGCGCGCGGGCTTCGTACTGTCTGGTCCGTGAGCAGTTTCGAGTCCCGTTCGGTCAACGCCACCCGAACCACCATTGGTCGCACCAAGATGCGACCCGTCAAGGTGGCGTGCCCACGGTGCGACGTGACCTGGCGAGGCTCGACCGAGGACGAGTGCTGGTCATGCGGCCGGCATCTGGCCATCGCCGCTCCGGCCGCCACGGTGAAGATCGCTCCACCGGCCGCAGCCGCATCCTGACCCGAGCACCGGGCCCGCGCTGACCAGCGCGCTTGACACACGCCCGGAGACCCACGCCCGGGCACCACTCGAACGCCATGCATTGGATTGATGCCCCTCTTGTCCGTCTGGGTGGTTCTGCCCAAATGCCCTGTAGATTTCAGAATGCGGGGTGGTGAAAACGACCTCACAGGATTTGGCTTCCTGCCGTCAGTATCTGGTCGCCCGGTGCAGGACACTGCCCAGAGTTGAGCAGTGATGCGGATGAAGCCGACAGTGTTCGCAGCCGGTGGTCTTCGGGGGGTTCGACCACCGGCTGCGCCACTTTTACCGCCATCTCCCTTGCCCCATCCCGACCGGAGTCGACGAGGGTAGTGGGACCGCATATGGGCCGTTCGGATACCCGGACTGACAAGCTGGCACAGATACGCTGAACTGCGCATGGACAACCCGGACATCTACATTCCCTTGGCGATCATTGCGGGATGCTTCACCATCATGGCGCTGGCCCACCTGATCAGCCGCCAAGGCCGGAACAAGACGCTGGCGATTCCCAAAGTGCAGGACGCGGTGGCTCCCCAACCCGAAGTCAGCGCTGACGCATTGGCGTCATGGCACCGGGAGTATTCGGTCACCGTTCGGGCATGGATCGAGAACCATGAGCAGTTCCTGAAGGTCGTCTCAGACAAAGGGCTGCAGCTCGATCTTTCCAACGACCTGTTCGCCGGCCACGAGCAACTTGCTCGGCCCATGCGCGCCGCGGTCGCCGCTCACCCGGCGCCCGCAATGCGAGCCCAGCTCAGCGCCATGGCCGTGGCGAGCGAATCGACCATCCATGCCCTGCGCCGGAGCGAGTATCAGAACGCCGAGCGCCAGCACATCACCTACTTGCAATACCGCGATCAGTGGCTGCAGCGGCTTCAACAATTCGCGGTCAGCGATTCGGACATCGCCGAGCTCCGCACCCTCGGTGCCACCCCGACCGACGCCGAAAGTCTCTGGAACTAGGACGTCATGGCGCGGAGGATGGCGCGAGCCATTTCAATGTGACCTTGTTGATCGGGATGAACGCAATCAATAGCGTTGACCCACGGGTCGCCAGTGGTTGCACCTTGGGCGCAGTACGGCTGAATTGACGCCGACTGAATGTTCAGTAAATCGCCGATTACTCCGAAGCCGTCTTCGCGGAGGGCGTCGGGGCCCAGGCCGTTGGGGGCTGCGTGTCCAATGAATGCGTCGGCGATCGGAACAAAGATCACGCGGTCGGCGGGATAGGACTCGGCAACATCGCGAATGGCGAGGTTCATCCCGTCAACGACTTCAGCCGCATACTGGGCGAAGCACGAACGTCGACACCCCTCGATCCCCTGCGGATTGTCCGCCGTCGGGTTGTAATAGTCGGTCACATAGATGGTGGAGTCGGTGGCCTCCACCAGACTGTCGAGCACCTCGGTCAGTTCTCGACGTATGGATTCGAGGCGCGCCTCAACCTGTTGGCGGTCGAGCGTGGCATTGGAAAAGAACAGCCGTTGCGGTCCAACAAATCCGGTGTTGTTGGCCCCAATGGTCAGGGTCACGTATTCGGCATTGGCCCGGACCGCCCAGTCCACCTGGGTACGTTTCAATGAGGGCGCCTCGTCGGGCTCGAGGAATCCCCCCGTGACCGCCTTGGCATCTTCATACAAATCGTTGACGAAGTAGCCACTGCAGGCCACCAGCGCAAACTGATCGGCGGCGGGATCGATGCGCCCGATCTGTTTGAGGCCCTCATAGACCAGAGCCGGGAAGGTGGTGTCGGCTCGCCAGCAGGGGTCGAGTTCCAGATAGTCCGGCAGGTCAAGGCCGTGGCCGGACGGGACCGAATCGCCCATCCCAACCAGGGCGTCAGGGCGAAACGGCCAGGTGGACCGCAGCGTGAGGTCGCCGTTCCACTCAAGACCGTCATTGTCGGTGATGGTCATCGGGACCCGAAAGACGCCAGCGCTCTCCGGGGCCCAGGACACAAGGCCTTCGTTTCCGGCAAAGAGTCCGGGCGGAGGTTCATCAAAGGTCACCGACACCACCTGGCCATCAGAGTCAAAGGCCACGAGCTCCTGGTCGGTGCCGCCAATGGTGGCCTCAATGGTCGTCTGAACGGGCTCGGGCGGAGCGGGCGTCGGCGTGGGGGTGGCGGTTGGCGTGGGGGTGGCGGTTGGCGTCGGCGTTGCCGTGGGGGTCGGGGTGGCGGTTGGCGTCGGCGTTGTTGTGGGGGTCGGGGTGATGGTTGCGGTGGGCGCCACGGTTGCAGTGCTGACCGGCGCGGACTGCTGCATCTCACTGGTGCGGTCGTCGCGATCCCTGGAGCAACCAAGAATCGCCAACCCGCAAATCGCCATCACCATCGTCAAGAGAACGGCTCGGCGCAACATCAGCATCCAAGCTAACGGGCCCGGCGGACGGATCTTCCCCGGTTGCGCGACGCTTCGCCCCTTAATCCCGACTACATTGGTCATCTTTAGCGACAACACGCTTTAGCGACTACACGATGGGAGGGCCACACTCATGGCCATTCGACTTGGCGACACCGCCCCCAATTTCACGGCGACCACCACCATTGGTGAGATCGACTTTCACCAGTGGAAAGGTGACAGCTGGACGGTCCTGTTCAGCCATCCGAAAGACTTCACGCCGGTGTGCACCACCGAACTGGGTTACACGGCCAAACTCGCCGACGACTTCGCCGCCCGGGGCGTCAAGGTGATTGGCCTCTCCTGCGACTCGGTCGACGACCATGCGGCGTGGAGCGCTGACATCGAAGCGACCCAGGGCGTTGCCCCAAACTTCCCCATGATCGGCGACGCCGACCGGTCGGTGGCCACGCTCTACGACATGCTGCACCCGGACTCAGGCGACACCATGACGGTGCGCTCGGTGTTTGTGATTGCTCCGGACAACAAGGTGAAGTTGACCCTCACGTACCCCGCCAGCACGGGACGTAATTTCGACGAGATCCTTCGCGTGGTCGACTCCCTGCAACTGACCGCGTCCCATCCGGTGGCCACGCCGGTGAACTGGCAGAAAGGCGATGACGTCATCATCAGTCCGGGACTCTCCAACGAGGATGCCGCCGCCCGCTTTCCCGACGGCTGGGACGAACAACGCCCCTACCTCCGCGTGACAAAGTCACCCGAATAGGGTCGTTGAACCGCAACTTTGGCGACAGATCGCTTCGCCTATCCGGCCTTGACGCCACCGGCCTTGCGGGGCGGCCACGCCTTGATGGTTGGACCGTTCGGCAGCGCCTTGGCAATGGGGCCGAGGTCGTCAGGGTCGCCGGTCAGAACGTCGAGGAAGAGTCGGTTCGCCGTTAACACAAGGTGGGCGTCCACCACGTCCCTGGTGGGGCTGGCGGCAAGTAACTCGCCAACGCGGTAGGCCGGTTGCCTGGAGTCACGTGGGTCGTGGAACGGGTGCACCACGAGTGTTTTGATGAAGCTTGCCAGCCGCGCCTGGTTTGCGCCCCCTCTCCAAACCTGGGCCACCACGAGGCCCGTCGTGTGGAGCTTCTTGCCCCGACGCTGGGCAGACACTTTGACCGCCTGGGTCCTGTGGTCGTGCTGCTCGACGGCGATGAGGAAATCCGCGTCGAGCATCATTCGGTCAGATACTCGTCCATTTCAGCAATGAGTGATTCGTCCACGGGGCCAAACTCACTCGCCCACGCCGCGTCATACGCCTGCGACGCGAGCAATAACCTGCGTGAACGCTTCAGCCGAGCGCCAGCGAGGAAGAACAGTAATCACTGCTACCTGCGTGGAACGCTTCAGCCGAGCACCAGCGAGGAAGAACAGTACTTACTGCTTCGCGGCGAATGAGGCGATGGCGGCTCGGGTCTCTTCGCCGAAGCCAAAGATGAGGTCGGTGCGGCCGGACAGGTCCGCGTTGAGCAGTGTCATCTGCGAGTTGTAGGACACCCCAAATGGGGGCCAGGTGGCGAAGTTGGGATCCCACAGCATCGTGGGGG